>Ga0210389_10001901_pt1 | contig 16700 bp, 15 predicted proteins | sample IncBWH28OmetaG_FD_160127 | JGI IMG/M metagenome (GOLD analysis project Ga0210389, IMG submission 160127) | Forest soil microbial communities from Barre Woods Harvard Forest LTER site, Petersham, Massachusetts, United States - Inc-BW-H-28-O ...
CCCGCAAGCGGGTGGGGGTGCCCCGCTCTGGGGGATTGCCACGTACGCCAACACGCCGGATCAGGCGTACCACCGCGCACGCTCGCGACTGACGAGTGGGGTTCAGCCGTCGGAGAGCAGCTGCTTCTTGAGCACCTTGCCCATGGCATTGCGAGGCAGAGCATCCACGATGCGCACCTCACGCGGCCGCTTGTGTATCGAAAGCTCTTGGGCGACATACCCAATCAATTCGTCGGGGGTCAGATCGGCCGAGCCGACGACGAACGCGACGATACGCTGGCCCAGGTCCTCGTCGGGCAGCCCGACCACGGCCGCCTCCTGCACACCGGGGTGCCCGAGCAACGACGTTTCGATTTCGCCCGCGCCGACGCGGTATCCGCCGGTCTTGATCAAGTCGACCGACTCGCGGCCGACGATGCGGTGCATGCCGTCACCGTCGATGACCGCGACGTCGCCGGTGCGGTAGAAGCCGTCGGCGTCGAAAGCTTCGGCGGTCGCCTCGGGCCGATTCAGGTAGCCGTCGAACATCATCGGACCGCGAACCTGAAGCCTCCCAACGGTTTCCCCGTCGTGTGGCACCTCGTCGCCGTTGTCGTCGAGCAGCTTGGTTTGCACGCCGGAAATCGGCAGGCCCACCCAGCCCGCGCGTCGCTCGCCGTCGGCCCGCGTCGAGATGGTGATCAGCGATTCCGAGGCGCCGTATCGCTCGATGGGCCGATGTCCGGTAAGCCCGGCCAGCCGGTCGAACACCGGCACCGGCAGCGGGGCGCTCCCGGACACCAGCAGCCGGGCCGGCCGCAGCGCCCGGGCGGCCGACTCGTCGGCCACCACCCGCGACCACACCGTCGGAACCCCGAAATACAACGTGCCCCCGGCTTCGGCACCAGCCTGCGCATAGCCTGCCGGTGTCGGTTTTCCGGTGTGCACGAACCGATTTCCGATCCGCAGCGACCCGAGCAAGCCCAAAACCAGCCCGTGCACGTGGAACAGCGGCAGGCCATGGATCAGAACGTCGTGGGCCGTCCACTGCCAGGCCTCCGCCAGGGCGTCGAGGTCGGCGGCGATCGCCCGGCGGCTCAGCTGCACCCCCTTGGGCAGCCCGGTGGTGCCCGAGGTGTAGATGAACATCGCCGGGGCATCGGGTGATGGCTCGGGATAACGGTGCCACGAGCGGGCGTGCAATCGAACCGGGATGTGCGACAGCCCTTCTCGGTCGTCAGGCACCGGCCCGACCCAGGCCTGCACGCGGGAGTCGGTGAGCATGTGCCGACGCTCGGCCACGCCGTCGTCGGAGGGCACCGGAACGAAGGGCACACCGGCGATCAGGCAGCCGGTGATCGCCAGCACCGTCGACGCGGTCGGCGTGGCCAGGATCGCAACCCGTTCCGCGCCGGCGACGCGTTCGGCCACCGACGTCGCCGCACCGACTAAGTCGCTGCGGCTCAGCACCGCGCCGTCGATCCTGACCGCGTCCGGGATGTCGGTTGTGGTGATGGCCGAGGGGTCCAGCGATGCCAGCAACACGAAAAGCAGGTTACTCGGCGGCCGACCGACGACTGCGGGTCAGGCCTGCTCGTCCCAGATCTTCATCAACGTGGACAGGATCTCCTCGCCACGGCCCAGCCCGGCCAGGTGGCTTTCTTCGGGCAGGTGGAACAGCTCGGCGTCGGGCAGCCGGGAGACGACGTACTCCCCGTGCGAGAACGGGATGATGTGGTCGTGGTCGCCATGCCACCAACGGACCGGGACCTTCACCTCGTCGAGCCGGAATCCCCAGTCCCGGGCGAACAGGATGACGTCGTTGAACGGTGCGGCGAGCTGCTTGCGGCTGCCGTTGAGCAGGTCGTCGAGAAACATCGCCTTGAATTCGGGGCGGGTCAGCAGGTGACGGTCGGCTTGCGGTGAGACCAGCGCGTAGACGTTCAGCGCGGGGGACGCGATGGGCCGGGCGGCCTGGACTAACAGACTGGCGCCGATGCGCAGCGGATTACCCCCGAACTTCAGCAGCGGGGCGACCCGCAAACCCAGGTTCATCGCGCCGCCGCTGATCGCGTCCGGCCCGCGCGTGGGAGCGACGCCGCCGAGCACGCCGACGGCGACCACCCGGTCGGGCAACGCCGCCGCGCAGGCAAGGGTGTACGGACCGCCACCGGACAGGCCGACGACGGCCATCTTGTCGATGCCGAGCGTGTCGGCGATGGCGCCCAGATCGTCGGCGAATGCGGCGACGTTCTCGTACTGATGCGGCGTCGACGAGCCGATGCCGGGCCTGTCGACGCCGATCAGCCGGATGTGGTGGCTATCGGCGTAGACGCGGGCCTCGGTCGGGATCTGCCGGCGGGCGCCGGGAGTGCCGTGCAGCCAGAACACCGCGCGCCCCTGCGCCTCCCCGAATTCAGCAAAGCCGATTTGGCGGCCCTTCCCGACGGCGACGTTTCCTTCGAGCTTGGGGCGAGCAATCGCGAGGGCCATGCCCAGCAGCTTTGCATGTGGCGCGGGGTTCACCAAAGGCTCACCGGGCTCCCGCCAAGGGATCACGTCATGCGGGGATGCCGATAGCCTTCAGCTCCATGTACTGGTGCAGTGCGCTCATCCCGCCGCCCTCGCGGCCGAGCCCGCTCAATTTGAAACCGCCGAACGGCGCGTCGCCGGGCCCGACGCCGTTGACCGCCACCTGTCCCGTGCGGATGCGGCGGGCGACGCCGACGGCGCGGTCAACGTCGCCGCCCCACACCGCGCCGGACAGCCCGTAGCGCGAGTTGTTCGCGATCGCCACCGCGTCGTCGTCGTCGCGGTAGCGCAGCACCGTGAGCACGGGCCCGAAGACCTCCTCCTGCGCGATGGCCGAATCCGGTTGCACCTCAGAAAGAATCGTCGGCTCGAAGTAGAAGCCAACGTCCAGGCCGGCCGGACGGCCACCGCCGGTCACCAGCTTCGCTCCGTCGTTGACCGCCCCGTCGACGTGCGCCTGGACTCGCTCGCGCTGCGCCGCGCTGATCAGCGGACCCATCTGTGCCGCAGGGTCTTTGGGGTCGCCGACGCGTACCGCTCGGGCGCGCCCGACGAGCCGGTCGACGACGTCGTCGTGCAACGAAGCGGGAAGCAGTAATCGGCTGTGCAGGATGCAGGCCTGCCCGGCGTGCAGCGAGCAGCAATCGAACATCATCTGCTCCAGCATGTCGTCGGTCACCTCGGTGTCGTCGAGCACGATGCTCGCCGACTTTCCGCCACACTCCAGCAAGAGCCGCTTCATGGCGTCGCCGGCCGCCCGCATCACCTCACAGCCGACGGCCGAGCTGCCGGTGAAGCTGATCATGTCGATGCGCGGATCGGTGGTGAGCAGCTTGGCGGCCTCGACACCAGACGGCGTGACGACGTTGACCACACCCGGTGGGATATTGGTGTGCTCATCGATGATGCGCGCGAGCGCCAGCCCGGCCAGCGGCGTCAGCGGCGAGGGCTTGAGCACGACGGTATTGCCCGCGGCCAGCGCGTTGTTCACCTTCATGACGTTGAGACAGTGCGGGAAGTTCCACGGCGTCAAGATCGATACGACGCCCAGCGGCTCGTGACGCAGCAACGTCGTGCCGACACCGACGCCCGTGACCGGCTCGTCGCCCAACTTCGTGGCGAGCTGGGCCGCGTGCATGGACATGTATCCGGCGCCGTCGATTTGCATGACGCGTTCATTGGCGACGCAGCCCCACTCCACCTGTGACAGCGCGAAGAACTCGTCGGCGTGCTCACGCAGGGCGTCGCCGAGCTGGTTCAGGCAGCCGGCCCGGTCCCCGGGGGTCATGGTCGCCCACGGCCCCGTGTCGAAAGCCCGCCGCGCGGCCGCGATCGCCTGACCGACCTGCGCGACGCTGGCGTCGGGCGCGCTGGCGATGATCTCCTCGGTCGCCGGGTCGATGTCGTCGTAGCGACCGTTCTCCGGCTCGACCCATCTCCCCTCGATGTAGAGCTGATAGGTGTCGACAAGAGGTTCCGGAGGTTGTCGCGGGGCCATCTGCTTCCTCACCCGAACGTCGGTCATCTCATCACTCGGTGTACACCCCTGCATTGCGGCCGTCAATCACGCTTGGAAGCGGATTCCGGGCTATTTCAGCGCGTTGCAAGCGTATTGACAGAGATGGTCGGCCGAGAGTAGACACAACGTCGCAGGACATCTTGATGCAATGTGTCGGATTCTGACCCGCCGAGTCAGTGGAAAGAGGTTCGTCGTGCAGACCGCTTTCCCGCTGCACTCCCCGGACTTCTACTCAGGCGATCCCTACCCGGCGTACCAGCAGCTGCGCGCCACTTCGCCGGTGTGCTGGAACGACGTCGGCAAGTTCTGGGCGCTGCTGAAGTACGAAGACATCCGTTTCGTGTCGAGCAAGCCGGCGATGTTCACCTCGACCAAGGGCATCACCATCCCCGAACCGGGCATGGAGAGCCCGGTCCAGCCGGGCGGGCTCATCTTCACCGACCCGCCGCGACACCGGCGGCTGCGCACGCTGATCAACTCGGGGTTCACCCGGCGGCGGGTGGCCGTACTCGAGCCGAAAATCCGCGAGATCGTGCGGGGAATCCTCGACGGGATAGAACCGCATTCCGTCCACGAATTCGCCGAAGAGATCGCCGCTCCCCTGCCTACCCGGATGATCGCCGAGCTGATCGGTGCCCCGCCCGACGACTGGGAGCAGTTCCGGGCATGGTCGGACGCCGCGACCGGAACGGCCGACCCGGAGATCGAACTCGAGCCTGTGGTGGCCGTGGGACAGCTCTTCGAGTACTTCCGAAAGCTGATCGCGGCCAGGCGCACTGATGCGCGCGACGACCTGCTGTCGGTTCTGGCGGGCGCGCAGCTCGACGGGCATCGCCTCACCGACGAGGACCTGCTCAACTTCGCGTTCCTGCTGTTGGTCGCCGGCAACGAAACCACCCGCAACCTCATCGCGCTGGGCACGTGCGCGCTGATCGACCATCCCGATCAACGCCGCCTGCTGGTTGAGGACCCCACCCTGATTCCGGGCGCCGTCGAGGAGATGTTGCGCTGGAACAGCCCGGTGGTCCACATGGCGCGCACCGCGATGACCGACGTCGAGATACGCGGGCAGCTGATCGCCGAAGGCGACACCGTGGTGATGCTCTACGGCTCGGCCAACCGGGACGAGGACATTTTCGGCAACGATTCAGAAGAGTTCACGGTGACCCGCAGCCCCAACCCCCACATCGCGTTCGGATGCGGTGAACATTCTTGTATCGGTGCGCAATTGGCGCGCCTGGAGGCCTCGGTGATGTTCGAAGAGCTGCTGCGGCGGTTTCCCGACGTCGAGCTGGTCGGCGAGGTGGACCGGATACGGGCCACCATGGTGCCCGGGGTGAAACGAATGCCGGTACGGCTCGGGACTGGCCGTGAAATAGATAGATCGGGAGGATCGAGTTGGTGACCGATCGAGAAACCGAGTTCCGCACGAAGCTGCGGGCACTCGTCGGCCAGACGACCGGCGGGACCGGGAAGCCAACGGTGGCACCGGATCCCGTCAATCAACCGATGATCCGGCACTGGGCGCACGCGCTCGACGACATGAACCCGGTCTACCTCGACCCAGAATTCGCGGCGTCGTCGCGATTCGGCGGCATTGTGTCACCGCCGGTCATGCTGCAAACCTGGACGATGCCGTCGCCGATGCTGGAAGGGATCGGAGAGCGCGGCGGCGCGCCCGTCGAGATCGAAGGCAACCCAACGGCATTCCTCGACGAAGCCGGATACACCAGCACGGTGGCGACCAACTCGGAGTTCGAGATCGAACGCTATCCCCGGCTGGGCGATGTCGTCAGCGCGACATCGGTGTTCGAGGACGTCTCAGGGGAAAAGAAGACGGCACTGGGCACCGGCTACTTTCTGACCTGGGTGATCACCTACCGCGACCAGAACGGAGAGGTGCTGGGGCGCCAGCGATTCCGAGTGCTCCGATTCAGGCCGGAGCACTGATGGCGCCCCGCTTGGCACCGGCGATCGGCCCTGACAACGAATTCTTTTGGAAAGGTCTGCGCGAGCACAGGCTGTTGCTGCAGCGCTGCACGGAATGTGAAGCGCTGCGCCACCCGCCCCGTCCCATGTGCCCCTCCTGTCGTTCGGTGAGCTGGGATGCGATCGAAGCGTCGGGCCGCGGCACCGTCTACAGCTACGTGATGCCGCTAGAGCCGAAGTTTCCCTACTTCGACTATCCCTACATCGTGGTGCTGGTGCAGCTCGACGAGGGCATGCGGCTGGTTTCCAACCTGTGTGGCATCGATCCGGCTGACGTCACGGTGGGCATGCCGGTCGAGGTCTACTACCAGACTTTCGATAACGACCTCGTGCTGCACCAGTTCCGGCCTGCAGAGGGAAGCCGATGACGACCCCGCCGACCGCCCGGACTCGCACAACGGCCCCCAGAAAGACCCTGCAGTGGGCCGACATCGAGGTGGGCGACGAGGTGACACCACTCGAGATCCCCGTCACCACAACGATGATCGTCGCCGGGGCGATCGCGTCGCGCGACTTCATGCCCGTGCACCACGACCGCGACTACGCCAACAAACAGGGCTCGCCCAACCTGTTCATGAACATCCTCACCACCAACGGGTATAGCGTGCGTTTCCTCACCGACTGGGCCGGACCCGAAGCGATGGTCAAGAAGCTGTCCATTCGTCTTGGTGTGCCGTGCTTTCCCGACGATCCCCTGCGCTTCACCGGCAGCGTCACCTCCAAAACGAAGGGTCGCGGGGAGGCGCCGGCTGAGGACTTCGTCGAAATCACCTTCCAAGGCGCCAACAGCCTGGGCAACCACGTCTCCGGCACCGCCGTGCTCAGCCTGCTAGACGGGGCCGGCGCATGAGCCGGCTTCCGGGCAGCTGCGCGATCGTCGGGATCGGCCAGACCGAGTTCTCCAAGGAATCCGGGCGCAGCGAGCTGCAATTGGCCTGTGAGGCAGTCAGTTCCGCGCTCGACGACGCGGGCCTGGTGCCTGGCGATGTTGACGGCATGGTCACCTTCACCATGGACGCCAGCGACGAGATCGACGTGGCCCGCAGCGTGGGCATCGGCGACCTGAGTTTCTTTTCTCGCGTGCCGCACGGTGGCGGGGCCGCGGCGGGCACCGTGGTGCAGGCGGCAATGGCCGTCGCGACCGGCGTCGCCGATGTGGTGGTGTGCTACCGCGCCTTCAACGAGCGCTCCGGCTTTCGTTTCGGCGGCAGCGGCCGCACCAACGCAGAGACGCCGCCGTTCATGGCGCACTACGCCCCGTTCGGATTGCTCACTCCCGCAGCCTGGGTCGCGCTGCACGCCCAGCGCTACATGTCGACGTACGGAGTGACCAACGAGGACTTCGGCCGCATTGCCGTCGTCGCCCGCGCACACGCGGCGAGGAACCCCGACGCGTGGTTCTATGAGCGCCCGATCACGCTGACGGACCACCAGAATTCCCGCTGGATCGTCGAACCCGTGCTGCGACTGCTGGATTGTTGCCAGGAGAGTGACGGCGGGGTCGCGCTCGTCGTCACGAGTGCGCAACGTGCACGCGACCTACGGCAGCCGCCGGCGGTGATCGCCGCGGCCGCCCAGGGCGCCGCCTACAACGGCGAGATGATGACCAGTTACTACCGCGAAGACATCACCGGGCTGCCGGAGATGGGAGTGGTGGCCCGGCAGTTGTGGCGCGATTCGGGCCTCATGCCACCCGACATCCAAACCGCGTTCATTTACGACCATTTCACGCCGTTCGTGTTCACGCAGCTCGAGGAACTCGGCTTCTGTGGGCGTGGCGAGGCCAAGGACTTCGCCACCGTGGAACGGCTCTCGCTCGGCGGGGAATTGCCGATCAATACCAACGGCGGCCTGCTCGGCGAGGCGTACATCCATGGGATGAACGGCATCACGGAGGGGGTGCGTCAGGTGCGCGGCACGTCCTACAACCAAGTCGGCAACGTCGAACACGTTCTGGTCACGTCGGGAACCGGTGTGCCTACCAGCGGCCTGATTCTCGCGCCCGCCGACTGAGGGTGCCGGATGACCCAGGCATCGATAACCCAGGCGGCCGATACCCGCGAGCTCATCGTCCATTCCGCGTACGCGTGTTTCCACAGACAGGGACTACAGAAGACGACGATTGTCGACATCGCCAAGACGGCCAACGTATCTCGGAGCACCATCTACGAATACTTCAGCGACAAGGGGGCGATTCTCGAGGCGTGCGCCGAGCGCGCGTCCGAGCAGTTCTACCGCGAGATGTCCACGGCGATGGAGCAGGGCGCGTCGTCGTTGGAGGAAAAGCTCAGCCGCGCAGCGGTATTCGTGACCCAGGCGCGGCGGGCGATGGCGTCGGGGAAGTACTTCGACGAAGACACGATCAGTCTGCTACTGACCAAGGATGCCGGCGTACTGCTGCGCGAGTGTGTGGACTTCTTCGCGCCGTATATCTCCGCCGCCAAGCTCACCGGCGAAGTTCGCAAGGACCTGGATGTGAAAGCCGCCGGTGAATGGTTCGCGCGCATACTGTTCTCGCTGTTCAGCACGCCGTCGCCGATTCGGGACATGGACGATCCGGAAGTGGCTGCCGAGTTCGTGCGCGCGCACCTGGTGCGCGGTTTTGCCGGCGATCGTCCACGGCCGAGGCGGACGTAGGTCTCGACCGACGTTGGCTGCCGGCGGCCTAACTCCGGCGGCGTCCAGCCGCTAGCCCGCGGGTGGCGGAGGTACCGGGAACTCGATGGGCGGCGACCATGGCTGGGGCGATGGCGGCCCGGGTGCCCAGGGCGGGGGCGGCGCCCCTGGCGGCCCTGGATCCCCCGGCGGCGCAGGCGGGCCGGGTGCCCAGGGTGGGGGCGGTGCCGGCGGGCCGGGCGCCCAAGGCGGCGGCGGTGCCCCAGGAGGCCCCGCATCCCCCGGCGGCAGCCCAGGCGGGCCGGGCGCCCAAGGCGGCGGCGGTGCCCCAGGAGGCCCCGGATCCCCCGGATACGGCGGCGGGGGTGGTGGGTCCGCGTACGCCGCACCGGCGCTCACGCCGAGGGCGGCCATGCCCACCGCACCAGCGAGGGCCGACCCTGCCAGCAGCTGCTTGATATGCATGCGCAGCCCCGTACCCACAAGTCTCGACAGCCAAACCGTGTTTTGGCAGCTGTACCCCTGGTGTCCCGATACCGGGGCGACCTTACGTTCGGTCAGTCGCCCGGCAATTCGTCTCGGTGCGCCTCGGCATACGTGGCGAGCGCGGCTATGGTCCGGAGGTTCTCTTTGTCGAACGCGCTGATGATCGGCCGGCGGAGGGGACGAAGTAGAACCGGCATGTCGATGGCCAGCAGCAGCCAGCGCCGTACCCGGGTCGCGCCACCCGCGGGTTCGAACGAATAGTGAATGTGGGTGTCAATGATTGCCCGCAATTGCCGCACATAGATCGTGTGCTGGAAGTCAATCGACCCTGGTGGTCGAAATCCGATGACTTCGCCGCGCCAGTCTTTGCCGGGTTCGCCGGGTTTGCCGTCCCGATAGCGGCTGCCCAGCCGGACCGGATACGGCTCGACGTCGGTGGTGCTGCCGTACGACGCCGAGCCCGGCAACCAGCGACCGTAATTGGGCATGTCGGCCACAAGCCCGAACAGCACCGCAGGCGACGCGTTGATATCGGCCGTGTACAGCTTGTGCCAATGCGAGCTGGGCATGTCAGCTCCTTTCGGCTACCGAGGCTATTAGTGTGCATCAGCGGCTTCGAACGTGCGCACGGCCGGTGAATAGTTTGCGCGCATATTGTTCTCGCTGTTCAGCGCACCCTCGTCGACGCTGAACATAGACAACCCCCAAGTGGCAGCCGAATTCGTGCGCGCACGCGTGATACGCGGGTTCGCCGGCGATCGCGCGCGGCCGAGGCACGGTTAGGCTTCAACTGCGCTGTTGGGACCAAACGGTCTCGGCAACATCAACCGGTCGGGCCCTGGCCGGGCAGTTCGTGCGGTGGCGAACGCTTCGAGCAGACTTTGGGCGGCGTGGCAGTTTTCCTAGGGGTAGAGCCTAATCGCCGCAGCACAATGGCCTAGACGCTGCGCGAGTCTCTCATGCGAACAGTCAGCAGCGTCGACACTGACCGCGAGATACCCCGCGAAAAACCCAACACGCTGCGGATGACACAGAATGTGGGACATTGATCCGATTGTGGTTATCCCCACTGTGCCTTGGGTGGTGTGGCGTGGGGCTTGTCGCCGGCCGACAAATGCACCGCGTGGATGCCCGGCTTTTTCGACAGCTGGTCCAGCAGACTTTCAAGGTGAGCCTTGTCGGTGTGCCAGTGCTGCACCGATTCCGGTTTCTGCGACAGTTCGGCGAGGACACGTTTGAGTTTGTCCGGCGTCTGGCTGTCCTTGTCCGAGGTGGGCCGCCCGCCTCGGATTGCTGTCGGGCTGATCGCGCGAGGAACGCTGGCGCCTAGGGCGCCTCCGGCCAAACTCGCCAGGGCCAGCTGACCAGACGCGGACCCTGCGCTCTCGACGGTGACCACCGAAGCCGCAGCCGCACTGGTTCCGTGTAACACGGTGGCGGCCAGTCTGACCATCGGGGTGGCCGCCGCCCAGCTCGGCGGCACCGACAGCGCCCCCACCGCGCCCGCGCTGCCCATGCCCGCCGACGTTTCGGAGCCGGCCGCACCGAAGCTTGCCGAGCCCGGCGCGAGTATTCCTGATTCCAGCCCCGCCGCCAAAGCTCCCAAACCCGGACTCGATGCTCCAGCTGGACCCGCTGCGTCCAATATGCCCCCCAAATAGCTTGCATAAGCCCCCAAAGAAGAGGTGACGGTGACTACCGGGGCACCTTGCGCGGGACCCGTTATAAATCCGCCGATAGACTCCGCAGCGCCGGCGATCGTCGTAATCGATGACGGCGGGTTGGCGACGCTTTGCAGAATCTGAGGCACCGCCGAGATCAGTTGTGTCAATGCCGATTGGGCGTTGGTGCCCGCCGATGTGCCGACGGCGTGGGCGATCGCGGCGGCCTGGCCGGCCGCCCCCGCCGGGCTGGTGGTCTGCGGCGGCTCGGTGAACGGTGTCAACTGGGTGGCGACCGCCGCGGAGCCGGCGTAGCCGTACATTGCGGCGGCGTCTTGGGCCCACATGTCGGCGTACTGCCCCTCGGTGGCCGCGATCGCCGGAGTGTTTTGGCCGAACAGGTTGGTCGCCATGAGCGACGCCAGCTGGCTGCGGTTGGCGGCGATCACCGGCGGGGGCACCGTCGCGGCAAACGCGGTCTGGTAGGCGCTAGCCGCGGCCCTGGCTTGCGCAGCAGCCTGTTCGGCGGCCGCGGCGGCGGCACTGATCCACGCCGCATAGGGTGCGGCCGCGGCCGCCATCGCCGCCGACGACGCGCCCTGCCACCCCGCAGTCAATCCCGAAATCACCGAAGAGTAGGACGCCGCGGTGGAGTGCAATTGGGCGGCCAGCCCGTCCCAGGCCACCGCGGCCGCCACCATCGACCCCGAGCCCGGACCGGCATACATGCGACCGGAGTTGATCTCCGGCGGTAGCACCGCGAAGTCCATCGCCAAAGCCCCTAGGTCGCCGCGACCGCGTTGGCGGCCTCGGTGGCCGCATACGACCCGGCGCTGGTGAACAGCGTGTTGACAAACACTTCGTGAATCGCGGCGGCGTGTGCGCTGATCGCCTGATACATCTGGGCGTGTACGGCAAACTGCGCCGCGGTCAGCGCCGAAACCTCATCGGCCGCAGCGGGAACCACCCCCGTCGTTCGAGCCGCTGCGGCCGAGTTCTCCGTATTCATCGCTGAGCCGATACCCGTCAGATTGCCGGCGGCTTCAGTCAGCAGTGCGGGTTGTGTAGTTACGAAAGACATGTGTCCTCCTTTGTCTTGTCTGTTTGAGTCTTCGTGGATCCCCCGGAGGTCGCGCGGCGCAACTGGGTGTCAAACTTTTGTCGACGGGCAATCGGCCCAAAATCCGCTCGCAGCAACCATGTTGGGGAGAATCGCCTGGCACTTTGCCTGCCACGCGGTGGCGGCGGCCGGACGGCGGAGCCGTACGCGCCGACGCCGAACTGGTAGTTGATCATCGTCGACGTGTCTCCACGGGTGTGGATAGGCAGGCTAGACAGGTGCCAGAAGGCGGTCATTTGTCTGCCGGGATCACGATGATGGTGGCGGTGGTGGCCTGCCCGGAGTACGCACCGCCGCCCACGCCGATGGAACGGGCAGCGGTGCCGCCGGTGCCGGCCATGGCGCGTCCAGCCACACTTGACAGGGCCATATTGCTGAACACGCCGCCCTGATCATCTGCAGCGACCATGACCGGGGCGGCACACAGACCGGAGTCGGGCAGCACCGCGGCGACCGGCTTGATCGCCGGGGCGGCCGAAGCCCAACTTTGCGGCACCGACAGGCGCCCGACCAAGCTGGCACGACCGATATCAGCCGACCCCCCGCCTGTTGAGCCGACCACCCGCGTCCCGGAACCCAGCCCGCCCTCCAGTAACCCCCCGCTGCCCGCCGCTGGCAATGCCGACACCTTCTGGGATAAGCCGGCCACGGCGCTCCCGACCGAGGCCAGGCCGTATGGCTCCGCGGAATTCAGATAACCGCCGAGGCCGAGGCTGGCCAGCGAGAGCGGCGAGAATGGCCCGGTCAGACTGCTAAGTACCGACAGCGGCGATGGCAGATCAGCCGCCGCTGATAGGCCGGGCGATGCCAGGCTTTGCAGCGACTGCGTCACCGCCGACATCAGTTGGGACAATACCGATTGGGTGTCGGTGCCGGCCGACGTGCCGACGGCGTGGGCGACCGCGGCGGCCTGGCTACCTGCGGCCGCCGGGTTAGTGGTCTGCGGCGGCTCGGTGAACGGCGCCATGTGGCAGGCGGTTGCCGAGGAGCCGGCGTAGCCGAACATCGCGGCAGCATCTTGTGCCCACATCTCGGCGTAGTGGGTCTCGGTGGCCGCGATCGCGGGGGTGTTCTGCCCGAGGAAGTTGGTCGCGATCAGCGACATCAACAGAGCACGGTTTGCCGCGACAATCGGTGGAGGCACCGTTGCCGTGAACGCGGTCTCATAGGCGGCGACGGCCGCCCTGGCCTGGGTGGCGGTCTGCTCGGCCTGCGCGGCGGTGGCGCTCATCCATGCCGTATACGGTGCGACCGCTGCCGCCATCGACGCCGACGACGGACCCTGCCACCCGACAGCTAGCCCTGTGACCACCGACCCGTAAGACGCCGCGGTGGAGTCCAATTCGGCGGCCAACCCGTCCCAGGCCGCTGCGGCAGCCAGCATCGGTCCTGCGCCTGGACCTGCATACATTCGCGCGGAGTTGATCTCTGGCGGTAAAGCTCCGAAATCCATCACTGCACTCCTGCCCGCTTGCGCGAAAGCTCTCCCACGGGGGCGCCGACGTCCGCCGTGAAACCAAGTGGCTCGGGTCGACCGCTCATGGTTGCCTCCTCCTCATCAGATTACCTGTTCGAACAGGTATAGTGCAATACCGATATTCCAAACTCCTTGATATGTCTCTAATAGTTGTTAAGCTGATCGGGCAGGATCATGGAGGGTGAGACGGCAAATGGCAAAGCACAGCACGTCACCGGAGCACAGCGGGCTGGGGAGTGTTCCCGTGCCGGCGGCCGCACTTGGTGGGCCGATCAGTCATGCGATCTTCCGGATCGCACGCCTTCACAAGATGATGGCCGGCAATCTGCTACGTCACCTCGGCCTGCACCCTGGCCAGGAGATGGTGATGATGTACCTGTGGGAACTGGGTCCCCAGCGCCAGACCGACCTGATCCGCTTAATGGACTCAGACGCGGCCACCATGACCAGGACTATCCAGCGCCTCGAGCACGCCGGTTTCGTGCGGCGCTCGCCCTGCGCCGACGACAAGCGGGCTTACCTCATCGAATCAACCGCAGCGGGTCGCGCGCTGCGCCCGCAGGTTGAGCAGATATGGATCCAGCTCGAGGAGATCGTCGTTGGTGGCGCTGGTGAACGCGAGCGGCAGATGACTCAGCGTGTCCTAAAAAGCTTGGAGGAACGGCTAACCCACGCCGCAGAGTCTCGGGTATAGCCGGTTTGTACCGATCGATCATGGCTTTGTCACGCGGTATGGCCGCTTCACGGCCACGCTTCGATCAACGCGCATGACAAGACGAGGCCCGTTCGCTATGCGCGCGCGGGCGCACAGTTACGCAGCTTGGTCGGAGAATGCCACGAGGACGACGGCTGTCTTATCCTCCCGGGCCGTTGCGGCCGGGCCCGCACCACACCCGTTGCAGGCAAGCACATTTCGCGCGAGGGGCCGGTGCCAGACACCGGTAGCCGGGGACGAATCCCAGCATTGGTTACCGGTGTCTGGAGCGGCGGCTAGGTCACCAAGTGAACCGTGGCGGCCCTCCGTCATGCTGATCAGTGGGTCAGGGCGGCGTCGAGGTTGTTCAACACCCCGAGCTGAGCAAAGATGATCGCCACGGGATGGTTCCAGTCAAATCACCGGAATCGATGTGCGCCCGTCAAACCTGGCACCCGGCGTTCCGGTCGGCGACAGCCTGCCAACGGGCACGACCACCGGCAGCGCCAACGCACCAGAGGTGATATCACCAGTACCTGTGAACGGCTTCCCGGGCATCTTTAACACCGCTACGTTCCCTTCCCGCTCGGTCCGATTTATATCAATTTCTGACCGACGATTGCAACGGCGACTCAGTGACCGCGCTGCGCCAATGCCCGCAAAAAGAACGTCAGGTTGGCCGGTCGCTCGGCCAGCCGCCGCATGAAGTAGCCGTACCACTGGGTGCCGAATGGCACGTACACCCGCACCTGGTTGCCGGCCGCGGCCAGCCGTCGCTGCTCGTCGTCGCGGATGCCGTACAGCATCTGGTATTCGAAATCCCCGGCGCCACGGCCTGATTGGGCGACGATCTCGGGCACCGCGGAGATGACGACGGGATCGTGTGAGGCGACCATCGGATACCCGCGGCCGGCCATCAGGACCCGAAGACACCGCAGATACGAGTCGGTGACCTCGGCGTCGTCCCGGTAGGCCACCGATGCGGGTTCGTCATAGGCGCCCTTGCAGAGCCGGATCCGGGCCCCCGCGACGGCGAATTCCTCGCAGTCCCCCAGGCTGCGTCGCAGATAGGCCTGTAGGACTGTGCCCAGCCACGGGAAATCCGCCCGCAAATCACGGACGATCGACAGCGTCGAATCTGTCACGGTGTGGTTCTCGGCGTCCACCGTCACCCACACGCCGGCGCGCTGCGCCGCAGCGCAAATGGACCAGGCGTTCTCCCGCGCGATCTTCTCGCCGTCGCGCTCGAGCGACTGTCCCAGTGCCGACAGCTTGACCGACACCTCCAATGGCCGGACGCGGCCATCGGCGGGATCGTTGCGGCGGCCCAACTCGTCGATCAGGTCCAGGTAGATCTGCACTGCGGCATCGGCGTCATCGGCGTCGGTGACATCTTCGCCGAGGTAGTCGATGCTGGCAGAACGTCCCGAATCACACAGCGCGGCAACACTATCCAGCGCACTGGCGATCGTCTCACCGGGCACGAACCGGTGCACCACGCTACGAGTGACAGGCAACCGTTCGGCAGCGCGGCGCAACGTCTGGCGCCGGCCGGCGGCCAGAATCGCCGGACGAAGGGTGTTGGCGAACACCCCGGCCATCAGTCGGACCCCATGTGCGGGTAGTGATGGTCAGTCGCCGGAACGAAAGTTTCCTTGAGGGTGCGTGCCGATGTCCAGCGCAGCAGGTTCAGCACCGATCCGGCCTTGTCGTTGGTACCCGAGCCGCGCGAACCCCCGAACGGCTGACGGCCAACCACCGCGCCGGTCGGCTTGTCGTTGACGTAGAAATTCCCCGCGGCGAAGCGCAGCCGGTCCTGTGCGGTCAGCACGGCAGCACGGTCGTCGGCGATGACCGCGCCGGTCAACGCGTAGCGGGATCCGGTGTCGATGACGTCGAGAATTCGTTCGTACTGGTCGTCGGGGTAGACATGCACCGACAGCAGCGGACCGAAATACTCCGTCGCAAACGCCTCGTCGGTCGGGTCGTCGGACAGCAACACGGTCGGGCGCACGAAATACCCGACGCCGTCGTCGTATTCGCCCCCAACCGCGATGGTCACGCCGGGCGTGCCTTTCGCCCGCTCGATGGCGTTGACGTTCTTGACGAAGGCACGCCGGTCGATCAGCGCGCCGCCGTAGTTGGTCAGATCGGTGACGTCGCCGTAGCGCAGCGCGGCGGTCGCACCCAGGAACGCGTCGCCCATGTGCTGCCACACCGAATGCGCGATGAATGCCCGTGACGCCGCCGAGCATTTCTGCCCCTGGTAGTCGAACGCGCCGCGAATCAACGCCGTGCACAACACGTCCGGCCGTGCCGATGCGTGCGCGACGACAAAGTCTTTGCCGCCGGTCTCGCCGACCAGGCGCGGATAACTTTGGTAGCGGCCGATATTGGCGCCCACCTGCTGCCACAGATGCTGAAACGTGGCCGTCGACCCGGTGAAGTGGATACCGGCCAATCGCGGATCGGCCAGTGCCACATCGGAAACCGCGAAGCCGTCGCCGGTCAGCAGGTTGATCACGCCGGGCGGCAAGCCCGCGGCCTCCAGCAGTTGCATGGTCAGGTACGCCGACAGCGTCTGGGTGATCGACGGCTTCCACACCACCGTGTTTCCCATCAGCGCT
>Ga0210389_10001902_pt1 | contig 16693 bp, 14 predicted proteins | sample IncBWH28OmetaG_FD_160127 | JGI IMG/M metagenome (GOLD analysis project Ga0210389, IMG submission 160127) | Forest soil microbial communities from Barre Woods Harvard Forest LTER site, Petersham, Massachusetts, United States - Inc-BW-H-28-O ...
CCCCGGCTTGGTGCTGCTCACGTGGAGTGCGGATCGCTCCGACCCGCAGCACGAGATCTCACGCGACGCGCACGAGCGGCTACTGGCGGCCACGGACGCGCGCGGGCGCAAGCTCGAGGTGGTGCTGCTGCCCTCCCCCGGCCCGATCACGATCGCCGCCGAGGAGGCCGCGGGGGTCCAGGTCCGCCCAGGCAGCCAGCCGCGCCGCGCGGGCGACCGCCTGGCGGCGGCGTACGCCAACTTCTACATCGCCAATCGACGCATCGTGTTCCCGCTGCTCGACGAGCGCTTCGACGAGCAGGCCGCGGAGGTGCTGCGCGAGTGCTTCCCCGAGCGCGAGGTGGTGGGCGTGCCTGCCCGCGAGATCCTGCTGGGCGGCGGCAACATCCACTGCATCACCCAGCAGGTGCCGGCCCGCTCGACCAGACAAGGTCGGGCGAACTGCTGAGCGCACGCGGTTGTGCCGGCACGCGATCTCTTATATGACAATTATAGTCCTGCACGTATACAGATGCAAAGTGCATAAAGTCAGCCCGGTCAATCGTCGATTGAGGAGGAATGGCGGGGGGTCGACCAAAAGCGAACGCGGATGAGCTGAGCCGGCTCGGCGCCGCCCTCAACGAGCGCACCGCCGAGGTGGTGGAGGCGATGATGCGCCGCACACGCGAGTCCGGCACGGCGCTCGACGACGTGGTCGAAGAGCGCTTCTCCCGCGTGGGCGCCGTGTCGACCACCGCGGTCGCCCGCTGGATGTCGGGCGAGGGCCCGGAGGTGGCGCGGGAGGTCGGACAGGAGTCCTGGCAGATCTTCGCCCAGTTGGCCACGCAGCGGACCGCACCGCTCAACGAGGTGACCAAGCGCTGCCTGCGCTGGTGCGACGCCGCCAGCGACGTCACCGCCGAGTGCGCCGCGCAACTGGAGCTCGCGCAGGAGACGCTCGAGCACGCCCAGGCGATGCTCAGGCGCAGCCTCAACGTGACGCTCGTGCGCATGTGCGAGTCCTTCGAGCAGGAGCGCAAACGCGCCGAGTCCGAGCACGAGCACCGCCAACAGGAGCTGTCGTTCCTCGCGACCCACGACACGCTCACCGGGCTGCCCAACCGCGCGCTGATCCTCGATCGGGTCGAACACATGCTGCGACGCGCCCGCCGCGACGGGACGCAGATCGCCACGATGTTCATCGACCTGGACAACTTCAAGGCCGTCAACGACACGTTCGGCCACGACATGGGCGACGAACTGCTGCGCGGAGTGGCCGCGCGACTGGGCGCCACCCTGCGAGACAGCGACGCCGTCGGCAGGCTCGGCGGCGACGAGTTCGTCGTGATCGCCGGCGACCAGGCCCTGCAGCACGGCCCCGAGGCGATCGCCGAGCGGCTGCTCGACAGCCTCAAGCGGCCGATCCGCCTCGGCGAGGACGAAACGCCGTTCACCGTCACCGCCAGCATCGGCGTGGCCTACGGCGAGCGCGAGAGCGCCGGCGAGCTGCTGCGCGACGCCGACATCGCCATGTACCACGCAAAGACCGAAGGACACAACCGCTACGCCGTCTACCGGGACGGGATGCACACCGCGATCCGCACGCGCACCGAGCTCGAGATCGAGCTTCGCGGCGCCCTCGACAACGGACAGCTGTTCCTCGTCTACCAGCCCACGTTCAGCCTCCACAGCATGGCCACCACCGGCATGGAGGCCCTGATCCGCTGGCAGCGCACAGGCGATGAGGTGCTGCAGCCCGACCAGTTCGTAGGGCTGCTCGAAGACACCGGCATGATCATCGACGTGGGCCGCTGGGTGCTCGAAGAGGCATCCCGCGAAGCCGTCCGCTGGCGCGAAGAGGGTCACCCGGCGGCCGTCGCCGTCAACGTCGCCGCCCAACAACTCGACAGCGACGAGTTCGTCGTCCACGTCGAGCAAGCGCTCGAACGTACCGGCCTGGACCCAACCATGCTCACGCTCGAGATCACCGAGACCGCCCTCATGAGAAACGTCGACATGACCGCCGCCCGCCTGTGCGCTGTCAAGGAGCTCGGCGTCAAGATCGCCATCGACGACTTCGGCACCGGCTACTCCTCCATGGCCCACCTGCAGAACTTCCCCGTCGACGCCCTCAAGATCGACCGCTCGTTCGTCGCCAAGATGACCAGCTCACGCGAGAGCCAGACCATCCTCCAGAGCCTCGTCGCCCTCGGCCGCGCGCTGTGTATCGAGACACTCGCCGAGGGAATCGAGCAGACCCAAGAGCTCACCGTGCTGCAGAACCAGCAGTGCGACAGCGGCCAGGGCTTCCTGTTCGCCCGACCACTCGACGCCGCCGACACCAGCGCGTTCCTCGAGGACAGCTGTGCCGGGCGGCACGGTGTCGAGGTCGAGCGGGCGGCCGTCTGAGCTCGCGCCGGCGGCGGCCTGAGCCCCCGCGGGCGGAGGTCTGAGCACGCGCGCGACGGCCTGAGCCGACGCGGGCAGCGGCCCGAACTCGCGCGGGCGGACAGCAGCAGCGGATCGGCCTGGCACGCGGGCTCGCGCTGGGGCCGTCGGTGCTGCTCGCCGACGAGCCGACCTCCGGGCTCGATCCGCAGACGACCTCCTCGATCCTGAAGCTGCTCGCGGAGCTGCGCGACGAATTGCGGGTCGCGGTCGTGCTGATCACACACGAGATGGACGTCGTGCGCAGCGTCGCCGACAGCGTCGCCAGGCTCCACGAAGGCAAGATCATCGAGCGCGGCTCGGTCGCCGAGGTCGTGCGCTCGTCCGACTCGGAGCTCGCGCGAGCGCTGCTGCCGCTGCCCCCTGGAGCGCCGCACGCGGACGACGCCGGGGTGTGGCAGCTGCGCTATCAGCGCCCCGACGTCGACCCGGCCTGGCTCACCTCGATCGCCCGCGAGCTCGACACCGAAATCTCCGTGCTCGCCGGGTTGATCGAGACGATCGACGACGGCGGCGCCGCCGGGCGCGTGACCGTTCGCATCGAGCGTTCACTCACAGCCGCCGAGGTGCGGGCCGCGTTCGCCGCGCGCGGTATCGACGCGGCGCAGGGGAGCGTCGGCGCGGCGCAGGCAGGTGTCGAGGCCGAGCGCGGGGCCAGCGCGGGGGCCGATGCGGGGGCCGATGAGTCGGGCCCCGACGCGTCCGAGCCGCACGGTGCGCTCGTCAGGAGCGCGGCGTGATGCTCGCCACCGCCACACCCTGGTCGGAAGTGTCCTCGCTGCTGCTGCCCGCGCTCGGGCAGACGGCGGCGATGGTCGGCATCGTGATGTGCATCGTGGTCGCGCTCGGGCTGCCGCTCGGGCTGCTGATCTTCAACACCTCGCCGCGCGGGCTCACGCCGCACACGACGGTCCACGCGTCGATCAGCTGGATCGCCAACCTGGGGCGCTCGCTGCCGTTCCTGGTGCTGATGGCCACGGTCATCCCGTTCACCCAGCTGGTGGTGAACACGACGATCGGGATCAAGGCGGCGATCATCCCGATGTCGCTCGCCGGCATCCCGTTCTTCGCCAGGCTGGTGGAGAACGCCGTGCGCGAGATCCCACGCACGCGCCTGGACGTCGGCATCGCCTCCGGCGCGAGCGTCCTGCAGGTGATACGCACGATCCAGCTCACTGAGGCGCTCCCCGGGATCGTCGCGGGGCTCTCTCTGAACACCATCGCGATGATCGAATACTCGGCGATCGCGGGCGCCATCGGGGCGGGCGGCCTCGGCTACCTCGCCGTCAACTACGGCTACGAGCAGTTCGACAGCCACATCATGATCAGCTGCATCGTCGTGCTCGTGCTGATCGTGCAGTTCGGCGGCGACCGCATCGTGCGGGCGCTCACACACTGACCAGCTGACCAGCAAAGGAGCAGACCAATGTCGAGCGATGTGAAGACCAGACCACCGACACCGAATTACCCGCCCCAGGACTTGCAGCTGCGCGGCGGCGGCAACCGTCGTAACTGGCTGGCGGCAGGCGCAGCGCTGGTGGTGATAGTGGTCCTGCTCGTCGTGCTGCTCTCCAAAGGGTCCTCGGCCAAGACCGTCAGCGGGAGCCACTTCGGCACGACGCTGCCCGTCGCATACGAAGCGTCCAGCAGCTCCGAGCGCGCGTTCCTGGTGTGGCTGAACCAGGCGATCGCGCCGACCTACGGGGTCAAGATCGAACCGGTCGGCAAGCCCGGCACCGTCCCATGGTCGGCCACCACCAGCGACATCGCGACCAACCTCCACAAACTGCAGTTCGTGTTCGTCGACTACGGCGCCGGGCCGCGCACGCTCAGCTCGGTCGCCGCCGTGATCGCCTACAACATGCAGTTCATCGCAGCCGGCACACCCACCAAGGACAGGATCTACGCGCCGCCCGCACCGCGCAGCTTCGCCGGCCAGCTGGTCGTGGGGGATGCGTACCGCAGCGACCCGCAGGTCAAGAAGCTCATCAAAGTGTTCTTCGACCCCCGCGTCCAGCCGTACCTGCGGACCACCGACAACCCGCAGTTGAAGGAACAACTCAGTCCGGTGGCGAGCTCGGAATAGCTTGGCGCTGGCCAGCCCCAACCGTCATCGGCTCCCGCCGCGGGCTCGCGGCGCGGCGGGAGCACGCTCGCGCTCAGGGATCCAACACGATGATCGTCTTGCCGCGTGCGCCTCGACCGGCGCGCTGCGCCACTCCCTCGGCCGCGTCTCGCAGCGGGATCTCGGCGTGGATGTTGATCAGCAGGCCGTTTTGCTCGATTTCGTTGGTGAGCTTTTCTAGCAGGCGCAAGCTCCCGTGGGTGCCGGTCAAGTCCAGGTTGACGACCTGCATGGCGGCGCTCGCATTGGTGCTTGCGGCGTACCTGCTCGACGCAGCGCGCCCACTGTGTTTGACGAGCTGGAGATTCGCCGCGAAGATGTCGCGGTCGCTCACGAGATCCCATAGAACGTCGACGCCGTCGGGCGCGATCGCTGTGACCTGGTCGGGTACCGATGCTGCCGTGTAGTCGATGCACGCCCCGGCCCCCAGGTCGCGCAGGCGCTCCACGTGGCTAGGCCTGGCGGTCGCGATGACCTCGGCTCCGCGGCCAGCCGCTAGCTGCACAGCGAAGGAACCAACCCCGCCGCTCGCCCCCACGATGAGGACCCTCTCGCCGGTGTGAAGGCCCGTGGCCTCGATCAACGCGAGCGCGCTCATCCCGGCGCTCGGCGCCGCGGCGGCGTGTGCGAGGGATACGCCCTCCGGGGCGCGTGACACCCACGCTCGCTCGGGCACGGCGATGTACTCAGCGTAGGTGCCCTTGCCATAAGGACGGTGCAGGAACACCCCATACACACGCTGGCCTACCCGGAAACGGCTGACATCCCCGCCGGCCTGCTCTACGATCCCGGCGCCATCGACGCCAAGCACGAGCGGAAACGTGTGTGGCGCGCGGCCGCGAACCAAGCCCTGAGCGATCGTAAAGTCAAACGGGTTGACGCCGGCGGCCGTCAGGCGAACCAGCATTTCGTCTGCCTGCGGCGTCGGCTTCGCAACGTCCATCAACTCCGGCACGCCTCCGAACTCGCTGACGGCAACCACGCGCACGCCTAGCCACCGTCGCCCGCGCCGACATCAACACCACCGGATTCCGCGACGATCTTCGCGGCACGGGGGAGCGTGACACTGAAGACCTCGAACATGCCCGCGGCGCGCAGAACGAGAGCAAGCTCGCGCAGGTCGGCGAGTGCCCGCGCGTACTCATCACTGGCTGGGTCGGCTTGCTCGAGCACCCTGGCGTTGTGCGCGAACGCCGCGATCGTGCCCTTGCGCACGCGCGCACCGTTGACATCGATCGCTTCGGCATCCGCTGGAAACAACTCCTCGGCGCGCACGCTCACCTCCACTAACCATTTAGATGCGTTCTGCACGCACATTATCATGTGTGCGTGTGGCATGCAACTAGATTGGGTCGATGACTTCGACCGCGCAACTGATAGGCACCATCGAGGACAACATCCTCGCCCTCATCCTCCGAGCCAACCGCGCCCGCATATACGACCAGCTAATGCGGGGGGCGAACGTCAACCTCGCCCGCGCGCTATACCCCGTCCTCAGCGCAACCTCCGCGATCGGGCCTGCGCGCGTATCGGAGATCGCCGAGGCCGTCTCGATCAATCCCACCACAATCAGCCGACATCTCACCGCGCTTGAGGCCTCCGGCCTCGTCAAGCGCTCGTCAAGCGACGCCGACGGCCGTGCAGCGGTCGTCGAGCTCACCCCCGCAGGCCAGCAGATGATCCGCGAGCTGCGTGCAGCCCGCACGCGGATCTTCACGTCCCTACTCGCCGACTTCAACGACACAGACCTCGAGCGCTTCGGCCAATACCTCAACCGACTCGTTCAAGCCTTTACCGAACAGGTCTAACGCTCCGCACCCATCGCCAGCGAGCAACAGCCACCGTCCGGAGCGCTCGTCTCGGACGCGCTCTCCACGCGCGGCCGCGCTCTATGTAACGCCCGCTAAGCGACCGGCCATGTGGTCGGTGTGCCCGGGCCCCCGTTCGCACCTCCCACCGCCGAAGATCACGTCTGGAAGCACCAGGCGCAACACGATCCAGCGCGTACGGTGGACCGGTTCGGGTGGCCGGGCGCAGGAGCGGCTGGGCGTCCTCGGCGAACAGTGGACGCAAATGTTCCACACCTTGTATCTCAAGCACCAGCTCCGCGTCGTCGGCAAAGTCCGCAGTAACGGACGGTTGCTGTGGAAGCTCGAAGAAACGCCAGCAAGAGCGCGTCTCCGCGCTCGCGAAGATCAGACCCGCTACTACATGCTCGTCGACCCCAAGAGCTTCCTCCCCGTCTACACGCGCCTGATCGACCTGGCGCGGCCCTGCGATCCGACGCTCTCAGAAGTCGAACTATCCATAAACCAATCCACTGCACTCCCGGCACGCTTAGGTCGTGGTGAATACCTTGTCAGTCCCGTCCGTGGTTCCGTTGCCGCTCGTAGCGACGATCCGATAATGGTATTGCGTATTCGCCGCGAGGCCAGTTAGCGTCTTGCTCACTTCCACGCTGCCCGTGCCCGAGCCGACACTAGCTTCGGCCGATTTACTGCCGTAGGATTCCGTCGTTCCAAATTCAAAATAGTATTTGGTTTCTTTTCCTTCTGGGTTCACCGTGCCATGCAGCGTCGCTTCTCTTTCCGTGACGCCCGTCGCCGCCCCGGTCGTCGCCATAGGTGCCGATATGAACGCCCAGACTGCGCCGACAAAGCGATTGTCCTCAGGCCCACCGAGAAGCGCGGTACTCCCTTCGGAGGAGAGCGCCACAGAAGCAAGCGCGGGCGTCCCTAGCCCTTCGATGCCGGTCAGGTGGCTGCCCTGTTGCGTCCATTTCCCTTCGGTGCGTGTGAACGTCCATGCCGAGTTGGTGCTTGGGAGCACAAGGTCGAACGATCCACCGATCAGTGCGATGTTCCCGTTGGACGCGAGTGCCACACTTTCCCCGAACGAATCCGTTCCTCCTTCGTCGGCCGTCAGCTTACCGCCTTGTTGTGTCCATTTCCCTTCAGATCGTGTGAACGCCCACGCGGCCCCCAGGTATTTGTCGTCGTACGGACCGGCGATCAGTGCGGTGCTTCCTTCTGAGGCGAGCGCGACGCTGTAGCCGAACCACCCTTCGCCTTCCTCCGCTTTGCCGGTGAGCTTGCCGCCCTGCTGAGTCCATTTGCCTTCAGTCCGGGTGAATACCCATGCGGCACCAGCGTATTTGTTGTCCCATGGGCCACCGATCAGGGCCGTGTTCCCGTCCGAAGACAGCGCCACGCTGTAGCCGAAAGCTTGCAGAAAGCCGCTCCCTTCTTTGCCTGTGAGCTTGGCGCCCTGCTGCGTCCATTTCCCTTCAGAGCGCGTGAACACCCATGCAGCACCAGGCACATCTTCGGCACCTGGGCTGTCCCGCGGCCCCCCAATCAGCGCCGTGTTCCCATCGGCAGAAAGAGCCACACTGGTGCCGAACTCTGGCGCTTCGTCCTCTTCTTTGCCTGTGAGCTTGGCGCCCTGTTGCGTCCATTTCCCTTCGGAGCGCGTGAACACCCATGCAGCGCCGGTGCTCGAACTGTCGAATGCACCCCCGATCAGCGCTGTGTTCCCATCGGCAGAGAGCGCCACGCTCCCACCGAAGTACCCGCCGCCTACCTCTTCTTTGCCTGTGAGCTTACCGCCCTGTTGCGTCCATTTCCCTTCAGAGCGCGTGAACACCCATGCGGCGCCGACATTGTTGTCGGCGGGGCCCCCGATCAGCGCAGTGCTCCCTTCGGAAGAGAGGGCTACGCTGTAGCCGAACTCTCCCATGCCCGTCTCTTCTTTGCCCGTCAGCTTGGTGCTATTCGCGAACACCCATGTCGCGCCAGCGCCTTTGTTGTCTTCATAGCCCCCGATAAGCGCCGTCGTCCCTTCCGAAGAGAGCGCAACCCTGAAACCGACCTTTCCCGAGCCTGTCTCTTCTTTGCCCGTGAGCTTGCCGCCCCGTTGTGTCCAGTTGCCCGCAGAGCGAGTGAACACCCACGCAGCACCGGTGCTCGAGTCGTCGTATGGGCCGCCGATCAGCGCCATGTTCCCGTCAGAGGAGAGCGCTACGCCGTAGCCGAAGTACCCACCGCCTACCTCTTCTTTGCCGGTGAGCTTACCGCCCTGTTGCGTCCATTTCCCTTCGGCGCGCGTGAACACCCACACAGCGCCCACAAGTGTATTGTCGCCCGGCCCGCCGATCAAGGCGGTATTGCCATTAGAGGAGAGCGCGACGCTGTAGCCGAACCACCCTTCGCCTTTCTCTTCTTTGCCTGTGAGCTTACCGCCCTGTTGCGTCCATTTCCCTTCGGAGCGCGTGAACACCCATGCAGCGCCAGCATCTTTGTTGTCGCCAAAGCCGCCGATGAGGGCGGTGTCGCCTTCCGATGAGAGCGCGACCTTCCAGCCAAACTCGCCTTCGCCTGTCTCTTCTTTGCCTGTGATCTTGGCGCCTTGCTGAGTCCATTTCCCTTCGGATTCGGTAAAGACCCATGCAGCGCCCACTTTTTTGTTGTCGCTTGGGCCGCCGACCAACGCTGTAGTCCCGGATGAAAGGGCTACGCCGTAACCAAACTCACCTTCGCCTGTCTCTTCTTTGCCTGTGATCTTGGCGCCTTGCTGAGTCCATTTCCCTTCGGATTCGGTAAAGACCCATGCGGCCCCAACATTTTTGTTGTCAGTCGGGCCGCCGATCAACGCGACGGTTGCTCCAGAGGAAAGCGCCACACTCGTGCCGAACTCCCCCGCACCTGTCTCTTCTTTCCCCGTGAGCTTGCCGCCCACCTGCGTCCATTTGCCTTCGGAGCGGGTGAACACCCACGCGGCGCCCACAAATTTGTTATCGCCTGGGCCGCCGATCAGTGCGGTGTTCCCGTCAGAAGAAAGCGCGACGCTGAAACCAAATGAACCTTCACCTGTCTCTTCTTTGCCCGTGAGCTTGGCTCCCTGCTGGACGAGCGTGTCGCCCTGTTGCACCAGTGGATCGACGCTGAGAGGGTAGCGCGCGCCGTGCGTATCGACATGGAGAAGCACCCGCCCCGGCTGCAACGTGATCCAGCTCCGCAGTGCTCGCCCCCGCGCGTCAGTCGCCAAGAGATTGCCGTAGCGCAACGATGCGCCTCCCGGGACGGTGAGGGTCAGGCTCCGCCCATGCGGATCCAACGAAGGATGGGCGTTGCCGGATAGCACCAACGACAGAACCAACGGCATTCCAGCGTGCCCGACGGGAGCTCGCGCGAGCGTGAAGCCCTGCTCGAGTCCAAGCGGCCCGTTGATGTACCACTCACTGAGGTTTCCATGCGTGTACACAACGCGATCACCCTTCGCCCGTGGCGTAGCCGGCGAGACTGCTCTCAACGAAGTGCCAGACCCCAACGCGCCGAGTCGCAACCCTATCTGGGCCCCGCTCGAGAGCACGCGCACACCCGCACGGTCGAAGCGCATTCGCAGGCTTTGCGCAGGATTCCTTGCCTCATACCGACGCCCCAGCCCGGTGATGCGATATGCACCGTCTTCGCCTCCAAGTACTGCCGAAACCGGCCCCTGCGCCGCCAGCGGCAGGCTCGAGAGCCCGTGGTGCGCTCCCGCGGCAGGATGCGTCGCTCTCGGGTGCACGCCGCGTGCGATGACGGAATGCTCGCTCGCCGAACCATGCACGAGCATCAGTACGGCCACCACGCCCGCCAGCAAGAGCCCCAGCACGCCTGCGGACATGCGTCTAAGCTCGATCGCGGGCATTGCCCGTCCAGCCGTGGCAGGTCCATGGTCATCGGCAGGAAGCAGACCTCGCCAAGCTCCGGCATACCCGATGGCGGCAGTCGGCGTCCCGGTAGGCGGCCGACCCGACCGTCGACTCCAGCCACTGTGTGCGTTCTTACCAGCTCGCCTGAGTAGCGACACATGGGCACCGTAGCGCTAGCAACTTAGCCGTTGTGCGGCCCCAGGCGGTGCTATGGGAAGACGGCGGCAGCGCGCGATAGGTGGAATCAGAAATGTCTCTGATTACCGCCTCGAGCGTTAGCTTTGCTGCCTCGCGATCGATGTCTTCGGGGTGACGTCCCGCGAGACAGCCGCCTACGTCAACTCGCCGATCAGAGTCGCCTGCTGAGTTCTTCGATCGTCTTGGAGATGTCGCTGGCCTGAGGTAAGGCGATCGGATGCGGTTGGCCCGGGTATTTCACGACGTTCACGCCCGAGTAGTTGTGCACGGTACCCCCGGTCAGGCCGATGCGGAAGGACGGAGTCACGTATAGGCCCAGGGTGGTGGCGGTGTGATCTTCGGCGGTCGTTTGTTCTTCGCGGCGTCCGGTGCTCAGGTCGGTATGCCAGCGGGCGAGGTTCAGCCCGGGAACCTGGCGGGCGATGTTGGCGATGTAGGCGTTGTCGACATAGGAGCGGAACTCGCTGCGCTGCTCGTAGTAGAAGGTGTCGACGAAGTTCCAGAGCTTGTTCTGCGCTCCGGCGGCGAGCGCGGCAGTTTGCTCTTTGACGAACACCTGCGGGCGGAAGGTGTTGGTCTTGTACGCGTGGTATTCGAGCTTGAGCCGCCCTGTGCGCACCTGGCTGTGGACGATCGCGGGCAGGTACCTGAGAAACCACCAACGGCAGTCCGGATCCTTCAGATCGATAAATACCTGGAGCGTGACGGGCGCCGCGGGATCACCGAGCGTGCGTTCGTGCTGAGGTATACCCGCCAGGAGCGACGCGACTTCCCCGTGTACTCGCGATTCCGCCGCAGCCTGGCTGCCGGTACGGTCGAGCACAGCGTGCGCCAAAGGGATCGCGACGACCATCAGCAACACGCCGGCCGCGACTCTCGCCCAAGTGAGGCCGCGGCTGGCGCTCCGCTGCTCACTGGAGTGCATCTGCGGCGGCGCTCCAAACGCACGCGGGAGATTCTGCTTTCGGTGGCCCACGTCTAGTTCCTCGCCGTCCAGTGTCGCGCGCGAGTGCCCGCGATACCAAATCGTGGGAAACATTCGCGCCTAGCCGGCCGCGCGCGAGGCCGTTGCGGGCGGAACGTCCACCAGTCGGAAACGCCCGCGGGGAATGTGCGGTCCGACGATGGCGCCGGATCTGGCTCTGACATTCGGTTTGTCGCGGTCCTCGCCGCACGCGCGCGAGGCGCCGATTGCACTGACATGCGACGCGAGTAGCTTCGCCACCAGTGGCTTTGATGGTGTGACATCGAGGAGACGGGGCGTATGCACAGGCAGCAGCGCTGGGCACGTGGGGGAAGCGCCACATGGCGTCGCTGACCCGAGCGCTCGTGTCGGTGCGCTGGCGCCGGTCGTTCGCGGGCCTGTTGGGCTCGCTGGTGTACCTCGCGGCGCTCGTCGTGTCCGCGGTCGCCTGCGAAGGTGTCGGTGGGCCGCCGTCCTCGCCGACCGCAGCGGAACAATACGGGTTCGGAGCGAATCCGGGTGCCCCGAAAGTCGCGAAGCTCATGTGCGGCCTGTCGGTGGATTGCGCGACGGGCAACGAGGCCGAACAGCAGACCGACCTCAACCTAGGCGGTCGCGGTCCCGGGTTGCGGCTGGTGCGCAGCTACAACGCGTTGCTCGCCGCCGAAGCGTCGCAGGCCGGCCCGTGGGGCTTCGGCTGGTCTGGGCCCGGCAGCGTGAGCCTGGTCGCGAGCGGAGAAACCGCGACGGTACATCAGGAAAACGGCAGCGTCGTCGTCTTCTACAAATCTGGCAGCGAATACACCCAGGGCGGCTGGGACGAGGGCCGCCTGGTCAAAGAAAGCAGCGGCAGCTATGTCTACACACTGCCGACTCAGACGAAGCTCGAATTCAACAGCGAAGGTCGATTGACAAAGGAAACCGAACGGCGTGGAAACGCCAACACGTTCACGTACAACGCGAGCAAACAGCTCGAAAAGATCACGGACGGGACGAGTAGGACGCTGACGTTCAAATACAACGCGGAAGGGCTCGTGGAAAGCGTAGAAGATCCGCTGAAACACATCGTGAGCTACACCTACTCCTCGAAAAACCTCGCGACAGTGACGATTGAAGCAAAAACGCAATGGAGCTTCGAATACGAATCCCCGCATCTCCTCAGCAAGATCACCGACGGCCGTGGAAACGCGATCGCCCTCACATACGACAGCTCGCATCGCGTCAAAACGCAGACGCTCGCCAAACATGAACGTAAATGGACGTACGGCAGCACGCCGGGCACCGAAACCACCCTCACCGAACCAGACGGCCTGGAAGAGGTCGACAAATTCAACAGTGCCGGAGAGCCGACGAAGATCTCCCTGAAAGGCTCCAAAATCGAAACGGCGACCACAGAAGACGAATACAACGGGACGACCTACAACATCGTCAAGCTGAAGGACCCGAACGGGCACGAAACGACGTACGGCTACGACGGCGAAGGCAACCTCACGAGCGAAGTCGATCCGAACAAAGACGATACCACCTGGGAATACGACAAAAAACACAACGTCATCAAGGAAACCACACCGGAAGGCGAGGTGACCACGATCAAACGTACGAGCAGCGGCGAACCGGAAGTGGTCGAACGCCCAGCAGGCACGGAAACCGAGAAGACAGAATACAAGTATAACTCTACCGGGGACCTCAAAGAACTCATCGACCCGCTCAAACACGCCACGACCTTCACCTACGACACCCACGGCGATCCCGCGAGCGAAACGGACCCCGAAAAAGACGAAACGAAATGGAAAGACAACGAAGACTCAGAGGTCACGGAAGAAACCAGTCCACGCGGGTTCGCGACGACTATCGAACTCAACGAACGGGGCGAGCCGAAGAAGATCACGGATCCCCTGAAACACACCATCGAATATAGCTACAACCGTGACGGCGAGATCGAATCCGAAACCGACGGCAACAAAAACACCACCAAATACGAATACAACGAAGAAGACCTACCGACCAAGATCGAAGCCCCTCTCGCAAAAGAAGAAATCGGATACGACGCAGAGGGCCAGATGATCACTCGCACGGACGGCAACGCGCATAGCTGGGAATACAAACGCAACGAACTGGAGCAGGTCACCGAAGAAGAGACGCCAACCGGCAAGATCACCAAGAAGAAATACGAAAAGGCAGGTGACCTGGAAAGCGTCGAAGACCCCGAAAAACACGTAACCGAATATGGGTACGACGAATCAGATCGGCTCAAGAAAGTCAAATACTCCACCGGCAAACCCTCGGAAGTAACGTTCGAATACAACAAAGACAGTTTCGTCACGAAGATGACAGACGCGACGGGAACGACGGAAAACACCTGGGACAAGCTGGACAGGCTAGAAAAGTACAAAAGCGGCGCGGGCAAGACGGTCGAATACAAATACAACCTCAACAACGAGCCCACGACGATCGTATACCCCAACGGGAAATCCGTCACGCGCGCCTACGACAACGATGGACGACTGGAAAGCGTGACAGACTGGAAAAGCGATCTCACGAGCTTCAAATACAACGCCGACAGCGAGCTCGAAAAGATCGTCTTCCCGACAGGCACCGAAAACGAAGACACCTACGGCTACAACGAAGCCGACCAGCTCACCGAAGTCACGATGAAGGGACCCCTCGGCGCGACGCTGGGCAAGCTCGTCTACACGCGCGACGGCGACGGGCAGGTCAAAACGACCACGACGACCACCCTCCCCGGCCCCGCAACAAACGAAGACAAGTATGACGGCGACAACCGCCTTATCGAAGACAACAAACAGAGCTACGAATACGACAAAGGCGACAATCCCACCAAGCTCGAAGGTTCGGGCGTCTACAGCTATAACGAAGCCGACGAGCTCAAGGAAGGGCCTGAAGCGAAATACGCCTTCAACGAAGACGGCGAGCGCACGAAACTCGAACCGAAAAGCGGCGAACCGTCGACCACCTACGGCTACGACCAGGCCGGCAACCTGACCGGCGTCGAACGCGCCAAAGGCACGAAAGAACCAGAAATCAAAGACAGCTTTACATACGACGGCGACAACCTGCGCCAGACCCAGACGATCGCCGGCGCCAAATCGAATCTCACCTGGGACACCGCCGGAGAACTCCCGCTGGTCCTCAACGACGAAACCAACAACTACGTATACGGGCCCGAAAACGTCCCCGTAGAGCAGATCGCGGCCAGCGGCGAAGAAGCGCCCCTTTACCTGCACCATGACCAGCAGGGCTCAACCCGCCTGCTCACCAGCGCCAAAGGCAAATCCGAAGCCGAGTACACCTACAACCCTTACGGCACCATCAACGCCAAAGCAGGCACGGCCACCACGCCGCTGCGCTACGACGGGCAATACACCAACACCGACAGCGAACTCATGTACCTCCGAGCCCGTACGTACGATCCGAAAAGCGCCCAATACCTATCGAGCGACCCCGCGCTCGAAATGACTGGAGAACCGTACCAATACTCAGCTGATGACCCGGTGAACCTATCGGACGCAAGTGGAGAACAGGTTGTCGTGAGGTACGATCAGGCCCCCAGTCAGGCGCCCGCCGTCACGTCGTACTATCAAAGCCAGGTGCCGTCTTCGCAACCACCACCACCAACTTGGATGCCGCTAGCGGGTGGTGGTTATATACTGGTGACGTCGCACGGACTTTACGGATGGAACAATGGCACTCTGTCCATTCTGGAGAATGGCCAATGGCGTGTGCTGCCGCCACCCCCGGGAGGTCAGGCGGTAGGAAACCCCGCCGGCTCGCGCGGCGCGCCTCCATCATCGGGACAAGCCTCCGGGAATCAGTCGCCACTGCCGGGCATCGGCAACGTCGATCCAAACGTTCTCCGCGACCGGCTTCAAGACGTGATTCAACAGCAGCGCGGTCAGTCGCCGCACCCGAACATGCCCAGTGGACACACGCCGATCCAGCCGCATCACCAGCGGTATGGCCCGTACTACACTCCGCAGTACGGTCCTTACTACACTCCGCAATACGTTCCCCTGTACCCTCCGCGCGTGACGGCCACTCCGTAAGAGGGCCTAACAAAAGGTGGGTTTGGGATGCTGTGTTCGTAGACGGCATCCATGGCGGAACCTTTGGTCAATTCCCCTGATCGTGCGAGGGCGAGCATGTAGTCGTCGCTGCTGTCGCGCAGGACAGGCTCTGGATCGACCGGGTCCGCGAGCATCACCGCGACCCGCTCGAGTGCGCTTACGCCTGCTCGGCCTCGCGCTGATCGAGCAACGCGCGGAAGTAGGGCTCCTCGAGGTTCTCGCGCACCTCGGTCATCACCATCGGATACGCAACCATTTCGAGGCCCACGATGCCATGCATATTCGAGGCTGGACTGCACGCACAAGCCATCGCGACCCTCCTAGCGCTCCTCAGCCTAAATGCAAGCCGTCCACCAAGGCATAGCAATGGCGCCACGACCGAGAGCGCGCAGCCCTTCTTCGAGCAATGGCTCGGCACAATCGGTGAGGTCGCGCGGAGCAAGCAGCCACCACCGTGGCATATCTCCCCAACCCACTACGTGAGCCGCACAGCAGGCCGGATCGCGAGAACCGTACCCACACTCCGCAAAGAACCGTGGCTATCCCTCACCCCGAGCGACCCCTGCCTGTGTGCCCACAAACTCCGCGACCTCTCCGCAACTGAAACATCCACAGACGCCGCGTGCGAACTCGTGTGGTGCGCAGCATCCGCCCTGTGCATCACCGCATGCACCCAGCGAGACTTCAGGCTCGGCGACGCGCCAGGCGCCCCACCCGTTCAGTAGCTCTACTGGTTAGAGGTAAAAGCGGCTGGTTGTTGTGGTTAGCGCGAGGACTGTGTGTGCCAGAAACACGACGGCCAGCACACCGGTGGCGGCCGGGCGCCGCCGACGAGGTGCGGCGGCGACCGCGCAGCCTACGAGCAGACCCCAAAGGCAGATGACCGGCAGCGCGTGCCGGGGAATGATTACGCTCGCGCCGACACCGAGGCTGAACTGATATCCAGCGTAGACAAGCGCGGCGAGGAATAGGATGCCGGCGCCCAGGATCACGAGCACGGGCTGAGGGCGTCGCCGTGCGCGTGCACAGCACCGCGATCGCGGTGAGCAGCACGGATGCCAGCCGCGCGAACAAGAGCCTCGTGGGCAGCGACGCCCCCACGGCGAGCTTGTACGCACCTGCAGCGACCGCGTAGTAAGCAGGCGGCTGGAACGCCATGTACTCCGCGCCGTTGTACTTCGGCGAGGCGCCAGCACAAG
>Ga0210389_10001903_pt1 | contig 16691 bp, 13 predicted proteins | sample IncBWH28OmetaG_FD_160127 | JGI IMG/M metagenome (GOLD analysis project Ga0210389, IMG submission 160127) | Forest soil microbial communities from Barre Woods Harvard Forest LTER site, Petersham, Massachusetts, United States - Inc-BW-H-28-O ...
TCCCGCCGAGAACGTAAGGCCTTTTTCCCATCTGATAGATCGTTCTGGAGACCTGCCAAATCCAGTGACTACCGAGCGCGTAGTCTTTGGCGCCGAGCTTAAACTTTGCCATCAACGTACCGTGCTGCGCTGTCCCCATCTCGCGATGGTGCCTCAGCGTCTTCTCGGTGAAAGTCCGCGTTTTCCAACCCTTCATCCGCGCCGTCATGACGGCGATGTGGTCTATGCCACCGCCTTTCACCGGCCTGTATCCACCAATTTCTTCGAAGCATTCGCGGCGGAAGAACTGGCACGCCCCAGAGACATGCTCGATGCTAACGTAGCGATAATCGTATGCGACGCCGGTCTCGCCTTTGAAAGGCGTTCCAACCAAGCCCAGTTTTGGATCTTCCCCCAGCTTGTGAAGCAAGAATGCAAAATACTCCTCATCAAAGGAAAGGTCTCCGTCTAGGATGCCGATGACGCCATACGCGATATGCTTTACACGCGCATAGCCCGCATCGAAGGCGTGTACCTTGCCAGCGAAATGGCGTTCGCCTCGCTCGGGCATCCGGACCAACTCGATCCATGGATTGTCGGCCGCGTACCTGAGAACGATTTCGTCCGTGCCGTCCGTGGAACCATCACTGACAACGACCCACTTCTCTGGCCGCACACTTTGGGCGACCATGGATTTGATCGTCAGCTCAATGAACTCCGCCTCGTTCCGGGCTGGCGTGATCAGGACATACTTGGGGAGCGTCATTGTGCGTTGGCCTGCAAGATCGTACCATCGGGGGCCGGAGCAATTGCTAGTCGGTGGAAAGCTCCAGCCCCTGCTAACTTAAATAGTCGGTTACCCGCTGCTCTAAAGATGCGTTCCGGTTTTGCGGTTCCACTTCTTCTACAACAGAGTGGCCCTACTTGGCGACTAACGCTAAGCGCAAGAAGCGCTGGATTTCATGCACGACACGCTCTTGCTCTTCCGCCAAAAGGTGGGGAAACATTGGAAGCGAAACGATTTGCTCGGCTGCCGCTTCCGCTACCGGGAAATCGCCCTGCCGATAATTGAGGTATTTGTACGCTTTTTGCAGATGAAGCGGTATGGGATAGTGGATGCCGCTTCCAATGCCCGCGTTCTTCAAATGTTCGATCAATCCTTCACGGTCATTTGTCCGGACGACATACAAGTGGTATACGGCTCGGGACCATGACGGCTCGAACGGACTTACGACGCCACCTTCCAGGCTACCCAGCAATCGATTGTATTCGGCCGCCCGTTCACGCCGGCTGGCATTCCAGTTAGCGAGGTGAGCGAGTTTTACTCGCAAGAATCCGGCTTGCATCGCGTCCAGCCGGCCGTTATACCCTTCGACATCATGGTAGTACTTCTTGGCCTGTCCGTGATCGCGCAACATCTTCGTCTTTTCCGCCAGCTTGGCGTCATTCGTCGTAACAGCACCGGCTTCCCCACAGGCCCCAAGGTTTTTACCTGGGTAGAAGCTAAAGGCAGCAGCGCGGCCCATCGAACCGGCTTTCATCCATGCGTTCTTTTCTTTCGAGAAATATTCGGCGCCATGCGCCTGACAAGCGTCTTCAATAACGACCAAGCCATATCGCTCGGCAATCGCAAGAATGGGATCCATATCCGCCGTTTGTCCATACAGATGAACGGGAACAATTGCTTTCACGGGTCGTCCGCTGCGGCGGCTGACAAGCTTTCCTGCGGGATCCAAGGAACACTGTTCTTCGAAGTATTCCCGGAGTTTCTCCGGACTCATGTTGTAGGTGCGCTCATCTACGTCAACGAATTCCGGATGGGCTCCAGCTTGTGAAATCGCTTCTGTCGTGGCGATAAATGTGTGTGGCACGGTAACGACCACGTCACCTGGCTCGACGCCGGCCGCCATCAGCGCGAAGCGCAACGCATCTGTGCCGCTGCTCACCGCCACGGAGTGGCTGGTGTCGCAGAAAGAGGCAAATGCCTTTTCAAATTCCTCGACCATGGGTCCGCCAATGAAGCCAGCGGTCCGCAAGGTCCGCTGGAATACATCGGTCAACTCTTTCTCCAGCTCGACATGCGGGGTAACCAAATCTAGGAATGGAATCGCATTGCTATTTCCCTTGGCAGCGCTCACTTTGTGACCTCCACTGCGGAATCAACTAGACGCAAAAACTTTGCCGGATTTCCGGCGACGATGCTGTTCGCGGGAACGTCTTTGGTAACGACACTGCCGGCGCCAACGATCGCATTCTCGCCGACCGTGACATTGGCAAGAATCGTCGCTCCCGTTCCGATGGACGCACCCTTCTTGATCAGAGTCCGCTCGACTTTCCAATCGGCCTCGGTTTGCAGTTGACCTTCGGCCGTGGCGCGCGGGTAAATGTCGTTGATGAACATCACTCCGTGGCCGATGAATACGTTGTCCTCGATTGCAACTCCTTCGCAAATAAACGAGTGACTCGAAATCTTGCAGCATTTCCCGATCGTCGCGTTCTTTTGAATCTCAACGAATGCGCCGATCTTCGTACCATCACCAATCTCGCAGCCATACAAATTAATGAATTTTGAAAGTTTGACGTCTTTTCCGAGCTTTACGTTCGGCGTAATGGCGCAGTATTCGTTCACAGGCGCACCAATTCTCCTCTCTTTTTAATGGAACAATCCGCAGCTTCGAGCATTCGCACGACACGAAGACCGGCCAGTCCGTCGTTGATGGGTATCTTGTTGTTCAGAATGCAGTCAGCGAAGTAGTCTAGCTCGACACGCAGAGCTTCCAACTGCTCAACCTGCGGCGCCCACATGTCTCCGGACCTGTAATTGACCAGCATCTCCCGAACCTTATCGCCCGAAGAGATCTGCACCCCCTTGTCGTACACGCGAACTTTTTCATCCGCGACCAGATCATTCCAGACCAGCATTTTCTTCGTTCCGCCGATCAAGGTCGTGCGAATCTTAACGGGAGAGAGCCAGTTGACGTTGATATGCGCTATCACTTTGTTAGGGAAATAAATCGTCATGAAGGCAACGTCTTCCACGCCGTTCAGATGGCTTTCGCCCGTGGCCACAATGGCTTCCGGTTCGCCCTTGATGAGGTGGTCCATGATGGAAAGATCGTGGGGAGCCAAATCCCATACCACGCTGACGTCGTGTTGAAACAAGCCGAGGTTTACTCGCAGCGAATCGTAATAGTACAAGTCACCCAGAGCACCGCTCTCCGTCAACTCACGGATCTTCCGCACGGCTCCGGTGAACAAGAACGTGTGGTCCACCATGATCCGCAGATTTTTGCGTTCCGCCAGATCAATAAGCTCCATGGCTTGGTCGGAGCTTGAGGTAAACGGCTTCTCCACAAACACGTGCTTGCCATTCTCGAGGGCCGCTTTGGCGAGTTCGTAATGGGTCCAAACCGGTGTGATCACGGCCACAGCATCGATATTAGTGGATTTGAGAATCTCAGACGGGTCTGTCGTGACCTCAATGGAAGGATAGTTCCGTTTCGCCCGCGCCAGTGCAGCCGGATTCTTGTCGCAGAGCATCTCCACGCGCGTGTGTTCATGCCCCTGAAGGTTTCGGACGATGTTCGGGCCCCAGTATCCGTAACCTATTACGCCAACTCTGATCATGTTCGCTCCACTTTGTATGAAGAAGAAAACTCAAGACCGCCAAGAGGTTGCATCACTTAGTTTTCGATTCCGGCTCGATCGCTCTATCTAACTTCGCGCGCGCGGTAAGCCGGCTTAGGGACTACAAGAGCTATTGCTCTGAATGCAGGCACCCATGGGTTGACCAAATTTCAGGTACCTTTCATCGCCGAGGAATCTTATGCTAGTTAGTCTCGGCCGCTGCCTGGGCGTCATAGCCTTGCAGGACAGGCTACCGCCATAAATGTCGTTTCCCGACACTCTGGAACTGGCTAGTCCCAGGTGAATTTTCCGTGATTTCAACCACTTAAATGCCGGAGCTAGGTTCCCGACGACGCTACAAGAGTTCGCAATCGAACTGCCAGAGCCTCCCACGCCAGGAAGAGTGTCGCACTAAAGCGAACCTCCTCTTAAATTATTGAAACCAAATACTTTACTGAAATGGGCACCAAGGCCGATATCCCGCACCCCACTTCCAGTCTGCCCTGCGTCTGGACTTAGGGAAAACTCTTGCCACCTAGTGCGAAGCGGCTTCCCCGTCCCTTTAGCTCGCCAAAAGTGAAGGTTCCCGACTGAATAAGGTCATAAGCACACTCTGCGCGTGGGCACTTTCAGATAGCCAGGAGGCGATTGTCATGGTCCGGTCCGGGGGATTACTGGGCAAGGATCGTCAAGGCAAACGCTCGAAACGAACTGGGCCAACTTGCGCAGATCAACTCGTGAGCGCCGATCCATAAACTCTCGCAAGCAAGGATTGAAAGACCCTTAAACCATACAATCTGACGCCAAGAAAAGTTCCAAACGTATTAGTGAAAAGGTCCGTTGTGCCAGAACTTCGAGTTGGAAGATAGGACTGAAGGATTTCAATCGTGAGACTTACGGCCAATCCCCAAAAAACGGTGGTAACAGCAGCAGATTTGATTGGACGTGCCAACGTCCAGTAGCCGTAAAAAACGAAACCAAGGGGAATGAATCCTACAATGTTCATCAGCGTGTCACTTATGTAGCTCCACTTGGGCTTGAACTCCTTCCAGAACGGCTTTAGGAATGTCTGGTGCAAGAGCGAAAATCGTTCTGGGATGTAAAGGTCGATTCCCGGATGTGCAGCGTTGTGTACGATGTTCCCCGTATGCTCGTTAAAAAGGTAGAGCGCCGCCACATGTTCGTTGCCCACTAGCTCAGGCGCCCCTCGCGTCGTCCAGGTTATATAATGTCGGGCAACTTGGCTTGCAGTTAGCTCTAGATCGTAGATTGCCAGTCCTCTCAACTGGCCGGGCCAGCCGTCAGGGCGCACTGGTGAGGTACCGATGACTAGTTGTCCGGTGAAATCCTTTCCCAGCCGAAACCCTGGAAATGCACGGACTAATGTACCGTCCACGTACATTTCTGTTCCTTCCGTGCCTGAGGTTATGGTCAGAAATCTGGGCCTTAATTGACGGAAAACGCCCTCGATGCCAATGACTTCTGTTCGCGTGTGGCCGCTGGTGATCTCGCGTTTGAGTATGACGTTGGAAAAATATTGATGCAGCGAGATCTGCAGTGGATTCTCTGAGGTCGAGAACGCAACGAAAGTATTTGAGTCATTCACGAGTTCTGGTTGCAACCAAATCTCCAGGCTACAGGAGGCTTCCTCTTGCGAACCTTCCACCTGAAATGTTCCGGAGCTTACCATGACCCCGTAACCGCCGAAGCGAAGACCATTTTCCACTCCCAACCAGGAAACTTCATTCCGGGGCCGTTGAAACGGCCAAAGCCCCAGAATCAAAATACCGCATAAAACTGCCACGCATATCAGACCCGGGATTCGATTTCTTATCATTATTGACGTAAATGGTTCCGGCGCGCCGACACCCCTTGTCCTGCTCAACTTGTCAGTTATTTTCGTTCGCGCGTTGTGGGAGCTGTATGGGGACTCATCCGAAACTTAGAGAGGGCCATGCCCAAATTTTGGATGAACGCCTCGGAATTATAGACATCCGCGTCGATTGGCGCTCCGCCCTCGGGAGCTGTCGGCTCCACCTCGTCAAGCTGAAATTCGTGGGCGACGTTCTCGACAATTTTCGCAGAAATCGGCCGTTCCTGATCGACGTAAGCGTTGATGAGCGAGTGTTCACATAGCAGGTTCACAACGCGCGGAATACCTAGCGAATACAAATGTATCGTCTCAACGCTTTTCGGGCTGAAAATCACTTCGCCGCTCGCTCCGGCGATCCTCAATCGTTCGTTGATGTAGTCATGCGTCTGCTCTTTGGTCAGCGGAGACGTCTTGCAACGCAGCATGATGCGCTGGCGCAGCTGGCGTAATTGTGGAAGCTTGAGTTTCTCTTCCAGCTCTTGCTGTCCAGACAATACGATCTGCAGCAGCTTCTCCGTGGACGTCTCCAGGTTGGTCAACAGCCGAATCTCTTCAAGCACGGGGTACGTAAGATTTTGAGCTTCATCGACGATGAGCACGGTCGTCTCACCTGCGCCATAGCGATCGAGAAGCCATTGGTTAAGGCTCATCAACTGCTGGCTCTTGCTTCGTGACTCGCAGGGGATGCCAAATTCCGCCAGAATAAAATCGAACAATTGATTTGTATTCATGCGGGAATTGAACAGAAATGCCGTTCTCGCCCGCCGTTGGTGCAGCCAGTCGACAAGCCGGTTTATAAGTGTTGTTTTTCCTGTGCCGACTTCACCAATGAGAGTAATAAACCCCTTGCGACTCTGAATCCCATACATCAACCCGCTCAGCGCTTCTTCGATCTCTTTCGTATGAAAGAGGTAGCGCGGGTCTGGATTGACATTGAATGGATTGTCTTTCAGTCCAAAGAAGCTTTTGTACATAGTCTCTACTTTTTCCCAGCCTGGCCTTCTCGGCTTCTGTCCCTGTTGCTATTCTCTCACTTCTTCCCTGCCCGGAGAATCTGGATTCGCGCTGCACCCGGAAGGGTTATTTCATGCTACCGCAACACTAGAGGTCTCGTATTCCATTGAAACGTGAGAAAAATCTGGTTCACGGTTCGGCTCGTGCCGCAACTTGGATTTCCGCATAGCGCGACGTTGGAATTTTGAATTTGAGCTTGATACGCCAGCGACAAACTTCCTGTTCGCCCAAGCGGACGCTTCAGCCCTGCTCCGGCTAGCCACGCACCATATGCTGGTGGGTTCGCGCCACTCGCAGACAATATAGGTTCGTTCTTCGCGTAACTGAAACTTAGACTGCCATCCCACGATTGCGTCAGCTTTCTGTTCCAAGTTGCGTAAGCTTGATCGATGGTCGATCCCGTAAATACTCCGCTGCCCCCACTAACATCATGTGTATAGCCAAACGCGACGTTGCCTCGGACAAACCCGTAAGTGAACGCTGCGTTTGCGGACCCGGCTATTTTTTGCGTTGACCCGCCGATGGGGATTCGGAGTCTAATGATCTCTGGTCCACCGGCAAGCTTCAGGGCTAACCTCCCTGTAACCTTCCTTCCGTAGACAACTTGCGCTACGTGGTCCCCTATCGCTTGTGAGCTGCCGGGGAAGTGGTATGCCCCAAAACGATAGACTAGTCCGACGCTGTCGTTCCGAGTGAGAGCGTAGTCGTACCCCGCGTTTAGAATCTCGCTGTCGCTGTCCACATTTCCCGAGTTGGTAAAGCGCAACGCCCCGTAAACCCCAGCAAGAGTGATCGAGGCCCGCGGGCTGACAGCATAAGTCAGCTGAGCTGCAGAGGCATTGCTGTAGCGGGGCCCAGTGGTGGTAAAAATGGTTTGGCTGGGCAAGTAAGCCGATTCAAGCCCAGGTAAGGGAACGGCCAAGGCTCCCGAGATTCCAGGTAGCGCCAATCCTGTCGGGCCCCCAAACCCAAGGGCGGATTGTGGTAAGTACGAAAACTGGTCAACAAAGAGCATCTGCCATCGTTTCTGATCAATTTCGTAAGCCATCGCGAGCTGATGATATTGCCCATTCCCTTGAATTGGGTCAGTGGAGAAAAATCCGCCACCTGAATAATTCGTCGAGAACGTGGAGTGACTCCAAGCCTCCAACATGCTCACGTCGCCGCTCAAGAAGCTCGTGGTATTCCAGCCAGTGTTTGCCGCCGCGCTCAAAGAGTTCGAAGACACTATGTTGCTGTATGAGACGCCAGGCACCCAGTAGCTGTGGCGTATCTCCTGAGTACCCAATGTAGGGACCTGGATACTGCTCAAAGCCTGATTATCTGGTTGCAGGGTCTGATTTCCCTGATCTGGATTCTGTTGATCTCCATTGGCATCTATGGCGGGTGGATACTGGCGTCCAGCCGGCTTTGGCTTTTCTCCCCCCTCTTGCCTGGCTAAAAGTGGCGTAACCCATAAGCAGCCAGCCATCAAACAGAGAAGGCTGCCTCCGAATTTTTTCCATGCTCTCATCTCTTTGTCCTTAAGGCACCACGATTACGTCCCCGGGCAACAATTCAATGTTCTGCTCGGGATTTTTCCCGTTGACCGCTTCTTTATAATTGAAGGGCACTTTCGTCTGTTTGCCATGATCGGTACGAAGGACATAAATGCTTTTCACCCTGGCAAATTGCGTAAATCCGCCGCTACTTGAAAGTGCCTGCAGCACGGTCATATGTGGGAGCAGCGCGTAGGCGCCACCCTTCAGGACTTCGCCGGTCACATAAACTCGCCGGCTGTTAATCTCCGTCACGCTGACAGTGACTTGGGGGCTGGTGATGTATTTTTTTAGTTGTTCGCTGATCATGCCAGCAAGTTCCATAGGTGTTAGGCCGACAGCCTGGATGTCGTTAAGCAACGGCAGCGTTATCTTGCCATCCGGTCGAACCGGAACAGTTCGCGTCAGTCCTTCCTCTTTCCACACGTCGATGATCAAAACGTCTTGTGGCCCAATCTTGTACGACGCGTCTTCCGGGCCGATTTGTGCCGGTGTTGCGGGAGCTTGGCTCTTTGCGCCCTTGGGGTCTTCCTTCTTATCTTGCCACGCTCCGCGCGCGCTCCGTGCTTCTGTTCCTACCGCCATCAAGCAGGCTGTCAAAATCCCAACCAGTGCGATTCTTGTCGTCATCTCTTCACTCCCGCTCCGTCTTCTTTCCTTCTAGCCCGGTTTGTTTGATCTTGTACAGCAGAGACTTATAGCTGATCTCAAGAAACTGCGCAGCACGTTTACGATTCCAGTGGGTTCGTTCAAGCGCCTTTTGAATTAACTCGCGCTCCGCAAGCCGCGAAGCAGCCCGTGAGGCTACTTTCAAGGAGGATACAAGTGGCTTCTCATTGGCTCGCTGCGTACTCGCCTGAGTCAAACACAGATCCGCAAGCGCCAAGGTGGGATCCCCAAGAGCAACGATCTTTTTGGCAACGTTTTCCAACTCGCGGATGTTTCCCGGCCAGTCGTAAGAATCTAGCAGCTCCCTCGCCTCACTTCCGAGATTGGGCATGCTTTTCTTGAATTCATTCGAATGCTTCAGAAAGAAGTATTCCAGCAGCAATGGGATATCTTCCTTGCGTTCGCGGAGGGGCGGCAGACGGAGAATGGCGCCGTTAATTCGAAAGTAGAGTTCGCGTAGGAAACGCCCCGCGGCAATTTCTTGCTCGAGGTTTCGGGGCGTCGAGGAGATAATTCGAGAAGCCGTCATACCCGAGAAGTCTCTTGGTTCACCATCCGGCAGCAATGACAGTAATACCCTCTGGCAACCTGAATCCAATTCATGCACGCCATCCAAAAACACAGTCCGTGGTGCCGCATCTTGGCTCTCCCTGCCGGAAAGGGCCTCCTCCTGAATGTCCCTAAGTAATCGTCCAGTCTCCATCGCCCCGCAGCTCACCTTTTTTAGCGGCGCCCCAGACAGCCCTGATAGCCGATGGATTAATCGCGCATAGATTTCTTTGCCAGTCCCGCTCTCCCCAACCAGAAGAATAGGTATATCTGTTTTCGCAATCTCCACGACCACGGCATTCAAGGACCGCATACATGCAGCCTGCCCGCATACAAAACAGGCATCCACCAGTTGGTCCGAGGCACGGCTAGCCAACGTCGTCATAGAACTCCTGCCTTATAGTTAGCAGTTTCCGTACCAGGCGAAGTGCACAATTTCAGGTTTCAGTGGTCCCTGTAAGCTTCCTATATTCAGCGCTGTAAGAGATAAGAAGAATTCTAGCGTCCGATTCTGCTCTTCCTGCTATGCGGCATGTCCCCATAAAATTCCACAAAGTGGCAATTTCATATCCTCCGCACTCATTCCCCTTCTCTGCGCCAGAAACATAGGAATCGTCATCCCAGATCCTCCCGGATCGTCTTTCAGGTCAAGGCGACGCGAAGTCCGGAGCGCTTGCTAGCCCTCTATGCTCAGTCCGATGGCGCTTTCTGTAGATGAAGACGGCTCAGCGTGGCTACTTGCTACCCACAGGCAATTCACTGACTCCATTTAACTTTATGTAAACGCCTCTCTTCATTGCATTAATGTCGAGCTGATACTCCTGTGGGCGCCCGAGGAAACCAATTGTCAAACGTGGGTAACAGTTTTCTTCTTTGGACTCATCACTCGCGCTCGGAGGAAGTGGCTGTGAGGAGTCCATCCCGGAATGTCATGTAAGTCATTCATTATAAATATCTTAAGTGTAGAGCTCAATGGCCAACCTCTTGCTTCCTAGCACCCCACTCTGGCAGACCGATTGCGTATACGTGGCTAACTGTTGGTGCAGGCTTCAGGGCCGCAGTTGGATTGCACTTATTGTTTGCGAGCGCTCGGTGACCAGAATCTGGAGGATTTCTAAATCACAATGAACTCCGAGACCAACGCTGGTCAATGGTATGCGCTCCAAGTGAGGAGTCGCTGGGAGAGTGCGACTGCCACACTGCTCACAGGAAAAGGCTATCAGACGTTTCTTCCCACGTACAAAGCTGAAAAGCGCTGGCGAACAATTTCGAAAGAACGGTCAGTCCCTCTGTTTCCAGGATACGTGTTTTGCCATTTTAATGTGTACAACCGCTTACCCGTTCTTGTAACTCCGGGTGTACTAAGTGTCGTCGGGAGAGGCCGCACTCCGATCGCTGTAGAGGATTCGGAAATCGATGCTCTTCAGAGGGTAGTTTCTTCGGGCCTCCAGACAGAGCCCTGGCCCTTCCTGGAAGTAGGTCAACGCGTTCGGATTCTGGAAGGGGCGTTGAGCGGCCTCGAAGGAATTCTAACCAGTTTTAGAGGCAGTCACAGAATTGTAGTTTCCGTTTCTTTGTTATGCAGGTCGGTATCGTTGGAGATTGCGCGCTCGCGAATCGATCCGATTCAGTCGACGCGAACGTCCGTTGTTGGCTCGCTGGAATTGATGCCGGCTTTCGACGAGGGCATGGCTTAGTTTGCAGAAGTTCGGCCGCCAGAAAGAAAATGTAGGCGAAGTGGGATTCTGTTCCATCACGCGAGGCTGTTCATAGCTCTTCATAAGGATTGGACGAGGGTCGAAAACAGATGGGAAACGGCTACTTTAGAATTCCGGCTTTGTGGGAACAGGGTGCCCGGCGATTGTTGGGAGAAAAGGTCATTTCGGCCTTCGATTCTCCCGGGACAAGTCTCGCGGGATTTTTGCAAGAAGAGACCTTTCACAACATGCTCACCATGGAGCGCCGCCGAGCCGAGCGATCTCGCAAGCCTTTTGTTTTGATGGTGATCGAGCCGGTAACCTGCATTGAGGCGCAAGAGCAAGAAAATGATCGCTTCATGTCCCAGGTGATATCGGTCCTCGTCAAATCTACTCGTGAGACTGACCTCGTTGGCTGGTACAAAAAGGAAGCTTGCTTGGGGCTTATCTTCACTGAAATAAACCTGGAATTTGCGACTTCCATCACGGAGATTCTTCAAACAAAGGTTGTCAGCGCTCTTGAAAACGGGCTTGGAATCAAAGTCAACTCCAAGTTGGTAGTCACGGTTCATCTTTTTCCGGAAAACCGGGGTTCAAACGAGAACGAACCTGCTGCAGACATGCGGCTCTATCCGGATATCGCTGAGAATAGTGCCAATAAGGGCCTTACTTCGGTCATTAAACGCGTGATCGATATTCTTGGAAGCGCTGCGTTGCTTCTAATTTTTGGGCCTTTTCTCGCCGCAATTGCGCTTGCAATCAAACTGACGTCAAAGGGGCCCGTGGTATTTAGGCAAGAGCGCGTTGGTAAGTTTGGAGCTCGTTTCAAGTGCCTTAAGTTCCGAACGATGTATACGAACAACGACTCCAAGATCCACCAGGAATTCATCCAACAATTCATCGCTGGTCAAGCCGGACCCGATAAAAGCGAACCAGGGAAGACGGCCGTCTACAAAATCACGAACGATCCCCGCGTCACCGCCGTCGGAAGATTCCTTCGAAAGACTAGCCTGGATGAGTTTCCCCAGTTCTGGAACGTTTTAAGGGGTGAGATGTCTCTCGTCGGCCCGCGGCCCCCCGTGCCCTATGAATTCCAAGTTTATGATACGTGGCATCGCCGGAGAGTGCTCGAAGTAAGACCGGGTGTTACCGGCCTGTGGCAGGTCAGTGGTCGGAGTCGCATGTGCTTTGATGATATGGTGCGACTGGACCTGCGATATTCTCAGTCCTGGTCTCTTGGACTCGATCTCAAAATTCTGATGGCCACGCCGCGTGCAGTGCTTGGCGGGGAAGGCGCTTACTAATTCAGCCAATCAACTGTTGCTCTTTCTGCAGCGACATGTGGGCCACACGTATGATCGGAACCCCGCAACGTTAGTTCTTTAGCTTTATGCAGCCGAGATTAAGCCCATCTCAGTCAAACCATTAAATCTAACCGGGAATTTCAGTAGGATCTTTGACAGCAGTGTAAGCCATTTAGCATCTGCGACTTAGCCGCCCTCCAATCGACCCGTAGAACATCACAGTAGGCTGGGAAGCTCCGCTGTTTTAGGATACAAGCATCTCGATTTATCTGTGCAGAAATGGGGGACTACTTATCTCAGAGCGGGAGACAGGTCAGGTGTTCAAGTTGCGCCCGACGTCGTTCCATAAGCTAGGTTTTGTGGTCGATTGAATCTTACGCCTTGTCTTGAGCTGTCAGCTCTATTCTGGTTTTTCTGTACGATGGTTCGAATAATAATAGTCTGAGCCGTACGAATCGGTCTTTTCGACTCGATTGAGCACGACCCCAAGCAGATTTTTCTCTCGAAACTCTTCCGCAACTCTTTCCGCAACCTCAACGTCCGTCGACCCTGCCCGCACCACCAGCAGAACTCCGTCTGCCAAATCGGCAAGGATACTCGCATCGTGAACCGGCACTGCCGGCGGTGAGTCGATTATGATCCAATCAAAGACAGGGGTAACGAGATCTAATAAGTGCTCCATTCTCTGGCTCAGGAGAAGTTCGCTAGGATTGGACACCTCTGAGCCCGCTGGGATGAGGAACAAGTTGTCCCGCGTGCCTCTTTGAATCGTTGCGAATTCGTCCGCTTCGCCTCTAAGATATTCCGTCAATCCGGGCCGGTTCGGAGCGCCCAGCGCTACATGGAGCCGCGGAGCGCGCAAATCTGCGTCAATCATTAGTACGCGCCGCTCCGCCTGTTGCACAATCGATTGGGCAAGGTTAGAGGTTACAAACGTCTTTCCTTCCGTAGGAACGCTGCTGGTTACTAGCAGCCGCCGCAGAGTGCGCGTGGCAGCAATCTGGTAAAGACGAGAACGCAGCGTGCGAAACCTCTCCGCCCCTCCGTTCCGTGCGCCCGAGCCTTGAAAAACATTCGGCCGTAGATCAAGCTCCCACTTCGAATGAGAACATCGCTTGACAAGCTCTTCATATCGGAAGAACTCCACCTGATTCCCGCCGGCTGAAACCCGCTGCTGCTCTGCACGAACGGCGACGCTTGCATCTGCCCGAGCTTGGCTGTGGATCTCAACCAAAGCCTCTGAGGGATCTCTGGACTCGTCACCCACAAGCTGCGCGCTTCTCTCCTTCGCGGCCTTCTTCAGTGCTTCGTGAATACGACTCATTGTGTTTCCTTAAATTCTCTTCCGCCTGATTGACTCAAGCATTTGTTGCAACGGAGCCCTTTAGTGAAGCGATATTTCTGTTACTCTCCTGAACCATTTCAAGAACAGGGACGGTTGCGAGCACAATCAGCTTCAACTGCAGTTCAACATCTCTCTCGGTGTGGAGAGTTTTGTCGATCATCATCAAGATATATAGAATGGCCAGACTCAGCGCAAATCCCCCGCCAACTCCGCCGCCCGCAAAATACAGCTTCTTGGGAAACGAGGGAGCGACCGGAAGGTTTGGCGGGTCAAGCATATTAAATTGTTCGCCTTGCTGCTGGTGCGCCAAATCCTTCGCCATCTCGGAGCTTTCACGCTTTTTCTGCAATTCGTTGTAAAACTCCAGCGCGCTCTGATAGTTCTGCGTCAGCTCCTTCAGTTGTTGTTCCACCATAGGGCTGGCTTCCATTCGTCCTTGAAGGGATCGAATCTGATCTTGGATTTGGCCTTGCTGTTTCGTCAGACCCGCAATGTTTATTTCATCTTGACGGACACGCGCTCGCAACAGCTGAATATTAGGCGGTTCAGCCTTAGCTTGCGATTCCCCCGAGGGATTCGCCGCTTTCGGAGCTTCTGCCGATTTCTTCCGGAGTTCCTCGAGCAGTTTCCTGGTTTTGATTACATCGGGATGTTCGGGCGTATATTTCGCTTCGAGAGACGTCAACTGGTCCTGAAGTGCCTGGATTTGAACGTCGAGAGTCTCGGGATTTTGTCCGCTTTGAGTTGCCTTCCAATTCGCTTCCTGCTGGCTGAGAAGAGATTCGTTGAACGCCTTGTCTTGTTGTGCCGCGCTCGACGCCTGTGTATTTGCTTCCAATTGTGCATTCAGGTTCGTCAACCGGTTGAGGTTGGTTTGTTCTTCCTCCGGAAGCACTCCGGGATGCTCGCGCTTGAATTGAGCTACCTTGGCGTTTTGCTGATCCAGCTTGGCCCTCGCATCCTCAAGGTGCTCGCTAATGAACGAGTTTGTGCTAGCGGCATCGTTCTCCAGGGCTTTTGAATTTTGTTTCGTAAACATCGACGTAATCTCAGCGCAAATTTGCTGTGCAGTCCGAGGATTGTTAAACGTTACGCTCACATGGAAGCCGGGCATGCTTCTATCTACCGTGCCAGGCATCGGCTCGAGTGGAGAAATCTCAATCGCCGTCCGCAGCTTCTCGACCAACTGCTCCATGGGAACCTTGCGCCGATCCACCGTATAAAGACCAAACTTCTCAATAACCGGCTCAAGCCGCGAGCGGCTCAGAATCTGCTCCTTCATCGATGCAAGCCGCTGGTTCAAGTCCTCCGTCTCGATCGGCTTAACATATTCGACCGGCACCATCGGCTTTGATACCAGCACCAATGTCTGTGAGGTGTACTTCTTCGGGAGCTCTAGAGCAGCCAGCACTCCGAGGGCTCCGCAGACCATGACACAGACCGGGATGACCCACCATTTTCTACGAATCACCCTCTTGACATCGGCAAAGGCAAATTCACCATTCCGGACCATAAAGTGCTCCCCACAAAAAACAGCATACACTATCCCTCATTGAGTCATGCACGCGCCCTGCCATGAATCCAATCGTCCGCTTTGCCGGCAGCGCCGTGTAACACCCTCCAATTATAATAGGTTACGTACAGCTTCTCTCATCCCCTTATCCACAACATCGGCATCCTCTAGGAAGTGGAAGTCTTTTATCCACTTTATCCCTGTTCTTGGCCTTTGTCCCTAGATTTACCCCTCGCGAGAGCCAAAGCATTAAGTTTGGTTTGGGAGACGTACTTCGGGCGAGTCTAAGGCGTACAATCTCCAGGGTTTACAACCGAACACACTTCTACAGTCACCGGCTGTCTCGGATGAGGATTTACGGCCCAAATACTTCTATGCTGCAACGCGCAGGCAGCCTTTACTTCATTTCTTATCTTATTGGATGCTTGTGACCTTCAAGTTGGTGGGTGGTGCAGGTCGAGCAGCAATTGGACCCGCTTTGAAAGCTATCGCAAATGTATTCATCGTTGACGAACTATTCAGTTGGGTCCAACTGAACGCCAATGGCGCCGTACTGGTATAAAATACATGCTGCCAACCGTCTCCGTTGTTTAACCTGCCAGAATCTGTTTCTCCCACATAGGGTGCGTTATCGTAGATGAACCCGGGACCGACTCCTGATGATGGTCCGATTCCGGTATTCTCTACAGCAAACGCGATCCCAGGCTGAGTGGTTGGCGTAACAGACGGACCCGCAATACTCGTTCCATTACTAGAAAAATATGGGCTGTCCACATCCTCTGGCGAACTAGCGGCCCCGGCTACGTCGTACATCACCATGAGCGTGGTGTCGGATGGCGTACCACTATGGACTATGCAGTGCATGTTCGTAGATGTAGATGCAGAGGGAACAAAAAAGATTTGTGGAGCATCGAAACCCGTTGGAGTGCGCTTTGTCCATGTATTTGACGGAGTGCAGGTGTCAATCGTGACGACGTTTCCGCCCGAATTCATGTTCCCGTCATCCACGGAAGCGACCAGCAAGTTGCCAGATGATACAAAATAATTGAGTTGGCTGTTCGCGCTCTCATCAATCTGCACAGTCTGTTCGTGGAGGATGTACATTCCGGTTGGATTCGTTCCGGTGCCCGTGGAGCTCTTGAATGCCATTGCTACGATATTGAATACGTCTGAGTTTCCGGCCATCGAAAAGGAAGGCGTGATCGATCCAGCTGCTGACTGAACAAACTCCTCCTCCGCGTCGCCACAATAGGGATCGGCAGCGTCGAGCACAAAACTCCCTCCCGGCGCGATGGATGAACTTGTATTCCCGCATAGATTCCCGCCGAGTCCGCCTACCAGCATAGTGCTGGCGACTATCAGATCGCCGCTCGTTCCGGTCACTATAGGCGCGCTGCATTGCACCGTTGCGGGAGTAGAAGTATGGCTCGAACAGGTGCCGTCCTCAGGCGAACTGGTCGTCACTCCCGAGTACTCTTCGACGGCACCGTGCCAGTCGGCAACACTCTGAGAAAAGTTGACGGTGATTTGAGTGATTCCCCCAGCGACTCCGGGTACATAATACAACGCAGTCACCCACGAGC
>Ga0210389_10001904_pt1 | contig 16687 bp, 11 predicted proteins | sample IncBWH28OmetaG_FD_160127 | JGI IMG/M metagenome (GOLD analysis project Ga0210389, IMG submission 160127) | Forest soil microbial communities from Barre Woods Harvard Forest LTER site, Petersham, Massachusetts, United States - Inc-BW-H-28-O ...
GGAAGCCCCGCCAAGGATCCATGGATAGCGCCCGCCGGTTGCGCGGTACAACCACGGGTCGATGCGGGGAAAGAGGTGGTGCGATAAGAACTGTCCTGGGTGCGAACGGCCAAAGTTCTCTAAGGCCGTAAACCAGCGGCTGTGCTTCTTGTGCGGGTCGACATAATGCAGCGGCATGAAGGGGAAGATACCTTCGCCACCGCCTCCACAACGCACAATTAGTCCAGGTCAGGCCAGGTTTTTGAGGGGGTATCTTGCAGAAGTTACCGTCCCGTCAGGCAGTTGCCCGTCACGCCAGCCGGTGACACCGGTCCAAAATGTCTTGAGTAGGTGGTGACAGCGACTGGCTGAATGACACTTTAAGCCGATGTGTGAGTCGTCTATGAACCGCAAAGCCCAAAGCTACTGTCTGACCCGTTGGGCGTCATCCTTAGTTTTCATGTCCGACACCAAGCACGTCGTTCTCATCCACGGCACGTGGGCCCGTGGCGATAGTTGGGGTCCGACTCGGGCGGCCTTCGAAGAGCGCGGCTACACCGTGCACACCCCGACCCTGCGCTATCACGAACTGCCCTTGGAAGAAGGCGCGATGAAAATCGCGCCGCTGAGCATGCGCGACTACACCGACGACCTCGTCGCGCTGGTCGACTCGCTGGACACGCCACCGCTTATTGTGGGGTTGTCGCTGGGTGGTCTGCTGGCGCAGCTAGTCGCCGCGCGCACCCGTCATGCCGGGGTCGTCGCCGCCTGCCCGGTACGCGCGGCAGGTATCCTCGCCGCGACTCCCACGACGCTACGCAGTGTCGGGAGCATCTTCGGGAGGCACTTTCTGCAGCCGCGGCCTTGGGCTGACCCGCTGTATCCCCCGACGTGGCAGCGGTTTCGGCGGTGGATAGCCAACGCCCAGACCGAGGATGCCGCCCGGGAGTTCTTCGACGACTTCGTCTGCGAATCCGGGCGTGCCTACTGCGAGATCTTCTTTCCAATTCTGGACCGGGGCAAAGCCACCACCGTCAACTTCGCTGCAGTCACAACGCCGGTGCTCGTGATCCGGGGCGAATGCGATCGAGTCGTGCCGCCACAGATCGCTCCTAAAACGGCAGCCCGGTATCAGCGGGGAACCCATGTCCAGATTCCCCGCTCCGATCACCTCGTCTTTTCCGGGGAGGCGCTGCCGGTCACCATGCGCCAGGTTGACGACTGGATTGCTAGGAATCGCGTGCTCGCCGTCGCCTAGCTGACCCCAGCGGATACAGGCAGTGGGTGTATCTCAGGAGATTTTCCGTGCCGTCAGGCAGTTGCCTGACATGCCGTGGAACGAGGAGATCCGGGCGGCATGGGCTCGAATGGAACGCTTGGCGGCGAGCCCACGGACCGTCGCTCTCATGCAGCCGCTGGTGGCCGAATTGAACGTGCGGGCGCTGCTTCCCACAGTCCGCGTGGCTACCCTCGTCGTTCAGCACGGCGACGACCTCTTCATCCCGCCTGCGCTGGGCAAGTACGTCGCTGATCACATACCGGGGGCGAAGTACGTTGAGCTGCCCGGACGCAACATGTGGCACTTCGTTGAGCCGTGGCGCGAGTCCTTTCAGGAGATCGCCAAGTTCCTCACCGGTGAGCACGCGGAAATGGCCGATGATCGGATGCTTGCGACGGTGCTGTTCACCGACATCGTGGACTCGACGCGTCGGGCCACGGAGATCGGCGACCGTGACTGGCACGCGTTGCTCGATGCACACGACGCCGTCGTCCGGTCGCAACTGGCCCGCAGCGAGCGATCCGCTGCGCGATGGCGATCCGCGACGCGGTGCAGGCACTCGGCATCCAGGTGCGGGCCGGGTTACACACGGGCGAATGCGAGATCCGCGGCGATGACATCGGCGGAATCGCCGTGCACATCGGCGCGCGCGTGAGCGCACTGGCAGGACCGAACGAGGTGCTCGTGATCGGGTCAGGGCTCGAATTCGAGGAGCGCGGCGCTCACGAGCTCAAAGGTGTGCCCGGCGAGTGGCGCCTCTTCGCCGTCGCCTCTGTCTAACGCCGCTGACCGGCAGTCAAAAATGGCGGCGGCTGGTTGCGTTCGACGACGCGGCTGGAATTGAGGGCGCGTTCGGCCTCGATGCGGTAGGCGTGGTCCTGTTCTCGGGTCCGGCGGCGGGTGGGCATCATGACGTCGCGATCGCCGGATGGCGGTCGGTTTGCCGTTGGGACAGTGGGTAATTCGCCGGTAGGCAGGCACAGGGCCCGAAACAGCAGGCGACTGCCCGGCCGCGTGACGTACTTTTGTCCGGTCGGGGAAGTCCAGGTGACGGTCCCGTCGGGGTGCTGTTCGTCACACCAACCTGTCCAAAAGGTTTTTAAGAGATGGTGTTTTCGGCAGAGGCACTTCAAATTAGACGCGTGTGTCAGGCCGCCGGCGTCGTACGGGATGGTGTGGTCGATATCGCAAAACTCGGCAGGCCGGTCGCAGCCTACGAACCGGCAGGTGAGATCGCGGCAGCGCACGAAGTCCGCCAGTGCCGCAGAGGGCCGGTAGCGCGGTTCGGGCGGACTGTCCCCGGGGTGAACGAGCCGCCGTATCTCGGCGGCGCCGCGGGCGGCCAGGTCGGCTAATACTTGGGCAGGTATCAGCGCCCCACCCAGCACAAAACCAGGATTGGGCGCAAGACGCACAGGCGTGGTGCGGGGTTGTACGGTCGGGCGGGGGCCGGTGGCCTCGCGGATGAGCTCGGCGAAACGTTCGGGCTCGCATACGATTTCGGGCCCGCCATCGTCGGGCCGCTCACCATGCAGGTCCGTGCCCGTGGCACCGTCGAGCGAGCCTGCCTCGGCCAGCACATGCACGACAACTGAAGTCGTCGTTGGGCTCTCGGGCGCTGTGCAGCCGGGCTGGCCGCAGGCGCAAATCAGCGTGGTGTGTCCGGCGGCAAGTGCTCCCACGGCGTCGGCGCGACGCTGGTCGATGGTGCGCGGATCGTTGCCGCAGACCGTGTGGGCCAAGGCGGTTAGCCGGCGGTCCAGCAGAGTGGCGTCCGTGGATTGCACTTCTCCGTACAGTGCGGCGATACCACCCCGATGTTCGATATCGATGTAGCGCGAGCGGACCGCAGATTCCACGCGCCGGCGGGCGACGGGGTCGTGGCGCTCGACCAACGCGTCTATGGCTTGCTCGGTCTTGTTGAGCGATAGCGGTCCCCACGTAGTCAAGGCCTCCGCCAGTTCCGAGTCGATGGCGGCCAGGATGTCGGGCTCGAGCGCCAACAGGGTGCGGGTCACGAGCATGTGGACGATCCGGTACGAAATGGCGCCGGTGGCGAACAAGGCCGCGACTTTTGGCAGCCGCTCGTGCAGGCAGATCGCGTTGTGCAGTTGAGCCCCCGCTGCGGCCGCGGTGATGCCTTGCGCGGCAGCGACTTCAGCGGCAACCGCTTCCCACGGGTCGATGCGCCACAGCTCGCGACCTTTTCCGTCTTCGACGGGGATCTGGCGGCGCTGGTAGAGCTCGGCGATGACGGCGAGCCGGCGCGCGCATGCCTTGTTTTCGGCGCGTGCCGAGTCGCCAATGGCGCTCACGAGCGCCACATCGCTGAACTCTTCGAACATGCTTTCGATTCTAGTTGGCTTATGACGGCAACCCGCCTCGGACTGGGTTGGCTGTGGATGAATGTCGCTCTGTGGATAAGTCCTACGGCGCCGCTCGAAACAAGGCTTGACTGTGAAGTAGCTCACCGTAGAATGACCACTGGTCATCCACGCTAGGAGGCGTTATGCCGACGGTGACTTGGGCGCGTGTCGATCCGGCTCGTCGCGCCGCCATCGTAGAAGCCGCCGAGGCGGAGTTCGGGGCGCACGGATTCTCCGGGGGCAGCCTGAACGTCATCGCGCGGCGCGCAGGAGTCGCCAAGGGCAGCCTGTTCCAATACTTCGCCGACAAGCGCGACCTGTACGCGTACATCACCGACATCGCCAGCCAGCGGGTGCGGGCCTACATGGAGGACCGCATCCGCGAGTTAGACCCCAGCAGGCCGTTCTTCGGCTTTCTGACCGATTGGCTCGACGGCTGGGTCGCCTATTTCGCCGACCATCCGCACGAACGCTCGCTTCATGCCGCGGCGACTTTGGAGGTCGACACCGATGCGCGCATCAGTGTGCGAAGCGTCATTCACCGCCATTACCTGGAAGTGCTGCGCCCCCTGGTGCGCGACGCTGCGGTGCGGGGGGACCTGCGTGCGGATGCCGACATCGACGCGCTGTTGTCGTTGCTGCTGTTGATCTTTCCGCACCTGGCGCTGGCCCCGTACATGCGCGGATTGGACCCGATCCTCGGGCTCGACGAGCCCACCCCGGAACAGCCGGCACTGGCCGTGCGCAGGCTCGTCGCCGTCCTGGCGGCGGCATTTTCCCCGAACCTGGCCATGAAATCTCAGGAGGTCACATGACACGGACACGTTCAGGCTCGCTCGTTGCGGGCGGGCTCAATTGGGACAGCCTGCCGTTGAAACTGTTTGCCGGGGGCAACGCGAAGTTCTGGGATCCGGCCGATATCGACTTCTCCCGCGACCGGGCGGACTGGGAGGGGCTGGCGGATGATGAACGGCACTTGGCCACCCGGTTGTGCGCCCAGTTCATCGCCGGCGAAGAGGCGGTGACCGAGGACATCCAGCCGTTCATGGCAGCGATGCGGGCCGAGGGCAGGCTGGGCGACGAGATGTATTTGACCCAGTTCGCCTTCGAAGAGGCCAAACACACCCAGGTGTTCCGGTTGTGGCTGGATGCCGTCGGGATCACCGAGGACCTGCACAGTTACCTCGATGAACTCCCGGCCTACCGGCAGATCTTCTACCAGGAGCTCCCGGAATGCCTCAACGCTTTATCGACCGATCCTTCGCCGGCCGCCCAGATCCGCGCTGCCGTGACGTATAACCACGTCGTCGAGGGCATGCTGGCCCTGACCGGTTACTTTGCCTGGCACAAGATCTGCGTGGGCCGCGGCATTCTGCCCGGCATGCAAGAGCTGGTCCGGCGCATCGGCGACGACGAGAGACGGCACATGGCCTGGGGCACCTTCACGTGCCGGCGCCACGTGGCCGCCGACGACGCCAACTGGACCGTCTTCGAAACGCGGATGAACGAGCTCATCCCATTGGCGTTGGAGGCCACCGAGCAGGCCTTTGCCCTCTACGACCCCATGCCGTTCAACATGTCGGTGGCGGAGTTCGTGCAGTACTCCTCCGAAAAGGGGATGCGGCGGTTCGGGACGATCAGCAGCGCCCGCGGGCGTCCCATCGGCGAGATCGACCTCGACTACTCGCCGGTGCAACTGGAAGACACCTTCGCCGACGAGGACCAGCGGGTCCTCGCAGCAGCCTCCGTCTAGCCGACCCAGACGGTCTTGGCGTTGCAGAACTCGCGGATGCCGAGCCCCGCCAGCTCGCGGCCGTAGCCCGACCGCTTGACACCCCCGAAGCCCAGCTCCGGGTAGGACACCGTCATCCCGTTGATGAAGACCTGGCCGGCCTCGATGTCGTCGATGAAGCGCTGCTGCTCGGCCTCGTCATTGGTCCAGGCGTTGGACCCCAGCCCGAACGTCGTGGCATTGGCGATCTCGATGGCCTCATCGATGTTCTGGGCGCGGTACATCGAGGCGACCGGGCCGAACACCTCCTCGGTGTACAGCGCCATGTCCTTGGTGATGTCGGTGACCACCGTCGGCGGGTAGAACCAGCCCGGCCGGTCGAGACGCGTGCCGCCGCAGCGGATCTTAGCGCCGGCCGCGACGGCGTCGTCGACCTGCTTCGCGATTTCGTCGCGGCCCGACTCGGTGGCCAGCGGACCCACGTCGGTGTCCGGGTCGGTGGGGTCGCCGACCTTCAGCGTCTCCATCCGCTCGACGAACTTGTCGACGAACGCGTCGTAAATGTCGGTATGGACGATGAACCGCTTGGCGGCGATGCAGGACTGTCCGTTGTTCTGCACCCGGCCGGTGACCGCGGTGTTGACGGCCTCGTCGAGGTCCACGGACGGCATCACGATGAACGGGTCGCTACCACCGAGCTCGAGCACGGTGGGCTTGATCTCGTCGCCGCAGATGGCGGCGACCGATTGACCGGCCGGTTCGCTGCCGGTCAGGGTGGCCGCCACGACTCGGGGGTCGCGCAGGATGCGCTCGACGACGCTGGACGAAACGAGCAACGTTTGGAAGCAGCCCTCCGGGAAGCCGCCGCGGGCGATGACGTCGGAGAGATACAGCGCCGACTGCGGCACGTTGGAGGCGTGCTTGAGGAGACCCACGTTGCCCGCCATCAACGCCGGCGCGGCGAACCGGACGGCCTGCCAGAGCGGAAAGTTCCACGGCATCACGGCCAGAACCACCCCGAGCGGCTGGTACCGGATGTATGCCTTTTTCGCGCCGACCTTTGCCGGGTCGGCGGGCTCGTCGGCGAGCAGCTTCTCGGCGTTCTCCGCGTAGTAGCGAAAACCCTTGGCGCACTTGAGCGCCTCGCCTTTGGCCGAGGCTAGCGTCTTACCCATCTCGAGGGTCATCATCGCCGCGGTTTCGTCGGCTTCCTTCTCCAGCAGGTCGGCGGTTGCGTTGGCCCATTCGGCGCGCTGGGCGAAGGTGGTGGAATGACGGTAGTCGAGGAACCGCTCGTGGGCGCGCGCGATCGCGGCGTCGACTTCGTCGTCGGTTGCCGGGGTGAAGGTTTTGACTGTCTTGCCGGTGGCCGGGTTGATGGTGGCGATGGGCACGCTGGCCCTCCTTCATGGGGTTCGTCGGGGTCACTTGCAATACGTCCACTACCAGCCTGCCACTATCGTGGCCAAAGGGAGGTGCCGGATGAGTAAAGCCGCTCAGCTGATGGTCAAGTGCCTGGAAAACGAGGGTGTGTCGGTCGTCTTCGGAATACCCGGCGAGGAGAACATCCGCTTCATTCAGGCGCTGGCCCACTCGAAGAGCATCCGGTACGTGCTGACCCGGCATGAGCAGGCGGCGGCGTTCATGGCGGAGATGTACGGGCGGGTCACCGGCCGCGCGGCGGTGGTGTCCGCCACCCTGGGTCCTGGCGCGATCAACATGCAGCTCGGTGTGGCCGACGCCACCACCAACAGCACTCCGATGGTCGCGATCTCCGCGCAGGTCGGCCAGGATCGCGAATACAAAGAGTCGCACCAGTACGTCGACCTGGTGTCGATGTTCGCTCCGATCACCCGCTGGGCCGCGGGTGTCCCCACCGCGCGCGCCATTCCCGAGATGTTCCGCAAGGCGTTCAAGGTCGCCGAGACCGAACGCCCGGCCGCGGTCTACCTGGCGGTGCCCGAGCACATCGATGCGGACGAAGCCGATTACGACCTGACGCCGTTGCCGCGCAACGTCGTCCGCGCCGAGGCACCGGCGGCCGGCCAGGTGGCGCGGGCGGTGGAGATCCTGCGCAAGGCGCGGCGGCCGGTGGTGCTGGCCGGGCACGGCGCCGCCCGCGCCGACGCGACCGCGGCCCTGGTCCGCTTCTCCGACGAACTCGGCATTCGGGTGGCCAACACCTTCCACGGCAAGGGCGTCATGCCCGACGATCACCCCAACAGCCTCGGGACCATCGGGTTCATGCGGCATGACTACGTCAATTTCGGGTTCGACAATGCCGACGTCATCATCACGGTCGGCTACGAGCTTCAGGAATTCGATCCGGTCCGGATCAATCCGCAGTCCGACAAGAAGATCATCCAAATTCATCGCTTCCCCGCCGAGGTCGACGCGCACTATTCCGTCGACGTCGGGATCATCGGCGACATCAGTGCCTCGCTCGACGCGCTCACGGACGCGCTCGACGGCCACCGCTTCGACGGCGATGCCGACGTACCCGGGTCGGGCCTGCTCGCCGAGGAATTCGCCAGAGGCCAACAAGATTCGCGATTCCCGCTGGCGCCGCAGCGGGTGGTCGCCGACACCCGCGCCGCAATGGGTCGCAGCGACATCGTGCTGGTGGACACCGGCGCCACGAAGATGTGGATGGCCCGGCTGTATCCGACCTACCAGCGCAACACCTGCCTGATCTCAAACGGCTTGTCCACCATGGGCTTTGCGCTTCCGGGGGCGCTTGGTGTCAAGCTGGCCAGTCCCGAGTCGAAGGTGCTTGCCGTCGTGGGCGACGGCGCATTCATGATGAACTCGCAGGAGATCGAGACCGCCGTTCGGGAACGGATACCGTTGGTGGTGTTGATTTGGGACGACGGCGGCTACGGCCTGATCGAATGGAAGATGGACCTCGAACTCGGCGCACACTACTACGTTTCGTTCGGTAATCCCGATGTGGTGACCTACGCCGAAAGCTTTGGCGCCAAAGGATATCGGATAACCAGCGCTGCCGAATTGCTACCGACGCTCAAGGCTGCGCTCGACGACGACGGCGTGTCGCTGATCTCTTGCCCGGTCGACTACTCCGAGAATCTGCGATTGACCGACCGACTCGGTGAGCTGGACGAGACGCTTTAGTTCATGCTGTTTCGTCAACTGGAGTACTTCGTCGCGCTGGCTCGAGAGCGTCACTTCGCGCGCGCCGCGAGCGCCTGCTATGTGTCCCAGCCGGCGCTGTCGGAAGCCATCCGCAAGCTCGAACAAGAGCTGAAGGTGCCACTGGTCCGGCGCGGTCAGAAGTTCGAAGGTCTCACTCCCGAAGGCGAGCGGCTGGTGCACTGGGCGCGACGGATCCTGGCCGATCACGATGCGCTCAAGCAGGAGGTCACCGCACTGCAAACCGGCCTCACCGGCGAGCTGCGATTTGGGGTGGTCCCGGCCGCGGCGACTACTGTCGCGCTGCTGACGGATCCGTTCTGTGCCGCGCACCCGTTGGTGCGGGTACAGCTCGAGACGAATCTACGATCGGCCGAGATCGTCGAACGCATCCGCCGGTTCGAGTTGGACGCGGGGATTCTGTATCCGGATCGGCAGGACACCGCGGATCTGCTGGTCACGCCGCTGTACGAGGAGCAGCAGGTACTCATCGTCGGCGGTGACCTGCTCAGCGGCAAACCGGACACCATCAGCTGGTCGGAGGCACTGCAACTGCCGTTGTGTCTGCTGACCGAGGGCATGCGCGGCCGGCAGATCATCGACGACGCGTTGGTCACTCAAGACCTCGCGGTGACGCCACAGCTCGAGACCGACTCGGTTGTGGCGCTGTTCGCGCACGTCGGCACCGGCCGGTGGGCGAGCATCGTTCCGCACACCTGGATCCGGACCCTTGGCCCACCGGCTGGGACTTCGGTGCTGCGGCTGCACGATCCATCCATCAGCGCCGTGATGGCGCTCGTCACGAATAAGGCAGAGCCCGGCTCGGTGCTGGCGCGTGCGCTGGCGCAGACCGCGCAGGAGGCTCGCATCGATGCTGTGTTCGGTCGAACCCCTGCTGAGCGGGGCTGATCGGCGGGGCCTATCAACCGGTCGAAGACACGTCTTGGACACCCACCACATGGTCGCCGGAGACTGAAATCGGTTCGCAGGAAAGCGAATCGAAAGACCTAAGGAGGAACCCATGGCCAAGTGTGTGATGGTGCTGTACCCCGACCCCGACGGCTATCCGCCGAAGTACGCACGCGACAGCATCCCTACGATCCACAGCTACCCCGGTGGCAGCACCGTCCCGACCCCATCGAAGATCGACTTCACGCCGGGTGAGCTACTCGGCTGCGTCTCCGGTGCGCTGGGGCTGCGCGAGTTCTTCGAAGACGGTGGACACGAGTTGGTGGTGACCTCGGATAAGGATGGCCCGGACTCGGAATTCGAGCGCGAATTGCCTGACGCCGACATCGTTATCTCCCAGCCATTTTGGCCCGCGTACTTGACCAAGCAGCGCATTGCCAAGGCGCCCAATCTGAAGCTGGCGCTGACCGCCGGCATCGGCTCCGATCACGTGGATCTGGACGCGGCCAAGGAGCAAGGGATCACCGTCGCCGAGGTGACCTACAGCAACAGCATCAGCGTCGCCGAGCACGCCGTGATGCAGATTCTGACCCTGGTGCGCAACTTCGTCCCGTCGCACCGGTGGGCCGCCGAGGGCGGCTGGAACATCGCCGACTGCGTTCAGCGCGCCTACGACCTGGAGGGGATGGACGTCGGGGTGATCGCCGCCGGCCGGATCGGACGGGCGGTGCTGCGCAGGCTGGCGCCGTTTGACGTCAACCTGCACTACACGGACGTCCACCGGCTGCCGCCGGAGGTGGAGACGGAGTTGAACGTGACGTTTCACCCCGACGTGCAGTCGCTGGTGCAGGCCGTCGACGTGGTTTCCGTCCACTCGCCGCTGTACGCGGACACGCGCGCGATGTTCGACGAGAAGCTGCTGGCCTCGATGCGGCGCGGCTCATACATCGTCAACACCGCACGCGCCGAAGAAACCGTCCCGGAAGCGATCGCGGCCGCGCTCAAGAGTGGCCGGCTCGCGGGTTACGCCGGCGACGTGTGGTTCCCGCAACCGCCGCCGGCCGATCACCCATGGCGGACCATGCCCAACAACGCCATGACTCCGCACGTGTCCGGCACCACCCTGTCCGCGCAAGCCCGCTATGCGGCAGGCACCAGGGAGATTCTCGAGTGCTGGTTCGCGGACAAGCCCATCCGTCCTGAGTACCTGATCGTCGAAGGTGGAAAGCTCGCCGGCACCGGAGCCCTCTCCTACCAGAAGTAGACGCGCACAACAAGCTTCGGCGGGGCGGCCATCAGGTGCGCCCCGCCGAGCGGCCTTGACGATACGTAACTTTCTGCAGCGTCATGGGCGGGGCGTACCTACCCACCAACGTGCGATGCCACCATGCCCGATCGCGCCGCAGTTCGGCCACGGTGGTGAAGCGGTACACATAGAGCTGTGCGCGCACATACCGGGGCGGCGATTCCGGGAAGGGGTTGTGCCGCAACAGACGCAGCGTCGGCGGATCGTTACGCAGCAGCCGCTGCATAAACGGCGTCAGCCAGGGCTGTGCATAGCCCGGCGAGATGGCGGCGAACCACATCAGCCAGTCCAGCCGTAGATGATAGGGGGCCCATTGGCGCGGTAGCCGGCGCACGGCACCCGGCTTGCCCTTGAACTCGTATTCCTTCCAGACCGTCTGCTTGGTGATCTCCGGCTCTTCGGTGCCTTCGATGACCACCTCCCGGCGGATGCGGCCGATACTGCCGAAGGCTCCGTAGGTGTTCACCAGGTGAAATGGGTTGAACGACATGTTCATCCGCTGATGAGACGAGAGCATGTTGCGCGCCGGCCAATAGCTGAGGAACAGGACCGTCACCGTGAACACGATCACCAGGCCGGCAAACCACGACGGCGGTGCCGAAAGCGCGGGTTGCGCGGGGATCGGCAGCAGCGCCGCCGCCGACGAGTCGTCGATGGCGCTGAACGCCAGGACGATCGTCACCCAATTCAGCCAGGCGAAGTTACCCGATGCCACCAGCCACAGCTGGGTGACGACGATGATCGCCGCGGCCACGCTCGCCACCGGCTGTGGGGCGAACAACCCGACCGGCACGACGAGCTGCGCAAAGTGATTGCCCGCCACCTCAATCCGGTGCAGCGGCTTGGGCAGGTGATGGAAGAACCAGCTGAACGGCCCCGGCATTGGCTGTGTCTCATGGTGGTAGAACAGACAAGTCAGATTGCGCCAGCATGGATCGCCGCGCATCTTGATCAGTCCGGCCCCGAATTCGACTCGGAACAGCAGCCATCGCGCCAGCCACAAGACCAGCACCGGGGGAGCCGTGTGGTCATTGCCGAGGAAGATCGCCAGGAACCCCGTCTCCAGAAGCAGGGACTCCCAACCGAACCCGTACCACGTCTGCCCGACGTTGACGATCGACAGATAGAACACCCACAACGTCAGCCACATCAACATCGCGGCCCACAGCGGAACCAGGTCAGCCGCCCCGGCGACGACCGCCGCCGAAAGCGCAGCACCCAACCAGGAGACTCCTGCGAACAGCCGATCCGAATAGCGGAGATGAAACAGGCTCGGGGTTCTCCAGAACGACTGTCTAGCTAAGTACCGTGGCACCGGGAGTATCCCGTGTTCGCCGATGAGCGCCCGGAACTGCCTTGCGGCAGCGACGAAGGCGATCAGGTAGACCGCTGCCGCGCCACGCTCGAGCACCAATCTGCCCAGCCAGTATTCGGGTGCCGAAAACCATCCCATGGCCGTAACTCCTCGGACGCTGGCGATCACACCAACGCGCGTATCCAGTCAACCAGCCGGTAAACCAGTAGCCAACTCCGCAGAATTCACTCTTCGCGGGCCCGGCGGCCGCGACCGGGCATCCTCACCACTGAGGCGGCTAGCACAGCCAGCGAAATCAGCGCCAGCAGTTGCACATTCGCGGAATGGCCGGCGTAGCCGTCCACCGACCGCCAGGGATGCCGGGACAGTGCCGCTCCGGCCAGAATCAGGCCGCCCGCGCTCAGCCCGACCGTGATGCCGTCGGACTGCCGGTTGTGCAGCGCGTACCGCAGACCGAGGGCGGCGCCGGCCACGACGACCCCGGCCACGCCCGCGATCACCGCCCCGGCCGCCAGCACCCCGACCGCGGCCCCGGCCCCGGGCGCCCATGGTTGTGGCGGTGCGTCATCGGTGCGCCGCTGCCGGGTTCGCCACAACGCAAGCAAGGCTAACAGCGGCAGCAGCGCCAGGCCCACCGCCAAGCCCGCCCGGTACAGCGAGTTGGAGGCGAAGGTCAGCGTGATCGTGCCGGGGTTGCCCGCGGGCACTACCCAGCCCTGCTGCCACCCATTGACGGCCACCGGCGTCAATCGGGTCCCGGTACTGGTGCGCGCCACCCAGCCGGGGTTGATGCTCTCGGGGATCACCAGCACCCGGGTGGTGGCCGACTCGGGGGCACGTACCTCGCGGCGGTCGGGACCCCACGCCCCGGTAGTGGCGGGAACCGGCGCGGGGTTGGCGGAGGCGGGCAACTCGGCGGCCGCCGGGGTTAACAGCTGGGCACCATCCACGACGAACGCATCGCCGGGGCTGACCAACAACTCCTGCTGCCCCGCCGGCAGCGCAATCGGGTCGCGATCGCAGGCGATGGCGGCAACGGGCTCGGCGTCCAGCAGCGCGCCCGCCGTAGTCCGGATCGAGGTGTGCACAAACCGCCCCGCGACCGCCATGACGGGGCCGCGGTCGCAGCCGACGACGATCTCACGCGACCGGTTGCGGGTGGCGTCGGCGGGGGCGATCGGGCTGCCATCGGCGCCCAGCACCGCGACATCGGCCAGCCCGGGCGGTTTGAGCTGGTCGAAACCCAGAGCGTTGCGGTCGATGATGTTTTCCCAGTCGAGCAGGCTGAGGGTGACCGTGTCGGTAATTCGGGGTTTCAGTGCCAGTTTCCAAGACAGCGTTTGCGGCTGGTCCACCGCACCGCCAGGGTCCCCGTTCGGCCGCAATTCCCGGACCTGCGGGCCGTCGCCCAGGTTGACGGCCACCGTCGTCGGGTGCGCGGGCAACGTCGACCGGCTGGGCACCAAGCGCAGCCCGGTGACCTCGGTCGGCCGCGGCAGCGTGAGGGTGAGCGTCGGCGGGGTCTTGTGTTGCACCACCCGCTGCGGAGCCGTCCATGCGGTGGCCGGGTCGCCGTCGGTGGCGGCATATGCCGAGCCGAGGATGTCGAGCGCGTCGGAATCACCGTAGGCCCGGGTGGTGTTGGGCGCGGCGATCAGATCGGCCAGCTTGGGGCCCTGCCGCGGCCGCACCCACAGCATCGGGCTCACCGACACCGGATTCAGAACGGTTAGCGTACGGCTGAAATTGACCGGTTCTTCCGGTGCCAGCGCCATCGACGCCGCGCAGCGCACGCCGTCGGGCGCCTGGGCGCAGCCTGGTCTGCCGAGCAGCTCCGACCCCAGGTCCCATCCCGTGATCGCCGAACCGGGTGGTGGCCCGGCAACCAGCACGGTGTGGCGCAGGTTGACCGGATGGGCGAATCCGGACGCGTCGTACTGGGTGATCGACAGGTCGGTGACACCGAACTGCACACCGGCCGACCCGTCGTTGGTGGCGGCCGCGGTGAGCCGCACCCACGGGGTCTCGCCGTAGGGCAGCGCCACGGTGAGCGGCTTGCCGGCCTCGTCGAAGCGCAGCGTGGTGCTGCCGTTGGCGGTCTCGATCTGGATCCGGCGGACCTGTGCGCCCACGGCGGTCGCACTGGGTGTGATGGTCATGACGGCGTTGGTCACCGGGTGGTCGAAATCCACTTGCAACCACTGGCCGACGGCGGCCTGCAGTGCGTTGGATACCCAGGCGGTTGCCGGGTCGCCGTCGATCGCGGCAGTGGGGGAGGTCGCCGGGGCCGCATCGGGCATTGCGGTGGAATCCGACGACGAGCTCGACACTGTGATCCGGCCGCCGGTCCAACTGCCGAATACCACGTCGGTGCCCGCGACGGGGTAATCGGGCACTCGGTTGTAGGTATGCCGGGTGTCGCCGGCCGCCCGGATCGCCGACGAGTGCTGGTCCACCCGGCCGTAGTCGGTCTCACGTGCTACCGGGGTGTCGGTCACCATAACGCCCCGTGCCGACAGTCCGGCGCCTCGGGCGTCCGCGGTCATCAGCACCGGACCCAACGGGGACTGGCCCAGTAGCCGGCGTCTCTCGTCGAGACGCAGCAGCACTTCGGGTCCGCCGTCGATGCGGGCCAGCCGGTCGATATCGGCGAAGTAAGGCGCACCGGGATCACCGGAAGCATCGCCACGAGAGAGGACCCGGTAGATTTCCACCGCGGGATAGCGCGGGCGCAGTCCGCTATCGGCGACGAAGCCCGCCAGGGTGCCAGGACCCACCGGGGCGCCGAACTGCGCCACCTTCTCCAGTCGCGGCGACCCCGCGATGGCGCGGTGCACCAGGATGGGGCGCGCCGAGCGTGACGTCTCGGGATCCAGATCGTTGCGCAGCACCACATACGAAATGCCTTGGCGGGCAAGGGTATCGGCCAGGCCAACCGAGGGACGCCCAGCGGCGAGCAGACGTTGCACCGAATCCAGCGCCCGGATCGTCTGCGATGGGGTCAGCGGAATGGAGTCGCGCACTCCCCACGGGCCGTTGCCGAGCACTTGGAGCGGCTCGTCGTGGCTGGTGCCCCACACCTGAGTGGCGAACGGCGCGCCCGGGACCACCAATACGCGCCCCGGAACCGGAGTTCCGGTGTTGTGTTCGCTGAGCCAGTCGGCGGCCTCATGCCAGTACTGAGGTATCGCGCTGAATGTGCCTGGCGGGGTGAGCCGACCGGTCCAGGCCAGCGAGGTGCTGACCATCAGCGCGGTCAGGGTGACAATTCCGGCCGCGACCCGCTTGTCGCGCTCGGGGTGGGCGAATGCACTGAGCCATACCGGCACCGGCGCGCTGCCCGGGAGCGGTATCCGGCCCAGAACCTGTGCCAAGCCGAGCACCAACGGGATCCGGATCACCGACCCCAGCTTGTGCACGTTGCGCAGGGGTGCGCCGCCGGCGTCCAGGAACGCTTGTATCTGGTGGGCCAGCGGCGAGCCGAGCCCGCCGCTGTAGCCGGCGGCCATCAAGACGACCCCGATCAGCAGCATCGTCACCAGCCGCCCACGTGCCGGCATGTCGCGGCTGGCCAGGCCGGCCAGCCCGGCGGCCGCGACCAAGCAGGTGCCCAGGATGGCAGCTGATCCGGTGACCAGTGGCGCGCCTGCCGTGGCGGTCGGCGCCACGAACGGAGTCCAGCTGTCGGTGCCGCGCAGCATCTCGACCAGCGACGACCATTGCGTTGTCACGCCGGAGGATTCGATGAAGTCCAGGAAGGGGGGACTGACTTTGCGCAGCAGAACCAGGGCCACCACCCACCACAGCACCGCCAGGGCGAGAGTCAACAGCCACCACGCGGTGTAGCGCCACCACAGCCGGTTCGGCCGGTGACAGGCCCACCAGATCACTGCGGGCAGGCAACCGGCCAGGGTTGCGATCGCGTTGACGGCGCCCATCAATGCGACGGCAAGCCCGGCCTGCGCGGCGAGCGCGCGCCCCGAGCGGCTTGGGCCCTGCCCTGCCGACGCTCCGCGCAGCGCCAAAATCGTGGGCAGCAACACCCACGGCGCCAGCATCATGGGCAAGGTTTCCGACGAGATCGATCCGAGGGTGGTCAGTACCCGTGGCGACAGCGCGAACGCCGCTGCGCCGATCACACGTGACGACGGGCTACCGATGCCCAGCGCCTCGGCGACCCGCAGCAGGCCGGCGAAGCCAACCGTTAACAGCAGCGCCCACCACAGCCGCTGGGTTACCCACCCGGGTAATCCCAGCAGGTGGCCGATCAAAAAGAAGGTGCCGTGCGGAAACAGGTAACCGTAGGCCTGGTTCTGCGCCTGGCCAAAAGGCAGCTCGCTGTTCCACAGGTTGGTCGCGCGGGCGAGGAACCGCAGCGGGTTGGCGGTGAGGTCGAGTTTGGTGTCGGGGGAGATCTGCCCCGGGGATTGCGCGAACGTCAACGCCAGCGCGACCGCCCCGACCAACAGCAGCCACCGTCGTGACAGCGGCACAGCCGGCGAGTCCGGGGCCGTTTCCGCAGACACCGCCTGCTCCGCCCGTGCTGCCGGGCTAGCTTTCGCGCTGATAGTCAAGTCTGACATCGGGCACGATCGTATAGCCGGGGGGCGAGCTCGGCTTTTAGCGCGATGAAGGGCGGATCGGTTCGGTC
>Ga0210389_10001905_pt1 | contig 16685 bp, 15 predicted proteins | sample IncBWH28OmetaG_FD_160127 | JGI IMG/M metagenome (GOLD analysis project Ga0210389, IMG submission 160127) | Forest soil microbial communities from Barre Woods Harvard Forest LTER site, Petersham, Massachusetts, United States - Inc-BW-H-28-O ...
CAGAGCGCTAGTTGGGCTCGACTACTTGGCCCGGTCGTCGCCGGATACCGTCGACCCCTCGCTGGCGTCGGTGGCGGCCTCCTCCGACGACTCACCGGCCTCGGCGTCCGCGGTCGGCTCGGCCTTGTCCGAGGCTTCCTCGGGATAGTCGACGGCCGCGTCTTCGTCATGGTCTTCGTCGCCGGCGCCACGCCGCTGGCGCTCCCGCAAGGCGTCGATGATCAGCAGCACCACACCCAAGGCGCTGGCGCCAATGCATACCCAAGCGACCAGCTCGTTACTTGTGACGACGGCGAACACCAACGCGACGAGCCCGATGAGGGCCAGTACCAGCGCAATGATCAACATCGGTCATTCCTCCACCCGCCGAACGGGGCTGCCAGGTCTAGTGCACGTTATGTGCCGACCTCGAAGCTTAGCGAGTGTCGGACACGGTCCCCGGCTAGTTACTACCCCGATTGAATTGATCGAACCCACCCGCGTCGGCACTGGAGTCTACGGGTGCCGCCGATCCGCGCTGGCCGAGTTCCTCGAGCTGAGATTCCAGGTAGGTCTTGAGTCGGGTGCGGTATTCGCGTTCGAAGGTGCGTAGCTGCTCGAGCCGGCCTTCCAGCACCGTGCGCTGCTGGTTGATGGTTCCCATGATCTCGGAATGCTTGCGCTCCGCGTCGGCCTGCAGGGCATCGGCCTTTTCCTGAGCCTGGCGCAGCTGGGTCTCGGAGCGTGATTGGGCGTCGGTCAGCATCGCGTCGGCGCGTTGACGGGCGTCGGTGACCGTGGTCTCGGCGGTGTGCCGTGCCTCGCTAAGGATTTGGTCGGCGTTGGCGCGGGCATCTGCCAGCATTTTGTCCGATTCGGCCTTTGCAGTGCTGGTCAACCGGTCCGCGGTGTCCTGGGCCAGGGTGAGAACCCGAGCGGCCTTCAGGGCGTGTTCCTCGTTGCTTCCCGACACGACGGGCGCCGCGGCTGCCACCGGTGCCGGCTTGACCGGCTCCGGTTCGGGCTCGAAGGTGGGAATCGCCTGGGTGACCTGAGTCGCACCGCCACCGCCGCCGCCGGCGGCGGCCAGCTCGCGGTCCAGCTCCTCGATCCGTTGACGCAGATCGGAGTTCTCTTCGATCAGCCGCGTCAGCTCGTTCTCCACTAGGTCGAGGAAGGCGTCAACCTCGTCTTCGTTGTAACCGCGCTTGCCAATCGGCGGCTTACTGAACGCCACATTGTGGACGTCGGCGGGTGTAAGCGGCATTGTTCGTTCCCCTCAAGTTCCTGTCAAACGATCTGGAAAGTGTAGAACGGAGTAGTTGCCGTCGCGCAACTGGCGTCCATCCTGTCACACCAGACCCGGCGGTAGCCCATTAGCCCGATAATTAAGAACCGATTTCAAACATTAAGAGCAATAAAATCCGAATCCTTAACAATGTCAAATCGCGGGGACCAAACCGACGCGAAAAAGTAGCCGAACTGTCGCCGGACTTCTGTCGCGGGGGTCAGCGCCTGGCTCACGCCGCGGCGCCGAACGCCAGTTGCATGCCTATGAACGCGACCAGCAGCAGCACCATGATCGACAGGTCGAAACGGACCGCTCCAATGGTGAGTTGCGGGATGAGCCGGCGCAGCAGTTTCACGGGCGGATCGGTGATCGACATGATGATCTCGAGGATCACCACGGTGATGCCGGTGGGCCGCCAGTCACGGCTGAACGAGCGGATGAACTCGACGACGACCCGAGCGATGAGCAGCAGCCAGAAGATGAACAGCGCAAACCCAAGGATCTGAAAGAACAGCACCAACTCTAGTAGCCCCGACCTAACCGATGAGATGACCGACGACGTAGTCGCCGCGCGCTAATGCGGTAGTCGCCAGCGTACCGACTCCATGATGGGCACACACATCTCACGTGGACCGCGTCGCGCCAGGGCGGGCGCCAGCCCGGACCAGGTGCTGCTATTGGTGAGCGTAGAAGCCGGTTTCGGCGATGCGGCGACGCTCCTCCGGGGACACGTCGACGTCGGCCGGCGACAGCAGGAACACCTTGGTAGCGACCTTGTCGAACGAGCCGCGCAGCGCGAAGGCCAAGCCGGCCGCGAAGTCGACCAGCCGTTTTGCGTCGGCGTTGTCCATCGACACCAGGTCCATGATGACCGGCGTGCCGTCCCGGAACCGCTCGCCGATGGTGCGCGCCTCGCTGTAGTCCTTGGGCCGCAGCGTGGTGATCTTCGACAGCGGGTGGCCTTCTTCGAACAGCATCGCCATCCGGCGCGGATCCATGGCCAGCGCTCCGCGGGTGGAACTCCGCAACCACGACCCCACCCGGTTGCGGCCCATCTCGGACCGATCGAACTCGCGGGGGTGGACCGGACTGTAACGGGACTCCTCGCCGTAGCCGCCGCGGTAACCGCTGGGCGGTGGGTAATCGGCCGGCTCGCCGCGCGGGTCGTCATAGTCGCGTCCCTCGTAGCGGCCCTCCATGCGACCGTAACCGTCGTCGAACCGCGGACGCGGGAAACCGCGGGAGGGGGCGCGGTCGTCGTAGTACTCGTCGTCGTAGTCCTCCATCGGAGCCATGCCGAAGTAGGCCTTGACCTTGTGCAGTGTGCTCATTGCGTGAACCCCTTCTAGCCCCTGGGAGTTGTGATGTCTGTGATGAAAATGTGACTACAGTGACTATTCACGGTGACGGTAGCCGCCGCGGACCCATTAGCGCGGTACCGACACGCACACATGTCGAACCATGTTTGACGGCGATCTCGAAATCGCTGGACATGCCGGCGGACAGCCCGACCGCAGTCGGATACGTTTCCAGCACCCGGCGGTGCTCGGCTTGCAGCCGGTCGAAGGCCTCGCCGGGCTCCCAGCCCAGCGGCGGGATGCCCATCAACCCCACCAATTCCAGGCTTTTCGACTCCTCGACCTGCGCGCAGACCCGATCGACCGCACCCCGGGTGAGCACGTCCACCCCTCCGCGAGACACATCCCCGTCGAGGCTGACCTCAACGTATACCCGCAGCGGGTTCTGCCGGCGACCGTCGCCCAGCGCCGCCGATACCGCGCGATCGAGTGCAATCGCCAGCCGCGGGCTGTCGACCGAATGCGCGGTGTGCGCCCAATTGGCAAGCGAGCGCGCCTTATTCCGCTGGATCCGGCCCACCATGTGCCAGTGCATATCCCGCAGGGCAGCCCGCGGGGGAGCCGAAGCCAACCGGGCAACTTCGGCCACCTTCGCCGAAGCTTCCTGATCCCGAGATTCGCCAACGGACCGACAACCCAATCGAGACAAAATCGCCACATCTGTTGCCGGAAAGAATTTGGTAATCGGCAGCACTTCAATTTCGCCGACATTGCGTCCCGCCGCTTCCGCGGCCGCCGCAAGTCGCGAGCGCACGCCCGCTAACGCAAGTGTCAATTCCGATTCGCGGTTGCCATGGTTTTCGCGGGCCAGCCTGTCCGCCGCCATGCGGTCACTCCATCCAGACCAGCGAGGCCAGCCGCCCCGTCGGCGCATCCCGGCGATGACTGAACAGCGTCGAGTCGGCCACCGTGCAGCGCGGATCCACGTCGATTGCCTTGACACCCAAATCCTTGAGCTGGCAAGCGATTCCAGCCCGAAGGTCGAGCCCTGGAGTGCCGGCCGCGGTGGTGGTGCGGCTGCCCGGCAGGGCCGCCTCCACCTCGTCGGCCATCACCGCGGGGACTTCGTAGTTGCGGCCGCTCACCGCCGGGCCGAGCAGAACCGAGATGTCGCCGGCCCGCGCGCCCAGCCCCAGCATCGCCTCCACCGCGCGCGCCACCACCCCCCGCTGCGCGCCGACGCGGCCCGCGTGCACCGCCGCGATCACACCGGCGCGCGCATCGGCCATCAACACCGGCACGCAGTCGGCCGTCACCACCGCCAGTGCCAGCCGGGGCGTGCGGGTCACCAACGCGTCGGTGCCCACCCCGCCGCCGGCGGCGGCACTCTGCGGCCCGTCGACCACCTCGACTCGATCTCCGTGGACCTGGTTCATCCACACCACCCGGTCGGCGCCGAGGCCAAGCGCGGAGGCCAGCCGGGCCCGGTTGGCCGCCACCGCCGCCGGATCATCACCGACATGGTCGCCGAGGTTGAAGGTGCCGAACGGCGCTTTTGACACACCGCCCGCTCGGGTGGTGGTCACCCGACGGATACGGACGCTCACACGCCTAGTATCCGGAACCTGCTGCCGACCAGGGGGCGCCAACGTGCGGCCGCGGCCAGTTTGTCGCGTTCTGGCAAGCAAATTGAGACCCTCAGCGGCGCATGAAGGGTGGCACGTCGACATCGTCGTCATCGCCGCCGATGTTCAGGGTCGAGCCGTTGGTGTGAACCGGCACGCTGACGGCATCGACGGGCTCGAACAACGTCGAGGTGAGCTTGCCGGCTCTCGCGGTCTCGATTCTGTGCGCGCCGCCGGCCTTTTCCGGAGCACCGGCGCCGACCACGGGTTTGCGGCCGGGGCCTTGGGCGTCGAAGCCCGCCGCGATGACGGTGACGCGGACCTCGTCGCCCAGCGAGTCGTCGATCACGGTGCCGAAAATGATGTTGGCGTCTTGATGGGCGGCGTCCTGCACCAGCGATGCGGCCTCGTTGATCTCGAACAGGCGCAGGTCGCTGCCGCCGGCGATCGACATGAGCACGCCCTGGGCGCCCTCCATCGAGGCTTCCAGCAGTGGTGAGTTGATGGCGATCTCGGCGGCCTTGAGGGAACGGCCTTCACCGCGGGCCGAGCCGATGCCCATCAGCGCGGTGCCGGCCCCGGACATGATGCCCTTGACGTCGGCGAAGTCGACGTTGATCAGACCCGGGGTGGTGATCAGGTCGGTGATGCCCTGGACGCCGTTGAGCAGCACCTCGTCGGCGCTGCGGAAGGCATCCATCAGTGATACCGCGGCATCACCCATCTGCAGCAGCCGGTCGTTGGGGATCACGATGAGAGTGTCGCAGCTCTCCCGTAACGAGCATATGCCGTTTTCGGCCTGGTTGCTGCGCCGCTTGCCCTCGAACGAGAACGGCCGGGTGACCACGCCGACGGTCAGCGCGCCCAGCTTGCGGGCGATAGTGGCGACGACGGGCGCCCCGCCGGTGCCGGTCCCGCCGCCTTCGCCTGCGGTGACGAACACCATGTCCGCCCCTCGCAACAGCTCTTCGATCTCGTCCTTGGCGTCCTCGGCGGCCTTACGCCCGACCTCCGGGTCGGCTCCGGCGCCCAGCCCGCGCGTGGAGTCGCGACCGACGTCCAGCTTCACGTCGGCATCGCTCATCAACAGCGCCTGGGCGTCGGTGTTGATCGCAATGAATTCCACGCCCTTGAGGCCTTGCTCGATCATCCGGTTGACGGCGTTGACGCCGCCGCCACCGATACCCACAACCTTGATCACGGCCAAGTAGTTGTGCGGGGGGGTCATCATTCGTTATTCCTCCCTGGTGGGACTCGGTGTGTCGGCTTGGCAAACCCTCAACCTCAACCATAGGCTTAGAGTTATGTCAAGTAGTTCCGCGCAAACAGAACGGTATGGGTAGGACGCGCGCTAGCCCTGCAGGCGCGCCGACACGCGGCGCGCAATTTTTTCTTTGTCGGGCGCGCGACGAGCTGTCGCGCCCGGCTTGGCCCGGAATCGGCACCAATAACCACCAACAGCCACCAATAGCCGGTGTGGCGGCACTACTTCACGGTCGGCAGGTCCGGGCTGGAGACGTCGTAGGTCCGCCCGGGCTGGGTCAGCAACGCGGCCAGCTTCTCGGCCTTTTCTTCGGTGCGGTCGGTGGTCCCCCAGATCACCACTCGCCCATCGTTGAGGGTGAGGGTGATCGAGGCCACGGACGGGGCCGCGACCCGGCCCACCTGACCTGCGACCTCGGGACGCAGCGCGGTCATCACCTGTAGGGCCGCTTTGGTCGCCGGGTCGTTGGGCCCGGGTTCGGCGACGTCGATGTAGGGCAGCGCGGGTGGCGGCGGCGCGGTCGCGAAGTCGACGCCGTCGCGGTCAAAGAGGTGCGGACCGTCCGGAAAATCCTTTACCACCAAGGGAACTCGCTCGACGATGGTGATGCGCAGGGCCGATGGATACTGCCGTTGCACGCGCGCGCTGGCCACCCGGCGGATCGCCGCCACCCGGTCGGCGACCTGGTTGGTGTTGATCTGCAGCAGTGGCGTTCCCGGCCGCACCTGCGCCGCGTCGAGGACCTCCTCGCGAGTCACCGTCCCGATTCCCGTGACGACGATGGTGCGCGCCGACATCGCGGGCGTGAAGTACAGGACCAACCCGAGCCCCACCCCCACGATGGCCAGCAGCACGCTGGCGAGCAGCATCTTCAAGCCTCGAACGACGCCGCGCGCAGCGGGTTTGGGCTGGTCGACGATGCGTCCACTGGCCCGCCGTTTGGCCTCGCGACGGGCCTCCTCGATGGTTTGGGCGCGAGCCTGGGCGGCGCGGCGCTCGGCCCGCTCGCGACGGGCCCGCCGGCGTGGCCCCTCGAATTCGGCCTGATCCGCCTGCGATTCGTCGCCCGATGTCCCCACGAAAATCGGTTCGGTCTCCGCGCTGTCGGCGTCGGTTACCAGGTCGGTCGGAGTGCCGTCGGTCGACTCGGTCATCGCAGCACCCCTGGCCGGCCCGGTGTGCTGCGGTTGGCGCGCACCCGCAGCGCGGTCACGATCTCCGGCCCCAGCAAGGTCACGTCGCCCGCACCCATCGTGACGATGACGTCGCCGGGGCCGGCGGCCGCGGCCACCTCCGCGGCGACCGCGGAGAAATCCGGAAGGTAGCGCACCGGCACGCTGACGTGCTCGGCGACGCTGGCCCCGGTGACCCCGACGAGCGGTTGTTCGCGTGCACCGTAGACATCGAGGACGAACACCTCGTCGGCGGCATCCAGCGCGTGACCGAACTCTGCGGCGAAAGCCTTTGTCCGCGAATACAAATGGGGTTGAAACACCACTATGCAGCGGCCACTGAGACCGCTGCCGCCCTGCTCGAGGAGCATCCGCACCGCGGCCAGCGTGGCGCTGATCTCCGTGGGGTGGTGAGCGTAATCGTCGAATACGCTCACCTGCGAGTTCGGGGCCTGGCCGTCTCCCGAGGTCCCGACCAGTTCGAACCGGCGCCGCACCCCCTCGAAGCCGGCCAGCCCGTCGAGCACCTCATCGGTCGAGGCGCCGATCTCGGTCGCCGCCAGCAGCGCACCCAGCGCATTGAGCGCCATGTGCTGTCCGGGCACCGACAGCCGCATCACGCGCGGGTGAGGTTCGCCCGCCAGGTGAATGTGCGCAACCGCTTCGGTGCCGTATTGCTCCCACGACAGCAGCCTGGCGGCCAATTCTTCGCCCGGCTGTTCGACCGCACCGTAGCGCAGCACCCGGATTCCCAGCTCGGCGGTGCGTTGGGCCAGCGCCGCGGCCCCCGGGTCGTCGGTGCACACGATGAGGGCGCCCCCGGGAGCGAGCCGTTCGACGAAGGAATCGAACACCTCGACGTAGGCGTCGGCATTGCCGTAGAAGTCCAGGTGATCGCTCTCGATGTTGGTGACCACCGCAACGTTGGGCGTGTACTCCAACAGCGAGCCGTCGCTTTCGTCGGCCTCGGCGACAAAGCAGTCGCCGCTGCCGTGGTGCGCGTTGGTGCCGGCCTCGCCGAGCTCCCCGCCCACCGCGAACGACGGGTCGCGTCCGCAGTGCTGCAGGGCCACGATCAGCATCGAGGTCGTCGTGGTCTTGCCGTGCGTGCCGGTGACCATCAGCGTGGTGAGCCCGTCCATCAAGCTGGCCAGCACGGCCGGCCGCAACAGCACCGGGATGCCGCGACGCCGGGCCTCGACCAGCTCGGGGTTGGTCTTGGGAATTGCGGCATGCGTGGTGATCACCGCAGTGAGGCCGCCGGGCAGCAGGTCCAGCGAGGACGGGTCGTGCCCGATGCGGATCTCGGCACCCCGGGCCCGCAGCGCATGTAAACCGCGTGACTCCTTGGCGTCGGATCCGGATACCAACGCGCCGCGGTCCAGCAGGATGCGGGCGATGCCCGACATTCCGGCTCCCCCGATGCCGACCATGTGTACCCGCCGCAGCTCGGGTGGCAGCTGTTCGGCGTTCACTGAGGTCCCCCGGCTGACGGCGTTTTCCGGAACACCTTGTGGCGAGCCTTCGGCGTGCCGCCGTCGCGCGCCCCTTTGCCGGTGCGCGCGACGTCCAGCGCCGCCTGGGCCACGTGTCGCGCGGCGTCGCGATGTCCCACCTGCGCGGCCGCAGCGGTCATCGCCGCCAACCGCGGGGGGTCGGTGACCAGCTCGGCCACCCGCCGGGCCACCAGATCGGGCGTCAGAGCCGCGTCGGCGACCAGCATGCCGCCACCGGCGTTGACCACTGGCAGCGCGTTGAGCCGCTGCTCGCCGTTGCCGATCGGAAGCGGCACGTAGATGGCCGGCAGGCCGACGGCCGAGACTTCGGCCACCGTCATTGCCCCCGACCGGCAGATCACCATGTCGGCGGCGGCATAGGCCAGATCCATCCGGTCGAGATAGGGCACCGCCACGTACGGCGGATCGCCCGGCTCGGGTTCGCGCAGCTCGAGGGTGTTCTTGGGCCCGTGCGCGTGCAACACGGCCACTCCCGCGGCGGCCAGGCCGGCGGCGGCGCCGGAGACGGCCCGGTTGAGTGACGCCGCGCCCTGCGAACCGCCGAACACCAGCAACACCGGCGTGTCGTCGGCGAAACCGAAGTGCTTGCGCGCGTCGGCGCGCAACCCCGCGCGGTCCAGTTCAGCGATGGCCGCCCGCACCGGGATCCCGACCACCTCGGCGCCCGGCAGCCCGCAATCCGGCACCGCCGAGAGCACCCGGTCCGCGCCGCGGGCGCCGACGCGGTTAGCCAGTCCGGCACTGGCGTTGGCCTCGTGAATCACCACGGGGATGGGGCGCCGCAGCCTGGGGATGCCGCGGGCGGCCAGATACGCCGGCAGTGCCACATATCCACCGAAACCGATCACCACGTCGGCCTCGACGGCGTCGAGCACCATGCGCGTCTCCCGGACGGCGCGCCACACCCGCGGTGGCAGCCGCGCCAGGTCGCCGCTGGGTTTTCGGGGCATTGGCACCGGCGTGATCAGCTCGAGGTGGTAACCGCGCTCGGGGACCAGCCGGGTCTCCAGCCCGCGTCGGGTGCCCAGTGCGGTGATCCGGACCCGTGGGTCCAATGCGCTCAGCGCGTCCGCGACGGCCATGGCGGGCTCCACGTGGCCGGCCGTGCCGCCGCCGGCGAGCACGACCGACAACGAATGAAGAGACGAAATGGTGGATTCGACCGATGATGCGGCACCGGCGGGCGGGGGGCTTGCCCCCAGCCCGCCGGCCGGCTCCCTGACCGTGTCATTCACCCGTAACGCTGACCTTCCAATGCGCGAAGTCGCCGCGTCGGACGCTGGCCTCCCTGGCTGCCGATGCGGTGGCCAGATCCATGATGCTCCCCCGCACGCGCGCCGCGCCCCCGCCCCTGCGCGCGGGCGGTACCTGCAGACTGGTGAGCCGACCGGGCGGCCGCCCGGCGTGGCGGTGCGGCGGAGTTCCGGGCGGCCTTGCGACCGGGCGCCTGCGGGCCCTTGCGGGCCGCGTCGCGAGATCCTCGCGCATTGGCCTGCTGCGGGCGCACACCCTTGCGATCGCGAAACGACTCCAGCCGGCTCGGCACGTACGGCTCGGGCAGGGGCAGCCGCAGCAACCGGTTCACCTTGTCGTCGCGCCCGGCCCGCAGCGCGGCCACCGCCTCGGGTTCGTGACGAGCCGCACTGACCATGATGCCGATCATGAAAAGCGTTGCGGCCGTCGATGTTCCACCGGCGGAGATGAGTGGCAACTGTAGACCGGTAACCGGCAGCACGCCGATCACATAGCCGATGTTGATAAAGGCCTGACCGAGGATCCACATGGTCGTGGTGGCGGTCAACAGCCGCAGGAACGGGTCGGCCGAACGGCGCGCGATCCGCATCCCGGTGTAGGCGAACAACCCGAACAGGGCCAGCAGCCCGAAGGCGCCAATAAAGCCCAACTCCTCGCCGATGATCGCGAAGATGAAGTCGTTGTGCGCGTTGGGCAGATAGTTCCACTTGGCGACGCCCTGGCCCAGACCGTCGCCGAAGATGCCGCCGTGCGCCAGCGCGAACTTCGCCTGCCGGGCCTGGTAACCGGTGTCCTGAGGGTCGTTCTCGGGGTCCAGCCACGACCGCACCCGGTCCGAGCGATAACCCGCGGACATGGCCAGCACCGCGCCGGCGACGAAGACCGCTGCCAACGACGTGCCGAACACGCGCAGCGGCAGCCCCGCGTACCACAACAGGGCCAGCAGGATGATGCCCAGCGACACCGTCTGTCCGAGGTCGGGCTGGGCCACGATCAAGGCCAGCGCGATGACCGCCGCCGGCACCAGCGGTATCAGCATCTCGCGCAGCGACGCCCGCTCCATCCGCCGGGCCGCCAGCAGGTGCGCACCCCAGATCGCGAAAGCGATCTTGGCCAGCTCGGAGGGCTGCATCGAAAAGCCGGCGATGACAAACCACTTCCGAGAGCCGTTGGCCAGGTTGCCGATTCCCGGAACGAGCACTAGCACCAGCAAAATGATGGTGACGACGTATCCGGTGAAGGCGACGCGCCGGATGAACCGCACGGACAGGCGCATTGCGACATATGCCCCGAACAGGCCGATGACGGTCCACAAGACCTGCTTGCCGAAAATCACCCACGCCGACCCGTCGTCGCCGTAGGAGCGCACGCCCGAGGCCGACAGCACCATGATCAGACCGAGCGTCGTCAGCAACCCGGCAACGGCGATGATCAGGTGAAACGAGGTCATGGGCCGCCCGAGCCAGGCGCCGAACCGACTGCCCGGACCGTTCGACTGGGCCGCGGCGTCCGTCTTTGAGTCTGCCCGGGCCGCCGGGGTCTTCACCTCCGGCGGGTCGGCGGCTTCTGAGGCGGCGACGACCTCGGTGGCGCCCGTGGCGTCGGTGGCGTCAGTCACCTCAGTGGCCGCCGCGGCATCGGTGGTGCCCGGGACGTCAGCGGCGTCAGTGCCCTCGCCGGCATCCGTGGAGTCCGCGCCGTCCAGCGCCGCCTCGCCCTGGTCGGGCGCGGCGGTCTGGCCGCTTCCCTTGCCCCGACGCAGCCGCCGGGTCAGCCCCTTTCGCACGCCCACCTACCGGGTCGCCGCACGGACGGCGGCAGCGAATGCGTCTCCCCTGTCGGCGTAGCCGCTGAACTGGTCAAACGACGCACCGGCGGGCGCCAGCAGCACCGTGTCACCCGGCTTTGCCAAGTCCCGGGCCGCGGCTACCACCGCGGTCATCACGCGAATACCGAGATCCCCGCCCGAATGTCTCACTTCTGTCACATCTGTACCAGAAACCACAGCAGTCGCATTCATATCAGCATCCTCGCCTGTCACAACCTGGACCACGGGGACATCCGGCGCGTGTCGCGATAACGCCTCTGCAACCTGTCCGCGATCTCGGCCGATCAGTACCGCAGCGACCAGTCGGGGGGCGATCCGGGCGACCTCGGCGTCCACCGATGCGCCCTTCAGCAAACCACCCGCCACCCACACCACGCGCGGATACGCCAGCACCGACGCCTGCGCGGCGTGCGGGTTGGTGGCCTTGGAGTCGTCGACGTAGCGAATCCCGTCCGCGACGGCCACCACTTCGGCCCGGTGCCGCCCCAGGCGGAATGATGAGATCGCGGCCCCGATTGATTCCGGGGGCACGCCCATACAGCGAGCCAGCGCCGCCGCGGCCAGGGCGTCGAGCACTCCGACGGGACCGGGTACCGGTATCGAGTCGGCCGCCGCGAGCGCCAGGTCGTCGGCAAAGGCGCGGTCGACGAGTTGGCCATCGCGCACGCCCAGTTCTCCCGCGGCGGGTTCGCCGAGCCGGAAGCCGGCCCGGACCGGGGCCGCCGCGGTGTCCAGCAACGCGGCGGCCCGGCTGTCGTCCAGCCCGACCACCGCGACCCGGCCGTTGAGCACCCGGGCCTTCGCCGCGGTGTACTCGGCCATCGTGGCGTGCCAGTCCAGGTGGTCTTCGGCGATGTTGAGGACGACGCCGGCCTCGGGCCGCAGCGAGGGCGCCCAATGCAGCTGGAAGCTGGACAGCTCGACGGCCAGCAGCTCGGCCGGCTGGTCCAGCACGTCGAGCACGGGGCTGCCGATGTTGCCGCACAACAGGCTGCGCCGCCCGCCGGCGGACAGCATGGCGTGCAGCATCGATGTCGTCGTCGTCTTGCCGTTCGTCCCGGTCACCACGAGCCAGCGCCGCGGCGGCCCGTAGTGGCCCGCGGCGTCGAGCCGCCAGGCCAGCTCGACGTCACCCCAGATGGGCACGTCCGCCCTCGCCGCGGCGGCCAGCAGCGGCGTCACCGGCGAAAACCCGGGGCTGGTCACCACCAGGGCATATCCGGAGATCTGCGGCGTGGCCGCCGCGACGGTCACCGTCGCCACTCCGCTCTCGGCGTACCGGCGCAGGGTGGCCGGATCGTCGTCGCACAGGATTGGCGCCACATCGAACTGAGACAGGGCCGACAGGACGGCTTTGCCGGTCACACCGCCCCCGGCCACGAGCACGCGCGCGCCCGGCGCCAAGAGGTCCAGCAGGGGGCCTCGCGTGGAATCGGAGCCGCCCATCACGCACCGGTCGCGGCGAGCCACTCACCGTAGAACAGGGCCACACCCAGACCGCAAGTGATCGCAGTGAGCAGCCAAAAGCGGATGATCACCGTGGTTTCGGCCCAGCCGATCAGCTCGAAATGGTGGTGGAACGGAGCCATCCGGAACACCCGGCGCCCGGTGGTGCGAAAGGCCAGGATCTGCAGCACCACGGAGGTGATTTCGGCGACGAACAACGAGCCCAGCACGACGGCGAGGATCTCGGTGCGGCTGGTGACCGACAAGCCCGCGATGATGCCGCCCAGCGCCAGCGACCCGGTGTCGCCCATGAAAATCTTGGCGGGCGCGGCGTTCCACCACAAAAAGCCGATGCAGGCGCCGGCGGTGGCGGCCGCGATCAGCGCCAGGTCCAGCGGGTCGCGCACGTTGTAGCAGCCGAGGCCGGGGGCGGTGACGCACGCGTTGCGGTATTGCCAGAAGGTGATCAGCACGTAGGCGCCGGTGACCATCGCCATGCACCCGGCGGCCAGCCCGTCCAGCCCGTCGGTGAAGTTGACCGCGTTGGACCAGGAGCTGACGACGACCACGCAGAACAGCACGAACAACGCCGGAGTCAGTGTGACGGTGGCGATTTCGCGCACGTAGGACAGGTCCGAGCTGGCCGGTGTCAGGCCATTGGCGTTGCGGAAGTGCAACGCCAGCACGCCGAAGAGCACCGCGGCGGTGATCTGCCCGACTGTCTTGGCCGTCTTGTTCAACCCGAGGTTGCGCGATCTGCGGATCTTGATCAAGTCGTCCATGAATCCGACGCCGCCCAGCATGGTGGCCAGCCCCAGCACCAGCAGACCCGAGGCGGATATGCCTTCCCCGTCGAACGCCAGCCCGGCTAGGTGCGTGCCCAGGTATCCGGCCCACATGCCGGCCAGAATCGCCACCCCACCCATCGACGGCGTGCCGCGTTTGGTGTGGTGGCTTGGCGGCCCGTCCTCGCGGATCTGCTGGCCAAATCCCTGCCTGGTGAACAGCCGGATCAGCGCCGGGGTCAACAGGATGGACACGGTCAGCGCGATGGCGACGGCGATGAGGATCTGTCTCACGGGCGCGCCTCGCCGGCGGGAGAGCCCGCCCCGCCTTCTGTGGCCAGGGCGTCGGCCAAGGCCCCGAGGCCGGCGGCGTTCGACGCCTTGACCAAGACCACGTCGCCGGGCCGCACCTGGGCCCGCAGCAACGCCAGGGCGGCCGCGGCATCGGGCACGCTGACGGCTCCCCGCTCACCGCCGGCGCCCCACGAGCCCCACGCCCCTTCGAGGACCGCCCCGTGGTGCATGGCGCTCATCGACCTCCCGGTTCCCACGACAACGAGTCGAGACACATCTAAGCGCACGGCGAGCCGGCCGATGCGATCGTGCTCCTCAATCGCGTCGTCGCCGAGCTCGGCCATCTCGCCCAGCACCGCCCAGCTGCGCCGGGCACCCGGGCCCCGGTCCGCGTCGCCGTGAGCGATCCAGGCCAGCGCCTGCAGCCCCGCCCGCATCGAGTCGGGGTTGGCGTTGTACGCGTCGTCGATCACGGTGACGCCGTCGCCCCGCGTCGTCACCTGCATGCGGTGCCGCGACGCCGGACCCGCTTTGGCGAGCGCGGCCGCCACCTGCTCGAGGCTGGCGCCGCATTGCAGCGCGACCGCGGCGGCGCACAGCGCGTTGGTGACCTGGTGATCGCCGGACACGCCGAGCTGCACGTCAGCTTTAGTGGCTTCAGTGGCCTTAGTGGCTTTAGTGGGCTCGCGAGCCCCCCGTGCGTCCATCGCGTGCAGGGTAAAGCGCGGCCGGGCCAGTTCGTCCAGCGACACTCCGTCGGCCCAGACGTCGCTGTGCCCCGCCTCGGTCTGGCCGGCCCTGCTGACCCGGACCACCCAGGCCGCGGTGACGTGGGCCATCGCGGCCACGACCGGGTCGTCGACGTTGAGGATCACCACGCCGGACGGCGGAACAGCTTGCGGCAGTTCGGCTTTGGTCCGCGCGATCGCGTCGCGCGAACCGAACTCACCGAGGTGGGCGGTGCCGACGTTGAGAACCACCCCGATGGCCGCGGGGCGATGTCGGCCAGCGCGGCGATGTTGCCGGGATGGCGTGCCGACATCTCGAGCACCAGGTAGTCGGTGCTGGGGGTCGCGCGCAGCACAGTCCAGGGATGACCCAGCTCATTGTTGAACGAGCCGGGCGGGGCCACCACCTCACCCAGCGGCTCGAGCACCGCGGCCACCAGGTCTTTGGTCGAGGTCTTCCCCGACGAGCCGGTGATCCCGATGATGGTCAGACCGCCTGCCACCAGCTCCTCGGCCACGGCCTTGGCCAGCTTGGCCAGCGCGGCCAGCACCGCCGCGCCCGAGCCGTCGGCGTCGTGTTCGAGGACCCCGGCCCGCGATTCGGGAGGGCCCACCGGAGAAACCACGATCGCGGGCACTCCCACCGGGCGGGCCGCCAGCACGGCGACCGCGCCGGCCGCCACCGCGGAACCCGCGTGGTCATGCCCGTCGGAGCGCGCTCCCGGCAGCGCGAGGAACAGCCCGCCCGGGCCTACGGCGCGGGAGTCGAATTCGACGGTGCCGGTGACATGCAGCTCCGCCGCGGCCGCCGGCGAGATATCGGCCAGTGTGCCGCCGACGATTTCGGCGATTCGGGCAACGGTCAGGTCGATCATCTCGGCGACTGCCCGGTCTTCGGCGGCGTGACGACAGCTTCCAGCGCCAGGGCCAACTCCACCCGGTCGTCGAACGGGCGGACCTCCCCGCCGGCGCGTTGCCCGGTTTCGTGGCCTTTGCCTGCTACCAGGACCACGTCGCCGGGTCCGGCCCAGGCCACCGCGCGCCTGATAGCCTCCCGCCGATCGGCCACCTCGACCACCTGCGCGGGGCCGCCTTCGGCCGCCCCGGCCAGGATCTCGCGGCGGATTGCCGCCGGATCCTCACCGCGCGGGTTGTCGTCGGTGACGATGACCAGATCGGCCAGCTCGGCGGCTATTCCACCCATCGGCGCCCGCTTGCCCGGGTCACGGTCGCCGCCGGCACCGAACACCACGGCCAGCCGACGATCCGGCCGCAGCAGGGTGGTCAGCACCGCCCGCAGCGCGCCCGGCTTGTGCGCGTAGTCGACCAGCGCGAGAAAGCCCTGACCGCGGTCGATCTCCTCCAGCCGCCCGGGGACTCGGGTTGCCAGCAGCCCAGGAGCCGCCTGCTCCGGCGAGACCCCGACCCCGTCGAGAATCGCCAGTGCGACAAGACAATTAGCGACGTTGTAGTGGCCCGGCAGCCGGATGCCGACCCGGTGTTGCATGCCGCCGGGGTCGACGACTGTGAACTCCTGTCCCCCGGCGCCGATCGGCGTCACGTCCAGGGCGCGCCAATCCGCGGGTTGGTCGGTGGCGCTGACGGTGATCGCGTCACCCGCCCGGGCGGCCATCGCGCGCCCGGCGTCGTCGTCGATGCACACCACGGCTTTACCCGCCCGCAGGGGGGATTTCGGGTCGAACAGCGGCGCCTTGGCCTCGAAGTAGTCGGCCATGGTCGGGTGGAAGTCCAGATGGTCGCGCGACAGATTGGTGAAGCCTCCGACCGCGAAGTTGGTGCCGTCCACCCGGCCCAGCGCCAGGGCGTGGCTGGACACCTCCATGACCACGGTGTCGACCCCCCGTTCGGCCATCGCCGCGAGCAAGGCCTGCAGCGCGGGGGCCTCGGGAGTGGTCAGCGCGCTGGGGACGTCGGTGCCGTCGATGCGGATGCCGATGGTGCCGATGAGTCCGGCGGTGCGCCCCGCCGCGCGCAGTCCGGACTCGACCATATATGTGGTGGTGGTTTTGCCCGACGTCCCGGTGATCCCGATGACCGTCAGCCGTTCGGAAGGACGCCCGTACACCGTGGCGGCCAGTCCGCCGAGCACGCCGCGGGGCGCGGGATGCACGAGTATCGGCACGGCGCCGGCGTCGGTGTCCATCTCGGCCACCCCGGCGGGGTCGGTGAGCACGGCCACGGCC
>Ga0210389_10001907_pt1 | contig 16679 bp, 15 predicted proteins | sample IncBWH28OmetaG_FD_160127 | JGI IMG/M metagenome (GOLD analysis project Ga0210389, IMG submission 160127) | Forest soil microbial communities from Barre Woods Harvard Forest LTER site, Petersham, Massachusetts, United States - Inc-BW-H-28-O ...
CTGGATCGGCACGGCGTTGGCTCCGAGCCGCTCCTCCATCGTCTTTACGGAGAAGTAGAAGTCCGCGCCGATCTTGTCCATCTTGTTGACGAAGCAGATGCGCGGGACGTCGTACTTGTCGGCCTGCCGCCAAACCTGCTCGGACTGCGGTTCGACGCCCTCTTTGCCGTCGAACACTGCAACGGCGCCGTCGAGCACCCGCAGGCTGCGCTCCACCTCGACGGTGAAATCAACGTGCCCGGGGGTGTCGATGAGGTTGATCTGGTGGCCTTTCCAGAACGTCGTGGTGGCAGCCGAGGTGATGGTGATTCCCCGCTCCTGCTCCTGCTCCATCCAGTCCATGGTGGCGGCGCCGTCGTGGACCTCACCGATCTTGTAGCTGATGCCGGTGTAGTACAGGATGCGCTCGGTGGTCGTGGTCTTCCCGGCATCGATGTGCGCCATGATGCCGATATTGCGGACCTTGCTCAGGTCGGTCAGCACGTCCTTCTGTGCCACAGAAGTCTTCCCACTCTTTCGGTTGCTTAGTTACTTCGCTGTCGGTTTGCCCCGGCCGGCCTCACTGCCGATGTGGCCGCCGTGGCGGCTCCGGGCGCTGCGCCCTGCCCCTACCAGCGATAGTGCGCGAAGGCGCGGTTGGCCTCGGCCATCTTGTGGGTGTCCTCACGCCGCTTGACGGAAGCCCCGAGGCCATTGCTGGCATCCAGGATCTCGTTCGCCAGCCGTTCGATCATGGTCTTCTCCCGGCGTTGCCGCGAGAAGCTGACAAGCCAGCGCAGTGCCAGAGTGGTCGACCGGTCCGGACGGACCTCGACGGGCACCTGGTAAGTCGCACCACCGACACGGCGGCTGCGCACCTCCAGCGCGGGCTTGACATTGTCCAGAGCACGCTTGAGCGTGATCACCGGGTCGGTACCGGTCTTGTCGCGAGCCTGCTCGAGCGCACCATAAACAATGCGTTCGGCCAGCGATTTCTTCCCCTGCAGCAGAACTTTGTTCACCAGTTGAGTAACCAGCTGCGACCCGTACACCGGGTCGTTGACCAGCGGACGCTTGGGTGCGGGCCCCTTGCGCGGCATTAGCTCTTCTCCTTCTTCGCGCCGTAACGGCTGCGGGCCTGCTTGCGGTTCTTGACACCCTGGGTATCGAGCGAACCGCGGATGATCTTGTACCGCACACCCGGGAGGTCTTTGACTCGGCCACCACGCACCAGCACCATCGAGTGCTCCTGCAGGTTGTGACCCTCGCCGGGGATGTAAGCCGTGACCTCAACCTGACTCGTCAGCTTCACGCGCGCCACCTTCCGAAGCGCCGAGTTCGGCTTCTTCGGAGTGGTGGTGTACACGCGGGTGCATACGCCACGGCGCTGCGGGCTGCCCTTCAGGGCCGCGGTCTTGACCTTGGCGATCTTGTCGCGGCGACCCTTTCGGACCAGCTGCTGAATGGTTGGCATCTACCGGCTTTCTATGTAGTCGATCGTGTTCTTGCTGACGTGCTTAAGTCTCTGTACTGCAGTTTTTCCCCGCCCCAGTACCCCGCGGCCGGGTGTGTCACATGCGCTCAGCAAGCAACTCGAATGCGTTGCGTCGTGGACATGCGAATTAGCCCGGCATCCACTTCCTTACGTCAGGCGCCGTAAGCCGCCAGGCACGAGCTTCCACAATACCTGTCGCCGGTCTCGCAGGTCAAAGCGGTCGCTGGCCTCCCAGTTCGGCCTAGTTCGGCGAGGCACCATCGCGGGCGGTCCGCAGCTCCATACCCGCAGCCAGCCTGAGCACCATGTCGGAGAACACCGCGTCCGTGTCGATGTCGTCCATGACGCCGGTCATTTCCAGCAGCACAAAGCCATGCAGCGCAGACCAGAACTCGAGGGCCGCGTAGAAGGCCTCGTCGCCGTCAAGACCGTAGGAGGACAGCACCGAGATCACCGGTGCGGCCGCGCCTCTGGTGGCGGCCGCGTACTCGGGATCATCGCCGCCCAGCGGCATTCGGGTGAACGCCGAATACCGGCCCGGGTGGTGATGGGCATAGCTGCGGTAGGCGCCGGCCATGACCAGCACTGCGTCATCGCGGGACCGACCCTCGCCGACCCGGTTGAGCATCGTGATGATGTCGTCGATGACCCGAATCCGCACCGCGCGGCGCAGGTCCTCCAGGCTGTCCACATGGTTGTACAGCGACGGGCCCTTGGTCCCCAGCTGGGTGGCCAGCGCGTTGATGGTCAGCGAGTCCCAGCCCTCGCGGTCCAGGAAAGTCAGTGCACCATCGACAATTCCGTCGCGGCTCAGCTTGCCCGGGCGGGAGGCGGATCTCCCCGTGCGCTGGCGCCCTTGTGGAGCTGCCATGGGGATTTCACCCTTCGGTTCGGATCGCTTCGCGGCAGGCGTAACGGTTGACTAATGACTCTAGTTGACGGGACCGGGAAAATTGCCGCAGCGTGGCGTTGGGCCCGGCAAATGGAAATAACCTGCCATCGAACGGGTACATGCATTTAGGCTGGTTCGAGGCTCATTCGAGCAGATTCACGCGTCGCAAAGGGGGCCCGCAGTGAATTGGACAAGCGTCGCCGGGCCGCTGGCTACCTTTGCCGTCGTCATCGCCGCCACCCCCGGCGCCCCACCGCCGGCCGCGCACGCCAAGAACGGCGACACCCACGTCACCGGGCAGGGCCTCGAGCAGACGCTGGACTGCAACGATGCCACCCTGATCGTCAACGGCACCCAGAACGTCGTGAACGCGAAGGGTAACTGTTGGGCGGTGACGGTGATGGGGTCGTCGAACACCGTGGTCGCCGATTCCATCACCCACGACGTCACCGTCTACGGCTGGGACGAGACCGTGTTCTTCCACGGTGGCGCACCGTTTCTCTGGGACCGCGGCCGCGAGCTGGGCATGACCAACCGGCTCCAGCAGGTGCCGGGCTGAGCCACCGCCGAGGCGAATCGAGGATCAATGCCTGACCACTTCACCGACCACTCGTCCAGGCTGGCCGCGCTGGCTCTGGTACCGGCCGCCGCGGCGTTGGTGCTGGCAGCGTGCAGCTCGACGGCCAACCCGCCCGCGAGCTCGTCGACGACGAGGGCCAGCAGCACAACCACGAGCCGCGCGGCCGCGCCGACCAGCACGAGCTCCGGGAGCACCACCGCTTCGGTCGAGATCGGGAACACGCTGAATTACGGGTCGCTGGGGACCACCGCCACCCTTGACTGCGCCAACGGCAAGTCGCTGAACGTGGGCGGCTCGGACAACACGCTGACCGTCACCGGTACCTGCGAGACGGTGACCATCGGCGGTGCCAACAACAAGATCACCGTCGACAAGGTTGACACCCGCATCAGCGTGGTGGGACTCAACAACACCGTCACCTACAAGGACGGCGACCCCAAGGTCGACAACCTCGGCTCGGGCAACACGATCAACAAGGGCTGAGCGCCGGCGCGGTCTAGTTCTCGACCGCGCCGTGGCGGCCGGCACCCGCGGCGAACCGCCCCGCCCCTGCCGCGGCCTCGGCGGCCACCCGGGAAATGCTGGCGAATTCGAAGTCGATAGCCTCCGGTTCGGGGCTCCCCCACTGTCGCAATGCCGACAGCCGATCCGATCGCATGCACTGCTGCGGCAGCGCGGCGAGCTGGGCGGCGAGCTCCTCGGCGGCCCGGCGGCCCTGCCCGGTGGGCACGACCCGGTTGGCCAGGCCGATCGCGAGCGCTTCATCGGCTTTCACGGCGCGGCCGGTGAGGATCAGGTCCATCGCGCGGCCGTGCCCGATCAGCCGGGGCAGCCTCACGGTGCCGCCGTCGATGAGCGGCACTCCCCAGCGGCGGCAGAACACGCCGAACACGGCGTCCTCCTCGGCGACCCGCAGATCGCACCAGACGGCCAACTCCAGGCCCCCGGCGACTGCGTATCCGCTGACGGCGGCGATCACCGGTTTGGACAGCACCATCCGGGTCGGCCCCATCGGGCCCGGGCCGGTGCGGTGCACGGCATTGGCGTCGGGTGTGCCGAAGGCCTTCAAATCGGCTCCGGCGCAAAAGGTTCCGCCGTCGCCCCACAGTACGGCCACCGAGGCGGTGTCGTCGCGGTCGAATTCTTCGAACGCGGCGTACAGCGCCGCGGCGGTCGGGCCGTTGACGGCGTTGCGGGCCGCGGGCCGGTTGAGGATCACCGTGGTCACCGGGCCGTTGCGCTCTACCCGCACCGGATCACTCATGTCGCCTCCACGAGTCGTGTCTTCGCTTGTTGTTCCGCCAGGTCACGTCGCTGGGCCAGTTCGGAGGCGAAGTCGTGGTAGGCGGCGCGCAGCCGCGAGCCGGGCCAATCGGCGGGCAGCAGTTCGTCGGGCAGCATCGGGTCGGTGAGCAGGTGGCGCACCATCGCCGCGGCCACCACAAACCGGCCGGGAATGTCCGACGCCCGACTCTTCTGGGCCATCTCGTCGAGCAGCCGGTGGCCGGTTTTTGCCCAGGCGGGCAGGTCCCATAGCTCGCCGGCCAGCTGAGCGGGCGCGTCGTCGTGTGCCTTGAGGACCCGCACCCGGGCCGTCACGTCGGGATCCAGGTCCAGGTCCAGGTTGTCGGGCCGCATCCACACGCCTTCGCGCAATTCACCGAAGCGCTTGTCGTGCATGGTAGTTCGCAGTGCGGCCCGGGTGCGGGCATCGGTGCCCACGCTGGTGACGATCAGCACCACCCAGTCTCCGCGCCAGGCCCGGGTCCGGGGCCGCATGGCATCGTCCTGCCGGCGCTGGCGGGCCAGCAAGCGATCCGAAAGCCGGTAGCCGTCCTCGGACCGGATCAGGTCGCCGGCGCCGACCAATCGCGTCAGCGCGACCCGCAACGTCGTCTCCTTGATACCGAAATCAGCGGTCAGCCTAATCAATTCGCCGGCGCTGGCCCACGCGGGATGAGCACCGAGCAGCACGCTGAGCACCACCGACCGGGCGGTCATGTTCGGCATGCCTAGACCCCGGATGCCTGACGGCCATAGTCGCCGAACGGCTCGTCGCGATGCCGTACTGCATCCCGGAAGCCGTGCTCGACCGCATCGGCGACGAAAGCGTGCCCCTCAGGCGTGTGCCGGGCGACGCCGTCGAACACCGTGCTGACCATCCTGCTGGTGGCCACACCCTGTTGCAGCAGGGCGGAATTGAGCGCAAGTTTCACCATGATCAGCTGGTTGACCGGCATTGCGGCGATCCGTTGGACGAGTCGCTCGGTGCGCTCGTCGAGGTCCTTGGGGTCCGGCGCCTCGACCGCCCATCCCCACTCGGCGGCCTGCGCACCGGTGAGGCAATCGCCGGTGAACAGCAGGCGTTTGGCGCGTTGATCACCGAGGCGATGCGCCCACAGGCCGGCCGCGGGGACGCCCCACACCCGCGTGGGCGGGTACCCGATCTTCGCATCGGCTGCGGCGATCACCTGGTCGGCGTGCAGCGCGATGTCGGTGCCGCCGGCCACGCAGTAGCCGTGGATCTTGACCACGGTCGGCTTGTCAGCGTGCATCAGGCTGGAGAACCCGCGCACGAAGCGGCTCATCATCTGGTAGTCGATCATCGGGTCCCATGGCCGGTCTGACATATGGTTGATGGCCTGGATCTTGCCGTCGAGCACGGTGCCCTGGTAGGCGCCTTTAAGGCCGCGGTCGCCGGCCGAGCCGGTGCCATCGGCGTAGGCAGACAGGTCGAAGCCCGCGCAGAACCCGTCGCCGCGACCGGACACCAGAATGACGTGCACGTCGGGGTCCAGGTCGGCTCGCTCCACCAGGGCGGAGAGCTCCAGCGGGGTGTCGGCGACGATCGCGTTGCCCTTGTCCGGCCGGTTGAAGGTGATCCGCGCGACGCGGTCGGTGACGTCGTACGTCATGGTTTTCAGGTCGTCGAAGTCGACCGGCCTGATCGCGTGAGTCATCGTTGCGGCTCAGCCTTTTACCAGGGCACGCTCGAGGATGGGCGCCAGGTCCAGCCCGGCCGGCATGGTGCCGAACGCCCCGCCCCACTGGCGGTCGAGCCGGGTGGTCAGGAACGCCTCGGCGACAGCGGGGTGGCCGTGGCGCACCAGCAGCGAGCCCTGCAGCGCCAGGCAAATGTCCTCGGCGACCTTGCGGGCGCGGTATTGGATGGTGTCCAGGTCGGTGAGGTCTTGTCGCAGCCGTTCGACGTGGGCGCTTAGGCGCGGATCCTGGCCCACGGTTTCGTCGAGCTCCGCGAACAGCACCTCGACGCTTTCGGGGCGGGTAGCCATGGCGCGCAGTGTATCCAGCGCGCTGACGTTGCCCGAGCCTTCCCAGATGCCCATCAGCGGCGCCTCACGGTAGAGCCGGGGCATCCCGGATTCTTCGACGTAGCCGTTGCCGCCCAGGCATTCCAGGGCTTCGGCGGCGTGCGGAGTGGCCCGCTTGCACACCCAGTACTTGCTGGCCGCCAGGCCGATGCGGCGCAGCAGCGCCTCTTTGTGGTCTCCGCGTACCGCCTTGTCGGTGGCACCCGCCATCCGCATCGCGACCATCGTCGCGGCCTCGGCCTCGACGGCGAGGTCGGCCAGCACGTTACGCATCAGCGGCTGGTCGATCAGGTAGGCACCGAACGCCTTTCGGTGCTGGGCGTGGTGGATGGCGCGGGTCAGGCCGGTGCGCATGCTGGTGGCGCTGCCCAGCGTGCAGTCCAGCCGGGTCAGGTTGACCATTTCGATGATGGTCGAGACGCCGCGGCCCTCCTCTCCCACCGGCCACGCGATGGCGCCGTCGTACTCGACCTCGCTGGACGCGTTGGCGTGGTTGCCGAGCTTGTCCTTGAGCCGCTGCAGGAACATTCGGTTGCGAGTGCCGTCCGGCAGGATCCGCGGCAGCAGGAAGCAGGACAGCCCTCCCGGCGCCTGCGCGAGCACCAGGAAGACGTCGCACATCGGCGCCGAGGTGAACCACTTGTGACCGGTCAGGCGGTAGGTGCCGTCGGCGTTCGGGGTGGCCTGGGTGGTGCCGGCGCGCACATCTGAGCCGCCCTGCTTCTCGGTCATCGACATGCCGGCGGTGATGCCGGGCTTGGTGGTGGCCAGCCTGAGCTGCGGGTCGTACTCGCGGCTGGTCAGCAACGGCTCGTAGACCGTCGCCAGCTCGGGGTTGTAGCGCAGCGCGGGGACGACGGCGTAGGTCATCGAGATCGGGCAGACGTGTCCCGGCTCCACCGTCCACGCCGAGGTCTTGGCGGCCCGCACCACGTGGGCGCCCGGCCGCTCGTCGGCCCACGGCGCGGCGTGCATGCCATGGGCGATCGCCGCACGCATCAGCTCGTGGTAGGCCGGGTCGTACTCCACCTCGTCAACGCGGTACCCGTACTGGTCGTGGGTGTGCAGCACGGGCCGGTGGCGGTCGGCGAGTTCACCCCATCGCTGCGCTTCGCGGCTGGCGGATAGTGCCCCAACCTCGTTCACCTCCTCCAGGCCCCACTGCCCGCCCTCGCGGATCAGGGCTTCGATAAGAACCGCGGAGGTCGCCGGGTTGTAATTCTCCAGGGGCGGAACCTGGTTGGTGACGACATGGGTATCTGGCATGCCACCATGTTACATTTTTTCAACAGTCGCACAAGAGGTGTAATGGCTGCCCGGGGTGCCCCTCAGCGGCCGGTCTGTTCTCGCAGGAACGCGATGTCGTCCTTACGGCCTTCGTCGGCGGTCTCGCAGATCACCGGTGCATCGGCGGCCTTGACTGCCGCGACGAGGAGTTCGGGATCGATCTGCCCGGTGCCGAAGTTGGCGTGCCGGTCTGCACCCGAGCCGGCCGCGTCCCTCGAGTCGTTGCAGTGGATGAGGTCGATGCGGCCGGTCAGTGCTCTGATTCGGTCGACTGCGTCGATCAGCGCCTCGCCCGCGGCCCACGCGTGGCAGGTGTCGAGGCAGAAACCAATCCCCTTGTCGCCGATGTGATCCCAGAGCCTGCCGATGGTGTCGAAGTAGCGGGCCATCGCATGGTCGCCGCCCGCGGTGTTCTCCAAAAGCACCTGTACATCGGTTTCGAGGTAGTCGAGCGCCTTGACCCACCGCTCGAAGCCGGCCTCCATGTCGTTGTCGTCGGCGTGACCTCCATGCACGATCACCGCTGTCGCATTGATTTCCGCGGCCGCGTCGCAGGTTTCCTGCAGAATCTTGCGCGACGGGATGCGAACGCGGTTATTGGCAGACGCAACGTTGATCAGGTAAGGCGCGTGCACGTACAGCGGCAGGGCCGACGCCTTCAGCGTCGCGGCGTCGTCACGCGGTTTCGGCTTTTTCCAGCTCTGCGGGTTGCTGAGGAAGAATTGCACCACGTCGGCGCCGTCTGCCTGTGCCGCGGCCAAGGGATCATCGTTGCGGACGTGCGAACCAATGAGCACGGTCGCCAGTCTAGTGATGAGGTGCGACGGGTAGCGGCGGCGTCGCGCCCCGAATCAATAGGCGACTTTCGAAAGCGCTAGCACATGCGCTAGCAGATTCGCGGATCGAGTGGTCACCCCGCGCGGCGCTGACTGACTTTCGCTGGCCAACGGCCCCACTTAAACTTCCGCCCATGTCGCAGCTACTGCGCGTGGATACCGCCGCCCTGCAGGCGATGGCCACCCGGTGGGGCGTTTCGGTGGGCGAACTAAGCGCGACGCCTGCTCCGGCTCGGCTCGGCTCGTCCTGTCACGCGAGCGCAGTCGCGGTGAACGCCGCCCTCGCCGACGTCACGGCCTTCACAGCGGCGCTGGCCACTCGGGTGGGCGGCCACGCCACCCACGTTTGCGAAGCCGACACCGGCTACCTGGCCAATGAAGCTAACGCGGCCAACGCGATGGCCAGCGTGATCCCTCCGGTGACCGGCGTGTAGCGATGTCTGCGGGTCTAGGGATTCCCAACCTTTCGCAGCTGGTGGCCTGGCCCACCGAACATCTCACCGAGGCGGCCGATCACTGGGAGAACATGGGCGGGCGCAGCTACGGGGTGGCCAACCAGGTGTGGCGAGATGCGCTGTCGATCGATTGGCACGGCCAGGGCGCTGAGGCGCTGCGTACCGCGACGCACGCCGACATGCTCACCGCCAGCGCGGTCGCAGATCAGCTGCAGGCGGCGGCCAAAGTTGCCCGCACCGGCGCGTCGGATCTGTATGCGGCCCGGTCGCGGGTGCGCTACAGGGTCGAGGACGCCCGCACGGCGGGCTTCAACGTGGCGGAAGACCTCTCGGTCAACGACCGCTCCCGCGGTGGGTCGCCCGCGCAGCGCGCCGCCCGGCAAGCACAGGCACAAACCTTCGCAGCCGACATCCGCCAGCGCGCCACCCAACTGGTCGCCCTCGATCAACGCGTTGCCGGCAAAGTCACCGCAGCCGTGGTCGAAATTCGCGACGCGTTCCGACAAAACCCCACATCCGGCACGCCGCGGAAACCCCAAATCCAACCCGTCGACAACCACACCTTCAAACAAGACCCGGCACCGCCGCCTGGTCCGGGTGCTGATCCACCCTGGAAAAACCTGCCGTCACCACGCGACGCGCAAGACATGAAAGACGCGTTGCAACAGCTACCCAGAGGCAACAACAAACCAAATCGGCAGCTGGATACTCCCCAGGAGATAAAGGACTTTTGGGACTGGCTGGCTAAGAATGCTCGCGATTTGCCGTCCCGAGGCGATGTCACGCGGAAGATTCTGGACGACGGAACCGAGATCAGCATGCGTCCCGGGAGCAAATCGGGTGGGCCGACGATCGAAGGCCTCCTTCCCGGGACCGGGAAGAACCCTAAGGTCCACCTACCGTTGTCTCCGTTTGTCGACGATCCGCCGCAGATGCCGCCGGTGCCTGATCCCCCTCCGGTGGCACCAACACCACCGGAACCTGGGCATCCGCTTCCAGCCCCACTGGGCCCTCCGGGGTTCGCCCACCCGGCTGACCTTCCGCTGTGGTTGAAAGATCCGTCGCCGCCCGGATTCACCGTCAGCCCGGTGCAGCAGCCGCCTGTGTTCGGCTGGGATCGGCCGGATGCGCCATCACCACCGGTGGCCCACCCGGTGCCGCCACCGCCGGGTGGCCAGTCGTGGCTGCCGCAGGTCGGCGACGGTCTTAGTGAGGGAGGCAAGCAAGTGTTCGTATGGGTGGTAGTCGGGGGAGTTTTGGTATGGACACTCCTCTCCGGAGGCGGGCAGGGTAGCGAGGCGTCCGTGCCGTGAGTGCATCGTCTCCCTCGCCGCGGTGGCGGCCTCTACCCTCATCCTCACTTGTCGATGCATTTAATGAAGACGAAGACATCGAAGACGTTGTCGCTTTGGCCGGGGTCGAGGTACCGGAATGGCTGCGGCGGTTAAGCATTCCGATGAATTGGCAACTAGTTGGGCTCCCCGACGCACCAGACGAGCCGGTAACGCGGATGGCGGTGTGCGGACCGCTAGGTGATGGCGCATGGGAGGCTGCCGACACGATCAGCGTATTCGGCTACACCGGCTGGCCCGCGTTCTACGACGTGTTGCACAACGCTGATGGCACCCTGCGCGGTCTCAACGCCATCGGCATCGCGGTCCAGGTGCTGCCCGTCCCTCCGATCCAATGGACGGCCGCAGTGCGCAGCAGCGGCATCGCCGTCATTGGTGACCGGAGCGTGTGGGTCCAGCTGAGTAACTACGTTGCCGGTTCTGAGCGGCCGCGCGCCGGTCGGCTGATCGTGCACAGCCTCTTCGTCGATACTGTGTGTCGTGATGGGCTGGCGCAGAACATCACCCAGCTGAGCAACGGGGTTTATCAGGGCTTTATCAATGCACTCCGTAAGGAGCACCATCCCTGTTAGTCGTCGCTGGCGACCAGTAGTGCCATGGCGTTGGCCTGGCGGTTGATCAACACAAATTCATGGAATCCATCGGAGCCGACCACGTAACCCCAGTCATGTTGGGCGGTGTCGCGCATGTCTGCCAGCTGGTAGCGGCTGGTTGCTTCTTGGATCCGCGGGTAGACCTCACGTTCCATGGCTATCCGGTCATCGTCAATTAACGGCACCGTGTAATCGGCCCAGGTGCGGATCAACGCTTCGGCATCGGCGGCCGATACCGGCGAAAACTCCTCCGGGGTGATGGCGTTCAACCAGTACGGCCCGTGAATGGTCTCGGCGTCCTTGAACTCCGGCGCGGCGTAGCTGTCGCGATAGCGCAGGTGGTGGATCAATAATGCCAACACCTCGTGGTCGTCCGCGTCGGGTGGCAACGCGAACAACTTGATCAACACCCATTGCCGACTGGTCCGGAAGTTGATAAACACCTCGCCCTGGTAAACCAACAACTCCTCTGCGGGCACAGCACCAGTCCCAACACCGCCTGGTTTGTCCATGGCTTGCGATCTCCTCCGCATGCCTTTGCGCCAACGGGTGCGCAAAGCTGTTCCCCGTCGACTAACAGCACACGCGAACTGCCGCGCGGAAGCAAGCCACCCACCCGCCCTGGGACTCGAAGAGTTCTACCTCCGCGGCCGCCGAGAACCAATAGGCGACTTTCGAAAGCGCTAGCACATGCGCTAGCAGATTCGCGGATCGAGTGGTGGCTTCCGCGCGTTACTTCTGTGGCGGATGTGGCAGCTCAGCGCGGACGAAAAAGGCCCCGGGCTACCCAGCCCGAGGCCTTTTCGTCATTGACTAGCGGTAGTCGGAATACCCGTAGTCGTCCAGCGGGACCGCAGCTCCGGTGGCCTGGCCGAAGTCCGGGCTGTAGTAGTGATCCTCGTAGGACGGGATCGTGTACGCCGCGGCGCGGGCCTCCTCGGTGGGCTGCACCTGGATGTTGCGGTAGCGGTTGATGCCGGTACCGGCCGGGATCAGCTTTCCGATGATCACGTTCTCCTTCAGACCGTTGAGCCTGTCGCTGCGGCAGTTGATCGCCGCATCGGTCAGCACTCGCGTGGTCTCCTGGAACGACGCCGCGCTCAACCACGAGTCGGTGGCCAGCGACGCCTTCGTGATACCCATCAGCACCGGACGGCCGGCGGCGGGCTCGCCACCCTCGGCCACCACCCGGCGGTTCTCCGCCTCGAACCCGGCACGTTCGATCAGCGAGCCGGGCAGGAACTCCGTCGAGCCCGAGTCGATGATGGTGACCCGGCGCAGCATCTGGCGAACGATGACCTCGATGTGCTTGTCGTGGATCGACACGCCCTGTGCCCGGTAGACCTCCTGGACCTCGCGGACCAGGTGGATCTGCACCTCACGGGGGCCCTGCACGCGCAGCACCTCGTGCGGGTCGGCCGAGCCTTCCATCAGCTGCTGGCCCACCTCCACGTGGTCGCCGTCGGACAGCACCCGCTCGGAGCCGTCTTCGTGCTTGAACACGCGCAGTCGCTGCCGCTTGGAGAGCTTGTCGTAGACGACTTCCTCACCGCCGTCGTCGGGAACGACGGTGATCTTGTAGAAGCGCTCACCGTCCTCGAGGCGGATCCGCCCGGTGACGTCGGCGATCGGCGCTTTGCCGCGCGGGACGCGGGCCTCGAACAGCTCCTGCACACGAGGCAGACCGCCGGTGATGTCCTCACCGACACCACCCTGGTGGAAGGTGCGCATGGTCAGCTGCGTGCCTGGCTCACCAATCGACTGGGCCGCGACGATACCGACGGCTTCGCCGATATCGACCAGCTTGCCGGTGGCCATGGACCGCCCGTAGCACGTGGCGCACACGCCGGTACCGGTGGTGCAGGTCAGCACCGAACGCACCTTGACCTGCGTGATGCCAGCGGCCAGCAACGCGTCGATCTCCGGGTCACCCAGGTCCTCGCCGCGAGCGACGACCACGTTGCCGGCCTCGTCGACCGCGTCGGTGCCCAAAGTCCGCGCGTACGCCGAGGTTTCGATGTACGGGTCGCGGATCAGCGTGCCGTCAGAAGCCAGCTCGGCTAGCGTCACCATGATGCCGCGCTCGGTCTGGCAGTCGTGCTCGCGGACGATGACGTCCTGGCTCACGTCCACCAGACGACGGGTCAGGTAACCCGAGTCGGCGGTGCGCAACGCGGTGTCCGCCAAGCCCTTCCGGGCACCGTGGGTGTTGATGAAGTACTCCAGCACGGTCAGGCCCTCGCGGAACGACGACTTGACCGGACGTGGGATGAACTCACCCTTCGGGTTAGTCACCAGACCCTTCATGCCGGCCAGCGTCCTGGTCTGGGTGAAGTTACCCGTGGCACCCGAGTCGACGATCGTGATGATCGGGTTGTCGGCGGGGTAGTGCTCCCGCAGCGCCTTACCGACCTCGTCAGTGGCTTCCTTCCAGATCTCGACCAGTGCCTCGTTGCGCTCGTCGTGGTTCAACGCGCCACGCTGGAACTGCTTTTCGACCTTCTCGGCGCGATCCTCGTAGTGGTCGAGGATCTCCTTCTTGCGCGGCGGCACCAGCACGTCGGCCATGGAGACCGTGACGCCGCTGCGGGTCGCCCAGTAGAAACCGGCGTCCTTGAGCTTGTCGACGGTCTGCGCGACCACGATCATCGGGTAGCGCTCGGCCAGGTCGTTGATGATGGACGCCTGCACCTTCTTGTGCATCTGCTTGTTCACGAACGGGTAGCCCAGCGGCAGCAGCTCGTTGAACAGCACTCGGCCCAGAGTGGTATCGGCAATCCACGAGTCGCCGGGCTGCCAGCCATTGGCACCGAACAGCTCGGCCTCGATGTTGGCCGGTGGCCGCAGCTGGCTCAGCCGCACCTTGATCTTGGCCCGCACCGACAGCACACCGCGGTCGGCCGCCATGATCGCTTCGGCCGGCGACGAATACACACCGGTCTCCGGACGGTCCTCGGCGGCCGGCCGGTACTCGCCGGAGTCGCCGTCGACCTCGGTGGTCAGGAAGTACAGCCCGGTCACCATGTCCAGTCGCGGCATGGCCAGTGGGCGGCCGGACGCCGGCGACAGGATGTTGTTGCTCGACAGCATCAGGATGCGGGCCTCGGCCTGCGCCTCGGCGCTCAGCGGCAGGTGCACCGCCATCTGGTCACCGTCGAAGTCGGCGTTGAAGGCCTCACACACCAACGGGTGCAGCTGAATCGCCTTGCCTTCCACCAGCATTGGCTCGAAAGCCTGGATGCCGAGGCGGTGCAGCGTCGGTGCGCGGTTCAGCAGAACCGGGTGCTCGGCGATGACCTCTTCGAGCACGTCCCACACCTGCGGACGCTGGCGCTCCACCATGCGCTTGGCGCTCTTGATGTTCTGCGCGTGGTTGAGGTCGACGAGCCGCTTCATTACGAACGGCTTGAACAGCTCCAGCGCCATCAGCTTGGGCAGACCGCATTGGTGCAGCTTGAGCTGCGGGCCGACCACGATAACCGAACGGCCCGAGTAGTCGACACGCTTACCGAGCAGGTTCTGGCGGAACCGGCCCTGCTTGCCCTTGAGTAGATCGCTCAGCGATTTCAGCGGACGGTTGCCGGGCCCGGTGACGGGGCGGCCCCGACGGCCGTTGTCGAACAGCGCGTCCACCGACTCCTGCAGCATCCGCTTCTCGTTGTTGACGATAATCTCGGGCGCACCGAGATCGATCAGCCTCTTAAGCCGGTTGTTGCGGTTGATCACCCGGCGGTACAGGTCGTTGAGGTCGCTGGTGGCGAACCGGCCGCCGTCGAGCTGGACCATCGGGCGCAGCTCCGGCGGGATCACCGGGACGGCGTCCAGCACCATGCCCATCGGGGAGTTGCCCGACTGCTGGAAGGCGGCGACCACCTTCAGTCGCTTCAGCGCGCGGAGCTTTTTCTGCCCCTTGCCGCTTCGGATGATCTCGCGCAGGTTTTCGGCCTCGGCGTCGATGTCGAAGTTCTGGATGAGCTTCTGGATCGACTCCGCGCCCATGGCGCCGGTGAAGTATTCGCCGTACCGGTCGATGAGCTCGCGGTAGAGGTTCTCGTCGACGATCAGCTGCTTGGGAGCCAGCTTGGTGAAGGTGCTCCAGATGTCCTCGAGCCGGTCCAGCTCACGCTGCGCGCGGTCGCGAAGCTGACGCATCTCGCGCTCGCCGCCGTCGCGAACCTTGCGGCGGGCGTCGGCCTTCGCGCCCTCGGCCTCCAGCTCCGCCAGGTCGGCCTCCAGCTTCTGCGCACGGGCCTCCAGATCAGCGTCACGCTGATCCTCAACGCCCTTGCGCTCCACCAGCATTTCGGCCTCGAGCGTCGACAGCTCGTTGTGCCGCATCTCGTCATCGACCGCGGTAATCACGTACGCGGCGAAGTAGATGATCTTCTCGAGATCCTTCGGCGCCAGGTCCAACAGGTACCCCAGCCGCGACGGCACGCCCTTGAAGTACCAGATGTGCGTGACGGGCGCGGCCAGCTCGATGTGGCCCATCCGCTCGCGGCGCACCTTGGCGCGGGTAACCTCGACGCCACAGCGCTCGCAGATGATGCCCTTGAAGCGGACGCGCTTGTACTTGCCGCAGTAGCACTCCCAGTCGCGAGTCGGTCCGAAGATCTTCTCGCAGAAGAGGCCGTCCTTCTCAGGCTTCAGCGTGCGGTAGTTGATCGTCTCCGGCTTCTTGACCTCGCCGTAAGACCATTGCCTGATGTCCTCCGCAGTAGCCAGGCCGATACGGAGTTCATCGAAGAAGTTGACGTCGAGCACGTAACTCCCTTTCCCCTTGCGGGTTTTAGTTACTGAAAAAGGCTGTTAAGCCAGGTCCTCAACAGACGCGGATTCGTTGCGGGACAAGTTGATTCCCAAGTTGGCCGCCGCCCGCTCGAGGTCTTCGTCCTCGCCTTCGCGCAGCTCGATCGCTGCACCGTCGGACGACAGCACCTCGACGTTGAGGCAGAGCGACTGCAACTCCTTGAGCAGCACCTTGAACGACTCGGGGATGCCGGGCTCGGGAATGTTCTCGCCCTTGACGATCGCCTCGTACACCTTGACCCGGCCGACGGTGTCGTCGGACTTGATGGTCAACAGCTCCTGCAGCGTGTACGCGGCCCCATAGGCCTGCATGGCCCAGCACTCCATCTCGCCGAACCGCTGACCACCGAACTGCGCCTTACCGCCCAGCGGCTGCTGGGTGATCATCGAGTACGGACCGGTGGAGCGGGCGTGGATCTTGTCGTCCACCAGGTGGTGCAGCTTCATGATGTACATGTAGCCAACGGTCACCGGGTAAGGGAACGGCTCGCCGCTGCGGCCGTCGAACAGCCTCGCCTTGCCGTCGGCGTCCACCAGCACGTCGCCGTCACGGTTGGGCAGCGTGCAGGACAGCAGACCCTGTAGCTCCTCCTCCTTGGCGCCGTCGAACACCGGTGTCGATACGATGGCGCCGGGCTCCGAATGGAGCAGGTCCTCAGGCAGGTTGGCGGCCCATTCCGGAACGCCATTGCCGGTGCCGACCTTCCACCCGGCCTTGGCGACCCACCCGAGGTGAGTCTCCAGGATCTGGCCGATGTTCATCCGTCGCGGCACACCGTGGGTGTTCAGGATGATGTCCACCGGCGTGCCGTCCGGGAGGAACGGCATGTCCTCGACGGGCAGGATCTTGCCGATGACGCCCTTATTGCCGTGCCGTCCCGCCAGCTTGTCGCCGTCGGAGATCTTGCGCTTCTGGGCCACGTAGACGCGGACCAGCTCGTTGACACCGGCGGGCAGTTCGTCGTCGTCCTCGCGGGAGAACACCCGGATGCCGATGACCTTGCCGGACTCGCCGTGCGGCACCTTCAGCGAGGTGTCGCGGACCTCGCGGGCCTTCTCACCGAAGATG
>Ga0210389_10001908_pt1 | contig 16672 bp, 16 predicted proteins | sample IncBWH28OmetaG_FD_160127 | JGI IMG/M metagenome (GOLD analysis project Ga0210389, IMG submission 160127) | Forest soil microbial communities from Barre Woods Harvard Forest LTER site, Petersham, Massachusetts, United States - Inc-BW-H-28-O ...
AGGGGATGACCGACGACAGCAGGCCGATGCCCGCACCCGCGGCGAGGAACGAGGGGCGGAACATTTTCGGCGCACCCGCGATCACACCAGGCGCGGTCACCGCGACGGCGGCCACGCACATCGCGATGACCAGGCCGGACGCGCCGGGCAGGCGCTGGCCCGCGGCCTTGGAGCCGAGGATGTAGGCCGCCCACGCGGTGCCGGCCGCCGCCGCCCAGGCGACCCCGGCCCAGTTCAGGTGCGTTCCGCCGGCGGTGCCCGCGAGCAGCGCCACGCCGGCCGCCGCGAGGGCCGCGCAGCCGAGGCCGGCCGCCCGGCGGTGACGCCCGTCGCGCGGCGGGCCGGCGGCAGGACCCCGCAGCGTCCCCGTGACGGTGACGGACAGCGGGCCGAGGAACTCGATGGTGACCGCGATCCCGAGCGGGATCCGCGCGAACGCCTGGTAGATCGCGAAGTTCATAAAACCCAAGGCGATACCGAACGTAAGCGTGATGACACTGTCGGTCCACGCGCGTCTGGCGGCGAGGCCGCCGACCGCGCGGGCCGTGCCCCGCCCGGCCACGATGAGCAGGATCAGGGCGGCGGACCACAGGCGCAGCGTGGTGACGGAGGCGGGCGGGAGCTGGCCGAACAGGCGGTCGGCGATCCCCGCGCCTGATTGCACGGACACCGCGCCGGCCAGCACGAGCCCCGCGGGCAGAACCGGTGACTTTACTCCCACCGGAAGAAGCGGGCCGCGAGCGCTATGCCGAGTACCGCCCAGACAGCCAGGGTGAGGACGTTCTTGACCGGGAAGGCGGCCGCGTTCGCCAGGACGTCGCGCAGGCCGGTCGACAGGGCCCCGGCGGGGAGCAGTTCGAGCAGCGGGCGGGCGCCGCTCGGGAACTTGGTGAGCGGGAAGACCACGCCGCCGATGCCGAGCAGCACCACGTAGATGAGGTTGGCCGCCGCCAGGGTCGCCTCGGCGCGCAGCGTCCCCGCCAGCAGGAGCGCGAAGCCGCTGAACGCGGCGGTGCCGAGCAGCACGAGCAGCGGGACGACGACGATGGCGGCCGGGCTCGCGTCCGGCGACCAGCCGAGCGCGAGGGCGATGAGCAGGATGATGGCCGCCTGGAGCAGCTCGACGCCGATGACCGTGGCGGTCTTTGCGGCGATCAGGCCAGGCCGAGACAGTGGCGTCGCGCCCAGCCGCTTGAGCACGCCGTACCTGCGCTCGAAGCCGGTGGCGATCGCCTGGCTGGTGAACGCGGTCGACATGACCGCGAGCGCGATCACCCCCGGCGTCAGGAAGTCGATCCTGGTGTACCCGCCGCCGAAGTCGATCAGCGGCTCAAGGCTGAACGCGGCGAGCAGCAGCAGCGGGATGACCAGCGTGAGCGTGAGCTGCTCGCCGTTGCGCAGCAGCTGCCTGGTCTCCTGGGCGGCCTGCGCGGCAATCATCAGGCGCAGGGGCGCGGCGCCGGGCGCGGGTGTCCAGGTTCCTTGCGCAGTTACCGCTGCCGCCGCTTGCCCGGCGAGGGGGTGGGTCGTCAACCTCTCAGGTCCCTTCCGGTGAGTTCGAGGAAGACGTCCTCAAGCGTGCGTGACTCGATCTGCAGGCTGCTCGGCAGCACGCCGCGGTCGGCGCACCAGGCGGTGACCGCGGCGAGCAGGGCCGGCTGCACGGTCCCGCCTGGCACCTCGATCAGGTAGCGGCCGGCCGGCGACTCCTTGGCGGCGCTGCCGGCCGGCAGCGCCGTGAGGAGGCTGTCAATGTCGAGGTCGGGCTCGGCGCGGAACCTGAGCTGCCCCGCCGACCCGGTGAGCGCGACGGGGGAGCCGTCGGCGACCGCGCGGCCGTGGTCGATGATGACCACGTGGTCGGCGAGCCGTTCTGCCTCCTCCATGAAGTGCGTGGTGAGGATCACGCCGACCCCGTCGTCCCTGAGCGCCGTGACCAGGTCCCAGGTCGCGTGCCGTGCCTGCGGGTCCATGCCGGCGGTCGGCTCGTCGAGAAAGACCAGCTCGGGGCGGCCGAGGACGGCGGCGGCCAGGGAAAGGCGCTGCTGCTGCCCGCCGGACAGCCGCTTGTAGGGAGTCCTCGCGTGTGCGGTCAGGCCCACAATGTCAAGGAGCCACGCCGTGTCGTGTGGTTTCACATGGAACCGACTCAGCGTCCTGAGGTACTCGCCGGCCGGGACGGCGGGCGGGATGCCGCCCGCCTGGAGCATCACGCCGACCCGGGGCTTGAGCCGGGCGGCGTCCCTGACCGGGTCGAGGCCGAGCACGCGCACCGCGCCAGCGTCAGCGCTCCGGTAGCCCTCGCAGACCTCGATCGTGGTGGTCTTGCCCGCGCCGTTCGGCCCGAGGATCGCGGTGACCTCGCCGCGGCCCGCGGTGAGGCTGAGCCCGTCGACGGCGGTCGCCTGCCCGTACCGCTTGACCATGCCGGAGAGTTCCACGGCGGGACTCGGCTCGGCACGGGGTGGAACCGGGGGCGCACTACTCACGCACGCAGTTTATGGGCCGGTGCCCGGTGCCGCACCGCCTGGGTCCGACATTCCGTAGTAGATCTAGCTAAGCCGCGCGCTTGCGCCGACCAGATAACAGCAAGAAGCGCGCGCGCCCAGAAGATCTCGGATCGCTGACCACGCTATTGGGTGCACAGTGATCCAAGATCTTCACGGAAGCCGCCATCAGCCTAGATAACAGCAAGAAGCGTGCGACGCAACGTCAACTGGTGATAACAGCAAGAAGCGCGCAGCGCGGCGTCGGGGGGTGATAACAGCAAGAAGCGCTTGCGCTTGGGTGTCGCCGCTGGCAGTTCGCGGGGGTGATAACAGCAAGAGGCGCTTGCGCCTGGGTGTCAGCGCTGGCAGTTCGCGGCGCGCTTGACGGCCTTTCTCGCCTTCTTCAGGTGCCGGTGCTTCAAGTGGCGGCTCTCGGCGGGCCAGTCGGGGCCCTCTGGCCAGCTCGCGACCGCCATCGGCGCGGACGAGTGCGGGTTGCGCGCCGCGGCGAGGAATCGCTCGAAATGGGTCGCGCCAGGCAGCTCTACCCGCGCCGACTTGAGCTGGGCGTGGCAGGCGCGGGTCACAAGAACCCGTTCTGACGACTGATCTTGACCTTCGCCCTCCGACGGCACCGCGGTGATCTCCAGCCAGGAAAGCTGCTGTGTCCGCAGGTACACCGGGGGCATGCCGTAGATGGTGTCGATCGCCTCGACGACCGAGGTGCACGACCCCGTGTTGCCGTAGAAGCCGTTGCCGTGCGCGTGCAGTTCCGGGTGGTGGGTGTGCCCGGACAGGTAGCCGGTGTAGCCCTGGCTGATCAGCTCGTCCGCGCGCTCCCGCGCGGCGGAGTTCTGGCCGTAGCCGCGCTCGGACAGGGCCAGGGCGCTGATGGACGTCCAGGCGCGGCGGGACACGATCGCGATGATCGTCGCGATGATCGCGATGTCCACCAGCGCGCCGTAGCCGAGTATCTCCCCGTCGTGCAGCCAGCGGCCGGCGTCCGGGTAGCGGTCGCCGACCCGGCCGACCTGGGGCAGCACCAGGGCGAAGAGCACGATCGGGGCCAGGACCAGCCACCACAGGTGGCGGACGAGCTTCCGGTAGACGAGCCGGGAGGCGAGGAACGACGGGAAGTCCGCCGGGTCCGCCATCTCGTGCGCGCCGGTGAGCCAGTCCTTGCCGAGCCACTCGATCTTCGGGATGACGTCGCGGACGATGTGGTGCCCGAGCGGGGTGTCGAGCGGGTTGCGCGGGTCTTGAAAGCAGTTATGCGGGTCGATCTGGTGGCCGTGCTCGACCCGGATCTTGTCCCCGCCTGGCAGCACCAGGTCGGCGGCGAGGCAAAGCTTGGCGCCGGTCGCCTCGCGGACCGCGGTGGCCGCCTTGAGGTCCCAGGCGAGGTCGCCGTCGTGGTTGCCGACGGTGTAGATGACCTGGCCGCCCCGTTCGGTCACCAGCGCTAGGGCCCGGCACAGGTCGTCGTGCGCGTCGAGCACGTCGGCCGCGGCGCGGCCCGGGTAGGCGAGCATCTCAACGATGTCACCGGCGAGCACGACGGTCAGCGGCGTGGGCTCGGCGGCGAGCCTGCGGGCGAGTATCTCGCAACTGCGGCCGGACACCGTGGTCCGCTCGGGCGGCAGGTGCAGGTCGCTGATCGCGATCACCTTGCCGCCCGGGTCGACGGTTACGTCAAGCCGGTCGGTGACATCATGCCGCGGCGAAGCCATGACCATGCAGTTCCTTCCCCCGGAGTGCACCTTTGTGTACTCGGGGCATCGAGTTCGGTCTGGGCCAGTGAGGAGAAGCCCACAAACAGTAGCGCTCTTCCCTAAGGGAGACGTATGGGTTCACCGAATGGTTCGCCGGCGTGTCGGTGCCCCCGACCGGGTCAGCTACCACAGAATCGACGGTAGTAACCTGGCCGGCGTGAGCGGTCTCATCTACCACATCGCCACCCGGGCCGACTGGGAACGGGCGCTTGCCGACGGCGAGTACACGCGGTCCTCGGTGGACAAGACCCTGGCGGAAGAGGGCTTCATCCACGCGTCCCAGTCCTCGCAGGTGGCCGGGACCGCGAATAAATTCTACCGCGACGTCGCCGGCGACCTGGTGCTGCTCGTCATCGACCCCGGCCTGCTGCGCGCCGAGGTGCGCTACGAGGACGTGCCGGGCGCGGAACTGCCCTTCCCGCACGTCTACGGCCCGCTCAACGTGGACGCGGTGATCGAGGCCCGGCCGTTCGCCGCCGGCCCCGACGGCGTGTTCGCTTCCACCACTGTGACGTGAACCACTGTGATGTGCACCACTGTGCCCTGAACGCAGGGACGGGCCGGGGGACGCCTGACCTCCGCCGCGGCGTTGCGCCGCCGTCTGGTCACGCGGTTCAGGCATACGCCACCAGCATGGCAGGCCTTTGTGCATGGCCAGCAAACACAAGCGGACCGTGCCAGGAAATCCGGCCATACGGACGGCGTCGCGGCTGTCATGGTGCCCGGCCGGGCGCCTCAGACGCCCTCGACGGCGGTCAGTTGCCCTGACCTGATGGCGGCGACGAACTCCGCGTAGTCGCGCTCGTTCTGGTCGGCGTAGCGGAGGGCGAAGTTGGTGACCGAGCGGTCGAATTCGTCGGTTTCCCCGAGGTACGCGGCGATGGCGACCGGGTCGCCCGACCTGGCGTGCGCCCGGGCGAGCGTCCAGCCGCAGGCACGCGCGTAGGCGCTCAGTCCGAGCGGCGTCATCGCCTCGATCTCCGCCGAGCCCTTCATGTCCCGCAGCTGGCGCCAGTAGAAGTCCCGGCCGCGCGGCCCGCGGGTCCAGCCAAGGTAGATGTCACTGGCCGCCTGCATGAGCCGCTGGCCGTGCACCACCCGCTGGCCGTGCTGCCGGTAGCGGCTGCGCGGCAGGTGCACCTCAAGGACCGACGAGGTGGCCTCCTTGACCTGCAGGAACAGCGGGTCGCCGGCGTCCCGGCCCTGGAGCAGCACGATGTACGCGCGGGTGCCCACGCTGCCGACGCCGACCACCTTGCGGGCGGCGTCCACGATCTCGAACTGCTCGAGCAGGTGCCGGCGGTCCGGTTGCAGGGTGGCGCGGTAGGCGCGGAACTGGTCGCGGATGCCCTCCTCGATCTGCTCGGGTGTCATGTCGGGGGCCATGTCGAACGCGAGCTCCCGCAGCGGGATGAGGACCGGCGGCTGGCTGACGATCCGGTAGCTGCCGCCCACCGACTCGCCCAGCTTGGACAGGGCCTGCATGCTGTCGCGGGTGCGCGCCTTTTCCGCCGCCCGGGCGGCGCGCTTGGCCGCCCGCTTGGCCATCTTCGCCTGCTCGCGCGCCCGTTCCTTCTTCTTGCCCGACTTCGCCGACTTCTCCGCCTTGCCGATGTCGTCCATGGTGTCGCGCACCATGGCCCTGATCGTGTCCTCGTCCAGGCTGGCGTACCAGACGTCCATGGTGCTGAGCTCGGCGAAGACCGCCATCGCGGTCCGGTAGGCGGCCGCCGCCTCCCGGGCCGCCGCCTTCGCGTCGGACGCGGAGAGCCCGTTGTCGCGGGCCGCGATCACGAAGCTGGTCACCATGCGCTTCACGTCGTACTCGAACGGCCCGGGCAGCGTCTCGTCGAAGTCATTGAGGTCGAACACCAGCCGCCGCTCCGGTGAGCCGAACACCCCGAAGTTGGACAGGTGGGCGTCGCCGCACAACTGGGCGGGCAGGCCCGCGACCGGCGTATCCCGCAGGTCTTGCGACATCACCGCCGCGGCGCCCCGGTAGAAGGTGAACGGCGAGATCATCATCCGGCCGTGCCTGACCGGCACCAGGTCAGACAGGCGGTCCGCCTCCTGCTCCGCCAGCACCTGGACCGGGCTTGGCCGCCCAGGGGCCGGCTCCCAGCCGCGGTGCGCCTGAGGCGGTACCTGAGCGGCCGCCTCCGTTCCCCTGGACCGGCGATCGCCCAGGCTAAGCTGCGGGCACATCCGACATCACCCCTGGCCTCCCCATATTGCCTGGCTGCGATGGCCCTTGCGCGGATTGTAGGAAGCAGGGGGGCGTCGCGGCTTCACCCGCCCCGGGTGAGGCGGGCGGACGCGCGGGTCCGGCACTGACGGGTCCGCGGTGGTGGTCAAACCGGCGGCTCTATGTAACGCCGTTGCTCGAAGACCTCGGCCGACCGCTTATTGCGGTTGCGCATCACCATCAGCACGATGGACGCGATCAGTCCCGCCCCGCCGCCGATCATCAAGATGACCCCGATCACCTGCAGGTCGACGTTCTTCGGCGACCAGCTGACGGCGAAGCGCAAGATCGCGCCGGCCAGGATGAGGAAGACGCTGACACCAGCGCTCAACGAGACCAGCCTCCCTTCACAGGCCGCCGGGCGTTACCCGGCGGCTAGTTGGCCCTGCTCCCGCACGACGCAGCGGAATCCCAGGTGCGCGGTGGAGGTATCCACCGCCTCGCCCTGGCGCGCGGCCGGCCGGTAGCGCAGGCAGTAGTTGGGGGCGCACAGGTGCGAGCCCCCTTTGATGACCCGGCGCGGGATGTGAGCGCCAGGCTCACCGGGGACCAGGCTGGCCTCCGGTGACGTCACCCGCGGGTTGCGCGGCACGCAGCACCCAGGCCCCGGCCGCTCGGTGACGAAGTAGTCGCTCGTCCACTCCCAGACGTTCCCCGCCATGTCGAACAGGCCGTAGCCGTTGGGCGGGAAGCTGCCGACAGGGGACGTTCCCCGCTTGCCCGGCGGCTTGAGGTCCTGCCAGGGGAACTCGCCCCGCCAGGTGTTCGCCATGGCCCGGCCCCTGGGGGCCGGGTCGTCGCCCCAGGTGAACACCGCGCCCGCGAGTCCGCCGCGCGCGGCGAACTCCCATTCGGCCTCGGTGGGCAGTTCCTTGCCCGCCCACGCGGCGTAGGCGCCGGCGTCCTCCGCGGCCACGTGGGTGACCGGGTGCCGGTCAAGTCCGCCCACGGTGCTGCCAGGACCGGCCGGGTGGCGCCAGCTGGCCCCTGGCGTGTACCGCCACCACTGCGCGACGTCGCGCAGGTCGACCGGCCCGCCGGTGGGGAAGAAGACCAGCGAGCCGGGGCTCAGCAGCGCCGGGTCCGCGCCGGGGTACTGCGCCGGGTCGAGCGGACGCTCCGCGACCGTCACGTACCCGGTCGCCGCCACGAACCGGCGGAACTCGGCGACGGTGACCGGATGGTCGTCGATCCAGAAGCCGTCGACCTCGACGCGGCGGACCGGGCGCTCCTCCGGGTAGAAGTCCGCGGAACCCATCTGGCAGCCGCCTGAAGGTACCCAGGTCATGTTCCTAGTCAGCCGGGGCGCGGACCCGCTGTTCTGGTAACCACGGGGCGGCGTCGGCCGTGCGGCGGGCAGCGTGTCGCTCACCGGCTACTCGCGCATGAGCATGAGGGGACCGGGCCGCCATAACAGCGCATCGCGGAGAAGCCGACGTCGTCGAGGACGATGTAGACCACGTTGGGCGCGGCGTAGGGTGCCACCCGTGGCTCGAACGGCACCCAGTCAGGTTCGGAGTCCCTGATGTCGACGTTGACGGTCCCCTTGGATGGCTTCGCCATCATGTCTCCTTGCGATCCATGTGCCACTCCCCGGATGCGAGGGCCGGCGTGACGGATCGTCGTCCGCCCGCCCGCCGCGCGCGTCACCCCCGGCGGGTGAACTAAGCGGTCGGCCCGCAGACGGCGTCGCCGATGCGCTTGACGCCGGTCACCAGGCAGAGCACCGACATGATCACGGACTTGTGCGCACCCATCCAGTCCTTCAGGCGAGCCCGCGGGCGGCGAGCGGCCTGAGCAGGCCTGCCCCATCAGGGCCGGGCCCTACGCGCGCCGTGGCGTCAGCAGGGCCCAGATCACGAAGGCGTTCAGCGCGATGACCACGATCGCCCAGACCGGGTAATACGGCAGGTACACGAAGTTCGCGATCATCATGAACGCGGCGAGGGCGACGCCGACCACCCGTGCCCACGTCTGGTCGGCGAACAGCGCGACGCCGGCGATGAACAGCAACGCGCCGAGGATTATGTGCACCACGCCCCAACTGGTGGCGGAAAGGCTGAAGGCATAGTTCGGCAGGGTCACGAAGAACGATCCCCTGATGACGGCGGCGAGGCCCTCGAAGAAGCCGAGGACGCCGGTGACCATCATGAACACGGCGGCCAGGATGGTCAGCCCGATGGCGGCGCCGCTCGGCTCGCGGTACGTGGCACTGACATCGTCGTACCCGGGGGCCGGCCGGGGAACGTAGCCGCGCGCGGTGTCCGCGGTCGCGGCGGTGTCTGTTCGCGCGGCGGCGTCCTGCGCCGCGGCGGTCGTTCGTCCAGCCGTGGCGCCGCTGCGCGGCTCCTGGGCCGGCTGGTCGTTCATGTCGGTCATGGCGGGTCTCCTTCCGCTTCCCGTGGTCCTTCTGCCGAGGGAAGGACTCTGCGTGATCGTGCCCCTAACCGCGCCCCTTGGCGTCATCCGTAGCGGGTGAAGCAGCCGGGGACGTCGGACGGCCGCTGAGCCGCCCGCTCCCGGATTCCGCTTCGCGCGATCTGCCGGGCGGGGCCGGGGGAGCGGGTGCGCGCCCTCACCCGTTGCGGGCGATGCCTTACCAGTTCTTTCTCATTAGGCATTACTGAGCGTATCTAGATGACTACTGAACTGGCAGAAGGGGTAGAAGACCGCCTGGTGGGGGGAAGCAGCAGGTGAGACGCATGACGCAATTGGCATCCGTTCCGAGTGATGATGCCGTGACGGGGGAGCCGGCGCTCCTCGATGGTAAGTTCCGCGCGCCCGGGGCCGGGCCCGACGTGGTTCACCGGGAGCGCCTGACCGCGCTGATCGAGGAGGCCGCGGAGCGCCCGGTGACGGTGATCACGGCACCGCCAGGCGCCGGCAAGACCGTCGCGTGCGCCGGGTGGGCGGCCGCCCGCGCCAGGTCCAGGCGTATCGCCTGGCTGAGCCTGGACGAGGGGGACAGGGACCCCGCGCGTTTCTGGGCCTGCGTGACCGCTGCCCTGGCGGCCGGCGGCACGGCGCTTGGCGCGCCGCTTGTCCCGCGCAGCAGAGAAGCCCGTGATGACCTGCCGTCCGACCTGGTCAACACGGTGCGAAGGCTGTCCACCTCGGTGGTGCTCGTCATGGACGACGTGCACATGCTCGCGGACAGCGAGGTCCTTCCCGGGCTAGCCCTCCTCATCCACCACGCGCCTGCCGCGCTGCGGCTCATCCTGTGCGGGCGCTCGGCTCCGGGGCTGCACCTGGCGAAGATGCGGCTCAGCGGTTACCTGTCCGAGGTGCAGGCCTCGGACCTGGCCTGCACCTCGGACGAGGCGGAGGCCTACCTCGGCGCCCTGGGGCTGGCTGGGGGGTCCGTGCGGCAAGAGTCGCTGATGCGCGCGACAGAAGGCTGGATGGCGGGACCCCGGCTGGCCGCGCTCATCGCGGCCAGGGACGGTGACCTGAACGTCGACGCGATGGCCGCCGACCCGATCGTCGCCGACTACATGCGCGACGAGGTACTTGACCGGCAGTCGCCAGGGGTCAGGCAGTTCCTGCGGCGCACGAGCATCGCCAAACGCCTGACGCCGGCCTTCGCCGACCTGCTGAACGGCGAGTCAGGCGGCGCGCGCATCCTTGACACGCTCAACCGCGAGAACAGCTTCGTCTGCCGTGACCGCCAGGGCAAGTACCGCTATCACCCGTTCCTGCGGCAGGTGCTGCTCGGCGAGTTGCGCCGGGAGATGCCGGCGGAGGTCCCCGTGCTGTTCACCAGGGCGTCGCAGCTGGCCGCGGGCCAGGGGGACGTCATCGAGGCGGTGCGCTGCGTGGCCGAGGCCGCGGAGTGGGACGCGGTGCCGCGCGTGCTAACCGAGGCGGGGCTGGCCGGGGCGCTGCCTGACCGGGCGGGAGAGTTCGAGGCGGTACTCGGCCGCCTTCCCGCGGAACGGCGCGCGGAACCGGCCGTCGCGGCGGCGCTCGCCATGGTGCGGCTGTGCCGCGGAGACCCGGATTCGGCCCTGGCCTACCTTGACCTGGCCGCCATGGCGCTCAATGAGAGCGCGCCCGACCGGCTGGTGATCGAGCTGTGGCTGGCCATGCTGCGCCTGATCAGGCAGCCGGACGACGCTTCCATCGCGTTCTGCCGGTCGCTCGCGGAGCAGGCCAGGGCCTCGGCGGGCAGGCAATCGGAGCACCAGGCACTGGGGCTGTTGTGGCTGGCGCTCGGCACGGTGCTCTTGGGCCGCTGGGAGGTCGCGGACTCCGTGAGCGCCCTGACGGCCGCCGATCACCAGCTGACGGCCGCGGGAACCTCTTCCCTGGCGCTACGGGCCCGGGCCTGGCTGGCCCTGTGCGCGGCGGTCAGCGGAGACCTCGCCACGGCCGGTGTGCTGTCCGGCAGGCTGCGTAACGCGGCCTCGCCCGATCCGGCGGCGGTGTGCCTGGCGACGATCGCCGCGGCGCAGGTGGCCATCGAGCGTGACGACTTGCACCTCGCGCTGCGGCTGCTTGACGAGGCCGATCCCGCGTCGATCTGCCCGCTCCCCGGTGAACCGGACATCGCGGTGCTGCTCGCGATGGCCAGGGCGCGCGCGGCGCTCGCTGAGGGGGATTCGGAGCGGGCGGGTGACCTGGCGAGGCTGGCGCGCGAGAAGTACGAGAAGGCCGGCCAGGTGCTCTCCGTGCTCGACGTCGACATCGCGCTGCGGGCAGGCGACCTCGGTCTCGCCGCCCTCGCGCTCGGGCCGGCGGCCCGCGGAGGCAAAACCGACCGGCGGCCGGAGCGCCCGGACCGGGTGGCGGCGCGGGCCAGGCTGCTGCTCGCGGACGGCGACCCCGCGGCGGCGCTCAGCCTGGCGCTTACCGTGGCACACGAGGACGCGGGCGGCGCGGACCTTGTCCTGCGTCCGACCCTCAGGAACCGCGTCACCGCCCTGCTCACGGCGGTCGTCGCCGCCCGGCGCACGGGGACGGACGACAAGGCGGCGAAGTTCCTTGAGGAAGCGCTGACCAGCGCGGAGCCGCATGACATGTACCGGCCGTTCCTCGACGGCGGCGGAGCCGTGCACTCGGCGATCGCCCTGCTCATCTCGCCGTCAAGCCCCGCGGCGGGGTTCGCCGCCCGCGTCCACGAGCGCTTCGTCTGCCAGCCGTCCTCGCGGGCCGCGGCGAGCGCATCCGCGGGCCATGAGACGCCCGCCCTCACCACCAGCGAGCTCGCCGTGCTCCGCCTGCTGCGCTCTTACATGAGCAACCAGGACATCGCGGACACGCTCTTCCTGTCGGTCAACACGGTCAAGACGCACCTGCGGTCGGTGTACTACAAGCTGGGCGTGTCCTCGCGCCGCGAGGCCGTCGAGCGCGGCGTCCGGCTGCAGATCCTGTAAGCCGCCAGGATCATGACCACCGGGCGCCGCGCCCGCGCTTAACCGTGCTTGGTCACGCTCAGCCGAGTAGCCGCGCCTTCGCCGCGCTGAACTCCTCATCGGTCAAAGCGCCGCTGTCGTGCATCTCGACCAGCTTGGTGAGCTGACCGAGGACATCGGAGTCCGCGGGCGCCTGCCCGGCACGCGGCTCAGGTACCGGTGGTGCCTGCTGCTGCGTGGCCTCCAGGTTGCTGATCCGCGCGTCTTGGTCGGCTCGCTCGGCCGAGCGGTTGGCCGCGGACTTGCCCGCCATGTAGGCGCCGCCGCCGACCACGGCGGCCCGCAGCAGGGGGCGTCGCCGCCTCATAATCATCGCCGCCTCCCCTCAGCCAACCTCGTCGTCGGGCAGTTCCAGGTCGAGCGCCAGCATGATCTCAGGGGCGGCGGCCACGACCCGCGGGATCCCGACCTGCGGCGCGATCGCGGTGAGGACGCCCAGGATGTCCCGTGGCTTGGCGCCCGCGTCGAGTGCCGCGCCGACCTGCCACATGAACGAGGCAGGGGGCGCGTCGATGGCCACCAGTGCCGCGATCTTGACCAGGGAGAAGCTGCGCGGGTCAAGGCCGCTGCCCTGGCGCAGCTGCTCCCGCAGGTCTTCGGCCTGTTCGAGCATGGTGGTCTGACCCAGCGCGAGGGCGGCGAGGGCGTCTGCCGTCGCGCCGTCAACGACTGGCTTGGTCGGAACGCTCATCAGTCTGTGCCTCCTTGCGGTTGTCGTACCGTCCGCCGCGGCTTACCGCGGCTCAGGCACTGTGCACCTCAACACCGTGCAGCTCAACGGTGCCATCCGGCCGCGGCCCCGTGTTCACCCGTTGCGGGTGATGGAGCGGGCAGGGGATCGGCAGATGCTGCAAGCGAACGGGGGACGCCGGCTTCGGCTGCCCCGGACACGTCCGTATTCGCGAAAACGGAGGACGAGATGTCATCTCTGACCGTCTGGAAGTTCCCCACGCCCTACGGTGCCGACGCGGCCCTCGAAAAGCTGCAGGCCCTGCAGACTCAGCAGCTCATCACGGTCCAGGACGCGGCCGTCGTCAGCTGGGAAACCGGGAAGAGCAAGCCGAAGACCCGCCAGTTGAGCGATACCACGAAGCGCGGCGCGCTCGGCGGTGGCTTCTGGGGACTGCTGTTCGGCCTGATCTTCTTCGTGCCGCTGCTCGGGCTCGCGATCGGCGCCGCCTCCGGCGCGCTGTTCGGCTCGCTCGCTGACGTCGGCATCAACGACTCGTTCATCAAGTCCGTGCGCGACCAGGTCACGCCCGGCACGTCGGCGCTGTTCCTGCTCAGCTCCGACGCGGTGATCGACCGGGTCAAGGCAGAGTTCCCTGCGAGGGAGGCCGAGCTGATCAACACCAACCTCTCCAACGAGCAGGAGGCCAAGCTCCGCGAGGCTTTCGCGGAAGAAAATTAGCCCGCAGAGACCATAGCGAGGACCGAGCGATGTCTGAGCAGAGCCGCGAGCCCGGCAGCGTCGCCGGTGCCGCGCCCGAAGAGACCAGCCGGGCACCGGCGGTCGGCGAGCCCGTGGTCGAGGAGCCCGCACCGCTGGTGCCTGACGCCAGGAAGCCGGAGGCCGCCGAGACGGAAGACGCCGGGGTTGCCGAGGCGGAGGACACCGGGGTTGCCGAGGCGGAGGACACCGGGGTTGCCGAGGACGAGCGCGCTGGCGCCGGCGAGGCCGATCAGGAAGAGCTCGAGCGGCTCCGCGCCGAGGTCCGCGCGCTGCGCGGGCAAAGCGGCGATGACGAGCCTGGCCACGGGGAGGGCGCCGGGCCGCGTAAGGCGCGGCGCGGCCGCTGGCGCGCGCCGGTGGCGGCGGTGGCGATCACGCTCGGCTGCGTGCTCGCCCCGGTGTCGGTGCTTGGCGTGTGGGCGGCCAACCAAGTGTCGAACACCGACCGGTACGTGGCGAACATGGCGCCGCTGATCGACCAGCCCCCGATACAGCAGGCGCTCAGCGCCAGGATCACCTCGGAGATCACCAGCAGAATCGACGTGCCTGCGCTCACCGCCGGCGCGTCGGCCGAGCTGGCGCGGGCCAACCTGCCGCGGTTGTCGTCGCTGCTCACCAACTTCGAAGCGCCGATCGCCAACGGCGTCGACTCGCTCGTCGCCACCACTGTGTCCCGTGCCGTCGCCAGCCCGGCGATGGCGACGCTGTGGGTCAGCGCCAACCGCGTCGCGCACCAGGGGATCGTGCGCGTGCTTTCCGGCCAGGGCGGCGGCTCCGTGAGCGTGGTCAACAACCAGGTGGTGCTCAACCTCGGGCCGCTGATCACCCAGGTGAAGGAAAACCTCACCGCCAGAGGGCTCGGCTTCGCGGCCAAGATTCCAACCGTCAACGCGACGTTCCCGCTGTTCGAGGCGAAGAACCTGGCCAAGGCCCAGCAGGGGTACCGGCTGATCACCACGCTGCGCTGGCTGCTGCCTTTCCTGGCGCTCGCGCTGCTCGCGGCCGGGATCTGGGTCGCCCGCCGCCACCGCCGCGCGCTGATCGGCGCGGCACTCGGCCTGTCCGCCTCCATGCTCGTCCTCGCCGTGGCGCTGCTGATAGCCAGGGCGGTCTACCTGAACAGCGTGCCGCAGTCGGTGCTGCCCCCCGCCGCGGCGGGGGCGCTCTACGACACGCTGGTCCGGTTCATCAGGGACGGGCTCCGCGTGCTGCTCGTGATCGGCCTCGTCGTGGCCGCGGGCGCCTTCCTGGTTGGCCCGTCGTCGGCCGCCGTGCGCACCAGGCGCGCGGTCGGTTCAGGCATCGCCTGGGTGCGCACCCGCGGCGAGCAGGCCGGGCTGCGGACCGGTCCGGTCGGCACCTGGGTTGGCGCGCACAAGACGCTGCTGCGCGCCGCCGCGGTCGGCGTCGCCGTGCTGATCTTCGTTTTCTGGGGCCAGCCGTCACTGGCCGTCGTCATCTGGCTGGTCGTGCTGCTGCTGGTCGTGCTCGGCCTCATTGAGCTGCTCGGCGGGACGCGGACCGCGGCCGTACCGGAGTCGGCCGTGCGGGAGAAGTGAGCCCTAGGGACGGGCCGGGTGCCCGGTCTGGCGGTAAGCGCGGTTTCCCGGGAGCCCGGCCGGCCGCCCGTAACGGACGCGCAGGTCCCCGGTTCGTGATTTACGTCACGCCGGCATGCCGTAAAACTTGCGGTGGACGCCTCATTTACGGCACACTGGCGTTGTGAAAAGTTCGGGCACCCCGCGCGCGACGGCCGGCCTGGCCGCGCGGCGGCAGGGCGTGCCCGGGCAGGGGGGCGCCACCGCGGAACAGCGCGGCTCCTCGGCCGAGCACGGCTTCCCCGGCATCAGCGGGGAGCGGAGCACCAGGGGGCAGGTCGCCAGGCTCATCCTGGAGCTCGGCCCGTCCACCGCGGCCACGCTCGGCGGGCGGCTCGGGCTCACCCCGGCCGCCATCCGCCGCCACCTGGACAACCTTATCGCCGACGGCATGATCGAGACGCGGACCGCCCGCACCTACGGGAACAGGGGACGAGGAAGGCCCGCGAAGGTCTTCGTCATCACCGACGCGGGGCGCAGCGTCTTCGAGCACGCCTACGACGACCTGGCCACCAGCGCGCTGCGCTTCCTTGAGCGGACCTACGGCCCGCAGGCGGTCGCCGAGTTCGCCAGGCAGCAAGTCGCGGAGACCGAGCGCCGCTACCTCCCGGTGGTGGCGCAGGCGAGCGACCTGACGGCACGCGTGCACGCCCTGGCGGACGCGCTGTCCGGCGACGGCTACGCCGCCGCGGCCGGGCCCGCCCCGGCGATCGGCCCAGGCAAGATCGGCACGGCCATAGCAGGGAACAAGGGCACCGCAGCCAGCGCTGAACCTATGGACAACGGTGCGCAGATTTGCCAGCACCACTGCCCCGTCGCGCACGTCGCGGCCGAGTTCCCCCAGCTGTGCGAGGCGGAGACCGAGGCGTTCGGGCGGCTGCTCGGCACCCCGGTCCGTCGCCTCGCGACGATCGCGCACGGCGACGGAATCTGCACCACCCACGTGACCTGCACGTCACGGGCAACAACACCAACGGGTCCGGAGGGCTCTGACATATGACGACCACCACCGCTAATGACCAGCTCGAAGGTCTTGGCACGTATAAGTTCGGCTGGGCCGACTCCGACGTGGCCGGCGCGTCCGCCAAGCGCGGGCTCTCCGAAGAGGTGGTCCGCGACATCTCCGCCCGCAAGAACGAGCCGGAGTGGATGCTGGAGAACCGGCTCAAGGGGCTGAAGTACTTCGGCCGCAAGCCCATGCCGAACTGGGGCTCTGACCTGTCCGGCATCGACTTCGACAACATCAAGTACTTCGTCCGGTCGACGGAGAAGCAGGCGGAGTCGTGGGATGACCTTCCGGCCGACATCAAGAGCACTTACGACAAGCTCGGCATCCCCGAGGCGGAGAAGCAGCGTCTGATCTCCGGCGTCGCCGCCCAGTACGAGTCCGAGGTCGTCTACCACAAGATCCGCGAGGACCTCGAGGAGAAGGGCGTCATCTTCCTCGACACCGACTCCGCGCTCAAGGAGCACCCGGACCTGTTCAAGGAGTACTACGGCACGGTGATCCCGGCCGGCGACAACAAGTTCGCCGCGCTGAACACCGCTACCTGGTCCGGCGGGTCGTTCATCTACGTGCCGAAGGGCGTGCACGTCGAGATCCCGCTGCAGGCCTACTTCCGTATCAACACCGAGAACATGGGCCAGTTCGAGCGCACGCTGATCATCGTCGACGAGGGCGCCTACGTGAACTACGTCGAG
>Ga0210389_10001909_pt1 | contig 16665 bp, 19 predicted proteins | sample IncBWH28OmetaG_FD_160127 | JGI IMG/M metagenome (GOLD analysis project Ga0210389, IMG submission 160127) | Forest soil microbial communities from Barre Woods Harvard Forest LTER site, Petersham, Massachusetts, United States - Inc-BW-H-28-O ...
CCACTATGGGTGCCATGGTGGTGGTGGCCGTTGGCCTTCGGGCTGGCGGCGCTGATTGCTTTCGAGGTCAACCTCGGGGTTCGCGTCCTGCCGGGCTGGTTGCCGTTCGCCATCCTCTTCACCGTGGCGGCCATGGCGCTGTTGTGGCTGGGCCGCGTCGAGATCCGCGTCACCGCCGATTCGGCCGTCCCGGGCGGCGTCGAATTGTGGGCCGGTGAAGCGCACCTGCCGGTCACCGCGATCGCCCGGTCCGCCGAAATAGCACGATCGGCGAAATCCGCCGCCCTCGGTCGCCAGCTCGACCCGGCGGCCTACGTCCTGCACAGGGCATGGATCGGCCCGATGGTTCTGCTTGTCCTCGATGACCCAGACGACCCCACGCCGTACTGGCTGGTGAGCTGCCGCCACCCCGAGCGGGTGCTGTCGGCCCTGACACGCTGAGTGCAGCTATCAGGCCGCGCAGTCGGTGCAGATCATCACGCCGTTCTTCGCACTGGCAAGCCGGCTGCGGTGTTGCACCAGGAAGCAGCTCGAGCAGGTGAATTCGTCAGCCTGCTTCGGGATCACCCGGACCGAAAGTTCTTCACCGGACAGGTCTGCGCCAGGCAGCTCGAAAGACTCGGCGGATTCGGATTCGTCCACGTCGACCACGGCCGAGGCCGCCTCGTTCCGTCGTGCTTTGAGTTCCTCCAGTGAGTCCTCCGAGACGTCGTCAGTCTCGGTACGCCTCGGAGCGTCATAATCGGTAGGCATCGCCCAATCCCCTCACATGCCTTCGTTACCTCAAGCAACGCTTTGTACCAGCGTCGAACGCATCCACCAAACGATTCGTGCCCGGATCCCGCCCCATTGCCATGTGATTTACATCACACCAACGATCTGACCCTTGTATTGCGTCTTAAACAGTGCGTTTAGAGTGCACCTGTGGTCGCACAAATCACCGAGGGTACCGCTTTCGACAAGCACGGTAGGCCATTTCGGCGGCGAAATCCCCGCCCCGCCATATTCGTACTCGCCTTCCTGGTGGTGGTGGCGGGTGTGGTGTGGACCGTCGCGCTGACGCGACCGGCGAAGGTGCACGAGGCGGTCGTCTGCAATCCTCCGCCGCAACAGGAGGGGTCGGCACCGGCGCAGCTCGGTGAGCAGGTGTCGCGGGCCGCCATGATGGACGTCACGCCCGCGAAACTGAGCGACACCAAGGTCCGCGTCCTCAACGCGAGCGGCCGGGGCGGCCAAGCCGGCGACGTCGCCGGTGCCATGAAAGATCTGGGCTTTGCGCAGCCGACCGCGGCCAACGACCCGATCTATGCCGGCAGCAGGCTGAACTGCCAGGGCCAGATCCGCTTCGGTACGGCCGGGCAAGCCACCGCCGCCGCCGTATGGGTGGTGGCGCCGTGCACCGAGCTGTTCAACGACAACCGCGCCGACGACTCCGTCGACCTCGCTCTGGGGACAGACTTCACCGCGCTGGCCCACAACGACGACATCGACTCGGTGCTGGCCAGCCTGCGCCCCGGCGCCACCGAGGGGGCAGATCCCGTGCTGCTGCAGAAAATTCACGCCAGCAGCTGCTGAGGCGCCGGCATCGGGTCAGTCCAGAATCGGGTCGAGGCCGTCGACCCGGTCCAGGGCCGCCAGTAGCTCGTCGGCGATTCCGGGCGCGGCGGCCACCACCAATCCGGCACTGCCCGCCGGGACGTCCGGTGCCGGCAGCATCACCCGGGCGCCTGCCTCCGCCGCGATCAGCGCACCGGCGGCGCAATCCCAGACCTGCAATCCGTGCTCGTAGTAGGCATCCAGCCGGCCCGCCGCGACCATGCACAAGTCCAGAGCCGCAGACCCGATGCGACGCACGTCGCGGACCACCGGCAGCATTCGCGCCAACAGGGCCGCCTGGGTGGCGCGGCGCCGTCGTGAGTAACCAAAACCCGTGCCCAGCAACGCCATCGACAAATCCTCGACGGTTGCGCACCGCAACGGTTTTGTTCCGTGTTCGTCGGCGACATGCGCGCCGAGGCCGATCGCAGCCGAGTAGACCCGCCCAGCGACGACGTCGGCGACCGCGCCCGCCACCGACACACCGTTGACCTGTGCGCCCACCGACACCGCGTACGCCGGGATGCCGTAGACGAAATTCACTGTGCCGTCGATGGGATCAAGCACCCAGGTGACGGCGTCCGCGCGCGTCGCGGTCGGATCGGTGGGCCCGCCGCCCTCCTCCCCGAGGATCGGGTCACCGGGCCGCAGCTGCGCCAACCTGTCCCGCAGCAGCCGCTCGGTCTCGGTGTCGACGACGGTCACGGGATCGGTCGGGGTGGTCTTTGCCCGAACCACGTCACTGGCCGGGGCGGTCAAGGCACCCGATTCCGTGCCGAATACCTCGGTGCGGCGACGCCGGACGAACTCGGCGGCCTCGGCGGCCAGTGTTTCGGCTACCGACCGCAGCCGAGCCGGCTCGTCGTCAGGTCGGGTCACCGGTCTATCGCATCACAATTCGCCGTGGCTCCGCAGACGGCCAACCCGTATCGTCGCCAAGCTCGCCCCCGCAAGCGGAGGGACCCCCACACCGGCCCCAGAGCTCGAGCCAACCGCCAGGCTAAGGTGAGCCAACAGCCCCGTCTCGCTGAGGAGTTTGGATGACCACCACCGACTCGACCACGGATACGCCCAGCACCGATGCACTCACCGGCACACCGCAGCGTCGTGGATTCGGCATCGACGTCGGAGGCAGCGGCATCAAGGGCGGCATTGTCGACCTGGACACCGGGTTGTTGATCGGCGACCGCATCAAGCTGCTGACCCCCCAACCGGCGACGCCGTCGGCGGTCGCCAAGACCATCGCCGAGGTCGTCAACGGCTTCGGATGGACCGGTCCGCTGGGGGTGACCTATCCCGGCGTCGTCACCCACGGCGTCGTGCAGACGGCGGCCAACGTCGACAAGGCCTGGATCGGGACCAACGCGCGCGACGTCATCGGTGCCGAACTGAACGGCCAAGCCGTCACGATCCTCAACGATGCCGACGCGGCCGGCCTCGCCGAGGCGCGCTACGGCGCGGGCAGGGATCAGTCCGGCGTGGTCGTGTTGCTGACGTTCGGCACGGGGATCGGCTCCGCGGTCATCCACAACGGCACCCTGCTACCCAACACCGAGTTCGGGCATCTCGAGGTCGGGGGCAGAGAGGCCGAGCAACGGGCGGCATCGTCGGTCAAAGACAAGAACGACTGGAGCTACGAAAAGTGGGCCAAGCAGGTCACGAAGGTGCTGGTGGCCATCGAAAACGCGCTGTGGCCCGACCTGTTCATCGCCGGCGGCGGGATCAGCCGCAAGGCGGACCAATGGCTGCCGCTGCTGGAAAACCGCACCCGGGTGGTGGCAGCTGACCTGCTGAACACCGCGGGGATCGTCGGCGCGGCCATGGCGTCCACATCCGACGTGACGCACTGAATTTCCCCCGCTGCGGCGGTACCAGCGCGGACTGTCGTTACAATGGTTCACGGCGGCCGCCCGACTGATAGCGTGCGAGTACTCGCGCTGAGATCAACGCCGACATTCGACATAGCAGACACTTTCGGTTAACCATGCCCAGACCCACCGAAAGTGCGTCCGACCAAAGGGGTGTATGTGGCAGCGATCAAGGCAAGCCCGGCGACAGATGAGCCGGTGAAGCGCACCGCCACGAAGTCCCCATCGTCTCCCGCCAAGCGATCGGCGGCCAAGGCCGCCAACGGCTCGGCCCCGGCAAAGCGGGCAGCCAAGTCGGCATCGCCGGCCGCCAAGCCCGCGCCGGGACACGAGGCCACAGCGCCCGACGAACTTAGCGAAGCGACAAAGAAGACTCGTGCGTCGGCCAAGGCCGGCGGTGCGAAGGCGTCGTCGGCCCGCGGCACAAAGGCGGCAGACAACGATGCTCCAGACGACCCCGACGCCAGCTTGCAACCCCTCGTCGCCGACGCGGCCGTCGAGGAACTCGACGCCGAACCGGACCTCGAGGATGAGCCCGGCGTGGACATCGACATCGACGCCGACGAGCTCGTCCTCGATGATCTCGAGGACGACGTAGCCGCCGACGGCGACGAAGCCGACCTGGACCCGGCTGACGCCGAGGAAGCCGAGGCGGCTGAGGCCCCCTTGGCCGTCAAGGCCGGCAAGGCTGCCGCCGCCGAGGACGAGGAGATAGCTGAGCCCACCGAGAAGGACAAGGCCTCCGGCGATTTCGTCTGGGACGAAGACGAATCCGAGGCGTTGCGTCAGGCTCGCAAGGACGCCGAGCTCACCGCCTCCGCCGACTCGGTTCGCGCTTACCTCAAGCAGATCGGCAAGGTGGCGCTGCTCAACGCCGAGGAAGAGGTTGAGCTGGCGAAGCGCATCGAAGCCGGCCTCTACGCCACCCAGCTGATGAGCGAGCACGCCGAGCGCGGCGACAAACTACCCGCCGCCCAGCGCCGTGACATGATGTGGATCTGCCGCGACGGCGACCGCGCGAAGAACCACCTGCTGGAAGCCAACCTGCGGCTGGTGGTTTCGCTGGCCAAGCGTTACACCGGCCGCGGAATGGCCTTCCTCGACCTCATCCAGGAAGGCAACCTGGGCCTGATCCGCGCGGTCGAGAAGTTCGACTACACAAAGGGATACAAGTTCTCCACGTACGCGACGTGGTGGATCCGCCAGGCCATCACCCGCGCCATGGCCGACCAGGCGCGCACCATCCGCATCCCGGTGCACATGGTCGAGGTGATCAACAAGCTCGGCCGTATCCAGCGCGAGCTACTGCAGGATCTGGGCCGCGAGCCCACTCCTGAAGAGTTGGCCAAAGAGATGGACATCACGCCCGAGAAGGTGCTGGAGATCCAGCAGTACGCCCGAGAGCCGATCTCACTGGACCAGACCATCGGCGACGAGGGCGACAGCCAGCTGGGCGACTTCATCGAGGACAGCGAAGCGGTGGTGGCCGTCGACGCGGTGTCGTTCACTCTGCTGCAAGACCAACTGCAGTCGGTGCTCGAGACGCTCTCAGAGCGTGAAGCCGGCGTAGTACGGCTGCGCTTCGGACTGACCGACGGCCAGCCTCGGACCCTCGACGAGATCGGCCAGGTTTACGGCGTGACCCGCGAGCGCATCCGCCAGATCGAGTCGAAGACGATGTCGAAGCTGCGCCACCCCAGCCGTTCCCAGGTGCTGCGCGACTACCTGGACTAAACACGGCCGAATCGCCGGCAGCGCACGCCAGACCTGTTGGTGCGCAAGCCAAGTCATGACCCGTACGCACTGCGGCCGCGCCGGATGTGCCGTCGCCGTAGTGTGACCGCATGCCGGCCAACCGCAAACTTGTCTCCTCCGAATCCGACTTCGAATCGACGGTCGGCTATTCGCGGGCGGTGCGCGTCGGCCCCCACGTGGCAGTGGCCGGGACGACCGGGGCCGGGCCCGCCGGCGACATTTCGGCTCAGACCCGAGACGCCTTGCGCCGCATCGAGATTGCGCTGCGGCAGGCCGGCGCGGCGCTCACCGACGTGGTCCGCACCCGCATCTACGTGACGGACATTTCACGCTGGCGAGAGGTCGGAGCCGTGCATGCGCAGGTGTTCGGTGCGATTCGCCCGGCGGCCAGCATGGTGGAAGTTTCCGCGCTGATCGAACCCGATTTGCTGGTGGAGATCGAGGCCGACGCCTATGTCGAGTCCGAGGCCGGGTCCCCAGCCGCGTTCGACGTTCGTGAGACCGGTGGGAAGGTGCCATCGGCTGCCGGCGGATAGGCGGTGACGTTGAGCACCGCGCGCACCGGCAGCGGGCCGTACAGATGCGGGAACAGCATCGACTCCGGATCCGTTGCCACCCCCGGCTCCCAGCGCACGGGCGAGTCCAGCAGCGCCGGATCGATGTGCAGCAGAACCAGGTCGCCGCGACCGCGGTAGAGCCGGTTGGCCGGCAGGTGGACCTGCTCGGGCGTCGAGAGGTGGATGAAGGCCGGGGCGTTCGAGCTGGAGGCCGGGGCGTTCGAGCTGGCGGCCGGGGCGTTCGTGGGCCGAATCTCGCCGCGGCTGCGGGCCCGGGACCACTCATCGGCCCCACACAGGTGCACCAGCACGTCGGCAGCGATGTTCACAGTCGGTCACCTTAGAGAACCCGGGGGGACGGGCGTGAGAAATCCGTGAGAAACGACACACCCGACAACGATCGGGGAACAACGCGAAAACCCCATACGTCTGAGAAAGTGGATGTACGAGAACGGAGAGGCCATGAATGCAACTCTGACCAGTCCCGAGCTGACCAGGGCGGACCGCTGCGATCGCTGCGGTGCCGCGGCTCGCGTCCGTGCCAAGTTGCCTTCGGGACTCGAGCTTCTGTTCTGCCAGCACCACGCCAACCAGCACGAGGCGAAACTTGCCGAGCTGGCCGCCGTGATCGAGGTCAGCGCGAGCTAGTCGCCCCAACTCACCCCAGGCAATGTGGGGGCTGCGGGCCCTCATGGGCAATGCTTGCGACTATGAACGCTCAGGTCGCAAAGCCGACACGCCACCATATTTGGCGAATCAGCCTTAGGACCCTGTCGAAAAGCTGGGACGATTCGATCTTCTCCGAAGCCGCGCAGGCGGGATTTTGGTCGGCGCTGTCCCTGCCGCCGCTGCTGTTGGGGATGCTGGGCAGCTTGACTTACGTGGCCCCGCTGTTCGGCCCGGACACCCTGCCCGAGATCGAAAAGACCATCGTTTCGACGGCTCACAAGTTCTTCTCCCCCAGCGTCGTCAACGAGATTATCGAGCCCACCATCCGCGACATCACCGCCAACGCCCGCGGCGAGGTGGTGTCCCTGGGGTTCCTGATCTCGATGTGGGCCGGATCGTCGGCAATCTCGTCGTACGTCGACGCGGTGGTGGCCGCCCACGATCAGACTCCGCTGCGACATCCCGTGCGGCAGCGTTTCTTCGCGCTGTTCCTCTACATGGCGATGCAGGTGTTTGTGGTGGCAACCGCGCCGATCATTGTGCTGGGCCCGCGCAAGCTGCGAGAACACATACCGGCCGGCCTGGCCAACCTGCTGCACTACGGCTACTACCCTGCGCTGGTGCTCGGCCTGATGATCGGGGTCATCGTTTTGTACCGGGTGTCGCTCCCGGTACCGCTGCCGACGCATCGGCTGATCTTTGGCGCCGTGCTGGCAACCGCGGTGTTCCTGATCGCCACGCTGGGACTGCGGATCTACCTGGGCTGGATTACCAGCACCGGCTACACCTACGGCGCGCTGTCCACGCCGATCGCGTTCCTGCTGTATGCGTTCTTCGCGGGGTTTGCCCTCATGCTGGGCGCCGAGCTCAACGCCGCCATCCAAGAGGAATTTGCCGCCCCGGCGACCCATGCCCACCGGTTGCGCAGCTGGGTGATCTCGCGCGTGCCCGCGCTGCAGCGAACGGTCGATTCGCCAACGGAACCCGCACTTCCGCGGCGCGACGTCGCGACGGCCGAGCCGCCGACCTGATCAGCCCTTCTTGAGCTGTTCGTAGATGCGCTTGCAGTCCGGGCAGACCGGGGAACCCGGCTTGGCGGCCCGAGTGACGGGAAATACCTCGCCGCACAACGCCACCACATGGTTGCCCATCACCGCGCTCTCGGCGATCTTGTCCTTCTTGACGTAATGGAAGTACTTCGGAGTGTCGCTGCCCGTCCCGTCGTCGACCCGTTCGTCGGTCTCGGTGCGCTCGATGGTCTGCGTCTGCATACCTCACATTCTGCACTGCGGAGCCCGCGCGAAAACCGGCTGAGCCGGAATCGATGAGGTGTGGGACAGTGGAGGAATGAAGCGCCGCTCTCACAAGCGGTTCGACGACGGATTCGATGACTTCGACGACAAGGGCCAGCCGGTGCTCATCACCGCCGCTGCGCCCTCCTATGAAGAGGAACAGCGCACCCGGATCCGTAAGTACCTGACTTTGATGGCGTTCCGGGTCCCGGCGCTCATCCTGGCCGCCGTCGCGTACGGCGCTTGGCACAACGGCCTGATCTCGCTGGCGATAGTGGCGGTGTCGGTGCCGTTGCCGTGGATGGCCGTGCTGATCGCCAACGACCGTCCGCCTCGCCGCCCCGAAGAGCCGCGGCGGTTCGACGCTGCCCCGCGACGCACTCGGCTGTTCCCGAGGGCCGAGCTGCCGGCGCTCGATCCTCCGCGACACCCCGAGCCACCTCCGGACTGGGATAGTCGCGAATAGTCGCCGTTACCGCGGGCCGCCAAGGTTCCGGGCAACCGCCCGGCCGTCGCACTTCTCAGGACATTCTCAGGTCGTCGGCACATTTCTGCACGTCAGGGCGTGTGAGATGGCGACCGGGTGGGAACTCCCAGGCTGGATCTGTCGTTAAACGACATGACAGAACAAAGCCTAAGGGGAGGCCGCTATGGCGAATGCCACCACAAGCAGATTCGACGGCGATCTGGATGCTCAAAGCCCCGCAGCGGACCTGGTGCGCGTATATCTGAACGGGATTGGCAAGACGGCGCTGCTCAACGCAGCAGGTGAAGTCGACCTGGCCAAGCGCATCGAGGCGGGGCTCTATGCCGACCATCTGCTGGAAACGCGCAAGCGCCTGGGCGAGAACCGCAAACGCGATCTCGAGGCCGTTGTGCGCGATGGCGAGGCAGCGCGCCGCCATCTGCTGGAAGCGAACCTGCGGCTGGTCGTATCGCTGGCGAAGCGCTACACGGGTCGGGGAATGCCGTTGCTGGACCTCATCCAGGAGGGCAACCTGGGTTTGATCCGCGCGATGGAGAAGTTCGACTACACAAAGGGATTCAAGTTCTCGACGTACGCGACGTGGTGGATCCGTCAGGCCATCACCCGCGGCATGGCGGACCAGAGCCGCACCATCCGTCTGCCGGTCCACTTGGTGGAGCAGGTCAACAAGCTGGCGCGGATCAAGCGCGAGATGCACCAGAACCTGGGACGTGAAGCCACCGACGAGGAACTGGCGGCCGAATCCGGCATTCCGATCGAGAAGATCAACGACCTGTTGGAGCACAGCCGCGACCCGGTGAGCCTGGACATGCCCGTCGGCTCGGAGGAAGAGGCGCCGCTGGGCGACTTCATCGAGGACGCGGAAGCGATGTCGGCGGAGAACGCGGTGATCGCCGAGCTGCTGCACACCGACATCCGCAGTGTGCTGGCCACTCTCGACGAGCGCGAGCACCAGGTGATCCGGCTGCGTTTCGGTCTGGACGACGGCCAGCCGCGAACCCTGGATCAGATCGGCAAGCTGTTCGGTCTGTCCCGCGAGCGGGTCCGCCAGATCGAGCGCGACGTGATGTGCAAGCTGCGCAGCGGCGAGCGCGCCGACCGCTTGCGGTCGTACGCGAGCTGAGGCCGCGAACCAGAGCCAGGTAGCAGACGGTATGCCCGCCGCGTTCAGCGGCGGGCATACTGCTTGCAGCAGGTAGCGTTACACGCGTATACGCAGCCGGCCAAGTAGACTCAGCGTCAATGAAGGGTGCTGAATGAACGAGCTGGTCGATACCACCGAGATGTACCTGCGGACCATCTACGACCTCGAGGAAGAGGGCGTGACGCCGCTGCGTGCCCGGATCGCCGAACGCCTCGACCAGAGCGGCCCGACCGTCAGCCAGACCGTATCCCGCATGGAGCGGGATGGACTACTCCACGTGGCCGGCGACCGCCATCTGGAACTCACCGACAAGGGCCGCGCGCTGGCCATCGCCGTGATGCGCAAGCACCGCCTGGCCGAGCGGCTGCTCGTCGACGTCATCGGGCTGCCGTGGGAAGAGGTGCACGCCGAGGCGTGCCGGTGGGAGCACGTGATGAGCGAGGACGTCGAGCGCCGGCTGGTCAAGGTGCTCAACAACCCGACCACCTCCCCGTTCGGCAACCCGATCCCCGGTCTGCTGGACCTGGGCGTGGGTCCCGAGTCCGGCGCCGACGACGCGCACTTCGTCCGGTTGACGGAGCTTCCCGCCGGGTCTCCGGTGGCGGTGGTCGTCCGCCAGCTCACCGAACATGTCCAGGGTGACATCGATCTGATCACGCGACTCAAGGACGCCGGCGTCGTTCCCAACGCGCGGGTGACCGTCGAGACCGGCCCGGCCGCCGGGGTCACCATCCTCATCCCCGGCCACGAGAACGTCACCTTGCCCCACGAGATGGCCCACGCCGTCAAGGTCGAGAAAGTCTGACCCGCTCTAGACGGTCACGACCGGCCACTACCCCGCCCGGCTGCCGAACGCCCGCCGCGGCGGTAGGCGCACGCCGAGCCGGTTGGCCACCCGATAGCCGGTGACGGCCAGTTCCCGGATCTGCTCGGGCCGTAGGCCGGACTGCAACGCCGTGTCCAGCATGCCCGCCATCCGATGCTCGGAATCGCAGCGCAGCGCGGCCTCCAGCGAGATGCCCGCAAGCGGCCCGTCACCGCGGGCGTAGGCGCTGAACGCCAGCAACACCAACGCCTCGACGCGCCAGGGTTCGGGCAGCGTCCGTGCCAGCAGCGCCCACAATGACTCGGCTTCGCCGGCGCTCTCGCCGACCGCGAGCGCATACAGCGTGTCGCGCACCAGCACGTCGCTCAGTGCGCAGCCCAGCTGCGCCAGCTCCGCGTCCGACAGCGGATGGCCGCCCGCCACCCGGCCGGCGGCGGCCATCGCGTCTTCCACATCGCGGCGGCTGCAGCCCGCGGGATCCGCGCGATGCGCCGCCTCGCGTGCGCCCGCCCGTTGCCGCATCGAAGACGCCAACTCGGCGCTGCGCGCCCCGCCGTCGGCGGCGATGACGGCCTGCAGGTCGGCGCGCCGCGGGTAGAGCCGCCTGCCGTCCAGCACCGCCGCGGCGGCCAACGGCGACGCGGACGGGTCGTCCACCGCGCCGCTCGAGCCGCAGCCGTCCACGCAATGCCAGCGCCCGCCGCGGGCCACCCGATCCACCACGTGCGCGGCCCACAGCTCAATGTCGTACGCGGACAACGCGTCTGCGAGCGTCGCGCACAGCTGCCGGTAGTCCTGGTTGCACCGGGGACAGTGCGCGCCGTCGGCGGCGACGATCACTGCGATCGCGGCTTCGGGCTCGGCCGCGGCGGCGACCTCGGCGAGGTGGCCGACCCGGTCCACGAGCTCCTCGCCGAGGTCGACCCGCAGCACCGACCCTAGTTCGCCGCCGGTCAATGACACCAGTACCAATGAATTTTCCGGAACGAAGCCGAGAACAGCCGGTAGCGCGGCGATCAATGCCCCGGGGCGGTTCAGTTCACAATCTCCTCGATGCGTCGTCATGAGCGTCAACGCTGACGGCGGCCACCGTCAGCTTGTGCGCACGTGACCGGGCTGGGCCACCCGTCTGTGGAGAAAGTCTCGACTGTGGGCCTTATCGTCTAACCATGGGTTCGATGCAGGAGTACGACATGGTCGTCATCGGTTCGGGGCCGGGCGGCCAAAAGGCCGCCATCGCCTCGGCCAAGCTAGGGAAATCCGTCGCCATCATTGAACGCGGCCGAATGCTCGGCGGTGTCTGCGTGAACACCGGCACGATCCCGTCAAAAACGTTGCGCGAGGCGGTGCTTTACCTCACCGGGATGAACCAGCGCGAGCTCTACGGGGCGAGCTATCGCGTCAAAGACCGGATCACCCCGGCCGATCTGCTGGCGCGGACCCAGCACGTGATCGGCAAGGAAGTCGACGTGGTGCGTAACCAGTTGATGCGCAACCGAATCGACCTGCTGATCGGGCACGGCCGGTTCCTCGACCCGCACACTGTCGTCGTCGAAGACCCCGGCCGCCGGGAGATGACCACCGTCAGCGGTGAATACATCGTCATCGCCACCGGCACCAGGCCGGCGCGGCCGTCCGGAGTCGAGTTCGACGAAGATCGGGTGCTCGACTCCGACGGGATCCTGGATCTCAAGACGCTGCCGGCCTCCATGGTCGTCGTCGGCGCCGGGGTGATCGGCATCGAGTACGCGTCCATGTTCGCCGCGCTGGGCACCAAGGTCACCGTGGTGGAAAAGCGGGACGACATGCTGGACTTCTGCGACCCCGAGGTGGTCGAGGCGCTGAAATTCCACCTGCGCGACTTGGCGGTGACGTTCCGGTTCGGTGAGGCGGTGACCGCGGTCGACGTCGGCTCGGCAGGCACCGTCACCACCCTGGCCAGCGGCAAGCAGATTCCCGCCGAGACCGTCATGTACTCCGCGGGGCGCCAGGGTCAGACCGATCACCTCGACCTGCAGAACGCCGGCCTCGAGGTCGAGGGTCGCGGACGGATCTGGGTCGACGACAGATTCCAGACCAAGGTGGAGCACATCTACGCCGTCGGCGACGTGATCGGCTTCCCGGCGCTGGCCTCGACCTCGATGGAGCAGGGACGGCTTGCCGCCTACCACGCGTTCGGGGAAGCCTGCGAGGGCATGACCGACCTGCAGCCGATCGGCATCTATTCGATCCCCGAGATCTCCTACGTCGGTGCCACCGAGGTGGAGCTGACCAAGAACGCGGTTCCCTACGAGGTCGGGGTGGCGCGGTATAAGGAGCTGGCCCGCGGTCAGATCGCCGGCGACTCCTACGGCATGCTCAAGCTGCTGGTGTCCACCGAGGACCGCAAGCTGCTCGGGGTGCACATCTTCGGCACCAGTGCCACCGAGATGGTGCACATCGGGCAGGCCGTGATGGGTTGCGGCGGCACCGTCGACTACCTGGTCGACGCGGTGTTCAACTTTCCGACGTTCTCCGAGGCCTACAAGGTCGCCGCGCTGGACGTGACGAACAAGATGCGGGCGCTCAGCCAGTTCCGTCGCTGACCGGGCCGTCCTACGAGCAGCTGTCGTCGGGTCCGTTCGGCACCATGTCGCCCGGACCGCCGGCCTCGGCGCGGACGAGTAACTGCGCGGTTTGTTCGTCGAACGGCGCCGAGTACGACACGTTCTCGGCGCACCCGCCGCGCTCGAAACCACCGATCACCCCGGTGAGCGTGGTACCGCTGACCCACGGCCCGCCGCTGGTGCCGCCCACCAGCCCTTCGCACACCAACGAGGGAAATCCGCTGTCGTTGACCGAGGTGCTGGTCTGACAGCCGATGGGCGAGCCGCCCACCCCGGCCGGATACCCCATCACCGTGACGTGACTGCCGGGCGGGGGGGCCACGCCCAACGTCAGCGCCAGGCCGACGTGTGACTCGACCGAACCACCGCCGGTGCTGCTGACCCGCGCGATCGCATAATCGGCGCGGGGATCCCTGCTGGCGCTCCAGCGGGGATCGAGGTAGACGGCATCAGCGGTCCACATGTCGGGGGGCGCGGCGGTACCGGCGAAACCGGGAACGAAGGTGATGCGGGACGCCCCGGCCAGGCAGTGCGCCGCGGTCATCACCAGGTTCCCGTTCCCCGAATGCACGACGGAACCCGTGCAAACATGCACGTTGCCCCCGTCCAGGAAGATCGCGCCCACGCGCCTGTCCGGGTCCACCGGACCCGCGACCGCCTGCTGCTGGGGCTGGCTGAGATGCTGAACCGGCCCGCTGACCCGCGAAGGGGACACGGGGGGGATCGATGCGTGCTCGGCGGGTCGCGTGCACGACGTCACCAACGTCGCAAGGCCGACCACCGGGCAAAGCAATACGAAAGGCACGCGCATTTGGTGTCCATCATGCCCGACCCTAGGGTGGCAAGCAGTGCTGGACGCAGCACCGTGTGACGACGGGTTTGCTGGCTAATTTGCCACCGCCGAAAATATCGGATACGGATTACGTTCCGGCGTTACCGCGTTTCACGGCTTAAATGCAGACACGGTTCGCTGTTTGATGTCGCTGCCCGTTGATTCGGGGGACACTGGTAAGGGCACCCTCGAGAGACCCCCGAGAGGAGGAAAACCCTGATGGCCCACGATCAAAACCCGGACGATTACCAGCCAGGACAACCCGGGCTGTACGAGCTGGAGTTCCCGGCGCCCCAGTTGTCGACGAACGACGGCCGCGGCCCGGTTCTGGTGCATGCCTTGGAGGGCTTCTCCGACGCCGGTCACGCGATACGGCTGTCCGCCACGCACCTGAAGACCTTCCTGGACACCGAGCTGGTCGCGTCGTTCGCGATCGATGAATTGCTGGATTACCGCTCGCGGCGGCCGCTGATGACCTTCAAGACGGATCACTTCACCAGCTACGAGGATCCAGAGCTGAGCCTGTATGCGCTGCGCGACAGTGTCGGCACCCCGTTCCTGCTGCTGGCCGGCATGGAGCCGGACCTGAAATGGGAGCGCTTCATCACCGCCGTACGCCTGCTGGCCGAGCGGCTGGGTGTGCGCCGGACCATTGGCCTGGGCACGGTCCCGATGGCGGTTCCGCACACCCGGCCGATCACGCTGACCGCGCATTCCAACGACGGTGAACTGATCGCCGATTTCCAGCCCTGGATCTCGGAGATCCAGGTGCCCGGCAGCGCGTCCAACCTGCTGGAATACCGGATGGCCCAGCACGGGCACGAGGTTGTCGGATTCACCGTGCACGTCCCGCACTACCTGACGCAGACCGACTATCCCGCCGCCGCGCAGGCGTTGCTCGAGCAGGTGGCAAAGACCGGATCGCTGGAGCTGCCGCTGTCCGCGCTGTCAGACGCGGCGGCAGAGATCCGGGCCAAGATCGACGAGCAAGTCCAAGCGAGCGCGGAAGTTGCTCAAGTGGTGGCTGCGCTCGAGCGCCAGTACGATGCCTTCATCGACGCTCAGGAGAACAGGTCGTTACTAACTCGCGACGAGGATCTGCCTAGCGGAGATGAGCTGGGTGCGGAGTTCGAGCGATTCCTCGCCCAAGAGGCAAGCAAGAAGTCCGAGGACGACGACCAGACGTAAGTCGTCGAAGGTTTTCGGAACGCCGATAGCCCGACCCGAGACAAGGGTGGCGAGATGACCGAGCGGAAGCGCAAGAGCAACCTTCGCCCGGTCCGTGAGGTGACGACCCCGAGGCTGGAGTTTCGCACCATCCATGGTTACCAGCGGGCCTACCGGATCGCCGGTTCCGGGCCTGCGATTCTGCTGATCCACGGCATCGGCGACAACTCCACCACCTGGAACGCCGTGCAGGCCAAGCTTGCTCAGCGATTCACGGTCATCGCCCCGGATCTGCTGGGCCACGGGAAATCCGACAAGCCGCGCGCCGACTACTCGGTCGCGGCGTACGCAAACGGGATGCGTGACCTGCTCAGCCTGCTCGAGATCGAACGGGCGACCATCATCGGTCATTCGCTGGGCGGCGGCGTCGCGATGCAGTTCGCCTACCAGTTCCCGCATATGGTCGAGCGGCTGATCCTGGTCGCTTCCGGTGGCGTCACCAAGGATGTCAACCTGGTCCTGCGGTTGGCCTCGCTGCCGATGGGCGGCGAGGCTCTGGCGTTGCTGCGGCTACCTCTGGTGCTGCCGGCGATTCAGCTGGCGGGACGGTTGGCGGGCCTGGCGATCGGATCGACCGGCCTGGGCCGCGATCTGCCCAACGTGCTGCGGATCTTGGATGACCTGCCGGAACCGACGGCGTCGGCGGCGTTCAGCCGGACCCTGCGCGCGGTGGTGGACTGGCGCGGGCAGATCGTGACCATGCTGGACCGATGTTATTTGGCCGAGGGCACCCCGGTGCAGATCGTCTGGGGCACCAAGGATGTGGTCGTCCCGGTCCGTCACGCCTGGATGGCGCATGCCGCGATGCCCGGCTCGCTCCTCGAGATCTTCGAAGGCTCCGGCCACTTCCCGTTCCACGACGACCCCGCCCGCTTCATCGACATCGTCCAGCGCTTCATCGACACCACACAGCCCGCCCAATACGATCAGGCCACCATGCGTGAGTTGCTCCGCACCGGCGGCGGCGAGAAGACCGTCACCGGCCCCGCCGACACCCGCGTCGCCGTGCTGAACGCCATGGGTTCCGACGAGCGCAGCGCCACCTGAACCACCATCACCCGGGCGGCCTCAGCCGGGGCCGTACAGTCGGGCCATGGGTATCGACGTGGCGGTGGTGCGGGTGTTCACGGATCCGGACGGGAATTTCGGCAATCCGCTCGGCGTGGTCGACGCGAGCCTGGTCGGCGTCGCGGACCGACAGCGGCTGGCATCCCAATTGGGCTACAGCGAAACGATATTCGTCGATTTCCCGGCCGCCGGATCAACGACCGCGCACGCCACCATCTACACCCCGCAGACCGAACTGGTGTTCGCCGGGCACCCGACCGTCGGCGCGTCGTGGTGGCTGCGCGAGAACGGCCGGCCGATCAACACGCTTCAGGTGCCGGCCGGCATCGTGCAGGTGCATTACGAGGGCGACCTGACGGGCGTCAGCGGCCGCTCGGAATGGGCCCCGGAATTGGCCATTAACGAATTCGATTCGGTCGCTGACCTTTTCGCCGCCGACCCCGACGATTTTCCCGACGACACCGCGCACTACCTGTGGACCTGGATCGATCGGGCCGCCGGATCGTTGCGTGCCCGAATGTTCGCGGCCAACCTGGGCGTGCCGGAGGACGAGGCAACCGGGTCGGCGGCGATGCGGATCACCGACTTCCTCAGCCGCGACCTGCGCATCACCCAGGGCAAGGGGTCCGTGATCGAAACCACCTGGAACCCCGAGGGCTGGGTGCTGGTAGCCGGGCGCGTCGTCAATGACGGCGTCAGGCACATCGACTGACGCGGTTCAGCGCTGTCGGTGCAACA
>Ga0210389_10001913_pt1 | contig 16651 bp, 17 predicted proteins | sample IncBWH28OmetaG_FD_160127 | JGI IMG/M metagenome (GOLD analysis project Ga0210389, IMG submission 160127) | Forest soil microbial communities from Barre Woods Harvard Forest LTER site, Petersham, Massachusetts, United States - Inc-BW-H-28-O ...
AAATCGCCTGCGATCGTCGACCGCTCCGCCGATCTGGCGGAAGCCGCGCAGCGCATCGCCTACGCAAAACTGCTCAATGCCGGCCAGACCTGCATCGCGCCGGATTACGCGCTGGTGCCGGAAGCCTCCTTGCAGGATTTTGCCGACAAGGTGCAGGCCAACATGCGGACCATGTTCGGCACCGATCCCGATAACAGGGATTACACCTCGATCGTCTCCGACCGGCATTATGCGCGGCTCGAAGGCCTGGTGACGGACGCGGCCGCCAAGGGCGCGCGGATCATGCAAGTCACAAAGCCCGACGATGCCGCGTGGAAATCCAAACGCAAGTTTCCGCCGACCATCGTGGTCGGCGCGACACCCGACATGACCATCATGCAGGAGGAAATCTTCGGGCCGCTGCTGCCGGTGATGGGCTACAAGGATGCCGGCGAGCCGGTTGCCTATATCAACAGGCACGACCGGCCGCTGGCGCTCTACTGGTTCGGCAAGGACGAGACGGCGCGCGACGAGGTGCTGGCGCGCACCGTCTCCGGCGGCGTCACCGTCAACGACTGCCTGTTTCACTTTGCCCAGATCAACCAGCCGATGGGCGGGGTCGGCGCCTCCGGCACCGGCGCCTATCACGGCGAATGGGGCTTTGACAATTTGAGCAAGCTGAAGCCGGTGTTCTACCGCTCGCCGTTCAACCGTCTCGCCGATCTCTATCCGCCCTATGGCGCCAAGATCGCGCGGATGCAGAAGATACTGCGGTTCATGTCGTAATGAATTTCGCGATCGTCATTCCGGGGCGCATCGAAGATGCGAACCCGGAATCTCGAGATTCCGGGTTCGATGCTTTGCATCGCCCCGGAATGACGAATAAAAAAAATAGGGGGATGCGCATGACGGATACATTCGATTTTGTGGTGGTCGGCGGCGGCTCCGGCGGCTGCGCGGTCGCAAGCCGGCTCTCTGAAGATCCCAACACATCGGTGGCGCTGCTGGAGGCCGGCGGCAAGGACGACAACTGGGTGGTCACCACGCCCGGCGCGCTGATCCTGATGGTCTCGGGCAAGGTCAACAACTGGGCGTTCGACACGGTGCCGCAGGCCGGCCTCAACGGCCGCATCGGCTACCAGCCGCGCGGCAAGGGGCTCGGCGGCTCGTCCGCGATCAACGCCATGGTCTATATCCGCGGCCACCGGCGCGACTACGACCAGTGGGCGGCGCTCGGCAACCCCGGCTGGTCCTATGCCGACGTGCTGCCCTATTTCAAGCGCTCGGAGGACAATTCCGAACTCGGCGGCGAGTATCACGGCAAGGGCGGCCCGCTCCATGTCTCGGGATCGCGCTCCGACAATCCGGTGCGGGAAACCTTTCTGCAGGCCGCACGCGAGGCGCAATTCCGCATCCGCGAGGATTTCAACGCCGAGGAGCAGGAAGGCCTCGGCACCTACCAGGTCACGCAGAAGAACGGCGAGCGCTGGAGCGCGGCGCGCGGCTACATTCACCCCTTCATGGCGACCCGCGCCAACCTGCGCGTCGAGACCAAGGCGCACGCCACCCGCATCCTGTTCGAGGGCAAGCGAGCGGTCGGCGTCGAATACCGGCAGGGCAAGGAGATCAGGCAAATTCGCGCCCGCCGCGAAGTGATCCTTTCCCTGGGCGCGTTCCAGACCCCGCAATTGCTGATGCTGTCCGGCGTCGGCGACAGCGCCGCGCTGGCCAAGCACGGCATCGCCAGCGTGCACCATCTGCCCGGGGTCGGACAAAACCTGCAGGATCATCCGGATTTCGTCTTTGGCTTCACCTCGGATGCGCCGCACTTCGCCGGACTTTCGTTCGGCGGCATCGCGCGGATCTTCAAGGGCATCGCGCAATACCGGCGCGATCGGCGCGGGCCGATGACCTCCAACATCGCCGAATGCGGCGGCTTCCTGAAAACCCGCCCCGACCTCGATGTCCCCGATATCCAGCTGCATTTCTGCATGGCGATGGTGGCCGATCACGGCCGCAAGCCGCGCTGGGGCACCGGCTTCTCCTGTCACGTCTGCCTGCTGCGTCCCGAAAGCCGCGGCAGCGTCTGGCTGCAGAGCGCCGACCCTTATGCCGCGCCCGCGATCGATCCGAACTTTCTCGGCGAGCAAGCCGACCTCGACAGCATGGTGGCAGGCTTCAAAATGACAAAGCGGCTGCTGGATGCGCCGGCGTTGAAAGCGCTGCAGACCTCCGACGTGTTCACCGCCGGCGTCGAGAGCGACGACGACATTCGCAAGACGCTCCGCCAATATGTCGACACGGTCTATCACCCGGTCGGCACCTGCAAGATGGGCACCGGCGATCCGCTCGCCGTGGTCGATCCGACACTGAAGGTTTACGGACTCGAAGGCCTGCGCGTGGCCGATGCCTCTGTGATGCCGATCCTGATCGGCGGCAACACCAACGCCCCGACCATCATGATCGGCGAGAAGGCCGCCGACATGATCAAGGCCGAGATGCGGGCGGGGTGATGGCGCCGCGTACGATATCATCGTCCTGAGGAGCGCGCCCTCTTGGGCGCGCATCTCGAACCGGCTCCACCGAGCGACATCCGGGTACCATCATCATCGGAAAGACAGCCGCAAGACCGACGCGGCGCTCGCTCCGACTAAAATATCGAAAACAACCCCATGCAAAGTAGCTTGCCGTCGTCGGCATGGATGCTTTGAGCGTGGAAACATTTTGACACGTCGGGCAAATCCAGCGGCACAATTCCATCTTCGCGCGAGTCCCGGCGTGGTAGACTGCGTCGTAGGGTGGGCAAAGGCGCACTTGCGCCGTGCCCACCGTTCAATTTCACATTGGCAAAGATGGTGGGCACGGCGCGAAGGGCGCGCCTTTGCCCACCCTACGATCTGAGTACGCAACCGTCATCCTGAGGTGCGAGCCACTTCGGCGAGCCTCGAAGGATGACGGAATTTGTGGCCTATCCTTCGAGGCGCGCAAGAGCGCGCACCTCAGGATGACGACAGGACTCGTGGCGACGCCCTCACGTCAATAAAAATCCGCCATCCACCGTCACCACGCTGCCGGTCATGTAGCGCGAGGCGCGGGACGCCAGCAGCAGGATCGCGCCGTCGAGATCGGACTCGGCGCCGACGCGGCGCTGCGGAATCCGCTTTGCCAGTTTTTCGCCCGACGGCGTCGACCAGAAATCATGGTTCATCTCGGTGTCGATATAGCCCGGCGCCAGCGCGTTGACGCGGATGCGGTTGCCGGCAAGTTCCAGCGCCATCACCTTGGTGGCCTGGATGATGCCCGCCTTCGAGATCGTATAGGGCGAGAGGAACTTCATCACCCCGAAACCAAGCACCGAGGCGATGTTGACGATATTGCCTTCCTGCTTGCGCGCGATCATCCGCCGCGCCATCTCGGTGGCGGCGAAATAGGCGCCCTTGAGGTTGGCGTTGATGACGGAATCCCAGTCGGCCTCGGTTTGATCGACCGCGAGCTTCTCGATGGCGATGCCGGCATTGTTGATCAGCACGCTAACCGGGCCGAGCGCGGCCTCCGCGCTGTCGATCGCGCCTGCGATCGAGGCTAGATCGGTGACGTCCATCTGCACCGCGACGGCGCGGCCGCCGCGCCCGCGAAGTTCATCCTCGAGGCTCTTCAGCTTGGCGGTCTGGCGCGCCGCCAGCGCGACCGCGGCGCCGTGGGCGGACAGAACCCGCGCGAATTGCCGCCCCAGCCCTTGAGAGGCGCCGGTGACGAGAATGACTTCCTGGCTGACGTCGAACAGATCGGACATGACGAATTCCCTGAGGGTGATATGACCCCTTGATAGCGGCGATTTCCGCCGGCGCAAAGCCGGGGTCTTATCAGGGGCTGTGATGTTGGCTACAATGCCCGCATCGGACCTCAAAAAACGACTGACAAAACGGGAGCGAAACAGTGGATCTTGGAATCAAAGGCCGCCGCGCCATCGTCTGCGCATCGAGCAAGGGCCTCGGCCGCGCCTGCGCGATGGCGCTCGCCAACGAAGGCGTCCATGTCACCCTGACGGCGCGCGGCGCCGAGGTGCTGAAGAAGACCGCCGACGAAATACGGAAAGCCAATCCCGGCGTCACGGTGACCGAAGTCGCCGGCGACATCACGACGCCCGCGGGCCGCGAAGCGGCGCTGAAGGCCTGTCCCGATCCGGATATCCTGATCAACAATGCCGGCGGCCCACCGCCGGGCGATTTCCGCAACTGGACCCGCGACGACTGGATCAAGGCGATCGACGCCAACATGCTGACCCCGATCGAACTGATCAAGGCCACCGTGGACGGCATGATGGCGCGCAAATTCGGCCGCATCGTCAATATCACCTCGGCCGCGGTAAAATCGCCGATCGAGATATTGGGCCTGTCCAACGGCGCCCGCGCCGGCCTCACCGGTTTTGTCGCCGGCATCTCCCGCAAGACCGTGATCAACAACGTCACCATCAACGGATTGTTGCCGGGTCCGTTCGATACCGATCGGCTGCGTGGCACCGGAAAAGCGGAGGCCGAGAAGCGTGGTATGTCGGTGGAAGCGGTGATGGCGGAGCGGGCGAAGCTCAATCCCGCCGGGCGCTTCGGCGATCCCGAGGAATTCGGCCAGGCCTGCGCGTTTCTCTGCAGCGCCAAGGCCGGCTTTATCACCGGCCAGAACATCCTGCTCGATGGCGGTGCGTTTCCGGGCACGCTGTGAAGGCGGTCTGGTACGAGCGAACCGGCGCCGCGCCCGATGTGCTGAGCTTTGGCGACATGCCGACGCCGGTGGCCGGGCCCGGCGAAGTCCGGGTTCGGCTGGAGGCCTCCGGCGTCAATCCCTCCGATGCCGGCCGCCGCGCCGGCAGCTATCGCGCGATGGAATATCCGCGCGTGATCCCCAACAGCGACGGCGCCGGGATCGTCGACCAGGTCGGCGACAGCGTCACGCGGCTCGCCATCGGTCAGCGCGTCTGGCTGTTCAACGGCCAGCGCAACGGCCGCGCCTTCGGCACCGCGGCCGAATATATCGCGCTATCAGAGCATCTGGTGACGCCATTGCCATCAGACCTGTCGTTTGCAGCCGGCGCGACGCTCGGCATTCCCTGCATGACCGCGTGGTGCTGCCTGTTTGCGGACGGGCCGGTCGCCGGCCAGACGGTTTTGGTCAGCGGCGGCGCCGGCGCGGTCGGCCACTATGCCGTGCAACTGGCGAAATGGGGCGGCGCGCGGGTGATCGCCACCGTCAGTTCTCCGCTGAAAGCCGATCAGGCACGCCATGCCGGTGCTGATCTCGTCGTCAACTACAGGAACGAGGACGTCGTCGCCAAGGCGATGGCATTCACCGAACAACGCGGCGTCGATCGCGTGGTCGATGTCGATTTCGGCGGCAACATCGCGACCACGCTGAAACTGATGGCCATGAATTCGACCATCGCCGTCTACGCCACCAACGGCAATCGCACCCCGGTTGTTCCGATGCGCGAACTGATGGAAAAATGCATCGCACTGCGCGCCCTGGTGCTGCCCGCGCTGCCGCCGTCGCTGCACGCGGCAGCGCAGGCGGATATTTCGAAATGGCTTGCCGCGGGCAAACGCATCCACAACGTCGCGGCGCAATTTCCGCTGTCCGAAACCGCGCAGGCGCATCTCGCGGTGGAAAAAGGCGACAAGCTCGGCACCGTCATCGTCGACTGCGCACGCTAGAGACCAAACGATAGTGGATCAGCTTGCACGACCCCACCTCTCCCATCGGGAGAGGTCGGCGCGGAGCGCCGGGTGAGGGGTTCGGCTCTATCGATCGACCGTACCCCCTCACCCCAGCCCTCACCCCAGCCCTCTCCCCATCGAAGTCGGATATGTCCGACTTCGACAAGTTGAGATGCCCAACTCGGGTAAACCCGAGTTGGGTGGAGAGGGGGCGCACCGAGATCGCCGAGACATCTCTCGTCTAATTCTCACACCGGCGTGGTGCGCTCGTCGCTCCAGCTCAGGCCGAAGGCATCGAGCCCCTCAGCGAGGTAGTCGCTGACCAGGGGTTCGCCGAGCAGATAGCTTGCGGTGCGCTTGCGCCCCTCGGCGGCCTCGCGCCGCAGATCGTCCCATTCCTCGATTCCGCCATCGCCGCGCCCAAGCCGCATCAGGGCGACCAGATCGATCTGCTCGTCCTCGGTCATGGCGTTGATGAAGCCGGTGATCTCGCGCACCACGGGATCGTCGCCGTCATCCTCCAGCACGTCGATCATATTGTCGTCGGCGCCGTTCGACCCGGAGTCCGGATCGGACGCCCCCTCCTTGGCGTCGAATTCGCGGGTTTTCTCGATCAAAAAGCCGACCTTTTCGGCCGAAATCGCCAATTCTGGCATGCTTCGCTGCTCCCTGGCTGCTCGCTGCGCCTGGCCCGACAACGCGCAAGCCCGCGAGATGATCCATTGCGCGGGAGTACGGAAACCAGCATCTTTCACCCCAAGAAACCAAGGCTGAAGGGATCAAGGGAAAACGCCGGATGCGCTGGAACATTGGCAAGGTCAAAATCACGAAAATCGTCGAACTGGAAACGGTGGGCAGCACGCGCTTCATCCTGCCGCTCGCCACCAACGAGGAAATCCGCAAACTGCCATGGCTGATTCCCGCTTTCGCGACCGACGAAGGCCGGCTCAAAATGTCGATCCACTCGCTGGTGGTGGAGACGCCATCACGCAGGATCGTGGTCGACACCGGGCTCGGCAACGACAAGCAGGGCCGCAACGTGCCGACCTGGAATAACCGCAACACGCCCTTCCTCGAAACCATGACGGAAGCGGGCTTTGCGCCCGACAGCATCGACACCGTGCTGTGCACGCATCTGCATGTCGATCACGTCGGCTGGAATACCAGACTGGTCAGCGGCGAATGGGTGCCGACGTTTGCCAATGCACGCTATGTGTTCGGCAAGACCGAATACGAGCATTGGCGCGATCACAGCATCGAGCCAGACCGGGCCGCCGTATTCAACGACTCGGTGAAACCGATCATCACTGCCGGCAGGGCCGACCTGGTCGCCAGCGACGCCAGGGTGTCAGATGAAATCACCCTGATCCCGACGCCCGGCCACAGCCCTGGCCATATGAGCATTCTGATCCAATCTGACGGCGAAACCGGTCTGCCCACCGGCGACGTCGCCCACCATCCCTGCCAGATGGCGCATCTCGACTGGTCGTCGACCGCGGATTCCGATCCGGTCCAGTCGGCGGTAACGCGGCGCGAATTGTTCTCGCGCTTCGCCGATACCCCGACCCTGGTGATCGGCGGCCATTTCAGCGCCGCCCATATCCGGCGCGACGGCGACGCCTTCAAATTCATCGTTTAGGGAGCTGCCATGCGGCTCGGCAGTTGAATTTCCCCGCGCGCTGTTCCAAGAAGCATCCAAGCCAACCAAACCATCCCAGGGAGTGAAGCGAAATGAAGCTTGTTCGTTACGGGGCCATTGGCCAGGAAAAGCCCGGCCTGATCGACAAATCCGGCCAATTGCGCGATTTGTCGGCGCATCTGAAGGATCTCAACGGCGAGGCCTATGCGCCGGCCTCGCTGGCCAGGCTCGCCGGCCTCGACCCCGCCTCGCTCCCGGCTGTGGGCGGCACCCCGCGGCTCGGCGCGCCGGTGACCGGCATCTCCAAATTCGTCGCCATCGGGCTGAACTATGTCGATCACGCCAAGGAGACCGGCGCGCAGATCCCGACCGAGCCGATCTTCTTCCTCAAAGCCAACACCGCCCTGTCAGGCCCGAACGATCCGGTGGAGAAGCCCCGCGACTCGATCAAACTCGACTGGGAAGTCGAAATCGCCGCCATCATCGGCACCCGCGCCAAATATGTCGCCGAGGCGGATGCGCTCAATCACGTCGCCGGCTACTGCGTCTGCAACGACGTCTCCGAACGCAATTTTCAGCTCGAGCGTCTGGGCCAATGGACCAAGGGCAAGTCGCACGACACCTTCGGCCCGCTCGGCCCCTGGCTGGTGACCAGGGACGAAATACCGGACGTGCAGAAACTGTCGATGTGGCTCGACGTCAACGGCGAGCGCCGCCAGACCGGATCGACCTCGACCATGATCTTCACCATCGCCAAGTGCATCGCCTACGTCTCGCGGTTCCTGACGCTGCTGCCGGGCGACATCGTCACCACCGGCACCCCGCCCGGCGTCGGCGCCGGCATGAAACCGACCCCGAAATTCCTCAACGTCGGCGACGTGGTCACGCTCGGCATCGAGGGCCTCGGCGAGCAGCGGCAGAAAATCGTCGCGGCGTGAGGTGACGCGTCATCCTGAGGTGCGAGCGCGACGACGCATTTCGCGTCGTCGTGCGAGCCTCGAAGGATGACTGTTCGATCTACCTATCCTTCGAGACGCCGCGCAAGGTGCGCGGCTCCTCAGGATGACGGCGCTGCTTATTCGAGTCTTAATCTCAAGGAATTTCCCATGAAACTCTCCTACTCCCCGGCCTCGCCGTTCGCGCGCAAGGTGCGCATTGCCGCGATCGAACTCGGCCTGATCGACAAGATCGAATTCATGCCGGCGGCCGTGGTGCCGGGGCAGCCTAACGACGACTATTCGAAGATCACGCCGCTGAAGAAGCTGCCGGTGCTGATCCTCGACAATGGCGAGGTGATCCTGGATTCCTATGTCATCGTCGAATACCTCGACAACCTCGCCGGTGGCGGGAAGCTGATTCCGGCGTCCGGCGCCGCGCGCTGGAAGGTCAAGAGCGATCATTCCCTGCTGCAGGGCATGCTGGATTCGATGCTATTGTGCCGCTACGAAAGAATGGTGCGGCCGGAGCCGCTGCGCTGGCAGGCATGGAGTGACGATCACTGGAACCGGGCCTGGAACGGCATGGCGCATTTCGAGAAGCAGGCCGACATGCTGTCGCGCCCGCTCGATATCTCCCAGATCGCGCTTACTTGCGTGCTCGGCTATGCCGATTTCCGCTTTGCCGATTGCGGCTGGCGCAAGGCCTATCCGAAGCTCGATGCCTTCCACGAAAAAATGCTGGCCCGGCCTTCGGTGAAAATATCGCTGCCGCCGCCGGCGTAAGCGTCAGGAGTTGCCATGAGCCTCAAACTTTCCGCCGGCGAACTGACCATCCACCGCATCATCGAGCAGGAAACCACGTTCCTGCCGGCGCTGGAGTTGCTGCCCGGCCTGACGGCGGAGGTGCTGGCGGAGAACCGGCCATGGATGCGCAATGCCGGCGCCATCGACGCCAGCGACGTGCTGATCCTGTGTTTCCAGTCCTACATCGTGAAGACGCCACACCACACCATTCTGGTCGACAGCTGCATCGGCAACGACAAGCCGCGGCCGCAGCGGCCGAAATGGAATATGAAGACCGACGGCACCTATATGCGCGCGCTGGCGACGGCCGGCTTCTCGGTCGATGACATCGACTATGTGATGTGCACCCATCTGCATGTCGATCACGTCGGGTGGAACACGCGGCTGGAAAATGGCCGCTGGCTGCCGACCTTTCCGAACGCACGCTATGTGTTCGCAAGGACCGAGTTCGACTACTGGACCGAGCAGAATGCGAAGACGGAGGTCCCGCCATTCGGCGACAGCGTGCTGCCGATCGTCGAAGCCAGGAAGGCCGAGATCGTGCACGACGATTTCGAGATCGGCGACCATGTGCGCATCCTGCCGACGCCCGGGCATACGCCGGGACACGTCGCCTTCACCTTCGGCCGCGGCAAGGACACCGCCGTGGTCAGCGGCGATCTCATGCATTCGCCGCTGCAGGCACGCTATCCCGAACTTTCGGTGAAATTCGACGTCGACCAGGCGCAGGCGGCGGTGACGCGGCGCAATTTCCTGGAGCGCTATTGCGACACCGACACGCTCTGCTGCACCGCGCATTTTCCCTCGCCGTCTTCGGGAAGGATCCGCCGCTGGGGCAACGGCTTTTCCTGCGAGCCGGCGTGAGCATCCCGACGGAAGCAGCCACCTTCGAGACCCTTGCCGTCGAAAGGGTCGGCGAATATGTGGCGATCGTCCGGCTCAACCGGCCGAACGCCTCCAACGCGCTCAACACGCAGATGGGCCTCGATCTCGTGCGCTACTTCGAGGATGTCGCGCTCGATGCCAAAGGCCTGCGCTGCATCGTTCTGACCGGATCGGGCGACAAGGCCTTCTGCGCCGGTGGCGACCTCAAGGAGCGCCGCGGCATGACCGACGAGGCATGGACGCGCCAGCACGTGATCTTCGAGCGGATGGTGCGGGCGTTGATCGACTGCCCGGTTCCGATCATCGGCGCCGTCAACGGCGCCGCCTATGGCGGCGGCTGCGAGATCGCGGGCTGCTGCGATTTCCTTTACGCCGCCGAGACCGCGCGCTTCGCCTTGACCGAGGTGACGCTCGGCATCATGCCGGGCGGCGGCGGCACGCAAACCCTGCCGCGCGCCGTCGGCGAGCGCCGCGCCAAGGAACTGATCCTGACCGGAAAACCGTTTTCGGCCGCGCAAGCCCATGCCTGGGGGCTCGTGAACGAAGTCTTCCCGCTGTCCGATCTGCTGCGCGAAGCGCTCGCCACCGCTTCCCGCATCGCGCGCAATGCGCCGATTTCTGTCCGCCAGGCAAAATTGGCGATCCATCGCGGCCTGCAATCGTCGCTGCGAGACGGGCTCGCGCTGGAGATCGAGGCCTATAACCGGATGGTGCCGACGGAAGACCGCCGCGAGGGCGTGCTCGCCTTCAACGAGAAGCGGCCACCCGATTTCAAGGGGAGGTAGGAAGCCCACCTCTCCCCGCTCTTTCGCGGGGAGAGGGAGCAGTCAATCGTCGCCGCGCAACCTAAATACATTTCGCTTCAATCGAACAGGCTCGGCGTGTGATTGACGAGCGCGCCTTCGATCGCGAGCATCTTCAGCTTGGTCACCACGCCGCCATTGGCGGAGAAGCCGCCTGGCTTGCCGCCGGCGGCGAGCACGCGATGGCAGGGCACCACGATCGGACAGGGATTGCGCCCGAGCGCCTGGCCGACATCGCGCGACAGTTCGACGCCGCCGAGCCGCTTGGCGATATCGCCGTAGGTCAGGGTCTTGCCCGGCGGAATGCTGCGCGCGATGTCGTAGACGCCGCGGTTGAATTCGGGGACACCATCGAGATCGAGCACGACATCGGTGAGATCGTTCGGCTTGCCCGCGAGCAATTCAACGATGCCGTCGATCGCGCCTTGTACCTCGGCCGGCGGCGGCGCCTCAGTGAGTTCGCCATGGCTCTGGCGGATGCGGGTGCGGGTCTTGTCTTCGCTACCCATCGGCAGCTGCACGCCGCTGACGCCGCGCGCGCCCCATACGATGCCGCAGCGGCCGATCGCGGTGTCGAAAATTGCGAAAGAATGGCCGGTCATGGCTGGCTCCAAATCTGATCGCCCCATGGTTTGAGCTTGATGCCTGATCCCAATATGGGCTTGGAGATTGTTGCTATCCACCCGAATTCTGAGAATATCCCGCATCATTTGCTGCCCTCCGCCTCCCACTCCCATGAGCTTCCCATGCAAACCCTTCCCGTCAACGGCTACGACATGGCCTATCTCGATATCGGGGAGGGCCCGCCTTTGGTCTGCGTGCACGGCTCGCTGTGCGACTTCCGGATCTGGTCGGCGGTGCTCGGCCCGCTGACGCGAAAGCACCGGGTGATCGCGGTGTCTTTGAGGCACTTCTTCCCCGAGCATTGGGACGGCGTCGGCGACACCTATTCGATCGCGCAGCATGTCGACGACATGATCGGCTTTATCGGACAGCTCGACACCGGGCCGGTCGACCTGATGGGGCATTCCCGCGGCGGGCACGTCTCGTTTCGCGTCGCGCAGCGCCGGTCCGACCTGTTGCGCAGGCTGATCCTGGCCGAACCCGGCGGCGAACTCGATGCCACGCTCGATCCCGAGGTGAAACCAGGGGCGCCCTCCCCGCTCGCGGCAAGGTTCAAGACGTCAGCCGAAAAAATCGCGGCCGGCGATATCGACGGCGGATTGACGTTCTTCATGGAAGCGATCGAAGGTCCCGGCGCCTGGGCGCGCTTGCCGGCGACGCCGAAGCAATTGCTGCGCGACAATGCGATGACGCTCATCGGCCAGGTCAGGGACAACCGTCCGCCATTCTCCAGGGCCGATGCCGAGGCGATCAGGACGCCGACGCTATTCATTGGCGGCGCCAATACCAGGGGCCTGCTACCGAAGGTACTGCATACGCTGGCGGCGCATGTGAAGGGATCGAAGACCGCGATGATCCCGGGCACCACGCACCCGATGTTCGAACAAGCGCCGCAGAAATATTGCGAGATCGTACTGGCGTATCTCGCGGCGCCGTAGGAGATTGGAACCCCCTTCCGAGGCCTTCGCCCCATGCAAACGCTAAACGTCAACGGCTACGACATGGCCTATCTCGAGGTCGGCTCCGGGCCGCCGCTGGTCTGTGTCCATGGCACGCTGGGCGATTTCCGAACCTGGTCGGCGGTGATGGGGCCACTGTCGAAGCAATATCGCGTGATATCGGTCAGCCTCAGGCACTTCTTTCCGGAGCACTGGAACGGCATCGGCGACGACTACAAGATGAGCCAGCATGTCGCCGACGTGATCGCCTTCCTCGAACAAATCGCACCGAAACCCGTGAATCTGATGGGGCATTCGCGGGGCGGGCATATTTCGTTCCGCGTCGCTCAGGAGCGGCCCGATCTGCTGCGCAAGCTGGTGCTGGCCGAGCCGGGCGGCGACCTTGATGCGACGCTCGATCCGTCGGCTGCGCCCGCCGTGCCCTCGGCGCTGGGCTTGCGCATCATGGCGTCGGCCGAGAAGGTCAGGGACGGCGATATAGAGGGTGCGCTGCAGGGCTTTTTCGACGGGATCGACGGCGACGGCGCCTGGGCGCGGCTTCCCGCGGCGCCGAAGCAGCAACTTCGCGACAATGTGTTTACGCTGATCGGCCAGATCCACGAGAACCGCAGGCCATACAGCAAGACCGACGCTCAATCGATCCAGACACCGACGCTGTTCATCGGCGGCGCCGACACCAAGGGAGCGTTGCCCGCGGTTACGCGTGCGCTTTCTCCAGACGTTGCGGGCGCCCGGACCGCGATGATCCCCGGCACCCGCCACTGGATGTTCGAACAGGCGCCGCAGGAATTTTGCAGGATCGTGCTGGCGTTTTTGGCGGAATGACTGCGGCTCACGCCCGGTGATAGCCCGCGAGCAGCGAATCCTCGATATCGGGCAAGTTGATCACGATATTTTCCGGCGTGCGGCAGGCCAGCCACCAGAGTTCCTCGGTCGTACTCATATTGGCTTCGAGATGCGGAAGGAACGGCGGCACGAACATGAAGTCGCCCTCCGACATCTCGACATAGTCCTGGTAGTTCTCGCCGAAATAGATGCGGGCGCGCCCCGAAAGCAGATAGGCCCCGGTTTCGGCCTCGCCATGATGATGCGGAAGTGAGCGGAAGCCCGGCGGATTGGAAGCCTTGCCGAACCAGATCCGGCTGGCCGGCGTATGCTGCGGACCGACGCCCGTCATCAGCTTCAACCCGCCGGACTGGGCGGTGTTGCCGTGCTCAAAGCCTTTCCTGGTGATCACAGGCCGATCATTTGCCTTCATGCCGAACTCCAAAGGAGAGAGAGTTGTGCGCCGAGTTTAGAGCAAAACTGCCGCGGGGGCATCCTGTTGGCAAGGCCGGCTCCATCATGGCGCTACGCCCCTCGCGCGGGTTGGTAAAGGCCCAGACCCGGTGCTAGGCTTTTGCCAGGCCGCATTCGTTCCCTCAGAAGGCCACATCGTCAGCAAAGGTTGTACGCGATGATCATCGACTGCCACGGTCACTACACCACGGCTCCCAAGCAGCACGAACAGTGGAGGCAGGCGCAGATCGACGCGCATTCGAAGGGCGCGCCGGCGCCAAAGCGGCCCGCGATCAGCGACGACGAGATCCGCGATTCGATCGTCAACGGCCAGCTCAAGGTGCAGCGCGAACGCGGCACGGATCTGACGATCTTTTCGCCGCGCGCGGCCGGCATGGGGCATCACCTTGGAGATGCCACGACCAGCGAAGCCTGGGCTATCACCTGCAACGACCTGATCCACCGGGTCTGCGGCCTGTTTCCGGACAATTTCATCGGCGTCTGCATGCTGCCGCAGAGCCCCGGCGTCTCGCCGAAAAATTCTGTCGGCGAGCTCGAGCGCTGCGTGCGCGATCACGGGTTCATCGGCTGCAACCTGAACCCCGATCCGTCAGGCGGTTACTGGACCGATCCGCCGCTGTCCGATCCCTATTGGTATCCGATCTATGAGAAGATGGTGGAGCTCGACGTGCCCGCGATGATCCACGTCAGCCACGCCTGCAATCCGGCGTTCCACACCACCGGCTCGCACTATCTGAACGGCGACACTACCGCCTTCATGCAGTTCCTCACTTCGGATGTCTTCACGCGATTCCCGAAGCTGAAAATCATCATTCCGCACGGCGGCGGGGCGGTGCCCTATCACTGGGGCCGCTTCCGCGGACTTGCCCAGGCGCTGAAGCTGCCGCTGCTGAAGGATCACCTGCTCAACAACATCCACTTCGATACCTGCGTCTATCACCTGCCCGGTCAGGAACTGCTCGCCAAGGTGATCCCGGTCGACAACATCCTGTTCGCATCCGAAATGATCGGCGCCGTCCCCGGCATCGATCCCGAGACCGGGCACAATTTCGACGACACCAAACGCTACATCGACCAGCTTCCGCTGTCGGCGGCGGACAAGACCAAGATTTTTGAAGGCAACGCCAGGCGCGTGTTCAGCCGACTGGCAAACCGTGGCAGCAAGAAGACGATGGAGAAGCCTCAATGATCGGATTTTCGGTACAACCCATCGCCCGCCGGGTCAGCCCGGACTACGTGCAGAAATTCAAATCGCTGCCGGTGGCGAATGTCAGCGACTGCATGTCACGGATGACCGGCGGCGGCCCGCGGCTGCGGCCGTATCATGCCGGCGGCGTGCTTGGCGGTCCGGCGTTCACGGTGAAGACCCGCCCCGGCGACAATCTGATGGTGCACAAGGCGCTGGATATCGCCTCCCCCGGCGACGTTGTCGTGGTCGATGCCGGCGGCGATCTCACCAATTCGATCATCGGCGAGATCATGATCAGCCACGCCATCAACCGCAAGCTCGCGGGTATCGTGATCAACGGGTCGATCCGGGATTCGGATGCGGTGCGGACCCTGAGCTTTCCGGTCTATGCGGCCGGCGTCACCCATCGCGGCCCTTATAAGTCCGGTCCCGGCGAAATCGGCAGGACGATCGCCATCGATGGCATGGTGATCGAGCCCGGCGACCTGATCATCGGCGATGGCGACGGGTTGCTGTGCATTCCCTTCGACGAGGTCGAGGAGGTCTACCAGGCCGCCGCCGCCAAGAAGAAGGCCGAGGACAAGACCCTGGCCGACCTGAAGGCGGGACGCTCGATGGACCGCGCCTGGGTCGACGCCGCGCTCAAGCAGCTGGGCTGTAAATTCTAGGGAGAAGGCCGCGACTTGCGCGGCCGGTTGCGGTAAACTTCCGGCAAATCGGCTGAAGATCGAATAAGGAGGAAGCCATGAGACTGACCCAGCAACAGATCGACGACTTCAACCGCGAGGGCTGGCTGTTTCTTCCCGAGCTGTTCCGTGCCGAGGAAGTGGCCCTGCTGGCGCAGGAGGCCGTGGGTATTTACGACACCCAGCGCCCCGAGGTGTGGCGCGAGAAGAGCGGCGCGCCGCGCACCGCTTTTGCCGCCCATCTCTATAACGAGGCATTCGGGCTGCTCGGCGCCCATCCGCGCATGATCGATCCGGTGGAGCAGATTTTTGGCGAAAAGGTCTACATGCATCAGTACAAGATCAACGCCAAATCGGCCTTCACCGGCGACGTCTGGCAGTGGCACCAGGATTACGGCACCTGGAAACGCGACGACGGCATGCCGCTGCCGCGCGCCATGAACATCGCGATCTTCCTCGACGAGGTGATGCCGATAAACGGGCCCCTGATGCTGGTACCGAAGAGCCAGCATGCCGGCGATCTCAAGGCCTCGCATGACCTTGCGACCACCTCTTACCCGCTGTGGACGCTGGACGAGGAGACCGTGACGCGGCTGGTCAGCGAAGGCGGCATTGTCGCGCCGACCGGCAAGGCCGGCGGCATGCTGATGTTCCACGGCAATCTGGTGCACGGCTCGGCCGGCAACATCACGCCCTATCCGCGCAAGATCGTCTACCTCACGCTGAACGCGGTTTCCAACTATATCCGCACCCCCACAAGGCCGGAATATATCGCCCACCGCGACTTCACCCCGATCAAGACCGTGGACGACGACGCGCTGCTGAGGTTGGCGCGCAGCCATCGGCAAGCGGCGGAGTAAGTAGCGCGGCGAGTTTGCTTCACCTCTCCCACAGGGAGAGGTCGGCGCGCTCGGTAACGAGCGTGCCGGGTGAGGGGTTAAGGTCCATCGATAGACCGTAACCCCTCACCCCAACCCTCTCCCAACGGGAGAGGGAGCGCACCACCGCTGCCGCAATGCTGATGCCAACAAGTCAAGCTAGCCGGATCACCCCCTCCATGAACCTCGCACATCTCCTCAACGCCCGCCGCGCGGCCGGTAGTCCCGTCAACGTGGCGCTGATCGGTGCGGGAAAATTC
>Ga0210389_10001914_pt1 | contig 16643 bp, 13 predicted proteins | sample IncBWH28OmetaG_FD_160127 | JGI IMG/M metagenome (GOLD analysis project Ga0210389, IMG submission 160127) | Forest soil microbial communities from Barre Woods Harvard Forest LTER site, Petersham, Massachusetts, United States - Inc-BW-H-28-O ...
AGCGGGAGATGGTAATGTAAGCGCCTTCGATCGATTCCATGTGCCAGCTGAAATCGATGGCGAAAAGTTTATGGCAAATCCAGAGGTTCAGCGAAAATACGGCTGCAGCGCAAGAATACGCTATCCAACGCGACACAGAGTCTCAGTTTAGCTGCTGGGAATCGATAGCTATAACATTGTGGATGTGAACATAGCCGAGCGTATGCGGGATGAGTGGAACCAAAGGGCGAAGATTGACGCCCACTTCTACGTAGCATTCGGGCGGCAGAATCAATCCGAGGAAGACTTTCTCGCCAGCGCCGCGGAATTCCTGCCACCCTTCGAAGCCGAGCTTCCGCGCCTTCCATCCGCGTTACCTTCTGAGCGCCGTGCGCTGGAGATCGGATGCGGTCCCGCACGGTTGATGATTGCGATGAGCCGCCATTTCGGCGAGATTCACGGGGTCGACGTTTCCGATGAAATGGTGGCGCTCGCGCGCCGGAATATCAGGAACGTGCGCAATGCCCAGGTTCACCTGACCTCCGGGACGGATCTGGGCATGTTTGCGGATTCCTGGTTCGACTTTGTGTACTCGTACATCGTTTTTCAGCACATCCCGAGCCGTGAAATTGTACTGAACTACCTGCGTGAAGCACACCGCGTGCTGAAGCCGGGAGGCGTGCTTTGCTGCCAGTTGCGCGGGGTTGCGCCGCCTTCGTCCGCAATGTTGAGCGATTCTGACACATGGACGGGCTGCTGGTTCAGCGCCGATGATGTGGTGGAATTCTCAAGGCGGGAATCGTTCCCTCTGCTGGCACTTACCGGACTCAACACGCAGTACATGTTGACCACTTTCCGTAAGGCGCGAGCCGGCGTTCTGCCATATGCGATGGAAAAGGTCAGGGTGAAAGCCGTCACGGCGGCCGCCCACCCTGAGCCCCGCATTCCCGCGCGCGGCCCGGATGCGGCGGTGAGCCTGTGGATCGAGAATATGCCCGAAAGCGCGAGTCTTGCGGAATGCCGGGTTTTGTTCAACGGCCGGGAACAGTGGGGCTGCTATCTTTCGCCGGTTTCGGAAAACGGGGGCGCGCAACTCAACGCGCGGTTGCCCGATGGCATGGCTCCTGGAGAATGCGAAATGCAAATGTCGGTTAGCGGACGCCTGGTACCAGATCCGCATCGGGTCACCGTGTTCGCACCGGGTCCCCGGACGCCGCGCGTGCGATCCGTGACCGATGGCATCAATCTAACCTCGCGGTATCGCATAGAAACGGGCGGAGCGAAAGTGGTGATAGAGGATATCGACCGTCCTGAGGATGTCTCGTTCCGGATCGCAGGCCATGCGGCTGAGTATGTTCAGTACCATTGCATCGATCCTGTCACCTCGACTTACGAATTTGCTTTCCATCTCGCGCACAAAACCCCGCGCGGACAACGCCGGCTGCTCGAGGTCCGTGTGTGTGGAACCGAGCTTCCTCCTGTTGAGATGGAAATCGTGTAAGTATTGAATCCGCTTTCGGATGATATGCTGGCCAGAGACTTGGATCTTAGCCGATGATTGAACGCCGGAAACCGAAAGTTCTTGTTTTCATTGTTGCCTACAACGCCGAGAAAACCATCCGCAAGGTGGTTCACCGGATTCCGGCAGGGCTTCTGAACACATACGACGTCGACGTGCTGATCATCGACGATTCATCCCGGGACGCCACCTTCGAGAAGGGCCACTCTGTAAGTAAAGAAGCGGATCTTCCCTTCCCCATTACCGTTCTTTTCAATCCGAGGAATCAGGGATACGGCGGAAATCAGAAGCTTGGTTATCACTACGCGCTCGAGCGCGGCTACGATTTCGTGGCGCTGATTCATGGCGACGGCCAATATGCGCCGGAATGCCTGCCCGAATTGCTGGAACCTTTGCGCAAAGGCGAGGCCGGCGCGGTCTTCGGTTCGCGCATGATGACGCCCTCGGGAGCTCGCAGCGGCGGCATGCCTCTGTATAAGCTGGCCGGCAACAAAATTCTCACGTGGATCGAGAATAAGCTGCTCCGCGCCAATTTGAGCGAGTTTCACTCGGGCTATCGCATCTATTCCACCAGGGCGCTCGCGGCTATTCCTTTCGACCGGAACGCCAACGACTTTCATTTCGATACGGAAATCATCATTCAGCTCCTGGTGGCGCGCCAGAGGATCAAGGAACTGCCGATTCCGACGTACTACGGCGACGAGATCTGCTACGTGAACGGTATGAAGTACGCGTTCAACGTGGTTGCAGCGGCGTTGCGCGCGCGTCTGCAGGAAATGGGGCTGTTCTACGAGCGCAAGTTCGATTGCGCGCCGGGGGATTCCCTGCCCTACGTTCCCAAGTTCAACTACGTGAGCCCGCATTCGCTGGCGTTCGAGCGCATCCGGCCCGGATCGGGAGTGCTCGATATCGGCTGCGCGGGCGGCTACATGGGCTCTTATCTGGTCCAACAGAAGCAATGCCACGTTGACGGCATCGATGCGTTTCCCATTGTGCAGCAGGGCTTTGACGCGTTTTATCTGCACGATCTCAACCTGGGACTGCCGCGCCTGAATTACGAAAAGTACAACTATGCCCTGATGCTCGATGTCATCGAACATCTGGCAAAGCCAGAGGCATTTCTGGAACAGCTGCGGGTAGCGCTGAGCCTGAATCCTTCGACCGAAGTGATGTTGAGCACGGCAAACATCGGTTTTCTGGTGACGCGATTCATGCTGCTGCTGGGGCAGTTCAATTACGGGAAGCGCGGGGTTCTGGACTTGACGCATACGCGCCTGTTCACGTGCGCGTCTTTCGAGCGGGCGGTGAAGCAGGCGGGGTTCGATATCGTGGAGCGGATTGGCGTGCCGGCGCCGGCTCCTCTGGCGATCGGGGACAATTTTGTCAGCCGGATGTGTGTGGCGATTAACCGCGCGCTGATCAGGATTTCGCGCGGCATGTTCTCGTATCAGATCTTTCTGCGCGTGCGCCCGCAGCCGACGGTCGAGTACCTGCTGAAAACGGCCCAGGAGCAATCGCAGAAACGCGCTCAGGCGCTGGAGACGGCTCAATCGATGACGTCCGGCGATTGATGCGTTCCTGGCGGACGTTCCTGCTGGACAGCCTGATCCTCGTCTGTCTTTCCATTGTTCTCATCGGGCCGCTGTTCCGCCTCAAATATCTCGACAATTGGCCTTCCATCGAGAGCACGTTCATCGCGGAGGCTCGCATGATCGCCGAGCACTTGCCGCATCCGGGATGGCAGCCGTTGTGGTATTGCGGCACGCGGACTGATTACATTTATCCTCCGGGGCTGCTTTACGGCACGGTGCTGATCATGAAGACGGGCCATGTGCTGCCCGCACGCGCTTATCACTTATTTATTGCCGCATTCTATGTGCTTGGCATCGCAGCGGTTTACTGGCTGGTTCGGACCGGCTCAGGCTCGCGTACCGCGGCCTGGATATCTGCCGCGGGGACGGCATTACTTTCACCATCGTTCGTTGTACTCACGAGCTTCCGGCACGACAGTGCATTCTGGGTACCTCAGCGATTGCATGCTTTGATGGCTTACGGCGAGGGTCCTCATATTTCGTCGCTCTGCTTGATTCCCGCGGCTCTGGCCGCCGCTTTCGTCGCGCTCCGGAAGCGGCGCATTGCCGCGCTCGCAGCGGCGAGTCTGTTCTGCGCGCTCGTCGTCTCAATCAACTTCTACGGAGCGACGGCTCTCGCGATCTTTTATCCGATCCTGGTGTGGTCGGTCTGGAATAGCGAGCGGGATTGGGGAATTTTATGGCGGGCGGCGGCGATTCCTCTGCTGGCTTATGGGTTGTGTGCGTTCTGGCTGACGCCCTCGTATGTGCGAATCACGCTTGTGGATCTCAAATGGGTTGCTCAGCCGGGCACTGGGGCCTCGAAAGTCGGCGCGGCCATCGTGGTTGCGCTTTATTGCATACTGAGTTGGCGATTCGCCGGCCGGCGTTCCGATCTCCAGTGGCGCGTATTCGTGTTGGGCGCTGCATTGTTCTTCAGTCTCGACGTGCTTGGGTTCATCTTCTTTGGATTCAGGGTTGCCGGCGATTCAGTCCGGCTGATTCCGGAGTTGGATCTGGTGTGGATTTTTGTCTTCGCGGAGATCTTTCGCGAATTGTGGCGCCGGCCTAAACTGCGGATGGCTGCTGTGGCGCTGGTTGTGATTGTGTTGCTCCCTTCGATTCGCTATCTGCGGCATGCGTGGTCGCCATTTCCGAAAGCTGCACCGATCGACACCGTCACCGAATACAAGGTCACGCAGTGGGTCCATGATCATCTTCCCCGCGAGCGCGTCCTGCCGGTGGGAGCGATTCGGTTCTGGTTCGATGTCTGGGCCGACAACGAGCAACCGGACGGCGGATCTCTCCAGGGCATGTTGAACCAGGTTCTGCCCACAGCTTCCTGGCAGATCCTCCATGCAACCACGGCCGAAATGGCCACCCTCTGGCTTCGAGCGTTGGGGACCGACGCGGCTGTAGTACTCGACAAGACCGCGCCCGGGCCCTATCACGACTACGAAAAGCCGGAACAGTATCTCGGCGTACTGCCAGTGCTCTATGACAACGATCAGGGCACACGGATTTACCGCGTCCCGCGCGTGTATCCGGGCATCGCACGGGTCGTGGACAACGATCAGATCCGTTCGATCCAGCCGATCATTCGCGGCGACAACATGGATGGCCTGCGGAAGTATGTGTCGGCGGTGGAGGATCCCGCGCGCCCGCAAGCCACAGTTGCCTGGAACGGACCTGATGAGACGAGTATCGGGGCTACGGTTCGGCGCGGTGAATCAATTTTGCTGCAGGAGACCTGGGATCCTGCGTGGCACGCCTACGAGAACGGAATGGCTTTACCGATTCGCGCTGAGCCACTCATGGATTTCATGTTGATCGACGCTCCAGAGGGCTCGCACCAGATTCAGTTGCGGTTCGAAACGCCTTTGGAGAATCGTGTCGGTCAGGTGCTATTCTTCGTCACCGCAGCGGTCATGATCGACCTCGTCGTCATTGGCGTCCGGTGCGTTCCTGCGCAAGACGCATGAGACCGCGGGTGATGCGCTCGGTCCACGTGCCGAAGGGCTGGTCGGTTGTAAGGTAAGTCCAGGTTGCGCCGCGCTGCGAGGGATCGATACCTTCGGCTTCAGCCTCAGCTACTCTTCGCGCGACCTCGTCCTCAAGGCCGTCCATCATGCGGCGGTACATGACGTCGACCTGCTTCATGTATTCGTGATACGGGTCGCGCCCGGCCCATGACACCCAGTGGACGCCGGATCGCAACTCAGCGACCGCGGCGAGATGGTCGGACCAGCGATCATCGATCGTGCGCAGCCTGACGAGCCGTTCGAGATCCAGTTCTCCGCCTGTCAGGACCTCCTGGCGCAGGTGCTGGATCATCTGCCGCTGGCCTTCGATTACGCGCTCGTACTTCTGCAGGAAGACTCGGATATCCAGGTTCTGCCCTTCAACCGAGCGCTGGACCGATTCGGGCGTGTGGTTGAATTGAGAGGCTTCATTGCCGAAGCGCATGACGATGTCATCCTGCTGAGAGACAAAGAAGCGCGAACTGCCAGGGTCGCCCTGACGTCCGGCGCGTCCGCGAAGCTGCAGATCGATTCTCCTGCTTTCGTGGCGGTTCATGCCGATGACATGCAGTCCGCCCAGTTCACCGACGCCTTCGCCAAGCCCGATATCGGTGCCTCGGCCCGCCATGTTGGTGGAGATCGTGACTGCCCCGCGTTCACCTGCATGGGCTATGAGTTGCGCCTCCATTTCTTCATGACGCGCGTTCAGCACGGTGTGCGGAATGTCCCGCAGGAGACGGCTCAAACGCTCCGATTCAGCAACGCTGGCGGTCCCAATGAGTACGGGCCGTCCCGTCTCATGTACGTTCCGAATCTCTTCGAGCACGGCCTGCTCCTTCTCCTGGAGCGTGTGGAAAACAACGTCGGAATGATCGATGCGGATCATCGGCCGGTTGGTCGGGATGACCTCAACTTCGAGGTCGTAAATGCTGCGGAATTCGTCCTTCTGGGTGGCAGCAGTGCCCGTCATGCCGCATACGAACGGATAAAGCGTGATGAGATTCTGCAGTGTGATCGATCCGAGGATGTGACCTTGCGTCTTGAGGGCAACCCCTTCCTTTACTTCGATGGCCGTGTGCAGTCCAGCGGGCCACCTGCGGTTCCGGGCCACGCGGCCCTTGAATTCGTCGACGGATTCGATGGCGCCGCGCTGCACGATGTAATCGACGTCCCGGCGCAGGAGCGCGTGCGCGTGGAGGGCATCCTGAACGGCGGTCAGCAGGGCGAGATTTTCTTCAGCGAAGAGATTGCCGCAGCCGAATGAGTCCTCCACGGCGCGAATGCCGATGTCGGTCAGCGTTACGTTGCGTCCGCGTTCTTCGATGAGGAAATGGAATCCCACACGGAAGTGGCGGACCAGGCGATCGGCGAGCACGGCGAGATTTTCCCCTTCGGGCTCGCCGCCGGCAATGATGAGCGGGATGCGCGCTTCGTCGATCAGGATGGAATCGGCCTCGTCGATCAGGGCCGCTGCGAACGGGCGGTGCACTTGTTCTTCGGGGTCGAGCGCCAATTGATCGCGCAGATAGTCGAAGCCGATCTCGTTGGCCGTTGCATAAGTGATATCGCAGGCATAGGCGCGCTTGCGCTCGGCCGGCGCCAGGGTCTGCTGAATGCAACTCACGGTGAAGCCGAGCCGCTGATAGATAGCGCCCATCCATTGGGCGTCGCGGCGAGCGAGGTAGTCATTCACCGTCATGACATGAACGCCCCCACCCTGCTTTGCCAGCCAGGTCACCGCGGGAACAGCGGTCAGCGTTTTTCCTTCGCCGGTCTGCATTTCGGCAATACTGCCGTTGGCGAGCGCGAGCGCGCCTTCGAGCTGGACATCGAAAAGATCGAGGCCGAGCACGCGTTTCGCCGCTACGGCAGCGACCGCAATGACTTCCGTGAGATCCGTCGAGCGTTGGCAGATCTGCCGGAGCTCGTCGTCGGTGGCATCGCGCAATTGCGCGCGAAGCCGGTTGATGTTTTCAATCTGATGCTGTTCCGCGGGCGCACCCGCGAAGAGAGAACGCAGAAATTTACGCACTTCGCCTCCTGAATTTGATTTCGCTCGAGACACTTCACGCGTTGAGCGAAGCAGGAGGCGGGCGCTGGAATCGCGATTGGGAACTGAACCAGGGCGAGACGCAGAATGCCGATTGGGCAAAGACGGCGGTGGTTCGATTCGCGTTCGCAACACGGATCGGCGTGGTCTCTGAGGGCTTTCGTTCGTATTCGGATCTTTGGTGCCGGCGTTTGGCCGGCGCGCAAACCGGTGCGGCATCAGCGATTCGCACCACCGACAGCGATGGCAGGGCGCAGAACGCCAGCAACATCGCAAGCAGGCAGGTGATTTGCCGTTTCCGCACCGGTTTCAGTATAACGGGGAATGCGGTCATGTGGGTTGTGGTGTGTCTACCCAGATGAATTTCGTCGGCTCCCGCTTGATGGGGTGGAGTTCACGGCTGAAACGGATGAGCCGGATGAGATCGGACATAGTGCCCTTGTAGCCAGGTTTTTCGATGGCGCGCAGACAATATTGGATCGCATCATCAATGATCTCGACGATTGGCGGTAAGCGGTTTCGTTTGTATTTGAGCGTTCTCTTTGCAGCCATCGTTTCGTCGTTTTCCTCTTTCGTCCTCTATCTCCGGCGTTTTCTTCGTTCGTTCTTCAGAAAAGTTGAGGCGCCTCACTGCCTGATAACCCTCAAGACGTGGGCTTTTGTTGGTTTCCCGGAAAGGACCGGGGCCGCACCAATAACGGGGGCGCCTGCCGCCTATTGTTCAAGCATTCACCGCGACCAGAGGCTCGAGCACTGTACGGTTTAGCGGCCAGGCTGGCCATAGGTGCCATGCCTGGCTCTCGATTGGAACGTAGCACGAGCGGCGTACGAGCCTGGTGCGCGCGCTATGGGGCCGGGCGTGTAAGTCTTTCAAATTGTTTGGATCAGTCGACCGGAAACTTTTTGAAATGTTTGTGACCGCTTCTTCTCTGCAATTCATCTTTCGGGGCGGTGGACAGCAGAAATTTCCGGGAGCGCGGTTTCCAGGAGGCGTGGACACGTCAATGGTTTGCCGCCGTAAGGTTCCTAATCCTCCCCAATCCTGGTCAAGCGGCAACTTACTCTGAGTGGTAGACGATCCGATCTGAACCTCACGGCCGCGAACTTACTCGCCGCGCGATACGCGAGTCCCATTTCGACCTACCGCCACGTCGCGTCGTTCGTGCCCGACAAAGCCCGATCGAGATAGGTCGCGGCGCTGATGAGTGCGAGATGTGTAAACGCTTGCGGAAAATTCCCAAGATGGCGTCCGTCGGCACCCAACTCCTCTGAATACAGACCGAGATGGTTCGCGTAGCCCAACAGTTTTTCAAACAGCAACTGCGCCTTTTCCAACTCACCCGCACGCGCCAGACATTCGACGTACCAGAACGAGCAGGCCGTGAAACTGCCCTCGCGCCCCGGCAGGCCGTCCACCTGGGTGTGTTCCACTTCATAACGGCGTACGAGCGTATCTTCGACCAGGTGTTCCTCGATCGCCTTCATCGTGGAAAGCCACATCGGATCCACGGGGCTGATGAACCGCATCATCGGCATCAGGAGCGCCGCGGCATCGAGGTTTTTGGTGCCTTTGGATTGCACAAACGACTGTAGTTCGTCGCTCCAGAAGTTCGTGAAGATATCATTCCGGATCTCATCTCGCGTGTGCTGCCAGACGTCGAGAGGTCCGGAAAGCGACCGCTTACCAGCCAGGCGCAATGCGCGATCGTATGCGACCCAGCACATGACTCGTGAATGCAGGAACTCCCTGGGCCCGCCGCGCACTTCCCAGATACCTTCATCAGGACGCTGCCAATTGTTCCGCAACCACTCCAGCAGACGCTGAACCCCCTGCCATCCCCTGTGCGAGAGCGGTTTACCATATTTGTTCGCGAGATAGATGGAATCCATCATCTCGCCGTAAATATCGAGTTGCAGTTGTTGGTAAGCAGCGTTGCCAATGCGAACTGGCCGCGAATTCTCGTAACCGCTAAGATGATCCAACGAGATTTCCTCGAGATCCCGTCGGCCATCCACGCCGTACATGACCTGCAACGGACCTCTTTGGGCGTCGTCGACGAGGCGGCCCTTTAACCACTCAGTGAACGCCTCCGTTTCGTCGACGAAACCCAGCCGGATGAGCGCATACAGCGTGAATGTCGCATCCCGCAGCCAGGTGAACCGATAATCCCAATTTCGGACGCCTCCAATACTCTCAGGCAGGGAAAATGTGGGCGCGGCGATCAGAGAGCCATGCTTACGGCTAATAAGCAGCTTCAGCAACAAAGCCGAACGATGGACCATCTCTCGCCACCGCCCCATGTACCTCGACTTTGAAATCCACGCTTTCCAGAAGTGAGCAGTGTCACGGAAGCGTTGGTCCAGAAGCTCCATTTCGGGCTGCTGCCCTCCAGGGCGAACGGCACCAAACATGAACGTCGCCGTCTGACCGGCCTTCAGGCTGAAATCCGCGGTGACATCGTCGGCCCGCTGTCCGAGCGCGACTGTGGAGTGCAGTGACATTGATGGGCAATCGCTCGAAAACGGGTGGAAAGTTGCGCCTGCTTCGGAAAGTTCGAGTTGATGCCCGCATCTTGCGTAGGAGAATCGCGGCTGGCAGCACATCTGGAAACGTACATCGCCCCGAATCACGGTTACCTTGCGCACGATCTCATTCGGTTCCCCGCCGTCAGAATCGATTGGCATGTAGTCCGTGAGTTCGGACACGCCCTCCTCGGCCAGGAACCGTGTGACCAGAATGTTCGTGTCCGGAAGATACATCTGGCGAACCCGTGCGTTCGAGAGCTGAGGACGAATCTCGAAGCGTCCACCCTTTTGATCATCAAGGAGGGCGGCAAAAATAGTCGGAGAGTCGAAATTCGGGTAGGACAGAAAGTCGATCGAGCCGTTCATTCCAACGAGCCCGATTGACTGCATGTTTCCGATCACACCGTAGTTTTCGATGGATTCAAACGGCATAGGCAACCGCTGGAGCGATTGAACTAGACAGCAATGACGTGTGATGCGCGATGCACTGTTGAGGGCTCATAAGAACGCAGTTTTCAGGCATGGTACCACTTTCCGGGCCGGATGATGCGCCGCGGGCAAGTTCGCCGCGGGGCCCGATTAATCCCGGGAAATCGTGGGAAAGCGTGCCGTGGCTCCGCCAGGGAGGACGTCGGGGCGTCATAGCTTTCGCCCGCTCGATCACCTACGTATTTGCGGTTCTTCGCTTTGCCTTCACAATCACTGGATGATAACCTCCATCTGCTTTGGGAGGCCTGGGGGCGGTAGAAGATGTTGTACTAATGCCGCAACTCATTGGCGATGGTTTCTTGCGTTTCTTCATTGGTGCGGCTCGACGATCTCGTAGTCCGGCGGTACCTGAAACAGCAAAGCATCCGGCTCGGCACGTGAGATGTTGGTGAGCCGCATGGTTGAGTCGCCGTTGCGCGGGTCCGGGTTTTTCGAGAGCACGACCATCTTCAGTTCGGGAGACATCCAGCTTTCCATTGTCGTCGTGATCGGCTTGTCATTACCGAGCGAGCCAATCGGATAAGTCACGGTTGTCCGGGATCCTTCGGCCAAGACGCCCTCGATCGTCTGAGTTCCCAGAGACTCATGAGAAAACCGGGGGCGAGAAGACTCGTCCTGCGGGGTGGAAGCAGATTGCGCCGGAAGCTGCGCCGACAGCAGCCGTTGACGGCTGCCGAATACGGCCCGATTGACAATTACTTCAGATCGTTTCGCTCCGCGAACGCCGAGCGGAAGCTCGGCGGCAGGGCAGAAGCCCTGACCCCACATCGGCACTAAAACTTCGGGGCGTAGTAGCCTTTGCGGGCTCGAATGACCAGGTCTTTGCGGTTCCTGGTTTTCACCGTCACCGGATGATAAAGGCCGTCTGCTTTGAGCGGCTCGGGGCGGTAGAAGATGTTGTACTGGTGCCGCAACTCATTGGCGATGTTTTCGAATGACTGGTCGAGATCTTCGATCTTGAAGGGGAAGAACGCCTGGCCGCCGGTTTCTTCGGTCAGGTACTTCAGCACCTTGTCGCCATCGGTTTCGTCGCGCGTGATGTTGGTCGAGATGGCGTAGATCACCACGTCCGCTTTCTGCGCCATTTCGAGGGCCTGGTCGCGGGATACACGGCTTTCCGTGTCGAGTCCGTCGCTGATGACGATCATGGCGCGGCGGAATTTGTCACGCGGTTGATCCATCATAAGTTTGTCTTTGCAGGCAAAGTAAATGGCATCGTAGAATGACGTTCCCCCGCCGGGCCGCATGCTTTTCACGCCTTCTTCGAGTTTTTGCAGATTGTCCGTCAGGTCGGTCACGAGTTCGGCGGCGCTGTCGAAGCTCACCAGCATGAGCCGGTCCTGCCGCGGGCGCAGGACGCTTTGGATGAAGCGAATCGCGGCCTGCTGCTCGAAGCGGAACTGTTCTCGGATGCTGTTACTGGTATCGACCAGCACGGCGAGACGCAGAGGCAGATCGGATTCGGCGGTGAACTGCTGGATCACCTGCTGCTTCCTGTTCTCGATGACTTCGAAGTCGTCCTTCCCGAGGTCGGTGATGAATCGGCCCTTTTTATCGGTGACCGTAAACAGGATGTTTACGCGCGTGACGTCGAGAATGATGCGAGTGGGATCGTCAGACTCCGAGGCGTTCTGGGCCGTCGCTTTGCCGTTGGCCCCGGTTTTCTGCTCCGGCGTCCCCTTTTGCGCCGAAAGAGCGGGCGCCAGGCACAACGGTGCGAACAGGGCGCCGATGAACAGCAATTTCATATGTGTTTCATTCTATCTTTGTTTGCTCGTTCAGACCGTGATGACGATCTTGCCGACCTGCGCATTCGACTCCAGATATTTGTAGGCGTCGACGGACTGCGCCAAAGGGAACGTTTTGGCGATCTTCGGCTGAAAGCGCCTGTCCTGCAGCCGATCGTAAACGTACTGCCGCGCGGGATTCAGCATCGTCGGGTCCTGCCGGATTTCCATCAGCGAGTAACCGCGCATCCATAACCCGTTACGCAGGGCGGCGAAGAGCGGGAATGGCGTCGGCTGCATGGAGAGCAATCCGTATTCGAAAAGGATGCCGCCGCGCGCGGCCGATGCCGCGAGTTGTTCCACCAGCGGACCACCGATCGGATCGAAGATAATCCTTGCACCTTTGCCACCGGTGATCTCGCCGACCCGTTTTGGCAGGTCTTCCTCGTCCGTCGCGATGACGTGGTCAGCGCCGAGCGAAATCAGTTCTGCCTTCTTGTTCGATTTGCGGGTCGTGGCGATTGCTGTCCCGCCCTCGGCTTTTACGATCTGAATCGCAGCCAGACCTACGCTGCTCGACGCTGCGGTAATCAGCACGACCTCTCCCGCTGCCAGGTGTCCGAACGTCATCAGTGCGCCGTATGCGGTCAGATATTGCATCCAGATCGCTGCCGCTTCGGTGGGCGAAAGTCTGGCGGGATATTCGGCCATGGAACTCGCTGGAACGACGGCTTCTTCGCCCAACACGCCATTCCTGCTCATGGAAAACCCGGGGATGGTGGCGATTTTCTTACCAACCCAACTCGAATCAACCCCGGAGCCAACCGCCTCGACCACACCCGCTGCCTCATAACAGAGGCGCGATGGCAGCGCCGGCTGTTCCATATAGTAGCCGTTGTAGAACATCGATTCGGCGCGATTCAATCCGACCGCTTGAACACGAATCCTGGCTTCGCCTTCGCCTGGCTCACGGGAAGGCAGATCTTCGAGGACGAGATTCTCCGGCCCTCCCAGTTTGTGGAAGCGGACGCTTTTCGGCATACGCCGATTCTACCGATCCGCGTCCTCGCAGATGTATTCGAACATTTCGCCGCCGGCGATCCACGACGACTGGGTCTTCTCGTTGATGGCAAACTTGCCGGTCCAGGGCTTTGTGTAGGCGCCGGGATCGTCGATGGTCGCTTCGTAATTCAGGGTTTTGGGATTCGGGCGTGAGATGCGTTCGGTGAGGTGCAGCTTGTCCGTAGTCGGATAGGCGCCAACGGGCCACTGTTTTTCGTTGAATCCGACGGTATCGATGACGAGCGTGTCACCTTCCCAACGGCCGATTGAATGGCCCAGGAACGTGGGCCGCAGGTCTTCGGGTTTTGGATGCGGGCGGCCATCCGTGTAGATCACGCGCCAGGAGTGGGGGCCGGCAATGTTCAGGATGAAAATGCTTTTCTGTTCGGGCACATCCACGATTTCGAATCCGGGTGCATTGAAGAACGATGGGCCGGGAGACGCTTTGCAGTCTACCAGCGGGGAGTCGATCGAAAACCTGGAGTTGCGGTATTGGTAGAGCGCCTTGGACCAATCCTGAAAAGGCACCGGGCCCTCCGGACGAAAACCACCTCCGCCGGGCCTTATTTCCCAATAGCCTTTTTTATCCGGGGCGCTCCCCAGATTTGGATGGCCATCTCGCAAACGGGGCGGGGGATCCTCTGCCAATCCGGCTGTGCAACAGAACACCAGCATGCACGCGATTGCGACATTGTGCTTCGAACGGCCTGGCGGATCAGCAATCCGCCGCAGGCTGCCAGCGTGCCCCACACTCCTGTACATACCGGACACCTGGGTAACAGTTCTATCCGGGCACATAGGTGACAATTTCAATCCGAATCGCTTCCAACGAGGTGGTGTGGAAAGGGACATGTGTAACGGAAGAACCTGCGCCACGGCATTGGTTATCTCATCGGCAGCTTGGAGCCATCCGAACGCAGCAGGAACGTCGTCGGCAACGATCCTGCCCAGCTGTTCGCTGGATTCTTTGCCAGCGCCGCGCCCTCTACGGTGATCGTGTCGCCGATCTTCACCGTGTCCTTCTTCCATCCGCCGCGCACCAGTGCGTACGGAGGCCCGAGCTCGATCCGGAGCTCTTTGGTGGCGCCGCTCTCTTCTTTCATGTTAATGAAGATGTAGGCATGCGGATTGACCCAGTCGACTTTGGTAACTACGCCGGTCAGGGTCGCTGTCCGGTTGCCGTCGTACTCCGCTTCAAACGAATGATGCGCTAAGGCCGGGGTCAGCGCCAATAGCGCACCAAACAGAATTCGGATCATACTGCTCTTCATAACTATTCACCTCGCTGCTGGTACTTCGGCTCGATACTTTCCTCGCAGAAGTATTCCTGGATTTCCTCGTTTGGAACCCACTGAACTGTCCAGCCGCCAGTCCAGGGCCGCGTATATGTGCGTGGATCATCCACCGTCACTTCGTACTTTAGCGTGTTGAGATCGGGCCGGGAGAACCGCTCGGTCAGATGAAGCGCCTCTGTGTGCGGCAGACCGCCGTTTGTGAACCAGAATTTTTCGTTGTAGCCGATCGAGTCGACGACCAGCGTGTCCTTCTCCCAGTGGCCGACCGAATTGCCGTAATAGGTACGAACGACTTCGTCGGCCTGGCCCTGGGGGCGGCCATCGGTATAAATCATCCGCCAGTTCCTGTCGCCGCCACCCATCAGGACCAGAATGCGGCCCAGGTCGCGCTGTTCGATGAACTGGAACCCGTGCGGAGTTTGGAACATTCTCGGTCCGCCCGGCGGCAAACAGCGCAGCAACGGGTCGTCCCTCAGAAGACGGCGCTGGCGGTATTCGTAGACAGCTTTGGCCCAGGGTTGGAATGGTGCGACGCGATCGGCATCGGCGAGGTTCTTGAGGAGACCTTCATCATTCATCGCGATGGGCTTGCCCGTGTCCTCGGCAAGACCGCGGCTCGCCGCGCCCCAGTAGCCTTTTTTGCCTGGCGCGGGTCCGAGGCGGATCTGGCCATCGGGCCAGCGCGGCGCCGGCTCGGATGGCGCGGCGCGCTTCTGATTCGTCGCCGTGAACAACTTCGCACCGGTGCGCGCGAGCACGATCGATTTCGCGAATATGCGACGGCTCTCGCCGCGAGCGAGAACGCCATCGACGTTTACCGCATCGCCGATGTGCAGCGTCGTGGGTTTCCATCCCTCTTCTTCAAGATCGAGCGGATTGCCGAACTCAACACCCCAGTTCGCAACGGTGCCTGCCGCGTCGCGAACATCCACGTAGAAATAAGCGTGGGGATTGATCCAATCGATCTTCGTGACGACGCCTTTCAACGTCACTTGCCGGGCGTTGTCGTAATTTGCGGAAAACCCGTTCTGTGCGAACGCCGGGGCAGTCAGGAACGCCGGGGCAGTCAGGAGGGAACAGACGGTCAGAATATAAATCCGCACCTAGTCCCTCGTCAGGCGAAAATCGCCGTTGGCGGAACCCTGATGCCACGTTCCGCGAATGGTCCGATGGTACGAAGCGAGATCCTCGAGCTTGCCCTCGGCCGCAATGTGGACGGCTTTGCCTGCCTTGTCTTTCGCATCGGCTTCGATGCGCACCGTCCAGTTTGTCACGTCCAGGAAAACGCTGGTAAGTGGAGCCGAGTCCGGACCGGGATTGATGAGGCCCGTGACATTCTTGCCGTCCCAGTTCATCACCAGAGTGACCTGATTCCGCTGCGTCGCCGAGGGCCCCCAGTCGCCGGACCAGGTGCCCGTGAGCGGGTGCCCCTGCTGCGCCAAGCCGGATGCAACACTCAGAAACGCCAAAACACAGAGAAAGTGGAATGTCCGTCTCGGCATGGGGACCTTGATCCGCATCTGAGTATATAAGAGGTTTGGTGAAAATTACGTGGGGTCTGCGCTCCCGCGCTTTTGCCGCCGGGCAGAAGCCCGGCTGCGGCCCAGAAGGCCCGACCCCACACCGCTGAACAGAAGGCCAGGAACGCGATCTTCGGCTAAATGCTGATGACCGGGCACGGTGCTTCGCGCAGAATGGCATATGCATTCTGGAACAGGTGTCCGGCGATGCCGGCGCCGCTGTGCCGGCCGATCACAAGCAGATCGGCATTGAAGTTGGCCGCCTCCCGGGCAACCACAGCTTCCGGTCTGCCCGAGGCAATCATAAGTTCGCTGGCGTGCGTTCCGGCCTGCGCCTGGAGATCGGCGATCCGTTTTGCCGCTTCCGCCGTAACCTGGCGGTTGAATTCTTCTTCCAGATTCCATGAAGCGGCGGAACGATCGATCTCCGGGGTCGCGTAGACAATTCCCAGGGAGGCACCGCATTCGTCCGCCAGCCAGTTCGCCCACTGGAGAACCTTGTGGCTGCAGGGATCGAGTGCGGTGGCGCACAAAATCCGGCGGCAGTGAATCTCTTCGAGCGGCGGGGCAACCTCGGCATGCACGCTTGTCCAAAGCGGGCAATCCAGGTCGTGCAGGGCCTTTGCGGTTACCGACCCGAGCAGGTGCCTGCGGAAGAAGCCAAGTCCATGCGTCGGCACCACCACCAAATCCGCTTCCCAGGATCTGGCCTCATCGACGATGGCCGCCGCCGCGTCGTCCGCGATCTCGCACACCCGGTGCGTTGTGAAGTATTTCAACTCATCCGCCAGAAAGGCGTCGAGCTTCCTTTTCCGCAGCGGCAACAGCTCCTCGGGCAAAGTCCGCTCTCCCGCTGCGACAGTGTGAAGCAGCATGATCTCGGA
>Ga0210389_10001915_pt1 | contig 16637 bp, 16 predicted proteins | sample IncBWH28OmetaG_FD_160127 | JGI IMG/M metagenome (GOLD analysis project Ga0210389, IMG submission 160127) | Forest soil microbial communities from Barre Woods Harvard Forest LTER site, Petersham, Massachusetts, United States - Inc-BW-H-28-O ...
AGAAGCGGCTCCAGCATGAACCAATAGGAGGCTTTCGCACCTGAGGTCAGCGACTTCGCGATCTCTTCGAGCCGGAACGAAATCAGGCTGGTGGAAGAGGTGATTCCGGCATCACAGGCACCGGTCTGCATCGCTGCGTAAAGCTCGTTCGACGGTACCGACAACACCGCCGCGCCGGCCGTCTGGAGCACCATATCCATTTCCCGCGAACCGCCACGGACCTTCATGCCCTTGGCATCCTCAGGAGATACAATCGGCCGCGAACGGCTGGCAACGCCACCGGCCTGCCAAACCCAGCTCAAGATGATGATGCCTTTGTCGGCGAGGAAGTCCGTGAGCGACTTTCCGACCGCATTCTTCTTCCAATTCATGCCCTGGTCATAGGTCGAGACCAGGCCCGGCATCAGACCAATATTGGTTTCCGGCAATTCACCGCCGGCATAGGGCAGGGGATAAAGGCTGATGTCGAGCGCGCCTTTGCGCATTGCGGAAAACTGCGCGTTGGTCTTGATCAGGGAGGAGTTCGGATAGACGTCGGCGGTGATCTCGCCGCCAGTGCGCTTGGCGAGTTCGGCCGCGAACATGCGGCACATGCGGTCGCGGAAATCGCCCTTGTCGATCGTCCCGCCCGGGAATTGGTGCGAGATTTTCAAGGTCGTGGCGGCGTGGGCCGTGCCGATCCCGAAGCGCAGGATGGCCGGCGCGGCAAGTGTGGATGCAAGGATGTGGCGACGCGTGTACATGTTAACCCTCCCTGGGCGATTTCTCTGGGGTAATCCGGACGGTGCTATGACGGTGCTTTATTGAGGCATCCTAGCCCGTCCTTCCCCCCGATGTTGTCATCGAAAAGTCTGAAACGAGCAGGCCGATACTGGTGCGCTGCAAACTGTGGCAAAATTGGTGGAGGCAGCCACAGTTATTTCGTTTTTTGCGATATGCCGGGCCGATCCCAACGGCGCATGCCTTGTCACATGACAGAGCTTTTTTCAATGCTCGCGGTAACAAAGGTCTTTTCCGGGCCGTCCCTATCACGGCGGCCCAAGCCGCCCTCGAAAACCGGCTTTCTGAAAGGAATCTTAACTATGACCATCAGCACCCGTATCGCGCTTGGAATTTCGGCCGCGGCGCTCTCGCTTAGCCTGGCTTTTGCCCCCGTCGCCTTCGCCCAGGACGCGATGAAGAAGGACGACGGCATGAAGAAGGACAGCATGTCAAAGGATGCCATGAAGAAGGACGATGGCATGAAAAAAGACAGCATGTCCAAGGACAGCATGAAGAAAGACGACGGCATGATGAAGAAGGACAGCATGTCGAAGTAAGCTTCCGGGCATTGTCCGCGGCCGGCAGGCCCGCCCCAAAGGGCGGGCCTGTTGTGCTTTTGGGGTCGCCGTTCCACTTCACCTGCGGTCGGATGACGCACTTCGGCCGGGGAAAAATCCTCAAAGGCGCGGTAACAAACCTTGCGCGACATCGTCCAAAGAGAGCAGCCGCCCGACTTCCGATCCGATTTGCAGGGGATGATGAGCAATGACCTCCGATAAGCGCACGGCTTCGACCCTGGCGGCTCTCGCCGCTTTGCTTTGGGCGGTGCCTGCTTCGATCGGGTCCGCGCAGGACGCCATGGAGCTCGACCTCACGTTCAAGAACTCCCTATCGCAAGCGCACGCGCCCGAGGTAGGACAGGAAAGGCGCAAGCTGCAGGGGCGGCGCGATAAGGCTCGCAATGCCCAAGGGAATGCCCAAGGGCTGGTCCCGGAGGGAAGGCACCGCGCTCGAAGGTGAGGCCGTTTGGATTGCCATTGGCAGACCGCGGTGCCGGTGGTGCGATGACCACAAACATCCGGATTAGCCTGGGATCGCCGATGTCGGTTGGGTCTGCCTGACGAAGCGCGCCAGCGCCGACCCGATCTCATGCGGGCTGTCTTCCTGCATGAAATGGATGCCCCGAACGGTTATTTCCTGCTGGTTGGGCCAGGAACGGCAGAAATCGCGGGATCGTCCGATCAGTAGTGAGCCTGGCTCGGCATTGATAAACAATTTCGGCAGCTGACTCTGGCAAAGCCATTGCCCATAGTTCTCGAAGATTTTCACGACGTCGGCGGGTTCGCCACCGATCGGCAGTTCGCGCGGCCAGACAAGCGTCGGCAGGCGCGACTCCGGTTCAATAAAGGGCAGACGGTATGCATCCATCTCGCTTTTAGTCAGAGTGCGGATGATGAGCTTCGGCAAGGAACCTCGATGAAGGCATTCTCCTGCAGGATCATCCGCTCACCTCTCTCGGAACGCAGGTCGCGAAAGATCGGGGAGCGGCTAACGGGAAGGTCTTCCCAATCGCGCGGCTGGACCATCGACTCCATGTAAGCGATGGCGCGTACCCGCTCGGGATGCCTTGAAGCCCAATGAAAGCCGAGGGCGGATCCCCAATCGTGCAGCACCAGGGTCACATTCCGCAAATCCAGTGCCTCGAACCATGCATCGAGATAACGTGCATGATCCAAAAAGCGGTAAGCACCGCCTGGAGAGGCAGCCGACCGGCCCATCCCAACGAGGTCCGGCGCAAGGCACCAGCCGAGATCGCTGACATGGGGAATGATATTGCGCCAAAGATAGGATGAAGTCGGGTTTCCATGCAGGAAGACGATGGGGTCTCCATCGCCAACCGTGACATATGTCATCTCGCTGTCATGAACGCTTACGCGACGGCGGGCATGGCTGTCTTCGGCAGAAATCCTGTCCGGCACGGCATTCTTCCTTTCGCGATCGGAAGCGCGCCGGAAGAACAGGAACCGGTCGCGATTCCCAACTCAACGCGCTTCAAGCAGTCAGGTTCGGTTCGCGCAGCGCTAGCGCGTGCTGCAAGTTGCAACCATCCGCACGCCAGACCTTGGTTCTGCCGTGATCGTGATTCTGACTCAAGCAATCGCGACCTAACCGGCGGCGGCGTTGGTCAATGCAAAAACGCACAAAATGGGTGAGTGGTGTGCTCATCCTTTTCTCGTCCGTTCTAGTCGTTGGGGCGGCGTGGTTCTACGTCGCGATGAATGACGGTATCTACAGCATCATATCGAGCATGAGGTCGAGGCCGGATCTGGATAGCCCGGACCTCCGACGCAGCAGGGCCAGGCTTGCCGAGCAAATCGATGCGGACTTCAGCCGCGCCATTGGGAACCAAGGCTATGCTGGCTATCAAACCTCAACGCAGGACACCTGCTATGATGGTACCAATAACTGGAAGCACCAGGATGGTTTTGCTCACCGTTGCACGCTTCGCCTGACGTATTTCTATGGATTTGACGGCGATTTTCGAAAGACGATGCTGGATCTCGAAAAGGGGCTCCTCGCCGCAGGTTGGCAATACAATATTCATGGCATGGAGTGGTCTCTGACCAACAACTCCGCCGTTGCGCAGGATCGCACGACGGACCGTCCTCCCAATCAGTACCCCGACTACATCTACCCTTATTACAAGGGCGGGCTGACGCTCGACATCGCTTGGGCGGAACGCGGTTCGACGAGCCTATTCCACCTCAAAAACATACAGGCTCCCGGCATGGGCTTGATTAGTGGGAACAACTTCTACGACCGGAGAAAACTCCTGGATGTCAGCGACGTTTTTCAGGAAGTGACACGAGACCATACCTATATTCTTGCCGTTGCCATCATCGGTCACTATTTCGAAAACTAGCTTGGCCGGCGATCACCCCGCCAGCTGCCATTCCTTGAAGCGTTGCGTCACCTTGACGAGGTTGTCCTTCCACCAGACGTCGTCCTTGATGAAGACTTTGTCCTTCAACTCCGGAGCTGTCGGTAGGAGCGTGCGGGTGGCGGGCTTGGTCAGCGGCAAGGCGCGCATGTTTGGCACGGCGTAACTGGTCAGATCCATGTACTCCGCGTCCGCCTCGGTGGCATTGAACATGTAGTTGAGGAATTGAAAGGCCTCTTTCTGGTGCGCTGACGTGCGGATCACACAATAGGGATTGCCGCTGACCGCACTGCCGGCGGGCTGAAATCCGAGTTCGGCGCCGGCCCGATTGGCGAGCACGACGCGTCCGTCGAAGCAGGTGGCGAGCGAAACCGCCCCGGAGGTCATCTGCTGGATGGGCTCCTGGTTGGTCGTGTGCCAGATGATGTTCTGGCGGCCGAGCTTTTCGAGGCTCTTCAGGGCCCGCTCGACATCGAGCGGATAGAGCTTGTCGAGAGGCACGCCGTCGGCGAGCAGCGCGATCTCGAGGATGCTGCCGTCGGATGGGCTTGAATAGAGCGAGCGCTTGCCGGGGAAACGCTGCGTGTCCCAGAACTCGACCCAGTTCTTCGGCGCCTTGTCTTCCGGCAGCTTGCGCTTGTCATAAGCCATGCCGAACAGGAAGAGCGCGAACTTGATGCCGTGCGTGCCCTTGTACTCCGGCGTGATGTGGCTCGCATCGACGATGGAATAATCATAGGGGGCGATGATGTTTTCCTCGATCGCGGCCAGGTATTCGGCACCGGTCAGGTTAATGAGGTCCCATTGCGCGGCGGTGCCGGAGGTCGTCTGCAGCTTGGCCAGCGCCAGCGAAGCGCTGCCGCCGAAATTCACCCTGATGCCAGTCTCTTTTTCGAAAGGCACTGCAAACAGCCTGGTCAAGTAATCGGCAATCACGCCTCCATAAGTGGCGAAGTTCAGCACGACACCATCGGCCTTGGCGCGGCCGATCAGGGCCGGCGTCGCAAGGCCTGCGAGCGCCGCCGCGGCCGTGCCACGCAGGAAACCGCGCCGCCCGAAATGCCGACGGCCGTTCAAGAGGTCGTGCGAACCCATAACCAGATCTCCTTATCAGAAGCGGTTCCTCCGACTTGGGCATTGCCCCGATGCCCTGTCTCCGCTTGGTCAGACGATTGCTTCGGCACTTCCTTGCAACGAGAGCGTGCTTGCCGCAGCCAGATGCGTTGCAGACAGTCCGTGCTATGCACCTGCTATGCAACAGCAAGAACCGTTCCATGTGGGCGGTCTATCTGGAAATCATAACGGAACTTGAATACGATCGCAAAATGCGCGATCCGAACGGCCACTTATGACAAAAGCCATTAAGAGCTTGCGTCGCGCCCGCCACGGCGACGACACCCATCAGGACCGGAACTTCGCCTGGCTGATCCTGCCGTTGGCAGTCCTCTACGGCATCTTTGCCCTGCTACCCCTCGGCATGATCCTTCGGTTCAGTGTTGCCAACGGGTTTGAAAATTTTCGCAACGTTCTCGCCAGCCCGCTATTGCTGCGTGTTGCGACCAATACGCTGGTGATCAGCCTGACCACGACGGTCGTGACGCTCGGATTGGCGATCCTCGTCGCGGCGGCGCTATGGCGCTCGGGCCCGAGGCTACACAGTCTGATCATGGCCTTCGTCCTGCTGCCCTTCTGGACGGCGGTGCTGATCAAGAACTTCGCATGGGCGGTGCTGCTGCAGGACAACGGGGTGGTAAACGGGCTGCTGCAAGCGGCCGGGCCCGGCCCCTTCACGCTATTGCATAACCGGCTGGCAGTATTGATCGGTATGGTGCATTTCGTCCTGCCGTACGCCATCTTCCCGATCTACACCGCGATGCGCGAGATTGATCGGCGCCTCGAGAACGCGGCGCGAAGCATGGGGGCGGGCACCGCGAGCGTCATCTGGCATGTCATCCTGCCGCTGATCATGCCGGGCATCGCTGCCGCCGCGCTCTTGGTCTTCATCGTCTCGGCCGGGTTCTTCATCACGCCGGTCATTCTCGGCTCGCCCTCGGACATGATGATCTCGAACCTCATCGACTATTACGTCCATGAATTGATCAACTTCAACAATGCGGCGGCGCTTGCCGTGCTGGTGGCGTTGCTGCTCGCGCCAGTCATTGTTCTGCAGCAGCGGGCCGCCAGACGGGGGCAATACGGTGTCGGCTGACCGGTCCTTGCGTCTCTCGGGCAATGCGCTGCTGTTGATCGCCACCGCACCGATCCTGCTGTTCCTGCTCTTGCCGTCGCTGATCATCGTGCCAATGGCGTTGTCGAAATCGCAGATGATCCAGTTCCCGCCGGAATGGATATCACTGCATTCCTTCGCCGATTATCTCGGCGACCAGCAATGGGTCGACTCGACCTTGCTATCGTTCAAGGTGACGATTGTCGCCGTCCTGATCGGTGCCGTCACTGGCGGCACCGCGGCGATCGCGCTGCACGGCAGGAGCTTTGCCGGCAAGGGGCTCTTGGTCGGGCTGATCATGATGCCAATCGTCACGCCGGTGGTTATTCTGGCGCTTGGCGATTACTTGCTTTTCGCCCAGCTTCGCCTCCTTGGCGGCTGGCTTCCGATCGCCGTCGCGCATGGCGTGCTGGCGACGCCCTATGTCTTCATCTCGGCGCAAACAAGCCTTACGTCCGAACTCAATCCGGCGCTGGTGCGTTCGGCACGCAGCCTCGGCGCGCGGCCACACTCCGTGCTTTACCATGTCTACTGGCCGGCGGTCCGGCCTGGCTTGCTGGCGGGTTCGATGCTCGGTTTCGCGGTCTCGTTCGACGAGGTGGTGCTGGCGCTCTTCCTGCAAGGGGCGAACTCGGTTACCTTGCCGGTGCGCACCTTCAGTGCCATTCAATACGAGCTGACGCCGAAGATCGCCGCCAGCGCCTCACTCTTCATCGCACTGGCCCTGGTCGCGCTCGCCGTGCAGGCGCTCGCAGCGCGCAAGACGGGACCTCTATCGTGAACTCTGCTGTCCAACCCGAAAAGCTGTCAACTTCCTCTCGCCAGACGGGCCGCGAGGTCGAGGTGCGCGGCCTGTGGAAATCCTACGGCCATGGCACGTATGTCGTTCGCGACGTGAGCTTCGCCTTGCGGCGAGGCGAATTCCTGACGCTGCTCGGGCCGAGCGGCTCGGGCAAGACAACGTCGTTGATGATGGTTGCCGGGTTTGAGAAGCCGACGCGAGGCGAGATTCTCGTTGATGGCCATGACGTCGCCCCGCGGCCGCCTGAGCAACGTAATTTCGGTGTCGTATTCCAGGGCTACGCGCTGTTCCCGCAAAAGAACGTGCTTGAGAATGTCGAATTCGGGCTGCGCATGAAGGGCGTTCCATCCGCCGCCCGCCGGCGGCAAGCGCTCGACATGCTCGACAAGGTTGGCCTCGCCAATTTTGCCACGCGAAAGCCGCGCGAGCTGTCCGGTGGTCAACAGCAGCGCGTGGCGTTGGCGCGGGCGCTTGTTTTCGAACCCGACGCCCTGCTGCTCGACGAGCCGCTCAGCGCGCTCGATCGCAAATTGCGCGAAAGTCTGCAAAACGAGATCAAGGAGCTTCAGAAGCGCTTCGGAATCTCAATCCTGTTCGTCACGCATGACCAGGACGAGGCTATGATGATGTCCGACCGCATCGCCGTGATGGCGGAAGGGCGCATCGTCCAGATTGGAGCTCCGTCGGACGTCTATCTGCACCCGGCGACTCCTTTTGTTGCAGGCTTCCTCGGCGAAACGAACCTGGTGCCGGGAACATATCGGGGGACGGATGACGGCTACGCGGTCGTGGATTTCAAGGACGCAGCGCGTAGTCGCGCGAGGTTGCCTGCCGATGGAAGGAATCTGACTGCGGGGGAGGCCGTCCTGGTGTCGGTCAGGCCGGAGCGAGTCCGCCTTCAGACGCAACCGGTGGAACCGAACTTCGCCGGCATAGTCACAGACTGCACGTTCATGGGTCGGCATACCCGTTACCGCATTCAGGCGATTGGTCAAGCGTTCACGGTCAGCTTTACCGAATGGTCGCCGACGGGAGCGCTTTGCGCCGGAGCGCCGGTCTGGCTAGGTTGGGCGGCAGAGGACGCGCAAATTCTGAGCGAGCCGGAAGGGCCGCTCGCTACGCCTTAAGGAGATCATTCGATGACGAGTTCGAGCAGTCGCCGCCAGATGAAGCTTGGAGCCTTCTTCCATCCGACGGGCCATCACGTCGCCTCCTGGCTGCATCCGGAGGCGCAGATCGACGCAGGCACGAATATCGAACACTATATCGAGCTCGCGCAGACGGCTGAGCGCGGCAAGTTCGATCTGATGTTCCTCGCCGATGCGCTTGCGACCCGCGATGGGAACCTCGAGGCGCTGAGCCGCTGGCCTCAATATATGGCTTATTTCGAACCGATTACGTTGCTGTCGGCGATCGCGTCGGTCACCAAGCGTATCGGCTTGGTTTCGACCGCCACCACAAGCTACAACGAGCCGTATAACGTGGCGCGCAAATACGCCTCGCTCGACCACATCAGCCATGGCCGCGCGGGCTGGAATGTCGTCACGTCAGCAAATATCACAGAGGCCTATAATTTCGGCCGCGAAGAACATTTCGAGCATGGCGAGCGTTACGACCGTGCGCTGGAGTTCACCGAAGTGGTTTTCGGCTTGTGGGATAGCTGGGATGACGACGCCTTCATCCGTGACCGGGCCAGTGCGCGCTATTTCGATCCGAAGAAACTCCACTATCTCGGACATAGGGGAGAGAATTTCTCGGTTCGGGGGCCGCTGAACGTCGCCCGGCCGCCGCAAGGCAGGCCGGTGATCTTCCAGGCGGGGTCATCGGAAACCGGAATGGAGGTCGGCGCGCGCATCGCTGAAGCGATCTTCACGGCCGGCCTGACGCTCGAATCCTCGCAGAAATTCTACACCGACATCAAGGGGCGGATGAGCAAATACGGCCGCTCACCTGACGACATGAAGATCATGCCGGGGCTTAACGTGATCGTCGGCCGCACCACGGCGGAGGCCGAGGAGAAGCACCGTTATCTCCAATCGCTGATCCATCCGGATGTGGGGCTGGAGCTGCTGCAGAACGCCATCGGGGGCTTCGATCTTTCCAGCTATCCGCTTGACGGGCCATTGCCGGAGGCAGCTTTTCATTCGGAGATCAAAGGCGGTCAGACCTCGGCGCGCAATGTGCGCAACTGGGCACGAAATGAAGGACTGACCATCCGCCAGCTCTACGAACGTTTCGCCGGCGCGCGCGGCCAGCGAACGCTCAAGGGAACGCCGTCCCAGATCGCCGACGACATGCAGACCTGGTTCGAGAACCACGCGGTTGACGGTTTCCTGATCCAGCCGTCTCATTTGCCGGTCGGGCTCAACGAATTCGTGGATCTCGTCATACCGGAACTGCAATCGCGCGGGTTGTTCCGTACCGAGTATGAGGGGCCGATGCTGCGTGACAATCTCGGTCTGCCGCGGCCGGTGAGCCGCTATGCGGCGAAAGCCTAGATCTAACGCCTTTATTGCAAGCGAAAGCTTTGGCGATGACGCGTTCTTCGTGCCACGCTAAAAAAGAGTCCGGAGGATAATTGTGTCACCTAAGCCCGGCAGCACATACGAAACCATCATTGTGGAACGTGAGCGCGGTGTCGCGACCATTACGCTTAACCGCCCCGACAAGCTGAATTCTCTTAACGACCAAATACTATACGACCTCCAGCACGCCATGGACGAACTGGAACGGGATAAGTCGGTGCGTGCCGTCATCCTGACGGGCGCTGGGCGGGCGTTCTGCGCCGGGTTCGACATCTCGCCGCGCAAGGAGCCGTTCAAGACGGTGGAGCATTGGCGGGATCACGTGACGCTCGGCAATGACACCTGCTTCAAGATATGGCGCTCGCGGCTTCCGGTGGTCGCTGCCGTCAACGGTTTCTGCCTCGGCGGCGGTTGTGACCTTTCCATGGTCTGCGATCTGACACTGGCCTCCGACACGGCTGAGTTTGGCGAACCCGAAGTTCAGTTTCAGTCGGCTCCGCCCTTTGCCATCTTGCCGTGGGTGGTTGGCATGAAGCATGCGAAGGAATTACTTTTGACAGGCGGCCGTATCAATGCGCATGAGGCCGCTCGAATAGGTCTCATCAACAGGGTTGTTTCCGCCGACCAGCTTATGATTGAAGCGCGAAAACTTGCGGTTCAACTCGCCAAGGTTCCGGCTACTGCCATGATGTTCAATAAACGGGCGATTAATCGCGGTTACGAAATCCGCGGCTTCCTCGATGCGATTGATTACGGCGCCGAGGTATTCACCCTGATCAAGATGTCGGAATCCTCCGACGAGCAAAAGGAGTTCTTGAAGATAGCAGCCGAGCAGGGCCTCAAGGCTGCCTTCAAGTGGCGGGATCAGAAGTTCGCTCTGGACAACGATACCGAGGCCTAGGGTGCGCTTCAGGCAATCCGCGAGGCGACCTCGATCCCGTTTCTTGGCAGTCGCGTGCCGCCGAATTGATCGGTAACTGATGTCCCAGGTCTCGCAGAGCGCCTTGATCCTCTTGATCGGAGCCGGAACGACCCTCCTGGTTTCGCTGGCAGGCAACGCACTCGGGCTTGTAATCGGGACATCGATTTGCCTGATGCGGCTCAGTCAGGCCCGGTTCGCGCGCGCCATCGCAATTGCCTATGTGAGCTTTTTTCGTGGCGTGCCGTTGCTGGTCCAATTGCTCATCGTATTTTATTTCCTGCCCGCCGTTGGCCTGGACATGCCTCCCTTTGTTGCGGCTATTATCGGACTGGGAATCTGTTCAGCCGCCTATCAAGCGGAACACCTTCGCGGCGGCTTTCTCATCATTCCGCGCGGGCAGGCTGAAGCGGCGCATGCTCTCGGCTATACGCCGACGCAGACGCGGCGGTACATCCTCATCCCTCAGGCGATGCGCGCCGCGGCGCCGGCACTCGTCAACGAGATCATTCTTATCGTCAAGGCGTCATCGCTGGTATCCGTTGTCGGTGTCGCGGACTTGATGCGGGTCAGCCAGAATATAGTCGCGCGCGATCTCCGCCCGATCATCTGGTATGCCGCGGCTGCTCTCATCTACTTCATCATCAACGTGGTGCTCGCACGCATCGGCCAAGCCGTGGAATGGCGCTTGAATGTAGGTCATGTGAAGGGCACGTTATAAATATGGATATGTCCCTATTTGTACGGTACGGCCCGCAAATCCTTGTCGGCCTCAAATACACCGTCGTCATCTGGGTGATTGGCTCCATATTTGCGATCTTGCTGGGCTTTCTGTTGGGGTTCGCGCTGTCCTTCGGAAATCGTTCGATGGCATTGCTTTTGCGCGGCTATGTCGAGTTCTTCCGCGGGACGCCGCTTCTCGCCCAACTGTTTCTTCTCTACTATGGGGGGCCAAGCGTTGGGATCACGCTCGACGCTTCTACAGTAGGCTTGCTCGGGCTTGGCCTATATGGGAGCGCGTATTTCGCCGAAATCTTCCGCGCAGGATTTGCCAGTATTCCCAGAAGTCAATTCGAGGCTGCTGCCAGCTTTGGAATCCCCAAACTCGCACAACTTCGCTACGTAACCCTGCCGCAGATTTTTGTTTTGGTCATTCCGCCAAGTACCAATCTTCTGATTGTTCTCCTCAAGGATACCGCTGTCCTCTCCATTCTGACTGTTCCGGAGCTCACCTTTCAAGTTACTGGAATGACGATCGAGACTTTTGTGTTCATCGAGCCATTTGTCGCCCTTGCGGCGGTATATTGGACCCTGACTGAACTTGTCGCGTTCCTCGGCCGCCGGCTGGAAGTCCGAGTCGGTAGATATCTCCAGCCATGAGCGGACACGTAGACATGACTCAAATCGCAGATGCAGAGGCCGCGTTGCCAGCCGAACCGGATCTGATCGAGGTGTCACATTTGTCGAAATGGTACGGCACGCATCAGGTTTTGAAAGACGTCTCGTTCGCCGTCAAGCCGTCGGAGGTCGTTTGCATTATCGGTCCGTCGGGCTCCGGAAAAAGCACGCTATTGCGTTGCGTGAATTTCCTGGAAGACTTTCAGCAAGGTAGCGTCACCGTCCGCGGAAAGACAGTTGACTACACCACGTGGCGATCGGGCGAGGGCGCCCGTGACATGAGAAGCAACATCAATCAAATTCGGCGCGAAGTCGCGATGGTGTTTCAACAGTTCAACCTTTGGCCACACATGACGGTGTTGGAGAATGTGGCGCAACCGCTTGTGCTGGTTCATGGCAACGATCGCCGCCAAGCCCGAGAGCGCGCGCTTCATATGCTGGAGAAAGTGGGTTTGACCGCCAAGGCCGACGAATATCCGATCAGGCTGTCCGGCGGTCAGCAGCAGCGCGTCGGTATTGCACGCGCCCTTGCCGTTGAGCCTGCCGCGATTCTGTTCGACGAGCCCACGTCATCCCTCGACCCTGAACTAGTCGGCGAGGTGCTGCAGGTCATGAAAGGGCTCGCCCGGGAAGGTATGACAATGGTCGTCGTGACACACGAAATGCACTTTGCCGCCGAGGTGGCTGATCGTGTCATTTTCCTCGACGACGGCGCCAAAGCGGAAGAGGGGGTCCCGTCCGAAATCCTGCTCAACTCCAGGAACGAGCGGACCCGCCGGTTCCTCCAGACATGGGTCGAGCGAAATTCGTTGTTTGGCGAGAATTCCCTGCGGTCAGCGCAGAAATAGGTCTGAATCCGGCCAACTGTTTTAGAAATCGGAAGGTTACAATGATGGAAAGACGTCAAGGCGTTTTCTCTAAAGACGGTGCCATCTCGGCAGTTATTGCGGCGCTTGCGATTTTGATCGCTGCTTCATCGGGCGCGCGAGGCCAGGGCTTATTGGACGAAGCGAAGGCGCGCGGCGAATTAGTTCTCGGCACCGAGATGCAATACGCCCCCTTCGAATTCCTGGATAACAATAAGCCGAAGGGCTACAGCATCGATCTGTTCAATCTGGTCGCAGCCGACCTCCGCGTGAAAACGCGATATCTGGATCTGCCGTTCGCGAGCGTTATTCCGGGTCTTGAGGCCAGGAAATTCGATCTCGTCGAGGCGACCACGACGATCACGAAAGCCAGGCTGGATCGATATTACTTCACTTTGCCAATCGCGGTAGCGACCGTGGCCCTAGTGAAGCGAAAAGGCGACCCCTCTATCCAGAAACCCGCGGATATCGCCGGCAAGGTCGTTGGAGGCACCAAGGGTTCAGCGCAGACGAAGTTGCTGCAGGACTATGCGCAGAGCCTTCCCGGCGGTGTGAAGGAGATCAAGGAATACATCGGCAGCCCTAACGCTTATGCCGATCTTGAAGCGGGAAGGATCGCTGCCGTAGCCGGCTCGCTACCGAACCTTGCCTATCTGGTTAAAACGCGCACGGATTCATTCGAACTCGTTTTGCCGGCATTTGGACCCGAAGCCTATTTCGGATGGATGGCCCGGAAGGACGACGGTTCCAGGCAACTCGTGGATGCGATCAACGTCTCGCTGGTGAAATTAAGCAAAGAAGGCAAGCTGAAAGAGCTGCAACTTCGCTGGTTCGGCGTGGAAATGAGCTTGCCGACTGAGGGCATTCCGGCACCTCAATATTAGGCGGTGGGCGAGGATAAATTGGCTGACTTCCAACTTGAAAAGCTGATCAAACCACAATCGATCGCTGTTGTGGGCGCGTCCGAACGGCCGGACGCAATCGGTACCCGCGTTATTCGCAATCTGCGGAGCTTCGGTTATGGCGGGAGAATCTATCCCGTCAATCCGCGTTACGCCGAAGTGGAGGGACTGAAGTGCGTGCCGTCGCTGTCCGCACTGCCCGAGCGGGTTGACGCCGCCTTTCTCACTGTACCAGCGGCACAGGGCCCGGACCTGGTGAACGAAGCTGCCGCTGCCGGCATTCGCGCTGTGTTCATGAACGCTAACGGCTTTGCCGATGGAGGGGACGAAGGCACGGCGTTGCAAAGTCGCATCGAGAGTACGGCTGAGGCAAACGGCATCGCCATATGCGGCCCGAACAATCTCGGGCTCATCAATGTTCACGACAGGATCGCTGCCTGGACCCCGCGTTATATGATGGAGCCGAAACAAGGCCCGCTCGCATTGATCTCGCAAAGTGGCTCGGTCGCCATCGTGCTGGCTGACGACGAGCGCAACATAGGGTTTTCCTACATTATCACCGCCGGGAACGAGGCGGTCGTCAGTGTCGCGGACTATCTTCGCCATTGCGTGCAGGATGATCGCGTCGGCGTTATCCTGCTTTATCTGGAGACCATTCGAAAGGTGGATGCTTTCGCTGCCGCGGCGAGGGAAGCGCTTGAGCGCGGAAAGCCGATCGTGGCGCTCAAGCTTGGGCGAAGTGAAAGCGGTCGCGCGCTCGTGCAAGCGCACACCGGAAGCCTGGCCGGGGAGGATCGCCTCTATGACGAATTCTTCCGCAAGCTGGGTATCATCCGGGTCCGCGACCTCGACGAGATGATTGAAACCGCGCTTCTCTTGTCCAGCAATCCGAAGCCGATCAAGGCCCGCGGGATCGTCACGGTAACCCTGTCCGGCGGCGAAGCCGCGTTGATCGCCGACACTGCGAGCGAACTCGGCGTCGATCTGATGCCGCTCTCGGCTGAGACCGTCAAACGGCTGCGGCCGGCATTTCCCCCGCACGCCACAATCCGCAATCCGGTCGATTCCTGGGGGCTCGGTTTCAATGCCGAGCGCTTTGCGATGATTGTCGCGGCGCTCACCGCCGATCCGGAGATTGGGACGATCGCTTTCTCGGTTGACGCTCCGGGAGCGGGCGGCGCCGATGTTCCATATGCCTGCACCATGGCCGAGGTTTGCGTATCTGCCGCGGCGAGCGCTGACCAGCGCCTGGTCTTCTTTAATAATTCGAGCGGCACCGGGCCGAACGGCGAAGTCCGTTCGATTCTTCAGGAAGCCAACGTACCCTACCTCTCGGGAATGCGGACGGCGCTCGCCGCAATCGGCTATGCGCAACGCGAAGCGCCGCGACCGGCGGTCGTTGAAGAGCAGGCGCGACCGGCGCAATGGATCGAGCGTGTCGCTACTGGTTCGGATACGACCCGCTTTCGCATGCTGGCTGAGGCGGGTCTGCCGATGGCTGAATGTGCGTCGGTTGCGTCGTCAGCGGATGCCGTGAGGATCGGGCAGCGGCTCGGATATCCGCTGGTGTTGAAGGGTTCTGCGCCGCATCTGGCGCACAAGAGCGATTTAGGGCTGGTGCGGATCGGCCTGAAGACACCGGCCGAGGTGGAGGCCGCTTATCGCGACATCGCTGCTGCGCTCGCGCGCCTCGGCGGCGATCGGGCGGCAGCGGTAATTTATCTTCAAAAGATGGCGCAGCCGGGCATCGAACTCATCCTCGGAATCCGCAACGAGCCCGGCTTCGGCAGTTTTATCGTCGTCGGCGTCGGGGGCCTTTTCGTCGAACTTATCAACAAAGCGGCGTTGCGCCTGGGACCGGTCGACGTCGTGGAAGCACGCAACATGTTGCTGGAAACGCCTGCCGGAAAATTGCTCGGCGGTGTGCGGGGCCATGCGCCCTATGACATCGCGGCTGCGGCAGATGCCATCGTGGCGCTCTCACGGCTGGGAGCAGCAACGCTGGGAAAACTCGCAAGTATCGAGATCAATCCTTTGATTGTGCATGAGAGCGGCGCGACCGGGGTCGATGTGCTGATCGAATGATGCGTTCTGGGCCGCCCTGACCGACGGACTTCAATACTGAATAAAAAAAGTGGAGGAGGAAATCATGGTCATATCTCGCAGAGTGGTTCTTGCGGGTCTTGGCGGCGCCGGCCTGGCGATGCCTTATATCTCGCGCGCGTTGGCTGCCGACTATTCCTGGAAATTCGGCCATGGTTTCTCGGCCACCCATCCCGTCAATACATTCGCGGTGGAGGCGGCCGCCAGGATCAAGCAGGATACCGGCGGCAAGGTCGATATCGGCGTTTTCCCGAATAGTCAGCTCGGCGGCGACAGCGATCTGCTGTCGCAGGTGCGCTCCGGCGCCGTAGATTTCTTCTCTACTGGCGGGCTGATTTTCGCGACCTTGGTGCCGATCGCCGCCATCAATGGAACGGGCTTTGCCTTCAAGAACGCTGATGCCGTGTGGCCTGCGATGGATGGCGAGCTTGGCGCGCTGGTTCGCAAGGGCTTTGACAAAGCGGGGCTCTATGCCTTCGAAAAAATCTGGAACAACGGCTTCCGGCAGATCACCACCAGCAAGAAACCGATCAAGGACCCGTCCGATCTCGCGAGTTTCAAGATCCGCGTGCCGGTCAGCCAGGTCTATGTTTCGCTGTTCAAGGCGCTCGGCGCCTCGCCGACCAGCATCAATCTTTCCGATGTTTATACTGCACTGCAGACCGGTGTTGTCGACGGACAGGAAAACCCGCTGGTCGTTGCCGAGACGTCCAAGTTCTATGAGGTTCAGAAGTTCTGCTCGCGGACCAACCACGTGTGGGATGGTTTCTGGATCGTGACGAGCGCGGGTACCTGGCGCGGCGTGCCTGACGATATCAAAGCGAAGGTCGCTGAGGGCTTCAACGAGAGCGCCATCAAGCAGCGCGATGCGCTGACCAAGCTCAACGATAATCTTGCCGTCTCGTTGCAGCAGAAAGGCATCACATTCAACGATACCGACCCCGCGCCGTTCCGCGAGGTTTTGAGGAAAGCTGGCTTCTACGTGGAATGGAAAGGAAAATATGGCGAAGAGGCCTGGAGCTTGCTGGAAAAGGCCGCCGGGCAATTGGGTTGATCATGACGGGGTTCCGAACAGGTTGCGATCCCAGCAGGATTCGGAACCTGTAGCCCATTCAGCTATCCGCAGATCGCCGGAAGCCGGAGAATGCCCAATAAAGCGCGGTCCCGACGACGAGCAGAGAAAGCGGTCCAC
>Ga0210389_10001916_pt1 | contig 16632 bp, 9 predicted proteins | sample IncBWH28OmetaG_FD_160127 | JGI IMG/M metagenome (GOLD analysis project Ga0210389, IMG submission 160127) | Forest soil microbial communities from Barre Woods Harvard Forest LTER site, Petersham, Massachusetts, United States - Inc-BW-H-28-O ...
AAAGGAGGAGACGACCGCCTGGCTGATGAATATTGCCACGGGGATCACCATCTTTATTTCCTGTATGGGCCTCTTTGGCCTCACGATGTTCACCGCGGAAAAAAGAACCCGGGAGATCGGTATCCGCAAGGTATTGGGCGCCAGCGTGACGGAGATAGTGACCCTGCTTTGCCGGGATTTTATCGGGTTGGTCCTGTTGGCTACGATCATCGCCTCGCCGATCGCCTGGTATTTCCTGCACCGCTGGCTGGATGACTTCGCCTACAAGACCTCGATCAGTTGGTGGCTGTTCCTGCTGTCCGGCGTGGCGGCTATCAGCATCGCCCTGATCACGGTGAGCTACCAGGCGATCAAAGCGGCCCTGATGGACCCGGTAAAAAGTTTGAGAACGGAATAACATAACTTAGAGCTATGTACATTACCTATATAAAAACAGCCTTTCGAAACCTTATCCGGAACCCCCTGGTTTCTTTTATCAATATTTTTGGATTGGGGTTAAGCATGTCCGTGGGCCTGATGATCCTGATCCGGCTACAGGACGATTTTGGATTCGACCGGTTCCACCCTCACCCGGAACGGACTTACCGCATCACCAGCGAGTATACAAAAAAGAATGGAGAGCATTGGAAAATGGCCAGCAGCCCGCTCCCTTTACAGGCGGAATTGGCCCGGGATACGAACACGGTCGAAAGGGTGGTCAACATCTATCCCGCCTTGAACGGCAAGGCTAAAGCCGGAGCGAAAGATATCAACCTGGACGCTGCTTTTACCGAGCCTTCCTTTTTTAAAGTATTCGGATTCTCCCTGGCGGCCGGTGACCCGGTGACGGCTTTACAAGAGCCCAATACCCTTGTCCTCAGCCATTCCGCCGCCCAAAAATTCTTTGGAGAGGTGAATCCGCTCGGCAAGGTGATCAGCATGGAACACGGAAATAATTTTCTGGTTACCGGCGTGCTGAAGGAGAACCCCGGCAAATCCCATATCGATTATGATGCCTATGCTTCCTATGCGAGCGTGGCGGGGATGGAGAAAAGTAAAGCGCTGGCCGTCCAGTCGAATAACTGGTATGGGTTCAATGTGGCGTATACATACGTGTTGCTAAAGAAGGGGGTGCAGACATCTTACCTGGCTCCGTTCCTGTGGTCGATCGCCGATGGGTTGAATAAAAGCAATAAGGAAGGGATTACCGCCTTTCATATGCAGCCCTTAGCAAAGATCACTCCTGCGGATAGCAGCCTGGATAATGCGATCGGCAGGGGAGCGCCCTGGTCAAAGATCCTTTTTGAGATCGGTGTCGCCCTGATGATCCTGCTGGCTGCGTGCTTTAATTATACCAATCTGACCATCGCCCGGTCCCTGACCCGGGCAAAGGAGGTGGGTCTCCGGAAAATAATGGGAGCCAAACGCTATCATGTATTTATTCAATATATTGTCGAATCGACCCTGCTCGCATTGGTTGCACTGGCATTTGCCTGGATACTCCTTTCCTTTATCGTAGAGTATGCACCCTTCAATGATGGATATGAATTCATCCCTTCTTCCTTTCGCTATAATTTTCCTTTCATCCTGGCGTCGTTGGGCTTTGCCGTCTTTACGGGTCTGCTGGCCGGGGTGGCGCCTGCCTGGATCCTGTCCGCCTTCAAACCATTACGGATATTGAAGAATCTTTCTACGGCGAAGATCCTGGGCCGGGTGAGCATTCAGAAGACCCTGATCGTCTTTCAATACAGCCTTTCCCTGGTTATGATCATCTTCCTTTTTGCCTTTTACCGGCAATTTGCGTTCCTGGCCTCGGTCGATCCGGGATTTAAGCGGGATAATATTGTAGTCGTGCCCCTGGCCGGGATAGACCCAACCGTCGCTGCCGCAAGGATCGGCGGGCTCAGCGGGGTAGTGTCCGTTGCGGCCATGTCCGGCCGCCTTGACCAGCGTTTCAGCGGGATGTATCTTACTCCCCACCTGGATAATGCCGGGAATACCATAAAGATGAAGTGTTATTATGCGGACGATCATTTTATCCCTTCCATGAAATTCCAATGGCTGGCCGGCACGAATTTTCCGGCCCATTCTTCAGATCCCGGGGAAAAATATATTATACTCAATGAGCAAGCCGCACTGGCGCTGGGATTCAAAGATTACAACAAGGCGATCGGTCAAAAGCTCTGGATCGACGATTCCACCCGGCTGGAGATCACCGGCATCCTGAAGAACTTTAACTATGAGAGCGCCGGTTTACCTATAGCACCGCTGGCCTTCCGGAATAAAGCGATCGTCTGTAATTATTTATATATTACGTCGGATGGCGGTAACAAAGAAGCGCTGACGGCCAGGATTGCCAATGTATGGAAAGGCATGAGCGGGGCTCCCTCCTTTGATTATTCCTGGCTGGACGAAGCCATGGAGAAAGGCTATTCACAGAGAGCCACGATCTCTCTTTTAGGATACCTGGCATTTATGGCCGTTGCCATTGCTACCCTGGGATTACTGGGATTGGTCACTTATACGGTGGAGGTGAAGCGAAAGGAGATCAGCATCCGCAAAGTGATCGGGGCGGACAAGCGGCAGCTTATCCTGTTGCTGTCAAAAGGATTTATCCGGTTATTGTTTATCGCCGGCCTGATCGCAACCCCCATCGGTTATGCGGCGGGCTACCTGTTCAGTCAAAGCTTTGCCCAACGGCCGGCTTACGGGCCGTCACAGGCGATAGCCTGTTTCCTGTTTTTATTATCGATCGGGTTGTTCACGATCATATCCCAAACCGGTAAGGCCGCAATGGAAAACCCGGTAAAGAGCCTAAGGACAGAATAGGCCGTTTACTGTCCTCCGGATGGTTCGATCGGGGCCGGACCATTGTCGTTGTCGCGCTCTTTTTCTTTTTCCTTGAATGCCAGCTTCCCGAATTTATAACTGAGCGTGATCCCAAAGGATTGGTAGGGGACCTGTCTCAGGTTGTATTGAGAGAAATTCGTCCCGAAGAGGGTCGTCTTTTGATCCACGTATTTATTGAAGGGGTTGGTAGCCGTCAGGCCGAGACTGGCTTTCTTGTGAAAGAATTCTTTGCGCACGGCCAGGGTATAGAATATAAAAGCCGGTCTTGTTCCCTGGATATTCTTCTGGGAGGAATTGTAATTGCCAAACACCTCGGCAATGAGGTCATTGGAAAATTTATAGCTGGCGTTGAGATTGCCCCGGAAGGAAAAACCGGTGACGGTAGCAAGTCCCGGGCTTTTATTTGTACGGGTACCGAACTGCATGTTCGAGCGTATGGTAAAGGACGGTGTGATCGGAAGGGAACCAAAAAAATTACCTCCGAAGGACGACTGCGATCCGATATTGTATCGCTGGGTAAGGGCCACATCGGTGTACGTAGTGCCGTTGACATCCAGGCTGGAATAGTAGGTAGCGAAGGTCTGTATATCATCCGTATTTCTCCGATAGAGCGCGGCCAGGTATAAATTGGCGCCATTGCCAAAGGATCTGTTATAGCCCAGTTCATAGCGATAACCTTTTTCCGGCTTAAGGGCCGGGTTTCCCGTGCTGATATTGTGTGGATCACTGATATTGTAAAAAGGATTCAGGTCCCCGTAATCAGGTCTTTCGATCCGGTAGCTGTAGGCTGCCTTAAAGGATTGGGTCTCGTCCAGCTTATGCTGAAGCACCAGCGAGGGAGAGAAAATACCGTAGCCGGGAATATGGGTGCCGGAGAAATCGGCCGTCGTATGGGTATATTCATAGCGCGCCCCGGCCTTCCCTTCCAGGAAATCGTGAAAGAGGGAAAAGCTCGAGGAAAGATAGTACGCGTAGACCTGCCGGCTATAGGTGAAGCCGTAGGACTGATTGGCATTGGGGTTATAGGTCTTGTCTGACAGCAGGGTATCCGTTGCCACGTTATTGCTTAGGTTTTCAAACACTCCTTTTGCGCCGGTCTCCAGGGTAAAGCCTTCACTGATCGGATGGGTATAGTCCACCGAAATATCCGTCTCCCTGTCAGTGCCGGGATTGTGCCCCCTGGAACCGGAGGTATTGAAGCCTCCGCCGGGATAGTCCTGTTCCTGGTAATAGTCGGAGACATTCTTACCGGTGCTCGTGGTGATGAGCACATCCAGTTCCCGGTCCTTGTTATTCTTAAAATTTTTCTTGTAGTCGAGACTAAAGTCGGTTGCGTTGCTGCTGGACTGGCTGCCGGCATTCCGGATACTGGGGATGGCGGACAATGTGTTCCCGGCTCCATCGGTGACCTGTTGCAGCTGGTCGGTAATACCCTGGCTATGATTCCCAAAATGATTGTAATTGAAGGAGCCGGTCAATTTATCGTTTTTCGAGATATCCCATTGCGCGCTGAGGCCGGTCTGATACCCGCTTCTTTTAAAGGCGGAACTCCCGTTCTGTAAGAGATTGGTCAGGGTATCTTTGGCAGGGTCGAAGGACTGCCGGTTGGAACTGTTGATCGTGGTCGTGTTCAACTGTTCATTGCCGCTGAAGAAGGCATTCACGCCAAAATTGTTCTTGCGGACATTCAGGTTGAACGAACCGTTCTCCAGCCGGGTGCCCGCCGAAGCGTTGATGGTCCCATGAATACCCTGTACCCGGCTATCCTTCAGGATGATATTGATGATACCGCCGGTGCCGGAGGCATCGTATTTTGCCCCGGGGCTGGTGATGACCTCGATACTCTTGATCTGGCTGGCGGGTATGGACTGCAGGGCGTCGGCCAGGCTGGAGCCAAAAATGGTGGAAGGTTTCCCGTTGATAAGAAAACGGATATTCGGATTCCCTTCCAGTTCTACATTACCGTCAATGTCCACGGTTACGGAGGGTACTTTTTTCAGGACATCGAGAGCTACCCCGCTTTGCGAGGTCAGATCGTTTGCAGCATTGAAGACCATCTTGTCGATATGATTTTCGACGAGCGGCCGGGTCCCGGTGACCGTCACTTCCTGCAGGCTGGTGGAATTTGGTGAGAGGGGTAGGGCGCCCAGTTTTAAAGTGCCGGAACCCACTACTACATTTTTTCGGGTATACCCCTTAAATCCAATGAATTCGATGCTGAGATCATAGGTGCCCGGCGCGATCCCGGCGAGAGAAAAATTTCCTTTGGCGTCGGTAACGGCTCCGTTGACAGGTTTCCCGTTACCCGGGTTGATCAGCGAAACGGAAGCATAGTCGATAGGGTTTTTGGTCGATGCATCGACCACGGTCCCTTCCATTTTCCCTTTTGATTGGCTAAATACTAGTAATGAATTGATAATCAGTAAGGTTACGAGAACAAATTTTCTGCCCATTCTTTTTGTGATTCTATTTGGGCACAAAGGTAAGGGGCAAATCTCAAGACATTCTGTGGGAGATTCTGAGCATAATCTGAAGTTAATGTGAATAGATCATTACCGTAGCGTTATCTAATTGACAAGAAAATCTGTATCCGTTATTCTTAGCGTGCTTTAATGAAATCTTTGCACTGGAATAAAAAAATCAAAACTTATGCAATTGAGATCCAGAAACTGCTTTTACAGGATCATCCTCTTCTCCCTATTAATGGTTACCGTGACATCGGCCTGGTCCCAGACCATTAAAGGGAGTGTACGGGATGCAAAGACCGGGGAGCCGATGACCGGCGCTACGGTAATACTGGAAAATACACATTATGTAACCACCGTCCAACTCAACGGGAGCTTCGCCTTCCGGCATGTTCAGCCCGGCAAATATAAGCTCATCGTCAGTACTGTTGGGTACCAGCCATCCAAGGCTATCGATGTGGAACTCAGATCCGCTGCTGACTCCAGGGAGGTAAGCGTCGATATGTCCCCGTCCACCGGCATCCTGGAAGAGGCGTTCGTCACTACCGGCCTCGATGGAAAGACGGACAGGGGCGTCCGCAGGATGGAACAACGTGCCGATATGGTGCAGAATATCCTATCTGCCCGCTCCATCGAGCTGTCCCCGGACATCACGGTCGCCAACGCCATTCAGCGGGTCAGCGGCGTGACCATTCAACGGGATAATACCGGCGATGGACGTTATGCCATCATCCGTGGTATGGATCAGCGGTATAATAACACCCTGGTAAATGGGATCAAGATCCCCAGCCCCGACGATAAATATCGTTTTGTACCGATGAATATCTTCCCTTCCGAAATGCTCGATCGGCTGGAAGTGATCAAGGCATTGACGCCAAACATGGAAGGGGATGCCATCGGCGGCACGATGAACCTCGTGATGAAAAGCGCTCCGGACAAATTCTTACTGAGCGCCAATGCTTCGGGCGGCTATTCCACCCTGTTCTCCAGCCAGCCTTTTACTTCCTTTAACCATTCGGGGATTAACAAACAATCACCTGCAGAGGTCCACGGTAACATTTATGCAGCCACTCCGGCTGATTTTCCGCTCGGCAACCTGAATTTCGATACCAAGTCACATCCCATCAACGGCACAGTGGGTGTCACTGTAGGCGATCGTTTTCTCAATAAAAAACTTGGCGTGATCCTTTCTGCCAGCTATCAGAATATTTATAAGGGTTCCATTTCGGATCGCCTGGTCCCGGATGCACAGCCGCTGCCCAGCCCCGCCCCCAATACATTGAACCCTTCGGACTCCTATGTAAGGCGATACAGCACACAAACCAACCGGATAGGCCTGCAGAACAAGATCGATTACATCTTTAATTCCAGGAATAAGATCTCGTTGTTCAACCTTTACCTGCATCAGAACGAATTTGAAACCAGGTTCACTCCCGATAGCGCCACTGCCGGGCTTAACTCCACCCCCAACCAAACGAGCGTAACCGTCGAGTACAGGAGCAGATGGCAGATCCAGAATATTTACAACGGCACCTTGCATGGCGACCACCAGCTGAGCAATAAAGTAAAGGTTGACTGGACCGGGGTCTATTCCTTTGCAAAGCAGGAGATACCCGATATGGCCACTTTTAAATTCGACGATACGGTAAAGACGAATAGCGGAAAAATTACCGAGATCGATTCTACCATACCCGTCGGAACAGCCAATGTAATGACCCGCAGATGGCAGCATAATAAAGACCAGGATTGGGCCGGTTATGGCAACCTGGTGTACAAACCCACCCTTTTCGGGCAGCAGGTAGAATTTGAGACGGGCGGCCTTTATCGCTACAAGACAAGGGATAATTATAACAATGAGTACGACCTGCAATCCACGGTACAAGCTCATACGCCCTTTCATACCCTCGGGGCTGTCCCCCTTTATTTCCACGCTAACGGGCAAAACCAGGGTGTAGTTAGTGCCTTATCGGCTAATACCTATACCGCCCATGAAAAAGTCGGCGCAGGGTTTGTACAGGTCAAATTTAGTTTGCTACAGGCATTACAGGTATTGGGCGGCGTGAGAGTAGAAAATACGCAGGAAGACTATACGACGGCATTGCCGCTCACGTCTACTATCGGAGCCTTCGGGACCATCCATTACACGGACGTATTGCCCAGCGTACATCTTAAATATTCGCTGAACAGGCAACAAGCCCTGCGTTTGTCTTATTTTAAATCGATCAGCCGGCCCGGCTTTGGAGACCTCGTCCCTATTACGGATAATTCCAATGAACAATTTACCTTTCTGGGCAATCCCTTCTTAAAGCATGTAAGGGCGGACAATCTCGACCTGCGGTATGAATTATTCCCCGGTCTGGCCGACCAATTCCTGGTGGGCACCTTTTACAAGCACCTGCAAAACCCGATCGAGTACTATGTAACGAATCTTAATGGTCCCAGTTCTCTTTATATTAAACCGCAGAATACCAATGAGGCGACCAATTATGGCCTGGAAGCCGTTTTCACCAAATTCTTCGGGATGTTCGGTGTTTCTGCCAATTATACCTATACTCATTCACGGGTAACAACGACAAAATTCCTATACACTTTTGTTCAGGGGACCGGGAATACGACGGAACTCATCAACCAGACCAGGCCGCTACAGGGGCAGGCCAACAACGTAGGCAATATCTCCCTTTTGTATAAAGACCCGAGGTTCGGCCTGGATGTCCAACTGGCTTTTGCCTACACCGGGGACAGGATAGAGCAGGTCTCTCCTTATGCCAACCTGGATATCTGGCAAAAACCATTCACCCAACTCGATCTTTCGCTGGAGAAAAGAATAAACCGTCGCTTTGTTTTCTTTGGCAAGGTGAACAACCTGACCAATTCACCGAATAAGGAATATATCAAATTCCCTTACGCGGCCGTGAACAAGGGCCTCCCCAGCGGATATACCGTTCCGTTCCAGGATGCCGGCAGTAACTATACCGTTGCACAAAAAGATATCTATAAGCTCAGCTTCCTTGGAGGGGTCCGGTTTAAATTATAAACTATCAATCAGTAATCCATCAACAATACGATTATGAAGAAAAAATTAGCCATTCTCATCCTGTTCAGCAGCTATTTTTTAGCCGGATGTACCAAGTGGGCGGAGGACAAATCGAATATTTATAAATACGTCGCTCCGCCTCCACCGGGAGGCGCCATCAGTGAAACTACCCCCCTCTGCGGTTCCATCAAGGGGGTAATGCTGGCAGGGAAGACCTATACCCTTGGATGCGATATCAATGTTCCTGCCGGAGATACCCTGATCATCGAACAGGGAGTTACTATCAATGCAACGAATAGCGCGGGGATTGTCGTTCACGGATCGCTGATCAGCCTTGGCACACAGGCGCAGCCGAATACGTTCACCGTTCCCGGTCTTGTCAAGAACAATACGCCCGGTCTTCCCTTAAACCAGGACTCTGCACATGTCGGAAAATGGAGGGGCATCATGTGTGATACCTCCTGTCCGCTGCTGGTGCTCAAATGGACGCATATCGACTTCGCAGGGGCGGCCTATGGCAATGTTGATGGCCCGGCCGTTGAACAGAGTGCGGGTACTTCCTTTAATATCCTGTTCCAGAATCCCAAGGGCTACTTTATCATGGAAGATTCCTGGGTCTATGGAGGAACGGATGATTGTATCCGGATCTCCTTCGGTAAGATCCACGTGTTCCGTAATACCTTTGAAAAATGTGGTGGCAGCGGCGGAGACTGTGTGAATGCGAAAGGGGGTACGGTCGGTATGATGGCGTATAACTTTTTTATCGGTACCGCGTACAACGGGCAAAAAGCATCCAACAAAGGACAGCCCGTAGGAGCGCCCGAATGCAATATCGTCATGTATAACAGCACTTTTGTAAATGGAGGCGTACAAATAGCACCCGGTACAAGAGCAGGCGGCATCGATGTAGAACAGGGGGCCGAAGGTTCTTTTTACAATAACGTATTCATCAACTGCCGGGTAGGGTACCGCGTGGTCAATAATCCGGTAGCGGATACGGCCAATCTTATCTATGGCAACAACTACCAATGGGCAGATTCTTTGGTCATCGCCAACCAGTTCTTTACCTATGGCGGCGTTTGCACCAAACCGATGCCTACCGATCTTCCCAATCCCGCTACTTATTTGCCTGCGAATTTTTATTATCCCGATCCTAAGGCAAACTCCTATGATGGCACTTCGGTTGTACAGGTATTGAACCCTTTGTTCGTCAATTATCCCTTACCCGTGGTAGGTCAGCCGCTTTTTGCCGCTACTGCCCTTGCCCCATCGAATAATTTCCGGTTGCAGCCTAACTCGCCCCTGATCGGCAAGGGAAATACCCATGTCACTCCCCTGGTAGTCGTGCCGCTGGATCCTATCTATGGCGCTACGGAAGTAACCCCGCCCGGGGCGGACCTGGGATGTTACCAGTTTAACGGGAGCGGAAACCAGCATTAAAAGGAACGGGCGCTTTAGAACGATGAATGCTTTAGAATGATAAATGCTTTAGAAAAGTAATGCTTTATACATGAGAAAATTGAAGAAAATTGTATCGATAGGCTTTGCCATCATATGCGCATTGATATTTTGCGATCATACGGATGCGCAGACGATGCCTGCGGACCTGCGGGTTGTCCTCATCCGGCATGCGGAAAAGCCAAAAAAAGGTGATAACCTTACCTGTCAGGGGTTGAACCGCGCGATGCAACTGCCGGCCCTTTTACATGCAAGGTTTGGGGTCCCCTCCGCCACCTATATCCCTTCGATGGCCCTGGGGGACTCTACCAAACACTGCCGGATGTTCCAGACCATCATTCCCTTCGCGGTAAAATACAACCTGACGCTGACCAGCAAGTTCCAGGAGAATGATTCGACGGGGATCGCACAGGACATCTTACAACGAAAGGGGACCGTTCTGGTGATATGGGAACATAAGAAGCTCGTCTCCATAGCAAGGGCATTGGGGATAAATGACGATATGCTCCATTGGCCCGACGATGACTATGACAGCATCTGGGTCATCAGCTTTCATGGCGGAATTGCCAGATTGACAAAGGGAAAGGAAGGGCTAAGACCCTCAACCGCCTGCAGGTTCTAACAATGTTCCCGGATTTATGAGCATCTTTTTTTACCTTCGCCGGAAATACAACCTACTATGCTGAAAATATCCACTTTGACGCTGTTGTTCGCCGCCATCCTGTTTACGGCTCATGCCCAGCTTGCCGCACCGGACATGATCCCCACCAGTATCGGTAATCTCAATATCCAGCCTGTCCAGCATGCCAGCCTGGTGCTAACGGTCAATAAAAAGGTCATTTATATCGATCCTGCCGGCGGCGCCGCCTATTATAAAGGACTCGCAGCTCCTGATCTGATCCTCATCACCGACATCCATGGCGACCATTTCGACTCTGCTACCCTCGCTGCAGTAAGAACAGCGGGGACGACCCTGGTCGTGCCGCTTGTAGTGGCCGACAAGATCTCGGATAAATCCAAACTCATAACACTAAAGAATGGCGAGCATACCGATCTCGCCGGTATCACCATCAGGGCGATCCCCATGTACAATCTGCCAGAAAGCCCGACGGCAATGCATACAAAAGGCCGGGGCAATGGATACGTACTGGGTATCGGCGGCAAGAATATCTATATTTCCGGTGATACGCAAGGCATTCCCGAGATGCGGTCGCTGACGGGTATCGATGTAGCCTTTGTTTGTATGAACCTGCCTTATACGATGGATATCCCCGAGGCGGCCGATGCCGTGCTCGCCTTTAAACCCAAGATCGTCTATCCTTATCACTACCGCGGAAGAGGTGGTCTTAGTGACGTCAACGCGTTTAAATCGAAGGTAGAGGCAGGTAGCACGGCGATCGAGGTCCGTCTGCGGAACTGGTATCCCACTCATAGCTAAATTCCGTAATATATTTAAAGCAGATTAAAATGGTTGGCGTGGGCACCGTGCCAACCATTTATTTCCTATATTAGGCGATATTTCATTCTGCTTTATGAGACTCTTCTTTTTCACTGCCACCATTTTATGTCTGAACCAGGCATTGGGTCAATCTTCTACGCCTGACAGCGCGTCTTTAACGCAGACAATCAACAGGTATCACCAATACATGGGCGTGCAGGCCCGGATCTATAATGGCATCGAATTTATCGGCTATGACCCCTCGATGAAAGGGCATGCCTTTTTTATCAGCGATACCCTCGACGATGCCTCGATCCAATACGATGGGGTCTGGTATGAAAAGATCCCCACGCTTTATGATATCATCGCCGATAAATTGGTTATTGCCGATGTCAACGGCAATCTTATGTGCCCGTTACCGGGGAAGGTCCAGCATTTTCTGTTGAGGGGGCATGATTTCGTCCAGACCCCTAAAGGTTATTACGATGTCCTTTGTTCCGGGGCGATGACCATCCATGTCAAAAGGACAAAGGGGGTCGAGGAGTTTATGTCTGTGCAGGAATACACCCGGACAGCCACAGAGAACGATCATTTTTACCTTGTAAAGGACGATACCTATTACCACCTGGATAATATATTTTCCCTGCTCTCCCGCATGGGCGACAAAAAAAGAGTGGTCCGCCAGTACCTCCGGAAAAATAAGATCAGGATGAGAAAAGACAAAGAGCAGGCGATAGTAATGGCCGCCGAATATTATAATCATTTACCCCACTAGTTCGTATGCGTTACCTACTACTGCTTTTTATCGCCCTGTCCGCCCTTGCGCCGGTGTTCGCCCAGGATCGCAAACAGACCCTGATCAGCGGCGATTTTCAGGGGGTAAGCTTCCCGCAATTTGCAAAGGCGATCGAGGCGGGCTCCTCTTTTCATTTTTACTATAACCCTGCGCAGGTAGACAGTCTCTCCATTCGTCTCAGCATAAAAGACCAGCCCCTGGAAAATGTATTGGACCAGGTATTGCAGGGGACGAACCTGGTCTGGTCAATCGACCGATTCAATCATGTTTTTATCAGCAAAGGGTTCCATATCCTTACATCTATCCCTGAACCCACGTCGGAAGACAGTGCAAGAGCGTCAAAAGAAGGTGGAAGGAATGTAGTGGCGACCTATTCAAAGGAGAAAGAGAAAAAAGGCAATATCACTTCCGAGAACAAACTCTATGAGATCGGGGTAAAGACCAATACGATCCAACGTGGGTCTGCTCTTTTGATAGGACATGTAAAGAATACGCGAACAGGCGAACCGGTCGTAGGTGCGGCCATTTATACCGACGCACCCGTCGTCAATACCGTTACCGATCAATATGGCTATTACGCGATCACATTGCCCAAAGGCCATCACGTGCTGAATATCCAGGGACTGGGCATGCGGGACAGCAAATACCAGGTAGTACTTTATTCGGAAGGTACGCTGGACATCTCGCTGCGCGAACAGGTCACCACCCTGAAGGAAGTAGTGGTCTCCGCCCAGCGGACGGCCAATATCCGCCAGGTGCAGATGGGTGTCGAGCGCCTGAATATTGCAACGATCAAGCAAGTCCCTACCGTGATGGGAGAAGCAGATATACTGCGCGTCATCCTCACCCTGCCGGGTGTCAAGTCAGTAGGAGAGGCCAGTACCGGGTTCAATGTCCGGGGTGGGGCCGCCGATCAGAACCTCATCTTATTCAATGACGCGACCATCTATAACCCTTCGCATTTTTTCGGCATGTTCTCTGCCTTTAATCCTGACGTGGTAAAGGACATTGAATTGTATAAAAGCAGTGTCCCCGCCAAATATGGCGGACGCCTGTCTTCGGTCCTCGATATTACCAGCCGGGAAGGGAATAAAAAGGAATTGCATGGCACGGCGGGCATCGGGCTCATCACCAGCAGGATCTCGCTGGAAGGCCCACTTGTAAAGGATAAGACCTCCTTTATCCTGGGCGGTCGTACTACCTATGCCAACTGGATGCTGGGTCTGCTGCCCAGCCAGTATAAGAACAGCAAGGGTTCCTTCAATGACCTCGACCTGGGGATCAGCCACCAGATCAATAGCAGGAACAGCCTGTATTTCAGCGGCTATATGAGCAACGACAAGTTCAACCTGAACAGCGATACGACCTATGGCTATAGCAGTAAGAACCTGTCGGTAAAATGGAAACATGCGTTCAGCAACAAGCTGAATGCCGCTTTCACCGCAGGCTATGACCGCTATAATTATAATGTATCCAGCGGGGCGAATGTGGTCAATGCCTTTAAACTGGCATTCGATATCAACCAGTTTAACTTCAAGAGCGATTTCTCCTGGTCTCTCGGCGCCAAGAATACCATCGATTTCGGGACCAGCACGATCCGATACCTTCTCCATCCGGGCTCTTATACACCTATGGGCAAACAATCCCTGGTTGCTGCCGATACCCTTGCGAAGGAGCAGGCTTTGGAGAACGCCGTTTATCTCTCCGATCATTATAGTATCACCTCTCAACTGGCCATTGATGGGGGACTCCGCTTCTCCATCTATAATTTCCTCGGACCTTATACGGAAAATCTTTATGCGCCGGGACAGCCCGTCCTGCCGGCAAACCAGATAGGGACGAAACAATTTGCCAGCGGCGCCAATATCAAGACCTACCAGGGGCCTGAATACCGGTTGTCCATGCGTTATGCCGTCACCAATAGCTTCTCCGTAAAGGCTGGCTATAATTCCCTGCGGCAATATATCCATATGTTGTCCAATACCACGTCGATAGCGCCAACCGATATCTGGAAACTCAGCGATGCGAATATAAAACCGTCAACGGGCGACCAGGTCTCGCTTGGCTTTTATAAAAACCTGCGTAGCAACACCATCGAGACCTCGGTAGAAGTATATTACAAACGATTGAAGGATTACCTGGACTACCGGTCGGGGGCAACGCTGATCATGAACCATCATATCGAGACGGATGTCCTGAATTCAAAAGGAAAAGCATACGGGGTGGAGCTCAGCATAAAAAAGACGACCGGCAAGCTCAACGGCTGGATCAACTATACCTGGTCCCGTACATTCCTGAAAACGGATGATCCGACCGCCGGCGAGACCGTGAACAATGGCAACTATTATCCCGCTGATTTCGATATCCCGAACAATGTTACCGTAGTCGGCAATTTCAAGGTCAATCACCGGTTCAGCGTTTCCATGAATGGCGTATACGCTACCGGCCGGCCCATCACCCTGCCCATCGATCGCTACTACTATGGAGGTTCCCAGCGGGTACTCTATTCAGACCGGAATCAGTACAGGGTTCCCGACTATTTCAGGATGGACCTGTCTCTGAATATCGACGGCAATCATAAGGTCCATCAGTGGTCGCATAACTCATGGACCGTCGGCGTATACAACCTGACGGGAAGACACAATCCCTATTCGGTCTATTTCGTATCGGAAAACGGGCAGGTCAACGGGTATAAATTGTCGATCTTTGGCAGCGCAATTCCATTTGTGAACTTTAATATCCGTTTCTGAGATGAAGAAACTCCTTCCTATATTATTATTTCTTTCCATCGGCTGCAAGGAGCAATATATCCCCCCGGTCCATTCCACCAATAACACCTATCTCGTAGTGGAAGGATTCATTAATAACGGGCAGGACTCGACTTATATCACGCTTAGCCATACATTCACCCTGAACGACACGGGAGTGGTCCAGCCCGAATTGCATGCGCAGCTAACCGTGGAAGGAAAGGACAACAGTGTTTATCCTTTGCAGGAATGGGGACATGGTCAGTATGGAGCGACCAGCCTGGCATTGAACAATGCCCTGCAATACAGGCTTCGCATCCGGACGACGGCAGGCAAGACGTATCTGTCGGATTTCGTGGACCTGAAGACCTCGCCACCTATAGACAGCATCAACTGGAAAAGGACCAGGGATGGTGTCCAGATCTATGCCAACACACATGATCCGCAGAGCGCCAGCCATTATTATCGCTGGAGCTGGCAGGAGACCTGGCAGTTCCATTCCGTCTATTTTGCCACGCTTCAGTGGCTCAACGACCAGCTCTATCCTCTTAACTCCAATCCTTATTATACCTGTTGGGACTATGCCGCCTCGACCAGCGTCCTTGTGAGTTCGTCGACCAAACTGACAAAAGATGTGATCTACGAGTACCCGATCGAGCTTATTTCCCCGGGCTCCTGGCTGATCAGCGTCCGGTACAGTATCCTGGTGAAACAATATGTCCTCAGCGAGGATGCCTACAATTTCTGGCAGAACATGCAACGGAACACGGAGCAGATCGGGTCTATCTTTAGCCCCCAGCCTTCTGCCGCCCGGGGGAATATCCATAATGTCGCGGATTCTTCGGAACAGGTAATTGGTTTTCTCAGCGCGGGGACTTTGCAGAAACAAAGGATCTTTATCACGCCCGACCAGATCCCCAACTGGGAGATCGGGACCTATGAGGTTTGTGATGAGTTCGACACACCACTCGATAGCCTGTACTTTTACCTGCATGCCGGCTATAACCTGCCGGTCGATCAGTCCACTTCAGGACCTCCAGGGGCTCTGCGGGTTAATCTTTCCGCCAACACCTGTGTGAAATGTACCCTGATCGGCACAAACATCAAACCTTCTTATTGGCCATAAATAACCCGGAGATCTATGCATCCATTCACTCATACCTTTCGTTGCCGCATCCTCCTTCTGATGCTGGTCTTCCTGGCCCTGGCCGGCCGCAATAATGCCCGGGCGCAGGGATCGGAGGGATCGGACCGTCTTACGACGCGATTCGATGCCTGGCGTTCCAAAGCCTTACAGGAAAAACTTTTTGTACATGCCGACAAATCCTTTTACCTGGCAGGGGAAGTCTGCTGGTTCAAGATCTACAATGTAGATGGCGCCAGCCACAAGCCCCTGGACCTGAGCAAGGTGGCATACGTGGAGGTACTGGATACGGGTAACAGGTCCGTTCTGCAGGGCAAGATCGCTCTTGAAAAAGGGGAGGGGTCGGGCTCTTTCTATCTACCGCTGGCCCTGGGCTCGGGCAATTATAAACTGCGGGCCTATACCAACTGGATGAAGAATTTCGGGCCCGATTATTTCTTTGAAGAGCCGGTAACGATCATCAATACCCTAAAAAGCCTTCCGATCGCTTCGACGGATAGCGCCGGGTATTATCATGTCTCTTTTTTCCCTGAAGGGGGGAATCTCGTAAAGGGGGTGCCCACCCGGATCGCCTTCCAGGTAACCGGCGGAGACGGCAGGGGCGTGAACAGCAGCGGCATGATCATTACGGAGAACAGGGATACCCTGGCCTTCTTCCGTACCCTCCGGTCGGGTATCGGCAGCTTCTCCTTCACTCCGCCGGGAGACCATACCTGTACGG
>Ga0210389_10001917_pt1 | contig 16629 bp, 15 predicted proteins | sample IncBWH28OmetaG_FD_160127 | JGI IMG/M metagenome (GOLD analysis project Ga0210389, IMG submission 160127) | Forest soil microbial communities from Barre Woods Harvard Forest LTER site, Petersham, Massachusetts, United States - Inc-BW-H-28-O ...
CCCGTGCGCACGCCAGCACGCAGACGTCCGCGCGGGTCACAGTCATGAGAGGCCCCCGTCATGGACCGCCTTCTGGTAGGCGGCCTCGTCGCCGTCCAGGTACCGCGCGCGGAACCGTTCCCAGGCATCGGGGCCCGCGGCCGATGCCGCGTAGTGCCGCTGGAACTCCTCATCCCTTCCGTAGTCCGGGACGCAGCTGGTGAAGTGGGCACCGCCGGGGGCCTGCGTGACGGCGTGCACCATGGCGCGGTTGAGCAGCAGGGTCTGCGGCGGCCCGGTGAGGGACGGCTCGATCCGCTCGCAGGACATGTACGCCCGCTCCGCGGCCAGGCAGAACACGTCGTCGAAGTACGGGTCAGGCCCCAGGTACTGCCCGTTGCCGGCAGCGTCGGCCCGGTTCATGTGCACGAGCGCGGCATCGCGCCGCAACGCCGGCATCGCGACCAGTTCCTCGCCGCCGGAGTACGGCGACCGGATCGTGCGCAACTGCGGGTTGACCCGCATCACGTCCGAGCCGAGGCCGGCCCGGATCGGCAGGAACGGCAGCCGGTGCGCGGCGGCGAGCAGCCCCCAGTGCAGCATGCCCTCGTCCAGTTCGGTCAGCTCCACGGTGCCGTTCTGCCGGCCGTTCCGGAAGTGCGGCTCGAGCGCGATCGAGTCCAGCGACGCGAAGCCCGTGACGATCCGCCGGGCCTGCCCGGATGCGACGAGCAGCCCCACGTCGGGGCCCGCGTAGGAAACGATGGTCAGGTCCCGCAGCCGGGACCGGAGGATCGCCCGGACCAGCGCCATCGGCTTGCGGCGCGATCCCCAGCCGCCGATCCCGATCGTCATGCCGTCGCGCAACTGCGCCACGACCTCGTCCGGGGTCAGCACCGGGACGCTCACAGTGTTCCCCGCTCGCTTCGGCGCGCTTTCGAGGCGCCGCCTTCCCTCGCTGCGCTCCCTCGTTCCTCGGTCGCTCCGCTCAGTCCAGGTGCCGCCGCGCGCCTCCGCTCGCTCATGGTGTTCCCCGCTCGGCGTTCTCCGCCCGCTTGCCTGCCTGCCCATCCACGAACGCCTGGCGTGCGCGGTCGCCCGCGCCGAGCAAGTTGAGCTCGTAGGTGAAGCCCTGCTCGTAGCGGTAGGACCGGTTGACGTCAACGGGGTCGATGCCGTTCAGCGACTGCTTCGCCAGCCGGATGACCGCCGGGTCCTTGGCCGCGATCGTGGCCGCCAGGTCCCGTGCGGCCGCGCGGAGCTCCTCGCGGGGCACCACCTGCAGCACCGTTCCGAAGCTGAGGAGCTCCCGGGCGGTGACGGTCCGGCACGTGTAGACCATGGCGCGCATGAGCTGCTGCGGGACCAGCCGGGCCAGGTGCGTGGCCGCGCCGAGCGCGCCGCGGTCGACCTCCGGCAGGCCGAACGTCGCGTCCTGCGCGGCGATGACGACGTCGGCGTTGCCCGCCAGGCCGATGCCGCCGCCGAGGCAGAAGCCCTGCACGGCGGCGATGACAGGCACCGCGCACTCGTAGACCGCCGCGAACGCCGCGTAGCAGCCCCGGCTGGCGCCAATCAGCGCCGCGTGGCCGGCCGTGCGCTGCATCTCCTTGATGTCCACGCCCGCGCAAAAGCCGCGGCCCTCGGCGGCCAGGATCACCACCCGGGCCCGCGGATCGGCGCCGACGGCGGTGATCGTGGTGGCCAGGTCCTGCCAGCCCTGCGCCGGCAGCGCGTTGACCGGCGGGAAGTCCAGCACCACCTCAGCGATCCCGTCAGCGGTGCGCACCTCGATGCTCATCGCCGCCTCCCTGCTGCCCGTCAAGCCCTGCCCGTCAAGCCCTGCCCGTCAAGCCCTGCCCGTCAACGAATTGCCTACCTAGCGCTTGCTTGGTTCGCCAGCCTAACATGGCCCCATGTCGGCCGTCGATAAGCCCGCTCCCGCCGTGCTCGTCACCGGCGGCACGCGAGGCATAGGCGCGGGCATCGCCCGCGGTTTCCTCCGCTCCGGTGCCAGCGTGCTGGTCTGCGGGCGGGCCGAGCCCGCTGAGCTCCCGTCGGCCGCGGGCCGGACCGCGGCCTTCGCCCGGGCAGACGTCCGGGACCCGGAGCAGGCGGCAGCCGCGGTGCAGCGGACGGTCGGGGAGTTCGGCCGGCTGGACGTCCTGGTGTGCAACGCGGGCGGGTCGCCGTACGCGGCCGCGGCCACCGCGTCTCCCCGGTTCCACGCCAAGGTCATCGAGCTGAACCTGATCGCCCCGCTGCATGTCGCGCAGGCCGCCAACGCGGTGATGCAGGGGCAGGCGGGAGAAGGCGGGCGAGGCGGCGGGGCGATCATCATGGTCGGCAGCGTGAGCGGCGCCCGGCCGTCGCCGGGGACCGCCGCCTACGGCGCGGCCAAGGCCGGCCTGCAGCACCTGGTCACCAGCCTCGCGATCGAGTGGGGCCCGGCGGTCCGCATCAACTGCGTCGTGCCCGGCTTCGTGGCCACCGAGGCGGTCGGCGAGCAGTACGGGGACCCGGCCACGGTCGCGGCCGTCACCGCCATGGTGCCGCTGCGCCGGTTCGCGACCCCGGACGACGTGGCCGAGGCATGCCTGTTCCTGGCGTCCGCCGGGGCCAGCTACGTCAGCGGCACCTGCCTGACCTTGCACGGCGGCGGAGAGCCCCCCGCGTTCCTCAGCACTGGCATCGGCGCCACCTGAGGGTCCCTGGCGCGGCATCGAGTTCACGGCCAATCCGATCGGGGCGAAGTGACCGTATGCCCTCAGACGGGGCAGCGAAATGCCGCAAAGCCAGAAATCCGAGGAGAATCATGCTGGCACAGCAGGGTACGGTCCGGCGGGCCGGGGACCGCCGCATCGCAGTTAACCACTCGCGCGCCGTGGGGCGTCGCGTCGCAGCTAACCACTCTCGCGCCGTGGGGCGTCGCATCACGGCAAACCACTCGCGCGCGGTGGACCGCCGCGTCGCAGGCAACCACTCGCGTGCCGTGGGGCGTCGCATCGCGGCGAACCACTCGCGGGCCGTCGCCCGTGGCATTTCCCCCAACCACTCGCGGGCAGTGGCGGCCGTAGGCCTGGCCTGACCGGAGTATCGGACACGGTTCCCTCGCCCGGTCAGGGCTTTGTCAGCTGACTGGGCGAGGGAACCGCTCTCGGGGGTACAACGATGAACAGTGGACCGGCCGCGACCGCTGGCACGGCGGCCGACGCGGCGCTGGGGATGCGCAACGAGGCGCTGGCGGCGCTCGATGAGGGCGATCCGATGCGGGCGCTGGAACTGAGCACGCGGGCACTCGTCATGCTGGAGCGCGGCGGGTTGCGCGGGGGGCTGGATGAGGCCGCCGTGCTGGTCGCGCGGGCTGAGATCGAGGAGGCCCTGGACCGGTTCCACGAGGCCAGGGTCACCATCGCCGCCGCGACCGCCATCCTCGCCTGTGCTGGTGCCGGGGATGCCGACGAGGACACCGTGGCACTATGGTGCCAGGCCCAGGAGCGGACGGCGGGCCTGGAGCGGCTGGCGGGTGACTTTGGCGCGGCCGCGGCAAGGCTAACCGCCGTGCTCGACCGGGCCTCGGCGGTCCTCGGCGAGGCGTCGCTCTCGGTCGTGTCGGCGGCCAGCGCGCTGGGCGTGGTGCACAAGTACTCGTCGGACTTCGACGCGGCGGAAGCCGCCTACCAGCGTGCGTCCGCCGCCATGCGGGCCATGCCGGACGCCGGTCCGCTCCTTGAGGCCGGACTGCTGCACAACCTGGGTGGCCTGGCTCATTCACGGGGCGACGCGGCCACCGGGATTCCCCTCGCCGAGCGCGGCCTCGCCCTGCGCACTGGCGCGCTCGGCCCAAGCCATCCCGAAGTCGCCCGTGACCTGAACGCGCTGGGCGCGCTCTATCATCTCGCCGGCCGGCACGACGACGCGGCCGACGCTTACGGCCGCGCCCTGTCGGTATTCGAGGACAGCTTCGGCCCCGTGCACTTCGAGGTCGCCATGGCGTTCGCTAACCTCGCCGTGCTGCACGGCGATCAGGGCGCCTACGCGCAGGCCGAATCGATGGGCTGCCGTTCGCTGGACATCCTGACCGCCATCCTCGGGCCGGACGATCCCGAGGTAGGCCTGACCCTGCTGAACCTTGCCATCGCGGCCGCCGGCCAGCGCCACATGGCGCGGGCCAGCGAGCGGGCCTCCCGGGCCGCGAAGATCCTTGCGGACCGCCTTCCCGCCAGCCATCCGCACGTGCTGGCGGCGGCCGAGGCGGTGCGGCAGTACGGTCGCCGGGCGGAAAGCGCCTCGTGAGCAGCCCGGCCGCTGGGCGACGGCGTCGCCGCGCGCTCATCCCGGCGCTGCCGCGCCCGGCATGGGTGGTGCTCGGCGGCGACTTCCTGTCCGCCGTTGGCGGCGGCCTGACGCTGCCGTGCCTTTTCGTCTACGCGCACCAGGTCCGCCACCTCGGCTACAGCACCTCTGGCCTCGCCGTTGCGGCCATCGCCCTGGCCTCGCTGGCCGGCAACCCGCTGGGCGGCGTGCTCACTGACCGGCTGACGGCGCGGCGGTCGGCCATGGCAGGCCTCGTGGTCTCGGCCGCCGGGTCGGTGGCCCTGGCCCTCGCCCAGACGGCACCCCAGTTGCTTGGGTCGGCGGGCCTGCTTGGCCTGGGGGTGTCGGTGACCTGGCCGGCCCAGGACGCGCTGCTGTCCAGCGTGGCCGGCCGGGTGGGCCGCTCGGCGGCCTTCTCGGTCCGGCACGCGTCGTTCAATGCCGGGACGGCCCTCGGCGCCTTGGTGGCGGCGAGTGTCGTGAGCGTCGCTCACCCGGCTACCTTCACCGCCGTGTACCTGGCCGACGCCGCCTCGTACCTGGCGTTCATCCCGGTGCTGGCGTGGTTGCGCCTGCCGGGGAATCAGGCCGGCGTCCCGGACGAGGCCGCGCCGTCGTCGGGCACCTTCCGGCAGGTGCTGCGGGACAAGGCATTCCGGCGGGTCTGGCTGCTGCTGGCGGTCATCGTCACGGTCAGCTTCGGCCAGTTCGAGTCCAGCTTCCCCGGGTTCGTGACGCGCCCCGGCGGCATCGGCACGCAGGGCCTCGGCCTCGCGTTCACGGCCAACGCGCTGGCCGTGGCGGCCGTTCAGCTCCCCGTGCTGCGGTGGCTGGCGGGGCGCAGGCGCACTACCGGGGTGACGCTGGCCGCTGTGGCCTGGGCGGCCTGTTGGGTCGTGGTCTTCATCGGCGGGCACCTCGGCAGCGGAGCCGGGGCGCAGGCCGCCTTCGTCGTAGCGATGGTCATATTCGCCATCGGCGAGACCCTGTTCTCGCCCACGCTGCCGGCGATCATCAATGACCTCGCGCCGCCGGAGGCGGCAGGCCGGTACAACGGCCTCGGTGTGCTCGCCTTCACCACCGGCTTCCTCCTCGGCCCAGTCGGCGGAGCCGCGCTGCTGCCCGCCGCTGGTGGCGTCCTGTTCCTGCTGCTGAGCGTCGCCTGCCTGGGCACTGCGGGGGCGGCGCTGAGCCTTGGCAAGCGGCTAGCGCCCGGCATTAACACCATTGAGGTACCAGAGGGTACCGATACGGAGTCGGACGAGGGCCGAGCCATGGCCGAGGCCGAATGACGGGGGCTGGCGCGGTGGCCATCACCTGGCACAGGTTGCGGGCCTGCTCGCGCTCGCGCCATTTGGTCCGCTCCATGGTGCCGCGCGTGGGCGCCGGACTCAGCTGAAGCCGATCGTCTCGTCGGCCAGGGCGGCCGTCTCCAGGGTGGCGAAGCCGGGGGAGGCCGGATCGCTGTCGGTGAACTCGCTGGCCAGGGCCTCGTGGATGGCGGGGAGGGTCCACATGCCGTCGGCGCTATCGGCGCGGAAGACCGTGCGGATGCTCGGCGGGTTCAGCACCGCGGCGACGCCGCCGTGCACGACGAGCACCTCGCCGTTGATCCGCTCGGCCGCGGGGCTGGCCAGGTAGGTCACCAGCGGCGTCACGTGCTCGGGCGCGAGCGGGTCCGGCCCGTCGGCGGGCGGCGGGCTCACGAGGCCATCGAGCATGGCGGTGCGGGCGCGCGGGCAGATGGCGTTCGCCCGGACGCCGTAGCGGGCGCAACTGCGGGCGGTGGCGACGGTGAGGGCGGCCACCCCAGCCTTGGCCGCGTCGTAGTTGGGCTGGGTCGCCGCGCCAAGCAGGAACGCCTCCGACGAGGTGTTGATGATCCTGGCGTAGACGGGGCCGCCCGCGCTCTTGCTCGCCTCCCGCCAGTGCGCGGTGGCGAAGCGGGTGGTCACGAAGTGCCCGCGCAGGTGGACCCGGATGACGAGGTCCCATTCCTGCTCCGACATCGTGAAGATCATCCGGTCCCGGACCACCCCGGCGTTGTTGACCAGGATGTCCAGCCGCCCGAACGAGTCGAGTGCCGCGGCGACGAGGCGCTCGCCGGTCGCCCAGTCGCCGACGTCGCCGGCGCAGGTCACCGCTTGGCCGCCGGCGGCGCGCAGCTGCGCGGCGGTGTCTTCCACTGCGTCGCCCGGCAGGTCGTTGAGCACGAGCAGCGCCCCGGCCCGGGCCAGCGCGAGCGCCTCCGCGCGCCCCAGCCCGGTGGCTGCCCCGGTCACGATGGCCACCTTGCCGCTCAGCGGCTGCTGGGTCCCGCCATCGCCGGGTGGCACGTCAGTACCCTGGGCCGCTGAGCAGGCCGCCGTCGGCGACGAACTCGCTGCCGGTCGAGAACGACGAGTCATCCGAGGCCAGGTACGCCACGAGGCGGGAGATCTCGACGGGGTCGGCGAACCGGGATATCGGCAGGTGGCCGAGGAAGCTCTCGCCGTCACGGCCCGAGTCGGCCTGCTCCAGGACCATCCGGGTCATCACACCACCGGGGTGCACGGAGTTGACCCGGATGCCGTACTGGCCGAGCTCCTGCGCGGCTGCCTTGGTCATGCCCCGGATCGCGAACTTGCTGGCGCTGTAGGCGGACAGGCCGGCCGCCCCGGCGATTCCCTCGATCGAGGAGATGTTGACGATGGAGCCGCCCCCCGCCTTGGTCATCGGGTCGATCACCGCCTTCATGCCAAGCCAGCAGCCCACCGCATTGACCTCCAGGACGCGCCGGAAGTCGGCGAGCGGCATGTCGGCGATGGACGCGAACGTGAGGACGCCGGCGTTGTTCACCAGGACGTCCAGCGCGCCGAAGGCGTCGGTAGCCAGCGCGACGGCGGCGGCCCAGTCTGCCTCGCTCGTGACGTCGTGGTGGATGTACCTGCAGGACTGCTCGCCGAGCTTGGCGGCCACGTACTCGCCCTTGTCATCGAGCACGTCACCGAAGACCACCCGTGCCCCCTCGGCGACGAAGTGCCTTACGTGGGACTTGCCCATCCCCCTGGCGCCCCCGGTGATAAGCGCGACCTTGCCGTCGAGCCGCCCCATGTGTCCCTCCGGTCCCTCTGTGCCTCTACCAAGCGCTTGCTTGGTAGCAGCGTAACACCGGAGACGTGCGTCAGCCCGTCGTCCAGGGCCGGAGTTTCTCGGGGCCTGGCGGCACTAGGACGCACGGGAGCTCCGGTCCAGGATCCCGTCGAAGACCAGCCGCAAGATGGCGTCCGCTACCTGCTCGGTGGCGTAGGCGCCGGCGTTGGCGCCCCATTGGGCGGGGATCCACAGCACGTCCCGCAGCAGGCGGTAAGTGAGCCGGGCGTCGAGGTCGGCCCGGAAGAGGCCCGACTCCTTGCCGCGCTCAAACTGGGCGATCCAGGTCCGCTCGATCTCGCCGAGCGCCTTGCGCAGGTAGCCGAAGCGGTCCTGGGTGAAGAAGTAGCTCCAGTCGTTTTGCAGCATGGCGAGGGCAGCGCGGTGCTGCGTCAGCGTGCTGCTGGTCGAGCGGACTATGTGCTCGATCACCTCGCGCGGGGACCCGGCACCGCCGGTCGCGGCCCGATAATCGGCCAGCACGTCGTTGATGAAGCCCGACAGGATCTCGTCGCCGATCGACTCCTTGGAGTCGAAATGGTGGTAGAGGCTGCCGGACAAGATCCCCGCCGCTTCCGCGATCTCGCGCACGGTCGTGGCGCGGAAGCCCTTCTGCGCGAAGAGCTCGCCGGCGATCCGCACCACGTCGGCGCGGCGCTCTGACTTGCTAACTTGGCGTGTCGAGTTCACGCCAGCATTATCACAGCCTGGTGGCCATGCAACCAAGCGCTTGCTCGGTTGGCGCATTCTGTCGCGCGCTGCCTCCGGTGATGCTGCCTGCGGTAACCCGGTCAGGGCCGCGAACCGCTCGTCGACTTCCTCGCCGGTCAGGCCGTACTCATCGAGTGCGTACCGGTGGACCGGCCGGCCTCCGGTGCCGGACGCCGCGGCCAGGGATCGCATAGCGTCAGCGGCGGTGCCCGTCAGAGGCAGCCCGAAGCGCCCGTAGATCGCCTCCACGGTGCCCATCGGGTCGGCGACCAGGTCGTCGTAGTGCACGTCGTGGAACTGGGCAGTGTCGCGGGGAGCAGTGGCGCCGGGAGCAGTGTCGCCGGGAACAGCATTGCCGGGAGCACCGCCGCCCTCGTGCCTGGCACGCGCCTGCGTGAACAGGGCCAGGCCCCTGGCCCACAGGTCCAGCTGGGTGCGGCCGATCACCGCGCCGGTGAACAGCGACGACCAGCCGTCCGACGCGTGCGCCGCCAGGCTGCACGCGGACGCGATCGCGGTGCGCGGCTCCCGGTGCGTCTGGATGACCAGCGCGTCCGGGTAGACGGCGAGCAGGGCGTCCAGCGCGAACAGGTGGCTGGGGTTCTTCAGCACCCAGCGCTTGTCCTGATCATTCAGGCCGATCATCTGCAGGTGGCGGCGGTGCCGCCGGTAGGCGCTCGTCCAGTCCTGCCCCTGGAGCCAGGCTGAGTAGCCGGGTACGTAGGCGAGGGTCTCGAAGGAGACCGAGCGGAAGGACTGCTGCAGCAGCTGCCAGCATTCCTCGACCTCGTCGGCGGCCATGTAGTGCACCCCCAGGAACTCGGGGTGCTCCTCGTGGTGACGGGTGAAGCCCGCCTGGAGGAACTGGTAGACCGGGTCGGCCGCCCAGGCCTCACGCGGCGGGCGGGGCTGCGGCACCTGGGTCAGCCACATCTGGAGGCCCTGGTTCGCGGGGTCGGCGGCCAGCAGCCGGTGCAGGGCCGTGGTGCCGGTCCGGGGCAGCCCGGTGATGAAGACCGGCCGCTGGATCGGCACGTCGGCGTACTGCGGGCTCGCCGCCCAGGCCGCCTGGCTGAACAGCCTGGCCGTCAGTGCCCCGCGCAGGAACGACCGCAGGGCTTTCGAGCCCTCCGGCGTGAGCGCGGCCTCGCCTTTGAGGGAATCGAGCAGCATTGCCAGGCCGCCGGTGTAGTCGTCGCCGGTGCCGAAGTCAGTCAGCCCGGTCCGCCGCGCGGCGGACTCGTGCAGGTCCTCGACGGTGCCGACGCTGGTCACTGCGCCCCCGGGGGGATGACCCCCCTGTCGACCCCCCACATGGCGGTCAATGGTGGTACTCGCCGCAGTTGACGTCGAGGCACTGCCCGGTGACGGCGCGGGCCAGCGGCGAGGCGAGGAACACCACTGTGTCCGCGATCTCGTCCGGCTCGGGGAGCCGGCGCAGGTCAAGGCGGGCCGCCGTCTCGTTGTAGATCTCCTCGGTGGTCACCCCCCGCTTCTTGCCGAGGTAGCCGAAATACCACTTCAGCGAGTCGCCCCAGATGTGCCCCGGTGCCACCGAGTTGACCCGGATGCCCTGCGGGCCGAGCTCGGTGGCCAGGGTCTGCGCCATCGCGAGCATGGCGGCCTTGGCAAGCTTGTACGGCCCCATGATGGGCTCGGAGAACCGCACGACCATGGAGTTGACGATCACCACGCTGCCCTTGCTCTCCGCGAGGGCAGGGGTGAGCAGCCGGGTCAGCCGCAGCGCGGCGAGGACGTTCGCGTCAAAGGCCGTCTGGAGGGCCTCCAGCGGGACTGCGCTGAGCGGCTTGATGGGCGGCATCGCCAGCGCGTTGTAGGCCAGGGCGTCCACCCGGCCGAACTCGCCCAGCGCCGCCTCCGTCAGCCTCTCCACCGCCTCGGGGTCGGCCACGTCGGTGGGCACCGCGAGGGCACGCCGCCCGAGCGCCGCCACCTCCTTGGCCACCTCATCCAGCCGGGACGCCGTGCGCGCGGCGAGCACCACGTCCGCCCCCTCCCGGGCGCTGGCCAGCGCGATGGAGCGGCCGAGGCCAGGGCCGATCCCGGCCACCACGACGACCTTGTCCTGCAGCATCATTAGCCCAGCATCCTTCCCGCGAACGCGGCCTGGCGCGCGGCGATGCGCGCCCGCCATTCCTCCGGCGTCACCCGTGCGCTGTCGTAGAACGCCAGCCGCTCGGGGAGTTGATCAAACGGGACAATGTCCACGGTGGGGCCGTCCCGCGGGCCGAGGTCGCGGGACAGCCGCTGCCAGCGCAGCTGCACGTAGCCGCGGTCATGCCCGGTCCGCTCGATCCAGTTCGCGACGCCCGGGTCGCGCTCGCTGATCACGAAGCGCATCCGGCCATCGGGGTCGATCCGCGCCTGGTCGGCGGTGAGGCTGGTCTGGTGGTGCACGTAGTCCAGCGAGATGTACCACATGGTGCCCAGCTGGATGCCCTGGTACGGAGCGACGTCCTTCGGGGCGGCCGGCACGTCCACGATCATCACGTCGTCGTCGGCGAGATCATAGTGGCCCACGCTGGAGAACTGGGTGGCGAGGCCGCCGGGGGTGCGGCGCGGCGGGGTCAGCGTGTTGACCGGCTCGTTCAGGTAGAACCACTCGGGGAAGGCGAGGAACGTCCGTATCCTCGACAGGAGCAGCTTGCCGGCCACCGCATAACGCTTGGCCGCGGTCTCGGTGCCCGCTGCCGCCGGCGGCGCGAGGCCGTCGGCGCCGGCGCGGCGGATGCGGATGGTGCCGCGCCGCTCGGTGGCCCAGTCGCTGTGCACCTCGCGCACGGCCAGCATGGCCGACCCGGGGCCGAGGGTGAAGTAGCCCGGCCGGGACGGGCCTGGGCCAAACCGGAACTCGAACTCGCCGTTCTCGCCGATCTCGATCTCCCGGTCGTCGAACGCGGTCAGGCTGTCGGGCACCTCGGCCGGGGTGTAGTCGCCCTTCAGCACCTGGAAGCTCAGGTCCGCGGTCGTGCCGCGGGTTCCTGAGACGATGTACTCGGTGTTGTCGCGCAGGTAGGCGTGCCAGTACAGGGTGTCCGGGTTGTCCAGCCCCATCTTCGTGTACGGCCCTGTCGAGGCGACGAAGAACGGGAAGTCGCGCTCGTAGGCCCAGGCCAGGTGCAAGCTGGCCTGGGCGCTGCCGGACAGGTAGTCAAGTCCCTCGGCGAGGTCGCGCTCGGACTTGACGTGCGGGGCCGCCGCGATGAGCTGCTCGGCTTCGGCGAGGGCCGCGGCGAAAGCGGCGGTGAAGGGCTGCGTTGGCAACGCTCACTCCGCCGGGGTAGCTGTGGTGCCCGCGGGCGTGCTTTCGGTAGTGCCCGGCGGGCCGGCCGTGAGCTTCCAGCTCGGCAGGTCATTCAGCGACATCATCGCCTCGTAGGTGCGCACGTAACCGATGTGGGTGATCCGCCACCGGCCATCCGCGCCGCGGGCGTACCGGTCCTCGTAGAACGCCGCCCCGGTGATGACAACCCGGTACTCCATCGAGATGACCGTGTCCTCGAACCGCCAGGTGCCGGCGGCCGTGTCGCCGTCGACGGTGATCTCCGGCTGCCCGGCCGAGTGCACCGTGATCATGCCCGGCCCCAGGTTCTTGCGGAAGTAGGCGATGATCTCGTCCCGCCCCGCGATCTTCAGGTTCTTCCCGAAGACTTGCGTGCCGTAGTCGACGGTGGCGTCCGGCGTGAACACGTCCGCCATCTCGTCCCACAGCTTCTGGTCGACGCACCGCAGGTAGCGGTACTTCAGCTGGCGGATCTCTTCGAGCGTGACTAGGTCCATGGCACAAGCTTGGTGCATCCGCTTGAACGAAACAAGAACCTGTTCTAGTTTTAGCGAGTGCGGTTCAGCTATGCGGAGTCAATGACCGACCCTTCCTACTACGGGCCGCTCGCGCGTGCCGCCGAGGAGGCCGGCTACCACTCAATGGTGATCCCGGACAGCATCTGCTATCCGCTCCACGCCGACAGCACCTACCCCTACAACCCGGACGGCACCCGTGAGTTCCTCGAGGACAAGCCGTTCCTCGAGCCGTTCTCGCTCATCCCCGCCCTCGGGGCGGTGACGAGCCGGCTGCGGTTCACCACGTTCGTCGTGAAGGTGCCCATCCGCAACCCGCTGCTGCTCGCCAAGCAGGTGACGTCCACGGCGGTGCTCACCGGGGGCAGGCTGTCCCTGGGCGTGGGGACCAGCCCGTGGCGCGAGGACTACGACATCCTCGGCGCCGACTGGGCCAGCCGGGGCAAGCGGCTGGATGACTCGATCGCCATCTTGCGCGGGCTGGCGGCCGGGGGCTACTTCGAGTACGAGGGCAAGACCGTCACCCTGCCGCCGGTCAAGATCGCGCCGGTGCCCGCCGAGCCGATCCCGGTGCTCATCGGCGGCCACGCGGAGGCCGCGCTGCGCCGCGCCGCCCGGCTGGGGGACGGCTGGATGCACGGCGGGGGAGATCCCGCTGACCTGCCCCGGCTGCTCGCCCGCCTTGTAGAGTTGCGGCAGCAAGCAGTCAGTGACGGGCAGGCACCCGAGCGCGCGGGCCGCCCGTTCGAGGTGCACGTGATCTCCATGGACGCCTACACCGTGGACGGCGTGCGCAGGCTGGAGGAGCAGGGCGTGACCGACGTGATCGTCGGCTTCCGCTGGCCCTACTCGACTGGCCAAGACACCGAGCCACTCGGCGTGAAGGTCGACAACCTGCGCAAATACGCCGACAATGTCATCGCAAGGACGTAACTACACCCGCGAGGTGGACCAATGAAGGTCAAGGCCGCTGTCCTGTACGGGCCAGGCATGAAATACGAGATCGAAGAGGTCACCCTGGACCCGCCCAAGGAGGGCGAGGTCCTCGTCAAGTACGCCGCGAGCGGGATGTGCCACTCCGATGAGCACCTGGTCACCGGTGACATGGTCCTGCCCGCCGAGATCAGTGACGCGATGGGCTGGCTGCAGTTCCCGATGATCGCCGGCCACGAGGGCGCGGGAGTGATCGAGGAGGTGGGGCCGGGGGTGACCGGCTTCCAGGTCGGGGACCATGTCGTCACCTCGTTCATCCCCGCCTGCGGCACCTGCCCATCGTGCGTCACTGGCCGCCAGAACCTCTGCGACCTGGGCAACAACCTGCTCAGCGGCAGGATGGCCGACGGCACGTCCCGGTTCCACACCGCCAAGGGCAACGACTGCGCGACCATGTGCGCGCTCGGCACGTTCGCTGAGGCGGGCGTCCTGGGCACGGCCTCCCTGGTCAAGATCCCGGGCCACCTGCCGCTGGACAAGGCGGCCCTCGTGGCCTGCGGCGTGACCACCGGCTTCGGTTCAGCGGTGCGCGCGGCCGACGTCCAGCCCGGCGAGACGGTCGTCGTGATCGGCGTCGGGGGCGTCGGCATGAACGCGGTCCAGGGCGCCGCCATCGCCGGCGCCCGCCACATCATCGCCGTCGACCCCGTCGACTTCAAGCGCGAGCAGGCGCCGCTGTTCGGCGCGACGCACACCGCCGCCAGCATCGAGGAGGCGGTCGGCCTCGTCGGCCAGCTCACCTGGGGCCGCAACGCCGACAAGGTCATCCTCACCGCCAGCGTGGCCGAGGGGTCGATGATCGCCCCCATGATGGGGCTGACCGCGAAGGGCGGCCGGGCCGTGGTCACCGCCGTCGCGAACATGTTCGCGACGGACGTGCAGCTCAGCCTCTTCGACCTCGCGATGAGCCAGAAGCAGCTCGTCGGCAGCCTCTTCGGGACGTCCAACCCGCGCTTCGACATCCCGCGCCTGCTGGGCATGTACGAGGCCGGCAAGCTCAAGCTGGATGAGCTGATCACCCGGACCTACACCCTGGAGCAGATCAACGAGGGCTACCAGGACATGCGGGACGGCAAGAACATCCGCGGCGTCATCCTGTACTAGCCGGCACGCTTCGATGCCGTTCTTAAGCTCCCGTGTGATCACACGGGAGCTTAAGAACGGCGTGGCCGGCAGGGCTACCGGATTAGCGCAGCAGCAGGCGGACAGCCAACTCGAGGTGGGCGGTGACGTCGTCCGCGGACGCCCGCCTCGTCACCCAGGCGACCAGGTTGGACAGCCACACGTCGCCGATCACGCGGGCGATGGCCATGTCGTCGGCGGACGGCTCCCCCTCGTGCATGGCCCTGGTGAACATCCGCGCCATCTGCCGGGCGACCATGTTGACCTCGGCCGCCGCGCTCGGGTCCGCGAACATGAACGCCCGCGTCATCGCCTCGGTGAGCATCGGGTCCCGCTGCATGCTCCGGGTGACCCGCGACAGCACGTACAGCATCCGGTCCGCGGGCGTGTCACCCGGGACCGGCTTGCGGTCGAGCTTTTCCTCCAGTTGCCCGAATTCCTCCGTCAGCGCGGTGACCAGCAGGTGGATCTTGGACGGGAAGTACCGGTACAGCGTGCCCAGCGCCACGTCGGCGCGTTCCGCGACGGCCCGCATCTGCACCGCGTCGTAGCCGCCCCTGGAGGCGAGCGCCAGCGTCGCGTCCAGGATCCGCTTGCGCCGCTCCCGCTGGGCGGCCGAGCCGATGTCGGAGTCGGCGCTGGCGGCCGGCTGGGACCTGGCACGTGTTCTCGTTGCTGGCATTGCGTACCTCTCGTCATCTGCGTGCCTGTGACCAGCGTATCAACGGCGTAGCCGGGCGTCCTCGCCCGTCGCTGGCGCCACGAATATGTAACGTGTTCTGATCTGCGCGAAACACGGGGGCCGCGGGCGAGATTGTCGTCTCGCCTGCAGCCGAGGCGAGGTCGAGCGCGGCGATGTAGCCAAACGTCATGGCCGGGCCGATCGTCGCGCCCGCGCCCGCGTAGCTGTGGCCCATCACCGACGCGCTGGCGTTGCCCGCCGCGTACAAGCCCGGGATCGGCGTGCCATCGGGGCGCAGCACCCGGGCCTGGGCATCGGTGCGCAGCCCGCCCTTGGTGCCCAGGTCGCCGGGAACGATCTTCACGGCGTAGTAGGGCGCCGTCGCGAGCGGCGCCAGGTTCGGGTTGGGACGGCAGCGCGGGTCGCCGTAGTAGCGGTCGTACGCGGAGTCGCCGCGGTGGAAGTCCTCGTCGCGGCCGCCCCGCGCGAGCTCGTTGAACCGCTCGACGGTCTTGGCCAGCGCGGCCTGGTCGACCCCGATCGCGGCGGCAAGGCCATCGAGGTCCGGCGCGCGGAACACCACGCCAGCCTCAAACCAGCGACGGGGCAGTCGCCGGCCCGGCGGACGCAGCGCGAAGACGTACGTGTCGCGGTACCGCTGGTCGAAGATCAGCCAGGAGGGGATGTGCGGGGTGCCCGTCGCGTTCCCCTCGTACATCGCGTGGACGGCGTCGACGTACGGCGCGCATTCGTTCACGAACCGCTGGCCAGCCCCGTTGACGAGGATGGAGCCGGGCAGGTTCCGCTCGGCCAGGCAGAAGTACGGGCCGTCGGGCAATGGGATGGACGGCCCCCACCAGGCGTCGTCCATCAGGCCGGTGTCCGCGCCGAGGTCCTGGCCGGCCACGATCCCGTCGCCGGTGTTCCCCACCGAGCCGGTCGTCCACTCGGTTCCGATCGGCTCTTGCTGGTACTGCTTGCGCATTGGCTCGTTGCGCTCGAAGCCGCCGGTCGCGATGAGGACACCGCGCCGGGCGCGGATCAGCACCGGCTCGCCGTTCCGGGAGGCGCGCACGCCGGTGACCCTGCCCTCGTCCGTGACCAGGCCCGTCAGCGGAGTGTCCAGCCAGACAGGCACCCCCGCGGCGAGCAGCCCGGCCCGCAGGCCCGCGGCGAGCGCCTGGCCCATGCTGAGCATCCGCTGCCCCAGCACGCGCCGGCGCGCCAGTCGGCCCGCGACCTTCACGCTCGCCAGCACGGCGCGCGGGTGCCGGGGGCCGAGGGTCATCCAGCGGTAGTCGGCCTGGGTGACGGCGATGCCGTCGGGGACCGGCACGTAGGGCTTGTTCAGGTGGGCGAGCTCGCCGCCCAGCACGTTCGCGTTGAACGGCACGGGCTCGACGCTGCGCCCGGCTGGCTTCCCGCCAGCGGCCTCGGGATAGTAGTCGGCGTACCCGGGCACCCACCGCAGGCGAAGCGGGGTCCTCGCGAGGACCAGGTCGATCACGGCCGGGCCGTGCTCAAGCAGCGCATCCCGCAGGTCCGCGGGGACGTGCTCGCCGGACACGTGCTCCAGGTACGCGCTGGCCTGCTCGGGGGAGTCCGCGATCCCCGCGCGGCGCAGCACCGCGTTCCCCGGCGCCCAGATCCCGCCTCCCGAACGGGCGGTGGAGCCGCCGAACGACCCGGTCTTCTCCAGCACCACAACCGACAGGCCGAGGTGGGCCGCGGTGAGTGCCGCCGTCATCCCCGCCGCGCCGCTGCCCGCCACGACGATGTCGAACTCGGCGGCTGCGTCCGCGCCCGTCGCAGGCTCTGTCGTTGGCTGTGTCGTGGGCTCTGCCGGCTCTTGCGTCGGCCCTGTCGTCGGCTCT
>Ga0210389_10001918_pt1 | contig 16620 bp, 14 predicted proteins | sample IncBWH28OmetaG_FD_160127 | JGI IMG/M metagenome (GOLD analysis project Ga0210389, IMG submission 160127) | Forest soil microbial communities from Barre Woods Harvard Forest LTER site, Petersham, Massachusetts, United States - Inc-BW-H-28-O ...
TTCTGTTTTGTCCATTGCCAGTATATGTTACACTCGGATTACCTACAGGTACACCTAAATTATAATTAAATACTGTCTGATAAGTTACCCCTGCTTCTAAACGAATCGGATAGTTTGTAGGTAATTTCCAACCAACCATTGCAACCAATCGGTTTTGATTTAGAGCTTTTGTTATATCTACTGATTTACCCATTGCTATAAACAATTCGTTCCAAACGTTTAGGTAAACACTGTTTCTTTGCATTTTAGAACTGTTTAATAACAATTGCGCACGCACCTGCCAACGGAATCTTCCCTGATGTGAGCTTCCATTTCCTGATCCGATTGAATTTGGATAAAAGTTATATCCATCTCCCAAATCATCCCAGAAACTTCCCATTTGTTGTTGTCTGTTACCTATAAATCTGAATTCATATCTATATCGGGTAGAGAACAATAAACGACCTAACTGGTTGTTGATTGTTACCTGCGGGCAGATTCTGAATTCGGGTTGTACGGTTGTACCAACATTCTTACCTCCAACTTTATTCACTTGACCTTCATCAGGTCCTGTATAAGTGATCCAGTATCCTAATGGAGATAAAGACAAACGTACTCTTTTAGGAATTACCCAGTAATGGATCCAAGGTCTTACAACCTGCTGATACGGGTTTTTGAAAATGTCGGCAGTATTTCCGCCTGTCCAGCTTGCATCTGACATTCTTCTGTACTGATAGTCGATCTGATACTGCCATCTCTGAGCTGAATCAATAGAACCTGTGAAGTTCATCTCTGTCCAAGCCGAGTGTCGATGCGTGTACGCACGAGGGTGGGCTGCAAAATCTTGAACTGGGGCTGGGGTTTGCGCATAGGCGCATACAATTCCTGCGATAGCGATCGCTATCGTTACGATTAGTTTTTTCATTTGTTTATAAGAGCTATTCGGGTGCAAAGCAACACTTCTCTTATTATCCCATCATTACTCCAATGTTACCAAAATGTTAAGTTGACAATTTTAAGTTGGGGGTGTTTTCTAAATAATTCACGTTCAAATAATAAGCTCTTAATTATCTGTTAATACCTGTGTGTTACTTTTGCGCATTGAAATTTAATTAACCGGCTTTGTATACATGCGAATTCTAACCAGCGTAGGACATTTTATTGACTTGCAATTAGTTGCAAACGAATATCAACTCGTAAACATTAAGATTTATAATATTCTAGGGGAAAGAAAAATTTCTGTTTGGGAAGAGTTGAATAAAGGAGAGAACAAACTAGTCATAGATGTTTCCTCTTTATTAAAGGGTACGTATCGGATTACGATCTCTTATTTGAATGAGAAGTTAAAAGAAGAACGTTTTACGTTATATTAAATCACACGTAAATTTATATCGCGTACGCACCATGAATGGATTCTCTAAGGAATAAGTAATTAGAAACAGATACATCCAGACTTTTAATTTCATTCAGGTTGAAATAAGCATACACCGGTTCTCTGTTTTCACGCAGGTAGCTATATTCTTCCTGCATAGTCATACCTTTAATCACATTTTCCTTTTCATTAAACTCAAACAACCGGAACGACTTTAAATGAATATTGCCATTAAGTAGTATAAAATCCAGTGCTATGTGATGCACTTTCTTTTTCTGTTTTTTTAAAACATCAATAAGTTTGGTGCGCATTTCTGATTGCTGTTCCATAAAATTATTCCTGGTTAGTTGCTAAGGAATCTGTTGGGTTGCCCCCATAGGCAGCATACCTTGGTTTATATATAGTTACATCTTTTGAAAAGCGGGTAATATTTTCAAAAACAAAAAGCGGATCGTCTGCGTCTTCTGTTATATCTTTATCTTCATCAAATGCCTGGTTATAATAAATAAGCTTCCATTCTCCATGAATCGTTTCAACTAATGCCGAAAGCGTTTCAACCCAATCGCCGGAATTCAGATATTCAATTCCATCGTATACTTTAATAGCCGGCTGATGAATATGGCCACATATAACACCGTCACATTTTCTTGAACGAGCCAATTGAGCCAGCTCCATTTCAAAATCAGATATATAAGACACGGCAGTTTTGACTTTTTGCTTTACAACCTGCGACAACGAATAGTATGGCAAGCCGCGTTTTACTCTGTAATTATTGTAGTGTTTATTTATCCAAAGTAAAAATGTGTATCCTACATCCCCAAGCTTGGCAATCCATTTTAATTTAGATGTAACACTGTCAAATACATCTCCGTGTACTACATAATATGATTTTCCATTCGCACCTTCGTGAATGTATTCTCTGTCAATATGAATATTGCCGAAAGATAAAGGTAAGATCGTATCAAGGAAATCATCGTGGTTGCCTCTCAGATAATATACTTGCGTCTTATGCTGCTCCGTCATTTTTATGACTCTTCTAAAAAACCGGGTGTGTGATTTTTTCCATTTCCCGTATTTCTGCAATTGCCACCCATCAATAATGTCTCCATTTAAAAGTAAGGTATCACAGGTGTGATTCTTTAAAAAATTTGAAACTTCTTTTGCCTTAGAACCGGAAGTTCCTAAGTGAATATCTGAAAGCACTATTGTTCTGTAGTGTGTTTTCATGCTGAAAATATTTTTTAGATCTATTCATTCAGCCACATTTCTATGGGCTTTACAAAAGAACAATATTGATGTCAGCTGAAGATTAGGCATTTATTAAGTTTATATTAATAAATCTGCTTTGTGGTAACAATAAGGTAACGCGGGCATAACACGCACAACATATTTGAAGCGTACATTTATGTTGTAAATGAAATTCAACTTAAACCAAATTGATTATGTTGAACCTTATCAAAAAAATATCAGGCTTTTTTCATCAATTGATTGAGGATTATTTAATCAGCAGATGGGTAGAATTTTATTCTCCTTTTCGGGTTGGGAATTCTTCCAGTATATAAGTGATGAAAATATTATATGCCATTCAAGGCACTGGTAACGGACATTTAAGCCGTTCAATGGATATTATTCCATTATTACAAAAAAAAGGTGATGTAGACATTTTGATTAGTGGTGTACAGGGAGATCTGACATTACCTTTTCCTGTTAAATATCAATTTAAAGGGCTCAGTTTTATTTTTGGAAAAAAGGGCGGTGTTGATATGTACAATACATTTTTAAAATTAAAATCAAAAAGACTTTACAAAGAAATTAAAGAACTTCCGATTCGCGATTACGATTTGGTGATCAATGATTTTGAACCCGTAAGTGCGTGGGCATGTTATGCGGCAGATAAAGAATGTATTTCTCTAAGTCATCAGTCTGCTGTGATTTCCTCTAAATCTCCCAAGCCAAACAAATTTGATCTGGTGGGTCAAATGGTATTGCGTTATTATGCGCCAACAACAAAGCAGTATGGCTTTCATTTTGAACGCTACGACAAAAATATTTTCACACCTGTTATTCGCCAGCAGATACGTACCGCAATTGTTGAAAATTTAGGCCACTATACGGTATACCTTCCTGCGTATGACGATGAGCGGATATTAAAAAATTTATTGTCTTTCAAAGATATTCAATGGCAGGTGTTTTCAAAACACAATGCAAAACCGATCATTGAAAAAAACGTCTCTATTTTACCCATTCAGAACGAACTATTCATTAAGAGTATGTCTACGGCAGAAGGAGTAATTTGCGGCGCAGGCTTTGAGACTCCGGCAGAAGCTTTGTTCATGGGGAAAAAACTATTGGTCGTTCCAATGAAGGGGCAATACGAACAGCACTGCAATGCAGCCGCGTTAGCTAAAATGGGAGTGCCCGTAATTAAAAGTTTAAAAAAGAAACATTACGATACCATTGAGAAATGGCTCGCCAGCGATACACGCATTGAAGTTGATTATCCGGATATTACCGAACGTATCATTGATCAGATACTGGCAAAATACAAACCTTCTGACAATGTTTTAGAGATCGCTCAAAAATGGGAGAAAGAATTTGATTTTGATATATGATACTTTCTGAACCTAAATCATCTTTGTTCAACGATACATCTGCATTACAACATTATAAAAACCAACTTGACAAAACATTTGTCTGGGGGGTTTCTGCTTCTGCCTATCAAACGGAAGGGGCATATAATGTTGATGGTAAAGGGCCTTCCATCTGGGACACATTTACCAACGAGCAAAAGCACAAGATCCGCGGCAAGCAAAATGCAAACGTCGCCTGCGACTTTTATTCACGTTATGAAGACGATTTGAAGTTGATGCAATCATTAGGCATTACACATTTTCGTTTCTCTATTTCCTGGTCACGCATACTACCCACCGGAACCGGTGATATTAATCCTGCCGGCATTGCTTTCTACGATCAGCTTATTGATACTTGTCTTAAATATGGCATTACACCCTGGGTAACTCTTTATCACTGGGACTTACCTCAGGCACTTGAGAATAAGGGTGGCTGGACAAACAGAGAGGTTGTAAACTGGTTTACTGAATATGTTACTATTTGTGTGAAACATTTTGGTGATCGTGTGCAGCATTGGATGGTGATGAATGAACCAATGGTATTTGTGGGTGCGGGTTACTTTCTGGGACTACATGCACCAGGCCGCCGTGGGATGAAAAATTTTCTGCCTGCTATACACCATGCAGTATTAAGTATGTGCGAAGGGGCTCGTACAATTAAATCAATCTACCCGAATGCCGAGGTAGGTACAACATTCTCCTGCTCTCACATTGAACCATACAGGGACGTTGAACGGGATTATATAGCTGCTCATAAAGTAGATGCCCTGCTTAACAGAATGTTTATTGAGCCTACGTTAGGGATGGGATATCCGGTTGATACATTAAAACCGTTACGTAATATTCATCAATACATTCTCCCCGGCGATGAATATAAAATGCGTTTTGATTTTGATTTTATTGGGGTGCAAAATTATACTCGGGAACTGGTTAAGTACTCCTGGTTCACTCCTTATCTGAATGCCCGGTTAATAACTGCTCCAAATCGAAATGTACCGCATACATTAATGAATTGGGAAATATATCCGGAATCTATTTATCAGATGATTAAAAAGTTTGATGCTTATCCCGGAATCAAAAAGATTCTGGTTACCGAAAACGGGGCCGCCTTTGAAGATAAACAGCACGATACAATTATTTCAGATCACATGCGGACCATTTATTTGCAGGACCATATTGAACAAGTATTGCGCGCCCGCACTGAGGGTGCCAAAGTTGATGGATATTTTGTATGGACCTGGACCGACAATTTTGAATGGGCGGAAGGGTATCATCCGCGTTTTGGCTTGATATACACGGACTTCAAATCTCAACGAAGAGTAGTAAAAGAGTCGGGTGTCTGGTATGGAGAGTTTGTCAGAGAATAAATAATATTGACCTTCAATTCTGAAGAAATAATGAATTTAAACATTGGTTTATTGTATTATTTATAACCTTTGTTAACTGACTCATGCCTTTTTATTTTTTTATTATTTTTCACTTTTAAGAGTATACTTTTATCTAAAATATAGTTTACCTTAGCAAAAGGCTCAATTATGATGGCTAAACAACCTTAGCAACCTAATTCATATCTGAGAACCTATTAGTAAGAATTGTATTAAGCCTACCCTTAGTTTCATTGTTATGCTACGATTAGACAAAACAGCCATTCAAAATGATGTTCATAAACTTTTTTACGGTTCCTCTTCAGGTAAAATCTGGGAAGGTTCTGAATGGCTTGAAACCAATGGTCTGGGCGGATGGGCCGGAAGCACGTTGAGCGGATGTAATACACGCAGATATCATGGTTTATTAGTAGCAGCGGTAAAACCTCCTACAGAACGTACCATGCTTGTCTCCAAATTAGATGAAATCATTGTTTTGAATGATGAATGGATACAGCTTAACACGAATAAGTATCGCGAAGCACTTTCGCCACAAGGTTATCTGCATTTGTCAGAATTTAAAAAGGATATTTTCCCTGAGTTTACTTATGAAACTAATGGTATAATCATCAAAAAAACGATTGCGGTACTTTATGAAGAAAATACAACCGTAATTATTTATAATGTATTGCAGGCACCGTCTTCATTCAGCTTCCAATTATTACCCTTGATTTCTGGCAGGGATTATCATTCTTTACATAAAGCAAATGATGTATTTAACAAAACCTGCACATTCGAAAACGGCATATTCTCTACACAGCCCTATCCATCTTGCCCTGAAATTTTCATTTCTATTCCAAACGCGACATTACGCGAAGATCCAAATTGGTTTTTTCAATTTGACTATGCTATAGAGCGCTATCGTGGGCTGGAGTGTGAAGAAGATCTTTTTAACCACGGAACATTCTCTTTAACACTCAACGCAGGCGATTCTTTCGGAGTAATTCTTTCTACCAGCAATCCTGCAGGCAGAGATGCCTTTCACTTATATGAGCAGGAAAGACAAAGACGATTGCAGTTACTGGAAGGAAAAGCGGATAATTCAATCATACAGCAATTAACCCTTTCTGCCAATCAGTTTATTGTTCAACGTTCACAATCGTTAAAAACCGTTATAGCGGGTTATCATTGGTTTACCGACTGGGGAAGAGATACCATGATTTCATTACCGGGCTTATGCCTTACTACCGGGAAATTTGATGATGCAAAACGAATTATAAAAGCCTTTGCTGAAAGCGTTAAAAACGGCATGCTACCTAATCGTTTCATGGATGGAGACGAAGCTCCGGAGTATAATAATGTTGACGGAACGCTTTGGTTCTTTGTTGCCATATATCGATATGTGCAAACGACACAGGATCGCAGCTTTATTCTAAATGAAATACTTCCTGTATTAAAAGACATAATCGATTACCATTTTAAAGGCACTTTATACAATATAAAAGTTGCAGAAGATGGCTTATTATATGCAGGTGAAAACGGACAGCAACTAACCTGGATGGACGCCAAAGTTGGAGACTGGGTTGTAACGCCACGCATGGGTAAACCTGTAGAAATTCAGGCATTATGGTATAATACGTTAAAAATATTTGCCTTCCTGTTAGAAGAAAATAATCAGAGTCAGGACGCGGCTGCAATTGAAGCTGCTGCACAAAAAACAAAAGCATCTTTTGAAGAAAAATTCTGGTATCAGGATGGTGGATATTTATATGACCTGATTGATGAAAACAATCAGCCAAACAATAGCATCCGTCCGAATCAGCTTTTTGCAATAAGTCTTCCCTTCCCTTTAGTTGAAGGAGATAAAGCTCAGTCTGTCTTTAATTGTGTTGAAGAACATCTATATACTCCTGTTGGTCTTCGCAGTCTGAGCCCGCAGGATCATAATTATTATGGTATTTACCAAGGTGATTGGAGAAGACGCGATGCTTCTTATCATCAGGGCACTGTATGGAGCTGGCTACTCGGCGCCTATGTAGATGTTATGATGCGCGTAAGTGGTGATCATGCTCACCGCTTAAGTCAAACGGTAATTCAGAATTTTGCTTACCACCTGGAAGAAAGCTGTATTGGAAGTGTTTCTGAAATATTCGATGGCGATGCGCCACATTATCCAAGGGGTTGTGTTGCACAGGCCTGGGGCGTTGCAGAAATACTTCGTGTAATTGACGAATATCATTTATAGAATAATTCATCTCAAAATCAAAAGGGGCTGTTAGATATTTCTAACAGCCCCTTTTGATTTTGGTGTCGATTAGCTATTACGCTGCCTGTTCACTGTATTTTTTCAACACCTGATAATGTGATTTTAATGCTGTAAAGAACGTGTCGTTATACAAATACGGAACATTCATAGACTCCGCAGTTTCTTTAACAATTTTAGAGATGGCCGGATAATGTATGTGACATACTTTCGGGAATAAATGATGCTCCACCTGAAAGTTCAATCCGCCGCAAATGAAACTTGTAAGGAACGAGTCCATACCAAAGTTTGCTGTGGTACACATTTGGTGCACCGCCCATGCTTCTTCAATATTGCCGGCTTCATTTGTTGCAGGGAAAGATGTCTCTTCTACTACATGTGCCAATTGAAATACCAAGCCAAGTGTAAAGCCCATAGCAAAGTGCATAGCAACAAATCCAATAACGAATTGCCACCAGGTGATATCTAACACAACCAATGGTATTACAATAAATATGGTATAGTTAATTGCTTTATATACAAACAATTCAATATAATCTCTTGTTGTATAATGATTAGTTACATGCTGGCCGATTTTATCCTGAAACATCTTCATGTAATCTTTACGCAATACCCACGAAAGGCTTGCAAAACCATATAAGAAGAATGCATACAAATGCTGAAAACGTTGCACCTTAGATTTTTTATCGCCTTCTGTAAGTCTTATCAAACCTGGCGCAATGATCAGGTCTTCATCGTGTTCTTCTATATTAGTAAATGTATGGTGAACAACATTATGGCTTACTACCCAAACAGAAATGTTCGCTCCTAAAATATTAAATGTATATGCCAATAAGTTGTTTACCCATTCTTTAGAAGAATATGATCCGTGCATGGCATCGTGAGAAATATTAAATGCAGAAGCGGCTTTAAACACACCCATTAACATAGCTAAAAAAAGCATAGCCGTTAATGAATATTGTTGCGACATAATCAACGCATAAAATACCCAAACGCCCCCAAAGAAAAAGATGCTTTTAAATATCATCAGCGCATTTGCATTTTTTGATATTTTATTGTCTTTAAAATATTGGTCAACATTGCGTTTTACGGTTACAAAAAATTGCGAGTTTTTTGTATCAATAAATTTCAAACGAGGAGATACTGTAGACATTTTTTTGAAATAAGTGAAATTATATAATTCAGCCTTCGAAGTTACAATAAAACCATGAAGGATTCTCTTTTATGTAAGATTTAATGGTATTGAAACCACAAATATTTGTATTAACATACTGATAACCTGAATATAAGTTTAACCATGTAAATAATCTTTCGACCCTATTTAATTATTGGCAAAATCTATCTATTCAGTAATACTAGGTATATTTGTATAGATTTTCTCTTCGAATAAATACAATTAATGTGCCACGAAATAAACGAATTGTAATGTTATTAGCTTCACAACGTTTTCGCGATTGTGAATACCTTGTTCCCAGAGCTTTTTTTGAGCAAGCCGGAATAGAAATACATACGGCTTCGACTTCTTTAATCTCTAAAGGACGTTTTGGTTTTTTGGTGCAAAATCAGTTGTTAATAGAAGATATTCATGCGGCTGAATTTGATGGCATTTATTTCGTAGGTGGCGCAGGTTCTTCTGAGTATCTGGACAATGAAAAAGCAAAAGCTGTTTTTCAGGCATTTCTTGATTTAAATAAACCCATTGCAGCCATCTGCGCTGCACCTAGAAATTTTCTTCATTGGGGTTTATTGAAAAATAAAAAATCTACGGGATTCGATTCCGATGGTGTATTTACTCAAATGGCAAATGAGGCAGAAGCTATTCCTTTGGTGCATGAAAAAGTTGTAATCGACGGGTTAATCCTTACTGCAAACGGCCCGGAAGCATCTGAAGAAAGTGCCTTAGCATACATACAATTATTGAACGGAGCTCATTAAATACAATAGAAATCGATGTCAATTATTATAGATGTTGCAGATCATATTCTTTACGAAGACAATTTTATTTTAGTAATAAATAAACCCTGCAGTTTAATGGTTGAACCGGATAGGAATGGACATCCGAATTTACTGCAGCAAGTGCAGAAATATGTTAAAAAATCAATTCATCCGAATAAAGAAGTATACGCACAACACATACACAGACTCGACAGGCCAGTAAGCGGCATTGTGTTGTTTGCAAAAAAGAAATCAATGTTGAAGCATTTGAGTGAACAATTTGCACAGCGTTCTGTAAAAAAATTCTATCAGGCATTAACTATTCAAAAACCGCAACAGCCAAGCGCAACACTCCAGCATTGGTTATATAAGGATACTAAAAACAAAAAGGCAGTTATTTATACAAGCGAGCATCCCGATGCAGACAGCGTGTCGTTAAGTTACTCGACATCTTTATATAATGAGCAATATACGTTATGGGATATTGCATTGCACACCGGAAAATATCATCAGATACGTGCGCAATTAGCCGCAGCAGGTACACCTATTTTAGGTGATCATTTATATGGATCAACCAATGAGTACGCTCCAAATGCTATTGCATTACATGCTTATGGGCTAGAATTTACCCACCCTTCTACCAACGAGTATATGCGTATTAATGCCAGTCCAAATTGGCTGTGCTGATTTTATAAAAACTTATACTGCGATAATTCAATCGGCAATTTCTTTAAAAGAATATCCCAGTCTGCATTCTTTAAAAAAGTATACTCTTCTTCCCGTTGAAGATAGGAACCCGTACGATTTTTAATTCCCGGATGGCACATCCACTCTATGGTTTCATAGTTTGAGGAAGCAATTTTTTTAAGTATATCCGGCACACTTTTTCCAACATTTATTTTTGTATTGGTAAAATCTGTAACTAAAATATCCGGATGGTTAAATGCATTTATGTTGCTTTGTGTAAACAAACAAAAAGCTGTTATAATAATTCTTCTTCTGTCATAGATAGAAATTGGTTTGCAATTTCTTATACGCGTAATTCCTATTTCCTTAAGTGCCTGAACAATCATCGCACTCAATATCGGGTATTGGTGTATGTGCTGGTGGCTATCTGCATGGCTTACATCAATACCGGAATCTTTTAGCAGGTAGTATTGAGCCTTGATCTCTCTCAAAACATCTTCATATTTAATTTTATTTGAAATGGCTTTTATAAATAATTCTTTAGAACTATAAAAATTACCGGTGGGATGATGTAAAGAAAAAACATTTTTCGATACAGGGAGTCCTTCATTCAAACAAACATGCAGGCCAATTGAAATGTGTGAGTTATAATGCCCAATCTTTTTAAATGCAACCTCATTGCAATGATTTGCAAGAACCGTTACATTTTTCAATTTATCAGATTCAATCAACTCAATAATGGCATTGCTTGCATCTGCATCCCAACCGTAATCATCTGCATTAAGAATTAGTTTCTTTCGCATGCTTCTTCATTATAATTGATCGAACAGAATATGGCGACATTTTTTTCTGCCCGAAATAATTGTATACACCAATTTCTGCTAAAACCCCAATACTTAAAAATAACATACCCATTAGAATTAATATGGCACAAGAAAAGAATTCTACAATAAAATCTTCCTTGACATTAAGTCCGAAAAACATATTTCCAAAACCTATAGCAACGACTCCAACAAGGCCTATAAAGAATAATACAAAGCCAATGCTGCCAAATAAACGAAATGGTTTTTTTAAATATGAAACAAAAAATTTCAGAAAGATCAGGTCAAGCAACACTTTCCATACTTTAGTCATTTTATAATTGCTTGTCCCATACATCCGCTCATGAATGGTAATAGGGATTTCTGTATAACGAATACCTTTGCGTGCAACTATAGCACCCAAAAACCGATGACTATCCCCAAGCAGATTAGAATGCTTCAATAAGTACGAACGATAAGCTTTATAGGTAGCACCAAAATAGCTCATATCTACCTGTGCCAGTTTACTGATGAATTTATGCGCCAAACGAGAGAGCGTTGATTTTAGCCATCCATCAGGTCTTTGTTCTTTCGAACCACCTACCAGATCATACCCTTCTTCAATTTTTTGCATGAACCTAAAAATATCATTCGGATCGTGTTGCAGATCACCATCCATAGCAATAATTACTTCTCCTTTTGCCAATTCAAAACCGGCACGCAATGCAATTGTTTGTCCATAATTTCCGGCAAGGTCAATACCCTTAACCTCATGAAAGATCAGACTCATTTCTGAAATCACTTTTGCAGATTGATCGGCACTCCCGTCATTTACCAAAATGATTTCAAATTTATAGTCCATTACAGAAAGCACCTGATGTAGCCTGCTACACAACTCAGGTATATTTTTTTCTTCGTTGTATATCGGTACAACGACAGAAATTTTTTTGATAACGGCGTTATGAAGATGCATAATCAGATGTTTTTATAATAGATTTAAATACATAGTATATCCCTGACAAAGAAACAATCAATGAAATCAAATAAAAAAGCAACCCAACACAAACTGCTTTTTCTGAATCAATTGAAAAATAAGAAGCTGCAATCATAAACGTATATTCTCGCGCGCCCAATCCTCCTACACTTAAAGGAAACAAGGCTGCAATAGACGAAAGCAAAAACAGTAGTATATAAATATTTATGTGTTCATGAACATCCAGCGACAGCAATATGAAATAAGCGGAAACACATTGCAGTAACTGCACACACCACGACAGCGTCTCCGTTTTTTTTGTGTAAATCGTTTTTGATATTTTATTATTGATGATCAGATAATAAAAAGCAATATTTATAAAAACACCCGCTACAAAAATTACTACTGAAAACTTATTCGAGTAAATAATTATCAATAAGACAATCAAAATATTGCCCAACGCTGCAAGACCACTCAACCGATCTAAAAAAACTGTCTTTAGTAATTTTTTATGTGTATATCCGTAATCCTTTTCGATTTTAATAATCTTGTACCCATCTCCACCTATTCCACCGGGAAGAAAAGTGTTATAAAACATTCCTAGCAGATATAATTTATGGTTGTATCTCTTATTTATTGTCAGATTTTCATTTTTAAATATTTCAAATTGGCGAACTGACGAGAAAAATTTCGATGCGATAAAAAATAAAAATGCAAGTCCTATATAGTTGGCATTAACAGACTCTATCAAAGAAATCAATCGCGTTAACGGAATTTGCCTGAAAACAATAAAAAGTATGCCTGTTGTAAAAACAAATTTTATCAGAAGCTTGCCATATATTTGAATTTGCTTTTTCATTTTTTTGCCAGAAAAAGTTTCATGCCCTGATACGACACATCAAACGCCTCAACAGAATTCAAAGAAAAAATCCGCATCTGTTTTTTAGTACAGATGTAATAAGCATTCTTTTGTTGTATAGGTCTTTTAACAGTAGAGATAATAGCCTTTCGATCTTTGGTTGCATAGTATAGTATATCGTGATTGATAGGTGCGCCCTGAAGCAAATACAATTGTTTGCCTTTTGTTTGAAGAGCAATATTTTTACCTGTTAATTTGTAAATGCTTTCAGGAGATTCTCTTTTGCGTAGCGGCAGAATTAAAAGATTAAAATCCAGCCGAAGCAACAAGAGCATAAAAACAACTCCCGTTAACGCTGAAATTTTTCTTTGAAATAAAAAATAGCTTATGATTCCACATACTATAATTGAAGCGCCTGAAATAACAGTTATGTCTCCGATAAAATTAAACCGCCTCAGAAATGGCATTACAGAGAGAATAATTATTAAAGCAAACAGTATTACAAAAACTATTATTCTGATGCCCTTTTCCAAAAAATCGGAACTGAATTTTTCATACGCATAAAACACAATTGTGAAAAATAATGGCAAAAACATAAATAAATACCTGGCACGTGTTTCAGCTGAAAACCAGTATAACCAGATATTAGCAGCAACAATAATCAGTGCTGTAAATACAAAATCATTTTCTTTCAAAACAGATAACATGCCTTTTCTGAAGCATAAAAATACCAGCAGACTATAAGGCATGAAGTCAATAAGAAACTGAAAAGGAAATTGAATAACATGCGAAAATGTTTCTTCGATTTTTACAGACAAAGGCGTGCGCTGAGTTGATTGATCAATAACAGCATTTAACAATGGTTGTATATTTGCATATTCTCCGTATTCATAATAATATACCGCCAGGCATAGAATAAATAAACTGATCCCGCAAAGATGGGCAAGGCTAAATAATGACCTGAATTTGTTTCGATAAATAAAAACTGCCGCCAGCGTAAATAACTGAAAAGTGCAGGCAGGCAAACCTTTTAGAAAAAAAGCAATAAAGCATAGGAAGTACGAAATCAAAAAAGTTTTTGCATTTGAGGGTTTATTCGATTGTATTAAAATCCAGTAAAAATTCAGTAGCACGAGCAACGAAAAAATCGGATCTATATAACCCATCATTGAATCATAAAAAATAATTCTTCCGCAGGTTAAAAATGCCAGACTGCTCCACAGCGCATTTTGTTTCGATACATATTTTGATGCTATTATATAATGCAAGATTGCTATGGCAAAGAATCCACTTAATGATATAATTCTTAAATCCCATTCCGAGAAGTTTTCTGATGTATTCATAAAAAATGCTACAATCCAGTTAAATAATGGGGGTTTGTTCAGATATGTTTCTGAAGCAATGGTGGGAACAATATAATTACCGCTAAGAACCATTTCTAAAGACACAATAGCCCTGGTTGGTTCGTCGGCCAACAAAGGCATTACTCCCAGGTTAATGGTATAAACAGTGAAAGCGATCAGAAGTGCCGGAATAAAGATCCGGTCTTCTTTGGAGAGGCCTTTTAACATTTGTTAAATGTAAAAAATGCTTATTAATAGGGGGTTGTGTAAATATTATTTTGTATTCATCTTATTGTTATTTAAAAGTTAACTTTAATCAGTCTATCTACGTAAAAAGCCACATGTACATTTAATATCTAAAATCAGCTATTTATATATGTTTTATGTAACATTTTTATTCAATTGTTATTTTTAATCAACATTTTATTTAAATGAAATCAGAAAGCAGAATTGAGGCGTTTTTCTTAAAAATAATTTTACGAATATCATTCATTGGAACAATATTGATAACACTTTTCGATTTTATTTTCAAGCCGGAAAGTATTATGAGAGGTGTGGATGGAATTGTTGATTTTATGATTCTGACAAGTCTGGCCATTGCCCTTTTGCTTTCGGCTAAAAATAAGTATAACGCTGCTGTTATCGTATCAACATCAATTCCATTGCTCACTCTTTTTTATTCAAGTATTTTTTCTGTGCACACCACTACAGCATCCATGGCTGCTGTTATCGCAGTAGGGTTTTCTATTTCAATTTTACTGGATGGAACAAGAAGAAAACTTATGCACTTATATGTTGCGGTAGGCCTTTCCACTGTTTTCTTTTTTCAATTTCAAAATCCAACACTTTATTTAAAACCTAATACAGGGGAAGTAGTAACAATGTTTGTTGTTTATTTTACAGCCTACTTTATTATTACATATTCCGCTGGTGCATTTAAAGATAAATACGACTCTATTCATTCTGAACTTAGTTTGATCAATAAAGAATTGATCGAAAAAAGTATCAAAATGGAATTGCAAAATAAAGAATTGATCGAAAGTGAGAATCAAATGAATGAGATCAATGCCCACCTTGAACAGATTGTAGAAGAACGGACCAATAATGTTAAAAATAAAAATGCCTACTTGGTGAAATACGCATTTGCCAATGCTCACCATGTAAGAGGGCCATTGGCGCGTATTTTAGGGCTGCTTCAATTAGCAAAAATGCAGCCGGAGGTTGATTATCCTTTTTTATTTGAACAGATTGAAAAACAATCTCATGAAATTGATGAGGTTTTAAAAACAATTAATAAAGAGCTCGAAGAAGGGCAGGACATCTTTTTTTAAATGTTTATTGTACCAAAACAAACGCTCCCCAGAAATACGGTTCCTTATATAAGGCTTTCAATTCTGTCTGTGCCGCTTTAAATGCCTTTTGCTTATCATTTAATATCAAGTAATTTTTGTAAAAGCTAGCCATTAATTTTTGTGTTGCGTCATCATTAACTTTCCATAGACTCATAATTAATGCATCCGCGCCCGCGACAAGAAACGCGCGTTGTAATCCGTAAACGCCTTCTCCATTTTTAACATCACCCAAACCGGTTTCGCAGGCACTCATTACAACAATCTCCGTCTGGTCAAGATTTAAATTCATTACTTCATAAGCCGTCAATATTCCATATTCAGATTTGCCTTCCATAGCTGCTTCTGCATTCGTAAGCAATAAGCCTGAACGCAGCATAGGGTTTAGCGCTGAATGTTCGGACTCAATACCCATTGTTTTCTCTTCACCTACAGTTTCTTTTATAAAAAATCCATGTGTAGCAATATGCAATATTTTCGGATTAGATACTTTACGGATATTTTGTTCTGTTGCCTCTGCTTGCACAAGAGTTGTTACTTTATACCCTTTAGCGGTTAACTGCGCTTTAATTGATTCAATTTCAACTTTTGTTCCCGGCAACGCAGAAACTGTTCCGTTCGTTCCAAAAATAGGGTTGCCTATAAGTGTGGCTGTTGCTGCTATTGGCTTAACAACATTTGCTTTTAATTTTATGATATCTTTCGAATTTGATACCAATAGAAAATTTTTCTTGTCAAGTAAAAATGAACCATCGCCCATACGCAAGGTGCTAATGTTGATTTGACTATATACCCCATCCATCGATACATATACATTCTTTTTAAGGGTAATTATTTTATCAATTGCTTCCCAATATTGCGCATACGAATACTCGTCAATCGTCTTGCTCTTTACAGAATTTCTATAATATGCCAGATAACGTTTTTCCAGTTGATTTCCATTTTTCAAAACAATAAACTGTGGCAAACTCATTTCTTTGGTCAATACCAAAGCACCATAGTAAATGGTATCTGTTTTTTCTTTGTTGAATTTATTGATATGTATCAGGTCAACTATGGCATCGTC
>Ga0210389_10001920_pt1 | contig 16619 bp, 14 predicted proteins | sample IncBWH28OmetaG_FD_160127 | JGI IMG/M metagenome (GOLD analysis project Ga0210389, IMG submission 160127) | Forest soil microbial communities from Barre Woods Harvard Forest LTER site, Petersham, Massachusetts, United States - Inc-BW-H-28-O ...
CTTTTTGCCGGGACAGGGCCTGACCACCGAAGATGTGCTGGCCGAAACCGCGATCACCTACCCCGAAACCTATGTTCAGAACCTGACCGGCCGGGAACTCAAGGATACATTGGAAGACGTCTGCGACAATTTGTTCAACCCCGATCCTTACCATCAGCAGGGTGGCGATATGGTCCGCGCTGGCGGTCTCACCTATAGCTGCACGCCTTCGGAAGCCATTGGACGCCGGATTTCCGAGCTGAAGCTCGACAATGGCCGTCCGATCGAACCCGGCAGGCGCTACAAGGTCGCCGGCTGGGCGGCAGTCAACGCGCAGCAAGGAATACCGGTATGGGACGTCCTTGCCAAATACCTCGGTAGAGGCAAGCCGCTCGACACTGCCGCTGACGGTGTTGTACTGCGGGGCGTGACCGGCAATCCCGGCATCGCCGATCCCTGATAGGGCTGCACGCCGCCGTCCGCCGTGATAACATCAGAGAATCTTTTCGCGGGCCTCTCGCCATGATCTTTCGTCAGCTATTCGACAGCGTATCGGGGACCTACAGCTACCTGCTGGCAAGCCGGGTCGGCGGCGAGGCCATGATCCTCGATCCGGTGCAGGACAAGGTCAATCGCTATTGCCAGTTGCTGCGCGAACTCGATCTCAAGCTGGTCAAGGCCGTCGATACGCATTTGCATGCCGACCACATCACCGGCCTCAGCGAACTGCGCGACCGCACCCATTGCGTCACCATCATGGGCGAGCAGACCAAAGCCGACGTGGTCGCGATGCGGGTCGCCGATGGCGACAAGGTGACGATCGAGGGCATCACGCTCGATGTGATGTACACGCCCGGCCATACCGACGATTCCTACAGTTATTTGATGGGCGATCGGGTTTTCACCGGCGATACGCTCCTGATCCGCGGCACTGGACGCACGGATTTTCAGAACGGCAGCGCGCGGGCGCAATACGATTCCATCTTCAATCGCCTGCTGAAGCTGCCAGAGGAGACCATGGTGTTCCCCGCCCATGATTATAAGGGCGATACCGTTTCCACCATCGGCGAGGAAAAGCGCTACAATCCGCGGCTCCAGGTGCGATCGGTCGATGAATATGTCGAGCTGATGAATAACCTGAAGCTGCCCAATCCCAAATTAATGGATGTCGTGATGCCGGCCAACCTGCACGTTGGCCTGCATCAGGACGAACTCGCCAAACAGGGGCTGTCGTTCACCGCCATCGAGGCGATCGAGAGCCTCGGCCGGCCTGACATTCTGCTGGTCGACCTGCGCGAACATAGCGAACGCGCCAAGCATGGGGTGCTGCCCGGCGCGCTGCACGCGCCCTATCCCGGGATCGGCGAAAGCCTCAAGACGGGCGGGATGTTGCGCGAGGTCGCGACCGCCACGGGTCGACGCATCGTATTCTTCTGCGCCTATGGCGAGCGCTCGGCGATGGCGGTAACGGCCGCGCGGGAAGCGGGGCTGACCAATCCAGCCCACATCGCCGGTGGCATCGACGCCTGGAAGAAGGCCGGTGGGCCGGTGCTAACCGGGTAGTCCTCGGAGCTAGGCAACCTTTTCTATGGCTCGACCCGCTTCAGCTCGCTGATCAACCTGTCGAGCGCATCGGTCAGCATCACCCCGCCACACACCGTCAGCCGTTCCGGAATGACGATACGCCGTGATGGCGGATAAAACCGGTCCAGTGCGGGGTGCAGCAGGAAAGCGCGCCCGTCATCGGTAGCGCGGTCACCGGCGTCCGAGACCACGATCAGATCGGGCTTCAAGTTTACGATCGCTTCGAGTGAGGCGAAGCCGCCGGAAGCGATTCCGAGATCCCCCGCCGCATTGAAGAGCCCGGTTTCGGCCAGCAATGCGCTGAGCAGGCTATCGCGGCCGGATACCCAGCCGCGCCGTGACAGCGGCAACACCCGGTAATGCCTGCGCGCGACGGTCTGACGCGCTTGCGCGACTGCTCCGTCCAATCGCGCGATTTGAGCGCTCGCACGATCGGGATGACCGACGAGATCGCCCATCTCGCGAATCTGCGCCTTGACCTCGTCGAGATTGCGCGGCACCGCGAACTCAACGAGACGAACTCCCTTCTCCTTCAGAAGCTCTCGCGTCGATCGCTTGTCGAACTGGCTCGCAACCACGATATCGGGGTGAAGCTCCAGAATGTCTTCCGCGCCGCCCGATAGAATCCGGAAGCGTTTGGCATTGTCGGCCGAAAAAGATTCGAACTGCTGGAGCGCATATCGGCTGAGGCCCATGATCTGCCCGGGATCGGCGAGCGAGATCAATAGCTGATCCGTGCACAGGTTCATGGATGCGATATGAGGCAGGCTTGCAGCCGACGCGGGCACCGCGAGCGCGATACTGAACATTGCAAGTGCTGCCGCGATGGATCGTCTCATGCCAGCTATCCCGAATTCCCGTCCCACGGGACGATCACCGCCTCGTGCCGATATTCGGCACGATAGGCGCTGACCCGGAACACTTCCGCCATCACCTGATCCGACAGCGCCGCGTCGGCCGTGCCCTGCGACACCAGGCGGCCGTTCGAGAGCACAAGCACCTGATCGGCAAATCGCGCGGCAAGCCCGAGATCATGCGTCACCACGATCACCAGCGTACCCTCGTAGGCCGCCACGCGAAGTGTTCGCATGACATCGAGCTGATGACGCGGATCGAGCGAAGAAGTTGGCTCATCCGCCAGGATCACAGGCGCTTCGACGGCAAACACCCGCGCCAGCGCCACGCGGCTGCGCTCGCCGCCGGACAATTCCGTCACCGCGCGTTCGCCGAGATCGACTACATCGGCCGCCTGCATTGCCCGGCCCACTGCCTCGGCATCCCTCGGCGTCAGCCGCGCCGGGTCAGTTGCGCCATGCGGATAGCGGCCTAGCGCAACGATGTCTCGCGCCGGCAGCGGCCAGTGCACGATATGGCCCTGCGGCAGATAAGCAAACCGCCGCGCGCGCTCCCGCAACGATAGTGCCGACAACGCGCTGCCTCCGACAAAGACGACGCCTTCGGAAGCCACCAATCCCGCCAGTGCGCGGAGCAATGTCGTCTTTCCGGCGCCATTCGGCCCGACCAGCGCAACCAGATGCCCCGTTGACAGCGCCAGCGAGACATCGTGCAGCACGCCACGGCCGCCAAGCGTCACGCTCAGGCCCTGCGCGGTGAGGAAGGCTTGTTCCGTCATGCGACCACGCCACTGCTGAGGGAGCGCCGTTCGCGCATGATGAGATAGAGAAAGAACGGCACGCCGATGATCGAGGTCAGCACGCCGACCTTGATATCGCTGGTCGAAGGAATGATTCGCACGGCGATGTCGGCGGCAAGCAGCAAGGCGCTCCCGGCGAGTGCGCTTGGCAGCATCAGCCGTGCCGGGTCTTGCCCGATCAGCGGCCGCATCAGATGCGGCGCGACGAGGCCAATGAAGCCGATGGTACCGGAAACCGCAACCGCACCCCCGACGCCAAGCGCGACACCCGAAATCACCCAAAGCCGCAACCGAGCGATATCGACGCCGAGGCTTTGCGCGGCCTCCTCGCCGAGACTGAGAACGCGAAACGCGTTGCGCTGGCTGAACAGGATGATGGCACCCGCCACGATGAAGGGCAGCGCCAGCATGACGTGATGAAAACTCCGGTCTTCGAGTGAGCCGAGCAGCCAGAAGGCGATTTCGAGCACCAAAAACGGGTTGCTCGACAAATTCATCACCAAAGCGGTGGCCGCGCCCGCAAGGCTCGATAGCGCAAGGCCGGCCAGGATCAAAATCAGGAGGCCCGCGTTGCGTCCGGAGATAACGAGCAGCATGAACACGGAGACGAACGCCGCAGCGATCGCAGCAAGCGGAAGCGCATATGACCTGACATCGGCAAGGCCGAGCGCAATGATCAACACCGCGCCGAAGGCCGCCGATTGCGGCGCACCGAACAAGGACGGCGCCGCCAGGGGATTGCGCAACAATCCCTGTAACGCTGCCCCGGAAAGACCGAGCATCGCACCGATCGCGAGCGCCAGAACCGCGCGAGGAAGGCGGATTTCGCGGACAATCACCTGTGCAACGTCCGTGCCGCCACCGGACAAGGCATCGACCACGGCGAGCGGCGAAAGCCGCACCGGACCAATGCCGAGCGAGGCCAGAAACAGGGCCGCGACCAGAACCACCAACGCTGCGGCTATCCCACTCCGCCGGCGCGATCCGGCGCCGATGTCAGCGATAACGTTCGGAATACTCATCTTGATCCGCCAAGGCCCGATGGCTTTGCCCATGCTCTTACAGCGATTGAGGTGGGGAACAAGCATTGACTCTCTCCCCCGCGCACTTCTAGATAGCCGCGACGGTTCCCTTTGGGGATCAAAAGGGAATGCGGTGCGGAGAGAATTCTCCAATGCCGCGGCTGCCCCCGCAACTGTAAGCGACGAATCTTCCGTCATATGCCACTGGGAATCTCGGTCCCGGGAAGGCGACGAAAGGTAACGACCCGCGAGCCAGGAGACCTGCCGTCAATCGTGGTCACACGCGAAGATGCTGGTCGGGGAGTACAGGCATTAGCTTCACCGGAGCTGGAGACAGCATGGTGAGACTTCGTTCGCTGTGACGTGCCACTGACGTCATACCGAGGTCCAACCATGTCTTCCATTATCAAAGCCGGCGCGCGGCGTAGTATCTGGCTCGCATCGACCGTCTTGATCCCGCTTTCCTCTTTCGCGATTCCCGCCGCCCACGCCCAGCAATCGGCTTCGCCCAATCTGCTACCGCCGGTCGAGGTGAGCCCGCCCAAGAAGCCGGAAACCACCCAGCGTCCGGCTGAACAGAAGCCTAAACCCCGGCAGGCCGCAACCAGGCCGAACCAGCAGAAGCCAGCAGAAAAGCCGGCCTCCGTGCAGCAGGACATACCGAATACGGCTCCCACCGTCGTCAGCCCGACCGCCATCGTGACACCAACCAACCAGGTGGCAAACTCGATCACGGCCATCACCGCCCAGGATATCGCGACCCAGCAACAGCGCACCCTGCCTGACGTCCTGGCTACCGTGCCCGGGCTCAATGTGGTTCAGACCGGAGGCCCTGGCGGACAGACTTCCGTTTTCATGCGCGGCACCAATTCCAATCACACCAAGGTGCTCCTCGACGGCATCGATATCAGCGATCCCAGCAACTCCAATGGCGCCTTCGATTTCGCGCATCTTCTGACGTCGGACATGGCGCAGGTCGAGGTGCTGCGCGGTCCGCAAAGCGGCCTTTATGGTTCGGACGCCCTCGGCGGTGTCATTTCAATCATTACTAACAAGGGCGAAGGGCCAGCCCGCTGGACAGCCTCGAACGAGGCCGGATCGTTCGGCACCTTCAACCAAACTGTCGGCGTCAGCGGTTCGCAGGACAACTACAACTACGCCTTCAATATCGCCCATCTGCACGCCAGCGACGTTCCCGTGACGCCGTTCCAGTTGTTGCCGCCCGGGCAACAGGCGATCGGCAACAACTACGACAACATGACCTATTCCGCCAAAACCGGCGTCAATCTCAACGAGTACCTGACGTGGAACTCGGTGCTTCGCTACACCGAGGCGACACTGCTGTTTACCGGGGACAACAACAACTTCCCCAGCTCCCCCAATGCCGAGCAAAGCAACCACACCGTTCACCAGTTCTTCGGCCGCGAAGAAGTGGTCTGGTCGCTGCTCGACGGCCGCGTGAAGAACTATTTCGGCGTCAACTTCACCAACTACTGGAATTCCGACATGGCGCCGGGCGATGAGGTTTCCACCATCACGACCGGCAGCCGGCTCAGGTATGACTGGCACAGCGTGACCGAGATTGCGACCGGCCAAAATCTTGTCGTCGGACTTGAGCAGGAGACCTTCCAGTTGGATACGACGGGTCTGTCCGCCCAGAACGGCAACAAAGCAGGCTTTGTCGAATGGCAGTCGAATCTCGCCAAGCGCTTTTTCCTGACTGCCAATATTCGCGAAGACGACAACGATAGTTTCGGCGATCATATGACCTACCGGATCGCGCCCGCAGTGATCGTTCCCTTCACCGACACCAAGATCAAGGCAAGCTACGGAACCGGTTTCAAGGCGCCAACCCTCAGCCAGCTGTTCCAGAACTTTCCCGATTTCGGATTCTTCGCCAACCCGAACCTGAGGCCCGAGCAAAGCCGGGGCGGCGATGCCGGCTTCGAACAACCCTTGTTCAATGATCGCATCCGGTTCGGATCGACCTATTTCAAAAACAACATCACGGACCTGATTGACTTCAACAGCACGTTCACCTCGAACATCAATGTCAACTCCGCGATCACCGAAGGCACCGAGAGCTTCATAACCGCCAACATCATCGATCGCGTTCGTGTGCGCGCAGATTACACTGTCACGCGCGCGGTCGATACCGACACCGGTTTGCAGTTGGAACGCCGGCCGAAGGAAAAATTCAGTATCACGACGTTCTGGAATCCGATCGATCCGCTCACTTTGTCGGCAACCGTGCTTCGCGTCAGCGACTGGATCGACGTCAGTCGCGATGGCTCGGCCACTGGAATCGTTGCGCCGGGCTACACCATTGTCAATCTCAGGGCCGACTATGCGATCAACGATCAGCTCAAGGTGTTTGGCCGGATCGACAACGTTGCCAACGTCCACTACCAGAACCCGACCGGCTTCCTCGCGCCCGGCCTTGGTGTGTTTGGCGGCATCCGTTTCGCAAGCTACGCGGTCAAGTAGAGCAAGAACACCCGCCGCACGCCTAATCCTGGCAGCATCGCTGCCCGGATTTTGGCGCGGAGAAGGCCGACCGCCGCGCTCCCTCGAACAAAGCTGCCCTCAGGCCATGATCTCCGGCCATGAGATACGTGCTAGACTGATGCTCCAGATTATCGCGCGACGTTGCGCGGTGAACTTGGAGGTGTCCGATGAAGCGACCCGGCAAGATATCCATCGATCCGGCCGACGAACGCGGCATTGGCGGAGGCGGCAAGAAAGAGAAACCACAGGGCAAGCTTGGCGACAAATCAGGCAAGCCGCCGCCTCCGCCCCGTGAGGACGACGACTTCGAGGACGGCGATATCGCGACGCCCAAGCGAGACCGTAATGACGAAGACGATCAGCCGCTTTGAGATGAAGCCCCGGAGGGCCTCGACGCGCGCCTGACGCCTCGGTGAGGATCGCAAGCCTTCAGGCGAATTTCGGTTGCCGTGCCGCGCCCATCAAACGCTCTCGCTCGGTATTGGGCTTGAGCAGCAACAAGCCAAGCAGACCGGATGCGATCAAGATCACCGCGTTGATGGTGAAGCCGACCATGTAGCCATCGAGTTGGCCAGACGCGCGCTGGATCATATTGCCCATCACCATCGGCGCCACGATGCCGGCAAGCGTATAGATCGCGCCATAAATCGCTATGACCGCGCCGCGCTGGGACACGGGAGTGAACTCGCTGATCATTGGCGCGCACACCACGTAAATCGATCCGCAAAGCCCGGATCCCACGACCAGAAGCGCAATCTGCAGCCCTGCGCCATTGAAATACGGAATGACGGCAAGGATGATGCCCCCGACGATCAAAGGCATGGTCCCGAGCACCCCGCGCGCACTCCGCGTTGAAAGTCCTCGGGCCATCAGCACTTGCGACACCCACCCGGTGAGGAGCACCACGACGGCACCAAACACCCAAGGCAGGATCGAAATCCAGCCTGCGTTCCTTTGCGAAAAGCCGAGACCGTTGACGATGAAAGGCGTAAACCAGGTGAGACCCAGCGACAGCGCCCAATAGGCGCCGAAGGTCGCGACGCAACAGCCGACGAAGGTGCGCGAGGTCAGAAGCTGTAAATAAGGAATCCGGGGCTCCGTTTCCGCCATTGCGGTTGTCTGGACCAGCGGCCCTTCCTCACCAAGCACAAGCCACGCCGCTGCCCACAGCAAGCCCACGATACCGAGCGCGCCGAAGGCGTAATGCCAGTTGTAATTCACGATCAGCCAGTTCAGGGCCGGCACCGCCAGAATGATTCCGAACGCCGACCCCTGCGACAGCACCGCGGTCGGAAGCGTCCGCTTCTCGTCGGGAAACCATTTATAGATGGCGTGCACCGCTACCGCGCCGGCAGGTCCTTCGCCGGCCCCCAGAATGATGCGACAGGCGAGCAGCGTGGCAAAGCTGACGGTACCGATCATCGGGAACTGCGTGAGCGCCCAGATCAACGCCAGCGCCAACAGCACCCAGCGCGTCGCCACGCGATTGACCAGGAATCCGACGGCGATGGCCGAGATCGAAAACAGAAAGAAGAACGAAGAGCCGAGCAAGCCAAACTGCTCTGGCTCAAGCTTCAGTTCGGTCATGATCGGCACGCCCGCAAGACCAACCACGATCTTGTCCGCGAAATTCACCAGCATGAAGAGGAACAGCAGGAACGTCATCCTCCAGGCGCGCCTGGGTGTCGGTGGCTCGACCATGGTCGCCCCTTCGCGTTGCTTCGTTCGGATGCCGCTGAGTCGGCCTTCTCTCATGCTATCCAGAGCTTTTCGTGAAAAGCAATCTGCCATCCGACCGCACCCCGGCAAGACCGAGCCAGACGATGTCTTTGACGAAAACCTTCATCACGATCGCGTCGCCGGCATATCGGGGAGCGTGATCTCCCGCCATTGAGTTGCTATGTTGAACGCAAAGGGAGACTTCCAAGGTGCACCGCTTCGCATGAAAGCCGATAGAGAGATCGTGCTGGGCGTTCGCAATCTGACCAAGGCCTATTCGGCGGCCGGCGAGCAGGTTGCCGTTCTACGCGGGGTCAATCTCAGCGTCGCCGCGGGCGAGCGGGTCGCACTGACCGGAGAATCCGGCAGCGGCAAGAGCACGCTGTTGCATCTGATCGCAGGCCTGGATCGGCCTGACGGCGGCGAGATCGATCTCGACGGCGAGTCGATTTCCGACCTCAACGAAGCCGAGCTCGCAGGCTTGCGGCGCGACCGCCTCGGCCTCGTCTTCCAGCAATTCAACCTGATCCCGAGCCTCAGCGTTCGGGATAACCTGGCGTTCCAGTCCCGCATCGCCGGCCGCCACGACAGGACCTGGCATGCTGAACTTGCGGAACGCCTGGGACTGGCCGGTCTTCTGGATCGCTATCCCGAACAGCTGTCGGGCGGCCAGCAACAGCGGGTTGCGATCGGCAGGGCTCTGGCGGTGAAGCCGCTGCTGCTGCTCGCCGATGAGCCGACCGGCAACCTCGACGAGGCGACCGCCGATGATGTGTTGGCGCTCACCCGCGACCTCGTCGCACGAACCGGTTGCGGCCTCCTGATGGTGACCCATTCGGTCCGGTTGGCCGCCACCCTCGACCGTCATGTCAACCTCAGTGCGGGATTGATCGCGTGATACGAGCCCTTTGGATTCTCGCGGTCCTGCTCAGTCACTGGCGGCGGCATCCGATGCAGTTTGCAACCTTGCTGATCGGCCTCGTCTCAGCGATTGCGCTGTGGAGCGGCGTGCAGGCACTGAACCAGCAGGCGCGGTATAGCTACGATCGCGCGGCGGCGGCTTTCGGCGGCGTTCGAACCGCGGCGCTGGTCGGCCGCAACGGCGCGCCCTTCTCGCAGCAGCTCTTTGTCGACCTGCGGCGCGCCGGTTGGCCGGTGTCGCCGGTTGTCGAAGGCCGTATCCAGATCGGCGGCAGGACATTCCGCCTGCTCGGCATCGAACCCGTCACACTGCCCACCGAAGTCGGCGAGACACCGAAACTCGGAAGCCACGGGCTGCAAACCTTCATCACGCCGCCGGGACAAACGCTGGTAGCGGCGGAAACCCTGGCCGAGCTCGACGCCTCGGAAGGCGCCTCATTGCAGGCGAGCGGCAACACTGCGCTGCCGCCGCTTCATGTGGCGACACAGCTTGCGCCGGGGCTGCTGGTGGTCGATATCGGAATCGCCCAGCGGCTCCTGAAAATGCCCGATCAGGTCTCACGCCTTCTCATCGGCAAAGCGACCGGCCCTCGTGCCGCGCTGGAAGCCGTCACCGGTGACAGACTACGCATCGTCGCGCCGGATGCGGAAACCGATCTCGAGCGCCTTACGGACAGTTTTCATCTGAACCTCACTGCCTTCGGCCTGCTTTCGTTTTTTGTCGGATTGTTCATCGTCAACTCGGCGATCGGCCTTGCGTTTGAACAGCGCCTGCCGATGCTGCGAACCTTGCGCGCCTGTGGGGTGTCCGCACGACAGCTCAACACGGTGCTGGTGTTTGAACTGATTTCGCTGGCGATTCTCGCCGGGCTGGTTGGGATGGTTTGCGGCTATCTGGTCGCGGCGTGGCTGCTCCCGGATGTCGCAGCGTCGCTGCGCGGGCTGTATGGCGCGCAAATTCCCGGGCAACTCGCGCTCCAGCCGCAGTGGTGGGTCGCCGGACTCTTCATCAGTGTCATCGGCGCGCTGCTTTCTGCCGCCGCAAGCCTGCTGAAGGCCGGCCGCCTGTCGGTGCTTGCCGCCGCCCAACCTCAGGCGTGGCATCAGGCGCAGCGCAGATGGGTGGCTCTTCAAGGGGCCGCTGCGCTTATTATATTCGTCGCGGCTCTCGGTTTTCTCTGGTTCGGCGATTCCCTTCTTGCAGGCTTTGCGGTGCTCGCCGCAATACTGCTTGGCGCGGCGCTCGGTTTGCCGCTGATCCTGGAGCTGGCGCTGGCTTTGGGCCAACGCCATGCGCATGGCGCGCTCGTCTCCTGGTTCTGGGCCGACAGCCGCCAGCAGCTTTCGGGATTATCGCTGGCTTTGATGGCGCTATTGCTCGCGCTGTCCGTCAATGTCGGTGTCGGCACGATGGTCGAAAGTTTCAGCCGAACTTTCATCAGTTGGCTCAACGGACGGCTGGCGGCCGATCTCTATATCAATGCTTCCGACGATGCGCAGGCAAGGGCCATCACTGCGTGGCTGCGCGACCGGCCGGATGTCAAAGCCATCCTGCCCGGAGGCCGGGCCGAAACGCATTTCGCGGGCGCGCCGCTGGAAGTGCTCGGCCTTCCCGATCACGCGACCTACCGCGATCGCTGGCCGCTGCTGGACTCGGCTGACAATGCCTGGGCGAGACTTCGGCCAGGCGATGCGGCTTTCATCAGCGAGCAGTTGGCTCGGCGCACGAAACTTGCGATCGGCGATACCATCGACGTGCCGACGCCGAGCGGAAACTGGACCATCAGAGTCATCGGAATCTATGCCGACTATGGCAACCCGAAGGGACAGATCGCTGTCAACTTTGCCGCGCTCACCCGCTACTTCCCCAATATCCCGCTGACGCGGATCGGCTTGCGCGTCGAACCCGCAGCCGTTGCCCCGCTGATGTCGGAGCTACGAGAAAAATTCGGACTGGATGAACGCAACCTCATCGACCAGGTCACGTTGAAAGCAGAATCGACCCGCATCTTCAACCGGACGTTTGCGGTGACCGCGGCGCTGAACGCTTTCACGCTTGGGGTGGCCGGCATCGCTTTGCTGACCAGCCTGCTCACGCTTGGCAATTCCCGGTTGCCGCAGCTCGCGCCGCTTTGGGCGATCGGGATCACGCGACGGCAGTTGGCGGCGATCGAGCTTCTCAAGACGCTGTCGGTTGCTCTGATCACCGCCCTGCTCGCGCTGCCGCTCGGCCTCCTGGTCGCATGGTGCCTGATTGCGGTGGTCAACGTGAAAGCGTTCGGCTGGCGCCTGCCGTTTCACGTCTTTCCGCTGCAACTGGTCGAGCTTCTCGGAGTCGCAATGGCGGCTTCGCTGGCTGCGGCCGCGATTCCGGTTCTCAAGCTGATGCGATTACAGCCCGCGGCCCTTATCAAGGTCTTCGCCGATGAGCGCTAGTCATGCGATATCCCGGCGCGCTTTTGCCGGCGGCGCGTTGCTTCTTGCCTTCCAGCGCAAGGCCGCCATCGCGCAGGGCTTTGCAGGCCTCGGCCTGAGCGGCAGCGGATTTTCGCCTGTCGTCCCAGGCAAACCGCTCAGCTTTCCCGCCGACCACGGCCCGCATCCGGACTTTCGTATCGAGTGGTGGTACGTGACGGCCAATCTTATGGATTCGAGTGGGACCGCCCACGGCGCGCAATGGACGTTGTTTCGCAATGCCATGTCTCCCGGCACGCAACAGGAAGGCTGGGCCAATCAGCAGATATGGATGGGGCATGCGGCGGTCACACGCGCCGACATCCACCGCGACAGCGAGACCTTTGCGCGCGGCGGCGTCGGACAGGCCGGCGTCGAGATAGCACCCTTTCGTGCCTGGATCGACGCGTGGCTGATGCGCGGGGGCGAGGGAATGGGCAGCGACACGATTTCGCCGCTGGAATTGAGCGCGGCGGCCCCGGACTTCTCCTACGCGCTGCGCCTTGAATCTGACCATGCATTGGTCCTGCAGGGAGACGCCGGCTACAGCTTGAAATCAGAACAGGCTCAGGCCTCGTATTACTACAGCCAGCCTTATTTCAAGGCAGCCGGCAGTATCACCATCGACGGGCGGCCGGTCGAAGTCACCGGGCAGGCCTGGATGGACCGCGAATGGAGCAGTCAACCGCTCGCCTCCGATCAGACGGGGTGGGACTGGCTGTCCCTGCATTTCAGCCAAGGTGAAAAGCTCATGCTGTTTCGGCTGCGCCGAGCCGATGGCAAGCATTTCATTTCCGGGAAGTGGTTCTCGCCCGACCGCCGCGACCGGCAGATTGCATCCGCCGAGATTACGATGACGCCAAGGGCTACGACGGAAATTGCCGGACGTCACGTCCCGACTAGTTGGGACATCGCGATCCCCGCGCTGACGCTATCTATTTCCTGCACGCCGCTAAATGCGCGAAGCTGGATGGCAACGCGCTTTCCGTATTGGGAAGGACCGATCCACTTTGCAGGAAGCCACAACGGGGTTGGTTATCTGGAGATGACGGGTTACTGAGTAATTTGGAAAGCTTGAGGGAATGGTTCGCGATGCTTCATTTTACGGCCCTTGTCACATGTCTTGCGGTCCTGGTCTATTTCATGACCGGGATCCAAGTCGGCAAGGCACGCGCCACCTACGGCATCAAGGCGCCAGCGATATCGGGTAATCCGAATTTCGAGCGCGTCTTGCGCGTGCAGATGAATACGCTGGAGTGGATGCCGATCTTCCTGCCCGCGCTCTGGCTGTTTGCAATCTATATCAGCGATGTGCTCGCCGCCGCGCTCGGCGTGGTCTGGATTGCCGGACGTGTTGTCTTCATGATCGGTTACACCAAGGCCGCCAGCAAACGTGGGTCCGGCTTTGCGATCCAGGGTGGTGCCGCAGCTATTCTCTGGCTTGGCGCAACGGGCACCATCTTGTGGCGTCTCATCCACTCATGAGGCGGGGCGCGTCGTTCAATTGCCTGCCACTAGAAATCGAAAAAATCCGCTTTAGTTGAATGCCTTAGCGGTATTTGACTTCAGGCGCCTCCCAAGTTTAAGTAGCTTTTGCATTAGCGGGGCCGCACTGTCTTATTTTTATTACATCTGCCCCTGAATGTTTCCGCGCGAAGGTTGTAGCGAGCCCCATACATGAACGGCTTTTTCAAGCGCCAGCTTGCGGATTACGTCGAATATCACCGTGATCCCTGGAATTGCGCGATGCATGTTTTTGGCATCATCGCGTTGTTTTTCGCTGCCATTCTTCCTCTGAGCCTGTGGCCGGTGCGGTCGCTTGGTGCGCATACGACGCTGGCGCCGATCATGGTTTTGCCGGTGCTATTTTATTGGCTGCTGCTCGACGCGGGCGTCGGCGCCGGTATTCTTGGCGCTGCGATCGTGCTGCTCGCAACTGCTGCATTCGTCGTGAGTCATACGAACATCGCTGTCGTGTGGTCGATCACGGCCATGTTGATCGTCATGGGCATCGGTTTCCAGGTGGTCGGACATCGCCTGTTCGAACGCCGTCAGCCGGCATTGGTCGACAATCCGTCCCACCTCTTGCTCGGACCGATGTTTGTGATGGCAAAATTGTTCATTGCCCTCGGGTTCCGGCGCGATTTGGCGGCGATTATCCAGACGGTTCCACCGCAAGCGCAACGCGGTCCCTCACCCTTTACCGAGGAACATCAGGTCGAGCCGCTGCCACGTTCATGACCAGGGTACTTGTAACGGGCGGTGCCGGCTTCATCGGACAGCACCTTGTATCAGCGCTCGTGGCGCGCGATCGCAAGGTCCGTATCCTTGATCGCCGCCCTCCGGTCTGCGCCGTCTCTGGCGCCGAATATGTGTCAGGTTCCATACTGGATTCCGTTCTCGTGGAGGAGACGCTCCAGGATGTCGACGAAGTCTACCACCTCGCCGGTCTTCCGGGTATGTGGCTACCTGAGAAGAAGGACTTCCATGCGGTGAATTTTCAAGGCACGGAAGTCGTGATTGCGGCTGCGCGCAAACGCCGCATCGCGCGCTTCCTGCATTGCTCGACGGAATCCATCCTGTTCAGGCCGCCGGCCTCATTGCAGGACGCCGCCAACGAGCACGGCCTCTTGTCACCGCAGGAAATGCCGGGTCTTTACACGCGCTCGAAGATGCTCGCCGAACAGTCGGCGGCACAAGCGGCGGCAGCGGGGTTTCCGCTCGTGATCGGCACTCCAACCATGCCGATCGGACCGCACGATCACAATCTGACGCCTCCGACTGCGATGCTTCGGCATTTTCTAGACACACGCGTGCAAATGTATCTCGATTTCATCGTGAACCTTGTCGACGTACGCGACGTCGCCGACGGCCTGATTCTGACGATGGAGCGTGGGCAAATTGGCCACCGCTACATTCTCGGCGGGGAAAGCATTTCACTGAAGAAAATTCTGAAGCTGATGGCGACGATCAGCGGACGCCGCTACCTCTCTGTTCCAATCCCCGGCAGGGTCGCGGAAGCAGCGGCCGCAATGCTGGAGTTCTTCTCCGACCACATCACGCATCGACCACCGTCCGGTACGCTCGAGGGCGTTCGGATCGCGCTGCGGGCGAACGAATTATCGATCGAAAAAGCACGAAGCGAGCTTGGCTATGCGCCGCGGCCGGTTGAGCCGACGCTGCGCGACACCATCGCTTATCTTCTTCGTACCCCGGAAAGTATTCCAGGATCGTAAGTCGCTATTTTTCTTCATTTTTTCGGCATTTGCCAATGCTGTCCGATCGGGAATATAAGGCCAGCCATGATACACAATCCAAACTCGTTTCTTGTCTTCGTTTGGGGCGGATGGACCGCAACCTGGCCTACTCAACTATTGGCGTTGATCTGGGTTGCCTGGCTTATCAGCTGGACAACGGGAGCGTTCTTTTCCGGCCGCACTGAAAAGCACGTCAGGACCTGGGACTCCCGGGCCTACCGCATTCCCATCCTGATCGGCGCCATCCTGCTCACGCCCTGGACCGCGGAGGTGCTTGGCGAGAAGCCGCTATGGCAAGTCGGGAATGGCGGAACATACTTCCTCGCCGCCCTGACTGCCGCTGGCTGCCTGTTCACTTGGTGGGCGCGAATTCATCTCGGACGTTTCTGGTCAAACGCCATCACACGCAAGGAAGGCCATCGCATCATCGACACCGGCCCCTACGGATTGGTTCGTCATCCGATTTATACCGGACTGATCGGTGCCATGATCGCGACCGGAATTGCAGTCGGGACCGCGACCGCCTTGCTCGGCACGGCCTTGATCGCTTTTGGCCTCTGGCAAAAAGCGCGCATGGAGGAAGGCTTCCTGACAACCGAACTCGGCTTCGATGCCTACGGTCCTTACTGCCGCCGCGTTCCGATGCTGGTGCCGTTCCTGCCGCAGCGCTGAGGTTCGCTTCAATTCCTGGCCGGCGCCGGCGCTGATACCTCGACAAGCGGCTCCAGACGACGCGGAACGATGACGCGTTCGCCCGGTACCAGGGGCGCACGTTCGGCCCCCTTGTTGACCTGGGTTACCGACCAAAGCGGAACATGATAGGCGGTCGCAATCGACTGCAAACTGTCTCCGGGGCGCGCAAACACCGGCATTCCGCTGTCCCAAAGCTCGATAGGCGCTTTCGCCGGAACGACACAGCGAATCGGCACCGCATCGCCCTCGGCCCGCACGGTCGTTAGCTGAACGACCTTGGTCACGAGCTGTTGCTGCACCGTGTCCATTTTCTCGATATTGATGTGCAAGACCTCGTTGTGCTGGGACAGGTCGAAGCTTGCGTAGTGGCCGCGAAATCCTGGCTTCGGCTTGACATCCCCGCCGCCAAGCACATCCTTCGACAGGAAAATGTTGATGAAACGATCGACATTGTGCGGCACCTCGGGTGTCACCTGGGCCGGGTCGATGGCAACCACCAGATCGGCCCTGATGCCCTCGGCTTCCAGGATCTCCGCAAACTTCACCGCGCAAAAGCCGCCCATGGAGTGCCCGATGAGAATGATCGGCGCGGGACTTTCCCGATACTCGCGGATCGCGTGGTCGGCGATCAGCCCGCAGATGGTGAATTCATAGACATTGGCTGTGATGCCAGCCTCTTCAAGACGCTCTGTAAGGCGATCCATCCCGCGCGAGAAAAACGGACCGAGCGCACCGCGGAACAGGTAAGCCCGCCCGCGCGGCATCGACGGGAGCGCAGGGGCCGGCGATATCGGCGGCCCGGCCAAAGCGGTGATCGGACCTGCGGCC
>Ga0210389_10001921_pt1 | contig 16614 bp, 13 predicted proteins | sample IncBWH28OmetaG_FD_160127 | JGI IMG/M metagenome (GOLD analysis project Ga0210389, IMG submission 160127) | Forest soil microbial communities from Barre Woods Harvard Forest LTER site, Petersham, Massachusetts, United States - Inc-BW-H-28-O ...
AGGTAGGAGGCGTGTACGTTGCCGACGACGAATCCTTCGGACACGGCGGCGTCGGGGGTCTTCCAGTGCCAGGCCGGCGGCTGGTCGGCGCCCGTGACCGCCGTGTCCTTAATGGCCGTGCGGTGGAACTCGTGGCCGCGCACGCGAGTGCCGGCCCGGGCGAGCGGTGACTCGGCGGCGGCGACCGCGTCCCGGTAGCCGAGCGTGAGCTTGCCCGTCATCGCCGTTTCGATGCCGAGCACGCCGCACATCGGGTGCCCGTCCAGGGACCAGGCCAGGTAGAGCAGCCCGGCGCATTCGGCCAGGACCGGCGCCCCTGACCGCGCCAGGGCCGCGATCTCGGTCCGCAGCCGTTCGTTGGCCGACAGCTCCGGCGCGTGCGCCTCGGGGAAGCCGCCGCCGATGACGAGGCCGTCCACGTCGCCAGGCAGGTGCTCGTCGCGCAGCGGGTCGAACGGGACGACCTCGGCCCCGGCCGCCGTGAGCAGTTCCGGATGTTCCGCGTAGCCGAACGTGAACGCCTTGCCCGCCGCGACGGCGATGCGGGGCGCGGGGAGCCGGGTCTCGGCCGGGTGATCGATCGCTTCCGGGAGCGGAGGCGCGGTCCGGGCGAGCCGAAGCACCGCGGGCAGGTCCACGCTCGCCGCGATGACCGCCGTGAGCGCGTCGACCGCATCCGTGGCCTCGCCGCCGAGTTCGAGCGCCGGGATGAGGCCAAGGTGACGGGACGGCACGGTGAGCCGCGCCTGGCGGCGGATGACGCCGAGGACCGGGATGCCCGCGGCCTCGGCAGCGGCGCGCAGGATGTCCTCGTGGCGGTCCGTGCCGACCTTGTTGAAGATGACGCCGCCGAGCCGCACCGCCGGGTCGAACGTCGCGAAGCCGTGCAGCAGCGCGGCGGCCGAGGCGGCCATGCCGGACCCGTCGACGATGAGCACGACCGGGGCGGCCAGCAGCCGGGCGACGTGCGCGGTCGACGCGAACCCGCCTGCCGTCCCTGCCGCTCCGGCGGACCCGGACTTGCCGTCAAACAGGCCCATAACGCCCTCGATGACCGCAACGTCCGCGGTGACCGGGGTGGTGGCCCCGTGGGTGAACATGGGGACGACCTGGTCCTCGCCGGTGAGCCAAGGGTCGAGGTTGCGGCCCGGCCGCCCGGCGGCGAGCGCGTGGTAGCCGGGGTCGATGTAGTCCGGGCCGACCTTGTGCGGGGAGACGACGAGGCCGCGCCGCCGCAGGGCGCCCAGCAGGCCGGTGGCGACCGACGTCTTGCCGTGGCCGCTGGCCGGGGCGGCGATGACGACCCGGGGGATGGTCACCATTCGATGCCGCGCTGGCCCTTCTGCCCGGCGTCCATGGGGTGCTTGACCTTAGTCATCTCGGTGACCAGGTCAGCGGCGGCGACCAGGTCCGGGTGGGCGCCGCGGCCGGTGATGATGACGTGCTGGTGACCGGGCCGTTCGGCCAGCGTCCGCACGACGTCGTCGATCTCGACCCAGCCCCACTTCAGGAGGTAGGTGAACTCGTCCAGCACGTACATGTCGTGCCGCTCGGCGGCGAGGTCCCGCTTGATCTGCGCCCAGCCCTCCCTGGCGTTGGCCGCGTGGTCCTCGGGATCGCCGCGCTGGATCCACGACCAGCCCTCGCCCATCTTGTGCCAGGCGACCGCTCCGCCCTCGCCGGTCTGCTCGTGCAGCCTGCCCAGGGCCTTGAAGGCGGCTTCCTCGCCGACCTTCCACTTGGCGCTCTTGACGAACTGGTAGACACCGATGCTCCAGCCCTGGTTCCAGCCGCGCAGCGCCAGGCCGAACGCGGCCGTCGACTTCCCCTTCATGTCGCCGGTGTGCACGATGAGCAGCGGGCGGTTGCGGCGCTGCCGGGTAGTGAGGCCGTCGTCCGGGACGGTCTCCGGCTTTCCCTGCGGCATGGGCGTTACGCCACCTTCCGGGCAGTGTTGGCCCGCGACCTGCGGACCTCGTCGGCGAGCGCCTGCGCGGACAGGTCCCCGAGGTCGTTCAGGTCCAGGTACTGGGCGCCGAGTGCCAGGCTCAGCTGGGCGGCCAGGCCCAGCCGGACCGGGCCGGACTCGCAGTCGACGACGACGCACTCGATCCCGTCGTGCCTGAGCCACGCGGCCGGCTGCCGTGGGGCTGATCCCTTTGTATGGCGGCCGTCCGTGACGATGACGAGGAGCGGCCGGCGCCGCGGGTCGCGCAGGCGCTCGCGGGTCAGGGTGGCGCGGGCCTCGGTGAGGCCGGCCGCCAGCGGGGTCCGGCCGCCGGCGGGCATGGTCTCCAGCCTGCGGGCGGCGGCGTCCACCGACGACGTGGGCGGCAGGAGGACCTGCGCCCCCTCGCCCCGGAAGCAGATGAGGCCGACCTTGTCGCGCCGCTGGTAGGCGTCCAGGAGCAGGGAGAGCACCGCGCCCTTGACCGCCTCCATGCGGCGGCGGGCGGCCATCGAGCCGCTGGCGTCCACCAGGAACAGCACGAGGTTGGACTCGCGGCCCTCCCGGCGTCGTTCCCGCAGGTCGGTCACGTTCAGCAGGAGGCCGGGACCGGTGCGGCCACGGCGTGCCTGGTGCGGGGCGGCAGCCATTACCGTGGCGGTGAGATGCAGGTCGCGGGCCTGGCCCCGGGGCAGGGTCGCCCCGACGGTGCGGCCGCCTTCGGTGTAGGCGCGCGAGCGCCGCCCGGTGGCGCCGTGTCCCTTGCCACGCACCTCGAGGCGCCGGGCGCGGAAGGTCGCGCCGCTCGCGACGAGCGTCTCGCGGACGGTTGCCGCTCCGGGGGACGGGGTGTCGGGGGCACGGGAGTCGGAGGCGGGGGAGTCCGCGTCGCGGGCATCGTTCGTGGCGGGCGTCTCGTCGGCGCTCGTCGGCGGCGGGCCGGGGGTGCCGTCCGGGGTGCTGTCGCCGGGAGCGCTGTCGCCCTGGTCTTGGCGGCCGGGGCCTTGGTTGTCTGGCGCGGCGTCGTCCGGGGCTCCGCCGTCCGGGGCTCGGTCGTCCGGGCCGCTCCCGTCCGGGCCGCTCCCGTCCGGGCCGCTCCCGTCCGGGCCGCTCCCGTCCGGACCGCCGTCGTCCGGGTCCTCCGGGTCGTCGGGCTCCTCCTCGCCGAGGGCCTCGTCCAGCTGATCCTCGTCCAGGCCGGGGGCGTCGAACGGATTGCGGCGGCGGCGGTGCGGCAGCGCCAGGCGGGCCGCCACCCGGATATCCTCGCGGGTGACCGTGTCGCGGCCCGACCAGGCGGCGTGCGCGACCGCCGTGCGGGCGATCACGATGTCCGCGCGCAGCCCGTCCACGTCGAAGGCCGCGCAGACCGCGCCGATCCGGTCGAGAGCGCCGTCGCCGAGGGCGACCGTCGGCAGGCGCTTGCGGGCGGCGGCGATGGCGTCGGCGAGTTCGGCCTCCTCGCCGTCGAACCGGGCCGCGAACTCCGCGGGCGCCGCGTCGAAGCCCAGGCGCCGGCGCACGACCTCGGCCCGCGTCGCCGGCTCGCGCGGCGCCGTCGCCTCCACCGTCAGCCCGAACCGGTCCAGCAGCTGCGGCCGGAGCTCGCCCTCTTCCGGGTTCATGGTCCCGACCAGCAGGAACCGAGCCGCGTGCCGGACGGAGACACCGTCGCGCTCGACGTAGTTCGTGCCCAGCGCCGCCGCGTCGAGCAGCAGGTCCACGAGATGGTCGTGCAGCAGGTTGACCTCGTCCACGTACAGGACGCCGCGGTGCGCGGCGGCGAGCAGGCCCGGCTGGAAGGCGGTGACGCCCTCGGTCAGCGCCTTGCCGACGTCGAGTGAGCCGGTCAGGCGGTCCTCGGTGGCGCCGACCGGCAGCTCGACGAGCCGGGCGGGGCGCTGCGGGCCCTCGAGGTGAGCGTGGGGGCCGTCGGGGCACTGCGGGTCGGGCGCGTCCGGGTCGCAGGAGAACCGGCAGCCCGCCACGACCTCGACCGGCGGCAGCACGGCGGTGAGCGCGCGCACCGCGGTCGACTTGGCGGTGCCCTTCTCGCCGCGCACGAGCACCCCGCCAATGGCCGGGGATACCGCGTTGAGGATGAGCGCCAGCCGCATGTCGTCCATCGCGACGATGGCGCTGAACGGAAACTGGGGCAAAGCCCGTAGCTCCTCACCCGGCGGGTGTCCGCGCCCGCCGACAGCGTCCAACCACCGGACGGCGGCCCGGCGGCACGGCGCCCAGGGTCTGGCTTCCCGCGGTGCTCGCAGGCTCGCGGGTGACAGTGGCGGGACCGCCCCGGATTCGCACCGGAGTTCCTCGACGGCCGTTCGCCCGCAATCCTCTCATAGACGTCCGGCAAACTGTACGGCGTGGTACCCCAGATCATCACCGTGGTCGGCATCGGCGCGGACGGCTGGCCGGGACTGTCCCCGGCCGCGGCGGTCGCCGTCGAACAGGCCGGCGTGCTCATCGGCGGCCCCCGCCAGCTCGCGCTCGTGCCCGCCAGGGTGACCGCCGAGCGGGTGACCCTGCCCAGCCCGCTGCTCCCCGGCCTGCCCGGCCTCGTGGCCCGTCACGCCGGATCCGCGCCGGTCATGCTGGCCAGCGGCGACCCGATGTTCTACGGCATCGGCGTCACCCTGGTCCGGCTGCTCGGCGCGGACCGCGTCCGCGTGCTGCCGCACCCGTCGTCGGTGTCGCTGGCCGCGGCGCGTCTCGGCTGGGCGCTGGACGACGTCGAACTCGTCAGCCTGGTCGGACGGCCGGCTGAGCTGCTGCAGCCGCTGCTGCAGCCGGGACGCCGGGTGCTGGCGCTGGTGGCGGAGGACACAGGAGGCCGCGACGTGCTGGCGATGGTGCGCGATCGCGGGCTGGGCGGCAGCGAGGTAACGGTGCTCGCGGACCTGGGCGGCCCGGATGAGGCGGTCACGGCGGCGAGCGACGCGCCGCACAGCCGCCTGGCCATCATCGCCATCGAGTGCCGCGCCGACCCCGGCGCGCGGCCGCTGCCCCGCACGCCCGGCCTGCCCGACGACGCGTTCGAGCATGACGGGCAGATCACCAAGCGGGAAGTCCGGGCCCTGGTCCTGGCCGCCCTCGCCCCGGTCCCCGGCCAGCTGCTGTGGGACGTCGGCGCCGGGTCGGGCAGCGTCGGCATCGAGTGGATGCGCGTCCACCCGGCCAGCCGTGCCATCGCGATCGAGCCGCGTCCCGAGCGCCAGGCGGTCATCGCGCGCAACGCCGCCGCCCTCGGCGTGCCCGGCGTGACCGTCGTGGCGGGGGCCGCGCCGGAGGCCCTGGACGGGCTGCCCCGGCCGGACGCGGTGTTCATCGGCGGCGGCGTCACCGCCGGCGGCGTCGTGGACGCCTGCTGGGCGGCGCTCGCCCCCGGCGGCCGCCTGGTGGCGAACGCGGTCACCCTGGAGAGCGAACGGGTCCTGCTCGACTGGCAGGGCGAGCTGGGCGGTACGCTGACCCGGCTCAGCGTCGAGCGCGCGGGGCGGCTGGGCGGCTTCACGGCCTGGCGGCCCGCGCTGCCCGTGACGCAGTGGGCAGTGGTGAAGGAGAGGGAGGACGCGTGACCGTTCACTTCGTTGGCGCCGGCCCCGGCGCGGCGGACCTGATCACCCTCCGGGCGCAGCGGCTGCTGTCGGAGTGCGCGGTGTGCCTGTACGCGGGCAGCCTCGTGCCCGCCGAGGTCCTGGCGCACTGCCCGCCGTCGGCGCGGCTGATCGACACGGCCGGCCTGAACCTCGACGAGATCATCGCCGCGATGGAGGCGGCGGACGCCGCGGGCCACGACGTGGTCCGGCTGTGCTCGGGTGACCCGGCGGTCTTCAGCGCGGTCGCCGAGCAGGCCCGCCGGCTCGACCGGGCGGGCATCGACTACGACATCACGCCGGGCGTGCCGGCGTTCGCGGCGGCGGCGGCGGCCTTGCGCCGCGAGCTCACCGTGCCCGGCGTCGGCCAGACGGTGGTGCTCAGCCGGATCGCGCACCGGGCCACCCCGATGCCGCCCGGCGAGGACCTGCCCGGCCTCGGCGCCACCGGCGCGACGCTGGTGCTGCACCTGGCCGTCCAGCGGATCGAGCAGGTCGTCGCGGACCTCCTGCCGCACTACGGGGGCGACTGCCCGGCGGCGGTGGTCGCCTACGCGAGCCAGGACAAGGAGGTGCTGCTGCGCGGGACCCTCGGCGACATCGCCGGCCAGGTGCTCGCGGCGGGCGTGCGGAGCACGTCGGTGATCATCGTCGGGAAGGTGCTGGCCGCCAGCGGCTTCCGCGACAGCCACCTGTATTCGGCTGAGCGGGCTCGTTAGCACTTCCATCCGCGCCGTCGCGGTGCAGAATGTGCTGATGAGGGGCGAACAGGCGACGGTCGGCGCGCGGGGGCGCGTGCGGAACCGGTGGGGCCAGGGGGAACGGCTGCGCGCCGAGATCCTCGCGGCCGCGGGGCAGCTTCTGGGGGAGCTGGGCACGGTCGACGGGCTTACCCTGCGCGGGGTCGCCCGGCAGGCGGGGATCGCGCCCGCCAGCATCTACACGCAGTTCGCCGACCGGGCGGCGCTGATCGACGCCCTGGTCGCCCACGAGCACGAGCACGTCGCCGACCTCATGCGGCAGGCCGGCGAAGCCGGCGCCGCGGCCGACCCCGGTGACCACGCGGGCATCATCCGCGCGCAGCTGTACGCGCTGTGCCGGTACTCGCTCGCCCACCCGGGGCACTACCGGCTGATGTTCGGCGGCGCGCGGAACACCAACGCGCGGTACCTCGTGGACGAGCTGACCGGCACGCTGGCCGCCTGCGAGAGCGCGGGCGCCCGGCTGCGGCTGCCCGCCGACCGGGCGGCCATCGTCTTGCTCGTGGGCACGCACGGCCGGGTGGCCATCTCGCACGCGCAGGGCGAGACGGGTGCCCAGGAGCGGGTGCTCCGGTTCGTCGACGAGCTCGTCGGGCTGGTTTTCGACGACCGGCAATAACCGTCGTCGGTGCTCAGCAATAACCGTCTTCCACCAGTGACAACGATATCAATCACCTCAGATAGTGGACTGGATGCGCAGCGTTAGCTAACGTTTGTTCGGGAAGTTACCGGACGATCGTTCGGTAACGCCCCGGCTGTGCCGCACGTACCGTGCCTACCGTGGAGGTGTGATCCCCGTGTCACGATCGCTTACCGAACTTCCGGACCAGGCCCCAGAAGACGTCCCCCGCTACCCGATGCCGCGCGCGGAGCGCTGCCCGCTCGACCCGTCCCCGGAGCTGCGCGCGCTGGGCGACGCCGGGCCGCTCACGAAGGTGCGCCTGTGGGACGGCAGCACCCCCTGGCTCGTCACCCGGCACGCCGAGCAGCGTGCCCTGCTCGGCGATCCCCGGGTCAGCGCCGACACGCTCAAGGACGGGTACCCGCAGCAGCGCCCGGGAATGATGGCACGCCGGTCCAGATCGCGCAGCTTCATCGCGATGGACGATCCCGAGCACGCCCGGCTGCGCCGGATGGTCACCGGCGCGTTCACCGTGCGGCGGATCGAGGGGATGCGGGCGGGCATCCAGCGGATCGTCGACCAGTTCATCGACGAGATGGTGGCCGGGCCGCGTCCGGCCGACCTCGTCTCCGCGTTCGCCCTGCCGGTGCCGTCCCTCGTGATCTGCCAGCTGCTCGGCGTGCCCTACGCCGACCACGAGTTCTTCCAGTCGGTGAGCCGGACGCTGATCAACAGCAACACGCCGGTGGATACGGTGCTGGAGAAGCAGGGCGAGCTGCTGGAGTATCTCGACGACCTGATCGGGCGCAAGCTCGCCGAACCCGGCGACGACCTGCTGTCCCGCGTCGCCGCCGAGCGGGTCGCGACCGGCGAGATGACCCGGCGGGAGCTGGGCGCCATGGGCCTGCTGCTGCTCATCGCCGGGCACGAGACGACCGCGAACATGATCGCGCTCGGCACCTTCGCGCTGCTGACCAACCCGGACCAGCTTGACCTGGTGCGCGGCACCGACGACCCCAAGCTCATCGCGCGCACCGTCGAGGAGCTGCTGCGGTACCTGACGATCGTGCACACCGGGCGGCGGCGCGTGGCGCTCGCCGACATCGAGATCGCCGGGCAGGTGATCCGGGCGGGCGAGGGCATCGTCTTGCCCGGCGAGGTCGCCAACCGGGACGCGGCGGTGTTCGCCGATCCCGACGAGCTCGACGTGAGCCGCGACGCGCGGCGGCACATGGCCTTCGGCTTCGGCGTCCACCAGTGCCTCGGCCAGCCCCTGGCCCGGGTCGAGCTGCAGGTGGTCTACGGCACCTTGTACAGGCGAATCCCCACCCTGGCCCTGGCGGCGGACCCCGCCACGATCCCGTTCAAGCACGACTCGATCGTGTACGGGGTGTACGAGCTGCCGGTGACCTGGTGACGATCAACGGCAAAACCGAAAGGAGCACCATGCTTAACGTCCGAGCCGACCGGGACCGGTGCGTGAGCTCCGGCCAGTGCGTCATGACGGCGCCCGATGTCTTCGATCAGGACGAGGACGAGGGCGTGGTCTTCGTGAAGAACGCCGCCCCGCCGGCCGAACGCGCCGCCGACGTCCGGCAGGCGAGCGTCATGTGCCCGGCGATGGCGATCACCGTCACCGAGGAGGATTAGCCCTCCGGCTGGCCCTCGCGGCGGAGCAGGTAGGTGTCCATGATCCAGCCGTGCTCGGCGCGCAGGCGCGCGCGTGCGGCGGTGATGTCGCCGGCGACTTCGCCGAGGGGCCCGGAGATGAGCACCTCGTCCGGGGTGCTGAGGTAGGCGCCCCAGAAGACCGTCAGGTCCGGGTCGGCGATCCCCGCCGCGGTGAACCCGGAGTCGAGCATGACGACGGCGCTGTCCAGTCCCTCCGGCAGGCCGGTGGGACTGGCGGCGAGCCGCCGCGCGGGCGTGATGTGGATGGGCTCGCCGACCCGGTTCAGCGGGATGGCGTGCGCCGCGGCGAGGGCCTGCACGCTCGTGACGCCCGGGATGACGGTGCAGGAGAACTCGACGTTGCCCCGGGCGCGGATGCGGTCGATGATACGCAGCGTCGAGTCGTACACGGACGGGTCGCCCCACACGAGGAACGCGCCCGTGCCGTCGGCGCCGAGTTCGCCGGCGATGGCCGCCTCGATCAGGCCGGCGCGCGCCTCGTGCCAGTCGTGCACGGCGTCCCGGTAGCCGTCGGCGGTCAGCGACGGCGACCGGTCGCGCGGCGGCTCGGGAATCTCCACCACCCGGTAGGCCGGCTCGGTGACGTGCCGGCGGAGGATCTCGTCGCGGACCGCGTTCAGCCCCGACTTCGCGTCGCCCTTGTCGACGCGGAAGAACACGTCGGTGCGGTTGAGCGCCTTGACGGCCTGGACGGTGACCTGGTCGGGGTCGCCGGGCCCGATGCCGATGACGATAAGTTCGCGCACGGGCCTGAGGATACGCTGTCGCGGTGCGCATCCTCATCCTCGGCGGGACCGGCGAGGCGCGGCAGCTGGCCGCCGAACTTACCGCCGCCGGCGCCGACGTGATCTCCTCGCTGGCCGGCCGGGTGAGCCGGCCCCGGCTGCCAGACGGACCCGTGCGGATCGGCGGCTTCGGGGGCGAAGACGGGCTGACGGAGTTCCTGGCGGTCGAGCGCATCACCCACGTCGTCGACGCGACGCACCCGTTCGCCGCGACCATCACCGGCCACGCCGCGCGTGCCGCCGCGCGGGCCGGAGTGCCGCTGCTGGTGCTGCGCCGCCCCGAGTGGGAGCCCGAGCCGCCGTGGGACGTGGTCCCCGATATCCAGGCGGCCGCCGCCGCGGTCCGCCGGTGGCCGGGCGAGGCCGTGTTCCTCACCACCGGCCGCCGTGACCTGGCCGCGTTCGCGGCCGACGACACGCACCGGTTCCTCGTCCGGGCCGTCGACCCGCCCGCCGCCAGCGCCGCCGGCGACGCGGACGCCGCGCTCCTCCCGCCCCGCATGACGCTCATCCTCGGCCGCGGCCCCTACACGGCCGAGGGCGAGATGGCGCTGATGCGCGAGAACGGCATCGGCCTGCTGGTGACCAAGAACAGCGGCGGCCCGATGACGGAGGCGAAGTTGCAAGCCGCGCGCGACCTCGGCGTCCAGGTCGTGATGGTGCGCCGCCCGTCGCTGCCGCACGGCGTCGCCGCAGTGCCGGCCGTCTCGGACGCGCTGCGCTGGCTCGGAGTCAGCCCGGTGTGACTTGCCGGTTCGCTAACGGCGCCTTGACCGTCGGCGGGCGCGGACTGGCCGGGGTATCCCGGGACGCGGCAAGCGGGGTGCCGGCCACCGGGCAGTTCCGCCTGAGGGACGGCGGGAGTTCCTTCGGCGCCCGCCGGGTGTCCGTAACGGATCGGCTCAGGGCATCGTTGCTGATCGTGATCCAGGCGAGCAGCGCGGCCGCGAATGAAGCGCCCGCGGCGACGGTCATGGCGACCGGGAAGCCGGCTGCCATGCTGGCCGGGTCCTCGAAGGCGGAGCCGGACAGTCCCGCGGCCAGGGGAAGCGCTGCGACCGCGATCATCTGGCCGAGGCGCGAGAGCGCGTTGTTGACAGCGGAGGCGATCCCGGAATGCCGTGCGTCGACGCTCGCCAGGACGGTCGCGGTGATCGGGGTGATCAGCGTGCCGAGACCGACCCCGAACACGATCAGCGGGGGTAGCACCGCGGTGGGGTACCGGTCGCCGGGGTGGATCCGTGCCATCAGCAGCAATCCCGCACCGGCGAGAACAGCCCCGACGGTCAGCGGGATCCGCGGGCCGATTCGCTGGGCGATCGCTCCCGACGGGGTGGACAGGCTCAAGAGCAGCAAGGTGATCGGCAGGGTGGCCGCACCGGCCTGAATTGCGCTGTAGCCGAGGGTGACCTGCAGGAACGCGACGAACAGGAAGATCACGCCGCCGAGCGCTGCGTAGGCGACCAGCGCGAGTACGTTGGCGCTGGCGAACTGGCGGGAGCGGAACAGCTCGAGCGGAAGCATGGGGTGCCTGACCCGACGCTCAACGGCGACGAAGGCGGCCGCGGCGGCCAGGCCGGCGGCCGCCGCGGCGATCACCGCTGGCGTCAGGCCGCCGGACGCCTCGATCAGTGCGAAGCACACACCGGAGATGGCCAGCGTGGCGAGCGCCGCGCCGCCCAGATCCAGGCCGCCAGCGTGCGTCGGGTCCCGGGTCTCTGGCACATGGCGAACCGCGGCGATGGCGACGAAAGCCCCGAGCGGGATATTGATCAGGAAGACCGCGCGCCACGACACGGCGTCGGTCAGGTACCCGCCGACGGTGGGGCCGATCGCGCCCGCGACCGCACCCAGGCCTGCCCACGCGCCGATCGCCCGGGTGCGATCATCGGGATGAAAGACCGCCTCGATGATCGCGAGGCTCCCTGGCGTCAGGAGAGCCCCGCCAATCCCCTGAACGAACCGGGCGGCAACGAGCAGCCCGATCGTGGGGGCGGCCGCGCACAGTGCCGACGCGGCCACGAAGACCACCACTCCGAGAATGAAGATGCGACGCCGGCCGTAGATGTCGCTGAGCGCGCCGCCTACCAGGACAAGCGCCGCCAGCGTGAGCACATAGCTGTTCAGCGTCCACTGCAACCCCGCGACGCTCGCGCCGAGATCACGGCCGATCGTCGGCAACGCCACGTTGACGACCGTCGCCTCCAGCAGAATCATCGAGTCGCCCAGCACCGCCACCGCCAGTACCCAACGACCGGCGGCGGAGGCAAGCCGCACCGAGCCATCTGCTCGGCCCTCGTCTGCTGCCAACCGCACCCTCCTCCGCGCTAACCTCAGTGTCTCCCCGCCAGCTCAGTGTCTCCCCGCCAGTTCGCGAGCGCCACGGGCCGGACCCACCCGCAGGTCAGCCGGGGTAACGGCGCGGAGTGATCACGGCGGGCGCGCCGGAGTGGTCGCGCACCACGCGGGACTGGCTGGAGCCGATGATCAGCAGGCAGCGCATGTCGACCTGGGCCGGGTCGAGTTCGCCGAGCGTCGTCACGGTGATCTCCTGCTCGGCCGACCCGACGGCGCGGCCGATCACCGCCGGCGTGGCCGCGTCCCGGTGCGCCAGCAGGATCCCCAGGGCGTCGGTGAGCTGCTGGCGGCGTGACCGGGACGCCGGGTTATAGATCGCGATCGCGAGGTCGGCGTCGGCCGCCGCCGTCAGCCGCCGGGCGATGACCGCCCAGGGCTTGAGCCGGTCCGACAGGGACAGTGTCAGGTAATCGTGGCCGAGCGGCGCGCCGGCGAGGCTGGCGACCGCCTGCGCGGCGGTGATGCCCGGAACGACGCCGACCGGCACCCCGGCGAACCGCTCCTCGGACGCGGCCGCCTCCAGGACCGGCGACGCCATCGCGAACACGCCCGGGTCACCGGAGGAGACGACCGCGACCCGCCGCCCGCGCAGGGCCAGGTCGAGCGCGAACTCGGCGCGCTCGGCTTCCACCCGGTTGTCGGTGGCGTGGCGGCGCTGCCGGGGGTTGACTGGAACGCGCGCCACGTAGGTCTGGTAGCCGACGATGTCATCGGCCGCCGCGAGCACCGCCGCGGCCTGCGGCGTCAGCCAGTCGCGCCCGGCCGGGCCGAGTCCCACCACGTCCACCCGACCGGTCCGCTCGCCGTCGCCCGGCGCCGGATGATTGACCTCCGGCTCGGCCGCATCTCCGGCCAGCGACGGCTGGCCCGACGCCTCGGCGCCCGGCGTGATCAGCAGGGACATGTACGGGACCGCCGCCGGGTCGACGTCGCCCGCGCGCTCGATGACCTGCCGCGCGCCGCCGGACGCCCGCTCGACGTAGTACGCCCGCTCCAGCCGCCCGGAGTCCTTGAGCGCCTCCCGCACCTTCTCGTAGCTGCGGCCGATCTTCATGACGGCCGCCGCCCCGGGCTCGCGCAGCCGCCGGGCGAGCTGGCCGCGGTCCAGCGTGCCAGGCAGGACGGTGAGGATGTCGTCGCCCTCGACCAGGGGCATCGCCAGCGCCGCCGACGCCGCGCTCACCGACGTGACTCCCGGGACGATCTCGGTGCGGAACCGGCCGTCGATCCGCTTGTGCATGTGCATGTAGCTGCTGTAGAAGAGCGGGTCGCCCTCGGCGAGCAGCACCACGTCCCGCCCGGCCTCCAGGTGCGCCATCAGGCGCGCGGCGGCCGACGCGTAGAACTCCTCCATGGCGCCTTGGTAGCCGCCGGGATGGTCAGTCACCTCGGTCGTGACGGGGTAGGTGAGCTGTTCCTCGGCCTGGTCGCCGCGCAGGTAGGGCGCGGCGATGGACCGCGCCACCGACCGCCCGTGCCGCGCGGAGTGGTAGGCGATCACGTCGGCGGCGCCGATCAGCCGGGCGGCCTTCACCGTCACGAGTTCCGGGTCGCCGGGCCCGAGGCCGACGCCGTACAGCGTGCCGGGCATCACGTCCGTCATTCTTCCTCGCTCGCGATCGCGTTGACGGCGGCGACGGTCATCGCGCTCCCGCCGCGACGGCCGTGCACCACCAGGTATTCCAGGCCGGACGCCGCCAGGGCCGTCTTCGACTCGGCCGCGCCGACGAACCCGACCGGGATGCCGAGCACGGCCGCGGGGGCCGGGGCGCCGCCGGCGAGCAGCTCCAGCAGCCTGAACAGCGCCGTCGGCGCGTTCCCGATCGCGACGACCGCCCCGGCCAGTCGGGGCAGCCACAGGTCCAGGGCCGCCGCCGACCGGGTCGTCGCGTGCTGGCGCGCCAGGTCCGGCACGGCCGGGTCGGCGAGGGCGCAGCTGACGTCGTTGCCGGCGGGCAGCCGGGACCGGGTGATCCCGGAGGCGACCATCTGGGCGTCACACAGCACCGGCGCGCCCGCGAGCAGCGCCTTCCGCGCCGCGCGGACGACACCGTCGCTGAACCCGACGTCGGCGGGCAGGTCGGTCATCCCGCACGAGTGGATCATCCGCACCACGACCCGCGCCACGTCAGCCGGGAACCGCGAAAGGTCGGCCTCGGCCCTGATGGTGGCGAAGGAACGGCGGTAGATCTCCGCGCCATCCTTGACGTAGTCAAACTCCGGCAATCTCGTATCCCTCACTCGTCGCGGTCACGTCGATCTCGGTGGCGGCGGGCCGCCCGCAGTGCCGGGCACAGCCGCTGACGTGCACGATTCTGCCTGGCCAGCGGGCGGCGAAACCCGCCGCGTCGGCTTGCACGTCGGCCAGGGCACTCGCGCAGCCGGGCCGGCCGGCGCACGCGGTGACGCGCAGCCAGGGCGACCGGTCATCGGTGCCGAAGCCGAGCCCGGCGGCCGCGCGCAGCGTGCCGGGCGCGTCCGCCAGGCCGGGCAGCACGACGCTGCGCCACGGCGTGATCCGCGCCGGGCGCCCGGTCAGCTGGCCGGCCAGCCAGGTCAGCTGCGCGGCGGTCAGCCGGCCCAGCGGGGCGAGGAGCACCATGGAGTCACCGCTGATAACGCCGACCGGCCGGGCGGGGGAGTGCTCTGGGGCATCGCGCGGCGCGGCCGCCAGCCCCAAACGATCAGCGACCGCGTCACGGACCCGCTCGACGCCGCCGGGGAGGTCGGCGATCCGCCAGGCTGTGCTGCCGAGTTCGGCGCGCCGGTCGAGGAACGCCTCCGCGCAGGCGAGCATGACGGGCACGACGTCATCCGGGCTGACCCGGCTGGCCCGGCTGGCCCGGTTGTCCCCGCTGACCGCCAGCCCGTTGACCACGGCGGTGTCGCGCCGGACGGTCGCGAGCACATCGGCGCCGAGGCCGGCGACGTCGCCGTGTCCGTCGTCAATCGCGAACAGGAAGCGGCCGGACAGCCCGGCGAGCCGAGGGCGGGAGCAGAGGGCGGTATCCAGGGACGTGATGAATGGTGCCAGGTCTGTTCCGCCGTCGAGGCCGGCCAGCGGGGAGGCGAGCACGTTACGCACCCGGTCGTGGTCCAGCGACGGCAGCAGGCCCGCCGCGGCGAGTTCAGCGGTCAGCCGGGCGGCCGCGTCGGTGGGCAGGGCGCGCAGCTGCACGTTGCCCCGCGAGGTCAACTCGGCCCGGCCGTCGCCGAGATCGCCCGCCAGCCGGGCCAGCGTCCGCAGCTGCGCGGCGGTGACGAGGCCGCCCGGCAGCCGGACGCGCGCGAGGTGCCCGTCGGCCGCCTCGATCAGCCGCAGCACGCCGGGACACCGGTCGGCCGCGGGTCGCTCGGCGCCGGGGGTGTCATCGCTGTCGCTGCTCCTGGGCACGCGCGGATTGTACGCCAGCGGCGGTCAGGCCTCAGTCTCCCGGGGCTGGCGATGCCGGCAGTCGCGGGTTTCACGGGTCGTTCGTGCCATGAGGCCCGTTGCGGCGCCTGGAGTCGGGCTTCCTGCCCGGATATATCCCGCTATATCTGGCATGCATCGAGGCCTGGGCGAGCCTGAACGGCCCCGCGATGCTGATCACGGGTCGTAAGTGCCAAATATCGGCACGTTCGACCCGTGATCATGGAACACATACCCCTGAAGGGGTATCCCGGAATGCGTTATTGGGAATGATAGTTCGATATATATCCGGCAGCTCTCAGGCGCTGATTCCGGGCCGTGGCGCGAATGACCCATGGATGACCGCGCTCACGACGGTGCCTTGCCGAACCAGCGGTCCGCGGCCGCGCGCAACGCCTCGATCTCGCCGGCGTCCGGGCGTGCCGACGACGACGCCCATGCCACGTAGGTGTCCGGCCGCAGCAAGAGCGCCGTTGCCGGGGACGACGGCGAGTCCGCCCGGACATGGCGCCACGGACCGCCGGACGGCAGGCCGGTCTCGGTCATGTCCAGCAACAGGGGCCGCGCGTCCCGCGTCAGTTCGGCCAGGCGCACCGGGCCGCCGTCGATGCGCAGGTCCAGGTCGGGCGCGAAGCGGCCGACGAGCGGGTGGCCGTCGCTTTCATAGCGGACGTCGCCGCCCGCCATCGTCTCGGCGATGTGGCCGACGTTGCGGGGGTCGCGCAGCAGTTCGCCGAACAGCTCGCGCAGCGCGGTGACATCCGCGCCGGGGGCCGTCAGCGCCGACTGCGCCTGCGTCTGCATGATCACGCGCCGCGCGACCGGGCGTCGCTCCGTCTCGTAGGTGTCCAGCAGGCCGACGCGGGCAGTGCCGTCAGGGCCAGCGTCATCGCGCGTATCGACGCCGGCGGCGGCGGCGAGCTTCCAGCCGAGGTTGATCGCGTCCTGCAGGCCGAGGTTCAGGCCGGGGCCGCCGCTCGCGGAGTGGACGTGCGCGGCGTCGCCCACCAGCAGCACCCGCCGGTCGCGGTACCGCTCGGCCAGGCGGGTGTTGGTGCCGACCAGGCGGCGCATCATCTTCGGGCCGTCTCCGGCGGGCGGGGTGAGCGGGACGTTTACCCCGAGCACCCGCTGGATGCTCTCCTCCATCTCCGCCAGGGTCAACGGCGCGGCCGTGTCGTCCGGGACACTGTATTCGACGGTGACCACGGCGGGCGGGCGCCCGGGGAACGGCGCGTACACGAACAGCCCGTTCTCGGTGCGATGGTGCAAGAGCGGCGGGATCATCCCGTAGCCGGGGACGTTCAGGGCCCCGGTGGCCGGGTCGATCCAGTCGGCCGGCGGGGCGGCGGTCACGTTCCGCGAGACGGTGTTGTCCCTGGTGACCCCGGGGAACTCGATGCCCGACCGCTTGCGGATGACGCGCTGCAGACC
>Ga0210389_10001922_pt1 | contig 16610 bp, 14 predicted proteins | sample IncBWH28OmetaG_FD_160127 | JGI IMG/M metagenome (GOLD analysis project Ga0210389, IMG submission 160127) | Forest soil microbial communities from Barre Woods Harvard Forest LTER site, Petersham, Massachusetts, United States - Inc-BW-H-28-O ...
TGGTAGCTTTTCGGATCATATAAATACGTATTTACGTATTACAAACATACAACAAAAAACCGCCAAAACAAATTCTGACGGCTATTTTTTAAAGCTAATACGTAAAAATTTCAGAGTTAGGGTTTAACTGGGCAATGCCCGCCGGATTAGAGAAATACTTGTTGGTGCCGAAAAGATAGTCGACAGCGCTGTCGGCACTGGTTTTATATTTTTTAAAGAAGCCGTCGATAATGCCGGCCGCGCTTTGAAAAGCTGCCGGTTTTACGACCGCCGGCTTTGCCACTAATGTTTTTGCACCGGGTTTCGCCGCAGGTTTTGCCACCTTTATCGTATCCTGTGCCTGGCAGTAAAGCGCAATGCTAAAAAAAGAAATCAGTAAAAAGAAAGTTTTGAGACGAAGGAAAGCGTTGAGTTTCATAGATAATGCTGTTAAAAACTCCAAAGTAAATAAAAAAGCCTGTTGGTATTACCAAAGGCTCTTAAATATTTATATAGTTGAATAGTTGATTGAGTTGGATTAAGTTGATTAAGTTAGGAATTGCTGTTCAACTTAATCAACTCACTCAACCACTCACTTAATCAACTTACTTAGCCACATACATCACTTCCTTCACCGCCTTGATCACTCTTTCGGGGTTTGGAAGATATTCCTGTATCAGGGTTGGGGCGTACGGCAGGGGAACGTCGCCGCCCATGATGCGCAATACCGGTGCGTCGAGATAGTCGAACGCATCTTTTTGCACTTTAAAGGCAACTTCGGTGGCTATAGAGCCTAAGGGCCAGCTTTCTTCAACTATGACCAGCCGGTTAGTTTTTTTAACAGAACCGATCACCGTATCATAATCTATCGGGCGCACCGTGCGCAAATCAATTACTTCGGCATGGATGCCTTCTTTCTCCAGTTCGGCGGCAGCAGCATTAACCACTTTCATGATCTTGCCGAAGCCAACCAGCGTAACGTCGCTGCCTTCTTTGGTGATATGCGCTTTTCCCAAAGGGATATAATAGGTTTCTTCAGGCACTTCGCCTTTGTCGCCATACATCAATTCCGATTCCATAAAGATAACCGGGTCGGGATCGATGATACACGATTTTAGCAAACCTTTGGCATCATAAGGATTCGAGGGCACCACCACCTTTAAGCCTGGGCAGTTGGCATACCAGCTCTCAAAGCACTGGCTGTGCTGCGAGCTCAACATCCCGGCATTGCCGGTTGGGCCACGGAAAACGATAGGCACCGAAAACTGCCCGCCGCTCATCGACATGATCTTGGCAGCGCCGTTGATGATCTGGTCGATAGCCACCAGCGAGAAGTTAAACGTCATGAACTCGATAATGGGCCGCAGGCCGTTCATCGCCGAGCCAATGCCAATACCGGCAAAACCACCTTCAGAGATGGGCGTATCGATCACCCTTTCGGCGCCGAATTCGTCAAGCATGCCCTGGCTAACTTTATAAGCGCCATTATATTCGGCAACTTCTTCGCCCATTAGGTATATTTTATCATCCTTACGCATCTCCTCGACCATTGCTTCGCGAAGCGCCTCCCTGAACTGTATTTCTCTCATTGTTTTGCTCGTGTGCTTTTTTGCGACGCAAATATAAACATTGATGTTTGATTTGCAATTGTGTGGTCGTTGCACCAAAAAAGGATTCGCATTTTAATATTTGGCGAAAATTAACCACAAAGAACACTAAGGGTACACAGAGGCCACAAAGTCTAAACGTGGCTATTCCTTCCTTTTGCTTTTAAAGTAAATCTACCATTCAATAACGTTTTGAAGCGACACGCTTTGTGTCACTTTGTGATCTTCGTGGTAAAAACATAGCCAGATAGGGGCTGTCACACCGAAAACATGGTTTGTGCCGTTTTCGTCAAGGTTTCGACAAGTATTTGACAGTGGTCGCACGCTGTTTTGCCTACACACAAGTTGAGGTGTTCACGAAATCGCTCAAAAACGTGACAATTTGCACAAACCGAAAATCTTAACCAGCTAAAAAACAGCAGTTTTCGTTGTCGTTTAAAGGGGTGTATGTGTGCAAAACGTGAACACTTTTACACTTGTTTGAAAGCTATTATTTCCTAAATTAGTACCATGAAATCCTTCCTCATCACGATATTTTCATTCAGTACTTTCATTGTCTGCCAGGCGCAGCAGGCAAGGGTGATCGAGGTGGAGGATTTAAAGCCACCCGCGCAATTGCTGCAGGTCGATTCATACCAACAAATATTAGAAGGTTTAATAAAAGCTGACAGCAGCTACGAGGACGCTTTGCCAAACCATCAAAAAGCACCAGTATACGGCATCGTCGCCAAAAGTAAAATGTCCGAAAAGCTCGTGGACATGGGTTATCATCCATTTTTCGAAGGTATGTACCACGCCTATGCCAGCCACCGGCCTTATACTTTATCTCCCGATATCGTTTGGTTGCTGATCTGCCAGGGCTTTTCTCAGCACGTAAACAACAATGCCGAAATGCTTCGGCATCTTTTTGTCGATTTCGAGGGTAAACTTTCTTTAGTCGTTACCAGCCATCAAATAACGTTGGATGATCCCAAAAGCCCCTGGGAGGATGTATTTTCCGAATTCAGTAAAAAAATAAGTGAAAACACAAGCAAGGAACTTGCCGAAACATTGACCGCGGATTTTACGACAACAACGCCGATAACTAAAATAGCATCTCAAATAACGCTGATGGATGCCATGAAGCCTTATTTTAATTTTATGGTCATTTATCTTGGCTGTGGAATCCCTAAAGTAACACTTGAGGGTACCCCTGAAGATTGGCAAAGAGTTTTGGATAAAACGGAGGCCCTCAGAAAATACAAATTGGATTGGTGGGTTGACAAAATGGAGCCGGTATTAACCAAAATACTTGCCGCCTCAAAGGGCGAGGTCGATAAAGCCTTTTGGCAGGATATGTTCAAATATCATTCAGCAGGCCAATGCGGATCGCCTACTGTCGTTGATGGATGGGTCGCAAAATTTTTCCCTTATGACAAATTCGGGAAAAGAAACGGACTCGACTCGGTATCTCTGTATCGAACATTGCCGAATGAAATAGTGAAGGTTGATTTTGACTATAAAAAGGTAATGCCTTCAGGCGAAGTTGAAAAAACGCCACTTGAACTTTGGGCCGGCTTTATGGGGCTTGACCAGGATAATGAAACTTTTGGTCTGAAACCTGTAATAGGCTGGATGATTAGGAGGAAAGGGGCCGGGGCATCCGCCAAATACATCGCGGAACTAAAGAAAGAAAATTCTGAATCTGACGCCGGCCCAAACGGACTCAGCAATAGCGTAATGGGCGGTATGGGAATAATGATCACGGTGAAAACAATCCCGGATGAATTATTGCAAATTGGCGATATTAGAAAATTGACGGTTTATTTTGTAGATGGTATCCAAATACCAGATGAAATGAGTAAAATAAAAATCGACAGTTTCGAAATGCACGGAAAAATCGATCAGGTTGGTATAGACAAAATATGTAAAATGTTCCCAAACACATATCTTATTATAAATAATTACCAATACGCAAACGGCAAGCCTGTGGAAATCATCCGGTAAAATACAAAAAAGGTAGTGACGACAGCATGTATTACTGTATCAAGAATGCTTCTCCATAACAACCGCCAATATTTTCTATCTTACACGCATTGAATCTCACAAAATATTTATGGATACCACCCCCATCATCAAAATACAAAATCTCACCAAATCCTACGGGTCAAAGCAGGTACTAAAAGGTCTTTCGCTGGATATTTATCCCGGCCAGGTGATCGGTTATATCGGCCCTAATGGCGCCGGTAAATCAACCACCGTAAAAATACTTACCGGCCTCATTCCTGATTTTGGGGGCACGGTACTGGTGGATGGCATCAATATGGCTGAAAATCCGCTGGAGATAAAGAAAATGATCGGCTATGTGCCCGAAAACGCCGAGATATATGATGTGCTCACCGCCATGGAATACCTTGATTTTATCGGCAAACTGTACGGCATGGAACAAGGGGTGCTGCACGACAGGGCCACCAAACTGCTGGCGGCTTTCGGCCTGGCCGCTAACGCTAACGACCGGATGGATACTTTCTCCAAAGGGATGAAACAAAAAGTGCTGCTGATCTCCGGCATCATCCATAACCCGAAGATCATTATCCTGGATGAACCTTTATCCGGCCTCGACGCTAATGCGGTGATCATGATCAAAGAACTGATGCTGCGCTTATCAAAGGAAGGCAAAACTATATTCTACTGCTCGCACATGATGGACATCGTGGAAAAAGTGGCCGACCGGATCATGCTCATCAACAAGGGCGAGATCATCGCCGATGGCACTTTCGAATCGCTTAAACAAAATCACAGCGACACGCTCGAGCATATTTTCTCCAAACTAACCGGCGGCGACGAATCGGGAAGCGAGGCAGATGCGGTGATAAATGCTTTTGATTAAACGCGATGGTAAGCCCATTAATTAATTGGAAATGTGTGGGTTACATCAGCTCCCCTCTCGAGAGGGAGTGCGGCCGGAAGTGCGTTGGCGGGGGTGTGTTCGCCGCCATGTTGAATGACACACCCCTCCACCCCCTCTCAAGAGGGGAACCGACGCAAGGAGCTCATGAATGCCATTAAAAAAACAAATTATAACATTCATAATCGCACGTGGCCGCCGCTTTTTCGGCCTTTTGAGTCAGGCTCTGTGATTGTTTTTCAATCCTTAAACAAATTATGAACAACCTATTTTTACGTTTAGTATCCTTTTTTTACCCGGTTTTGGAACGGGCCGGCGTCGACACAGATCAGCTTTACAACATATTAAGCGTAAAGCTAATGATGGATGACCGCAGGCCAAACGCCATGTTTGCGGGCAGGCGCAATTCCACGCCAAGCGGTAACGTGCGGAACCCGGTGATGGTGAGCTTTTTTACCGTGCTGATGGGCGTTTTTATGGGCATGGTGTTGTTTTTGGGCAAGGCCCCCTACCTGGCGCAAACGCTCTACTTTTCCATTTTTATGGTGATGATGTCGCTGACACTCATCTCCGACTTCACCACCATCCTGCTCGACCCGCGCGACCAGTTTATTTTGCTGCCGCGACCGGTTAACGACCGTACCATCGCCATATCGCGCATCCTGCATATCAGCATTTACGTACTTCGGCTGGCATTGCTGCTCGGAATACCCGGAATGGTGATGATTGGCTTTATCGATGGCGTATTGGCTGTTCCCCTGTTTTTTTTACAGGTGCTTGAGGCAACTTTCCTCTGCATTTTTGGCGTCAACATCATGTACCTGCTGCTGATGCGCTCGGTGAGCCCGCAAAAGTTTAAGGATATTATCAGCTATTTCCAGGTCGGTTTTTCGGTGCTCATCTTCGCGGTTTACTACCTGCTGCCAAGGATGATCGACATGTCGGTATTGGAGCACATTCGCATCATCAGCCATTGGTGGTCGTGGTGCCTGCCGCCCGTGTGGATCGCAGCACTCAACGAGCTGCTGATCCGCCATAACAGCCAGGGCATTCTTACCGGCGTTTTGGCGGTGCTTGGTTTTACTTTCCCGCTAGTTGGCTTGTGGCTGGTGGCAAAAGTATTGGCGCCCGGCTTTAACCGTCGCCTGGCCGTTATTGCTACGTCCGACGGCAACAGCAATTCGGCCGGCAATACCAAAAAAGCACGAAAATTTGGCCTGATCGGCTATGTCGCCAATATCGTAGCAACCGACCCGGTGGAAAATGCCGGTTTCCGGATCACCTGGAAACTGGCGGCCCGCACGCGGGAGTTCAGGATGAAGGTGCTGCCTTCGTTCGCTTATGTGCCCATCTATTTTGTGGTTTTTATGTTCAATCGCAAAAATGGGGGACTCGATAATATTCAAAATGGCCATAGCTACATCTTTTTTCTGTACTTCTGTACTTTGATACTTTCTACTATTTTAATGAATGTATCCATGTCGCCCCAATATAAATCGGCCTGGATATACTACGCGGCCCCCATCGGTCAGCCGGGGAAAGTACTGTCCGGCATGTATAAGGCTATCATCACGCTATACTTTTTCCCATATTTCCTGGTCATTAGCTGTGCCGTTGTAACGATATGGGGCCCCGACGCGATCAAAGATGTTATCTTCGCATTTCTGGCTTGTACGATATACGGCATGCTGATGGCGCTTTTTACGGTGAAAGGCCTGCCTTTTTCAAGGCCGGTTATCATCAAACAGGGCGGCGGCCGGTTCATCATCTCCATGATGATATTAATATTTGTGGCCGGGATTGGCTTTGCGCATTGGTTTATTATGCGCTGGGAAAATGTAATATGGATAGGCATCATCCCGCTTTTGGCCATCAACTGGGCAATGCTTAAGTATTACAAAAAACAGAGTTGGGATAGTATCGAGCTGGAGGAGGTGTGACGAAGTGAATTAGAAAGATTTTCAAACATGCGAAGTTTTGAAACGGCAAAGCCCTCAACGAGGCCTTTGAAAAATAAACCACTTCGAGTTAAACTTCACAAGTTTTATCAGATTTTTGCCAGTGTACTGATGATGTTCGCATTAATTACCATAATGGCTATTACCTGGAGCCAGGTTCGTAATGACCGCTTTTGAAAAAACAACAGCGCAAAGATCGCAGCTGAAAACAAGCTAAAGAAACCTTTGACAAATAACAGATCACAAACGATTTTTATTCCGAGGAACGCAGATGCAAGGCAACACAAAACACATATGGTTTTGTAAGTAATGTTATTTATCCTGCTGAGGTTCATTTTTCAGTTTCCAATAGACCAAGACAAATTCAATTCATCCAGATCAAAGGATGTCTTACCGGCAACTCCTGATCACTTTTCCGGTCTCAGCAGGGTCTCTCGCAGAGGACCCTGCGTTATCTGAGCATCGGTCATCGGGTCCTACGGCGTAGGGGCTTCTGGCTGAAACGGAGAGCGGACCACTCATCGCCACGCCTTATACTGATTAATGAGGCCATTTGTTGACGAATCGTGACTCCCTATCTCCTCATTTCCCTTCAACTCGGGCAATATTTTTCCGGCAAGCTGCTTACCCAGTTCAACGCCCCATTGATCGAAGCTGTAGATATTCCAGATGATACCTTGTACAAATATCTTATGCTCATACATGGCGATCAATGAGCCAAGGCTTCTCGGGGTAATTTCTTTAAGTAAGATCGAATTCGTCGGGCGGTTACCATCAAACATTTTAAATGGCGCCAGTTTTTCAATTTCCTCATCGCTTTTGCCCGATTTCTTTAATTCGGCAACTACAACCTCATGGCTTTTACCATTCATCAGGGCCTCGGTTTGCGCAAAGAAATTAGATAACAACATTTGGTGATGCTCGCCAAGCGGGTTATGCGATATAGCGGGCGCAATAAAATCACATGGAATTAGCTTAGTGCCCTGGTGGATCAGCTGATAAAAAGCATGCTGGCCATTGGTGCCGGGCTCACCCCAGATGATGGGGCCGGTGGAATAATCAACCGGGTTGCCATTTCTGTCGACGTGTTTCCCGTTGCTTTCCATATCGCCCTGTTGAAAATAAGCCGCAAAGCGGTGCATATATTGATCATAAGGCAAGATGGCATTCGTTTCCGTGTCGAAAAAGTTATTGTACCAGATACCAACCAATGCCAGGGTAAGCGGCAGGTTTTCCTCAAACCCGGTGGTCCTGAAATGTTCGTCCATGGCATGGGCGCCCGCAAGCAACTCGACAAAGTTCTCGTAACCGACACTTAGAACGATTGACAAACCGATGGCGCTCCACAGCGAATATCGTCCGCCTACCCAATCCCAAAACTCGAACATGTTTTTGATGTCGATGCCGAATTTTTGTACGCCTTCGCTGTTGGTTGACAAGGCAACAAAGTGTTTTGCTATATCCGCCTCGGTTGCTCCGCCTGCCAAAACCCAGTCGCGCGCGCTATGCGCATTGGCCATGGTCTCCTGGGTGGTAAACGTTTTGGAGGCGATGAGAAACAGCGTTGTATCCGGGCTTAACCCCTTTAATGCTTCAACCAGGTGTGTGGCATCCACGTTGGATACAAAATGCATCTGCAGGTGGTTTTTGTAAGGCCTGAGCGCTTCGGTGACCATTACCGGCCCAAGATCCGATCCGCCGATGCCGATGTTTACCACATCGGTTATCGCTTTACCCGTAAACCCTTTCCAGGTTCCCGAGATAATTGCCTCGCTAAAGGTTTTCATCTGCTCCAGCACCCTGTTTACATCGGGCATCACATCTTTTCCGTCAACCAGGATCGGGCTATTGCCACGATTGCGCAGGGCGATATGCAGCACCGGGCGGCCTTCGGTGGCGTTGATCTTTTCGCCGGAAAACATAGCCTCAATTGCCTTGTTTACTGAACACTCGCGGGCTAATTGTATCAGTAACGCAATGGTCTCGTCATCGATGCGGTTTTTGGAATAGTCAAGCAAAATATCCTCAAATTTTAACGAGAATTTTGCAAAGCGCTCACCGTCAGCTTCGAACAATTCCTTTAAGCTTTTTGCGGCTATATCAACGTAATGGTCGGCCAGGTATTTATACGCTGGCGTGGTAGTAAAATCAATGTTTGGCAGCATAATTGAAATGTTTTTCGTGACAAAAATAACATTTAATAATTAGGTCAATATTAATTGTTAAAATTCCGTTTTGGTGTCAAAATAACACACAGTGCTTAGTGTTAAACCAACACACCGACCTTATTGTTTGTTTTACACTAATAAAATTGTCATATTTTTAACAGAATTTGAGATTTGTTTTTAAATTCAAAATAATTAATTGCTATATTTGTATCGATGACAACGAAACGGGCTTTTTGTCATCAAAATGTTAATACACTCTGCCAAACCAAAACGATATGTTCGAAAAACTGTTTTTGCTTGTTAAGAATAACGCCGGGACGGCCGTTATCAACAACCCGGATATCCCGGAAAAGTATCATGATGCAGTGATCAACGAGGCATCAAGTTCCATCATCGAGGTTTTAAAGGGCCAGATGGAGATGGGCAAGATGAAAGACCTGGTTAGCTTTTTCCAGCTTTCGGGAATGAGCAACAAATCGATCGTTAAGAGCATTGTAAATAAATTCGCCAATAAATTAAACACGTACTACGGTATGGACCCTGTCGCGGCTTTACGCGCATCGAATGCATTGATAAAGCCCGTAATGGAAGAACTGGTTAAACAGTCGAAAAATGAAAAGAATCTCGACTTCGGCTTAAGTAACCTGTTGTCGAAACTAACCGGCGGCGAGCGCGATATGAGCGGCCTGGTTAATCATATGATGCTTGCGTAAGTATAGTTGTAAATTTGCAAGAAGTTGGAAGGGTTGTAAAGGTTGCTTTACGGCCCTTTCTTTTTGGACCGGGAGGAAATAAACATTCCAACTTTACAACATTTCAACCTTTCAACAATAAAACTATCTTTGCCGAATGACAAAAGAACAGATCCAGGATTTAAGGGAACGGGTAGTTTCCCTGAGGAGGCATCTTTGACATCGATGCTAAACTCGATGCACTGCATAAAGAACAGGAAATAACCTTAGGCCCCTCATTTTGGGACCAGCCCAAAGAAGCCGAAAAGGTTTTAGCCTCCATAAAAACCAAAAAAATTTGGACAGACGCCTATCAAAAAGTAGCATCCGCTGTGGAGGATGCCGGCGTTGTATTTGAATTTTTCCAGGGTGGCGATGCCACCGAGTCCGAAATGAAAGAACAGTTTGACGCGGCCCTTAAGGCTGTAGAGGAACTGGAATTCAAAAACATGCTCTCGGCCGATGAAGACCAATTAAACGCAGTACTGCAAATCACGGCGGGCGCTGGTGGCACCGAAAGCTGCGACTGGGCAGGCATGCTGATGCGCATGTATATTATGTGGGGTGAGAAGAATGGCCATAAGGTTACCGAACAGGATTTCCAGGAAGGGGATGTTGCGGGTGTTAAAACGGTAACACTGCAGATAGAAGGCGATTTTGCTTATGGCTACCTGAAAGGAGAAAATGGGGTGCACCGGCTGGTGCGTATTTCGCCCTTCGACTCCAACGCCAAGCGCCATACTTCGTTTGCATCGGTGTATGTTTACCCCTTGGTGGACGATACGATAGAAATAGACGTAAACCCGGCCGATATCGAGTTTGAAACTTTCCGATCAGGCGGCGCCGGCGGGCAGAACGTAAATAAAGTGGAAACCGCTGTGCGCTTATACCACAAGCCATCGGGCATCATCATTAAAAACCAGGAAACGCGCTCGCAACTACAAAATAAGGAAAACGCTATCCGCCTGCTAAAATCCCAGTTGTACGAAACAGAAATGCGCAAGCGCATGGAAACATCCAACGCAATTGAGGGGAATAAGAAGAAAATTGAATGGGGTTCGCAAATACGGAACTATGTGTTACACCCTTATAAATTAGTTAAGGATTTACGCACGGGTTATGAAACATCAAATGCCCAGGCGGTGCTGGACGGCGATTTGGATGATTTTTTGAAGGCGTATTTGATGGAGTTTGGAGGTGATAGGGGCTAAAAGAAGTGGAGACCATTGATGCAGGCGCATTAAAACGGCGGCGGAGAAATATAGCGCTGATAGGTTATCACATGATAACTGCAATAACTCTTGCTGCCTTTTTCCTGACCGGGACATTTGTTGACGGACCATGCAACCCCGGACCAGGGTTTTTGGTTTTCTTTTTGGTTGGCTTTATTTCTATAGGGCTATGCGTTAGCGGAATTTACCTCACTATCCGAGACCGCGCTAACAAATATTTCTTGATTATTAATCTCTGCGCCCTTGCTGCCTGGATCGTGGTCTTATTTACCGCATAAATCGTTAACTTTAGAGACCAATTTTAATCAAATGAAACGGTTTTATCTGTGCCTCAGTTTTATGCTTTTATCTTCTTTAGTAACATTCGCCCAGGAACAAGCTTTCCCGCTATACCCCCGCGGCGTGCCGAACAGCAAGCCCACACCCGCAACTTATGTAGAAAAAAACGACCGGGCCGACAACGACCAATGGGTAACTGATGTTAGCGCACCCACGCTTACACCGTTCATCCCCGAAAAAGGTATGGCAAACGGTGCTGCCGTAGTTATATGCCCCGGTGGCGGATATGGCGGCCTTTCCATGGATAAAGAGGGTTACCGGGTTGCCAAAGCCTTTAACCAATTTGGCGTAACCGCTTTTGTGTTAAAATACCGCCCTCCAAGCGACGAGATCATGGTGGATAAAACCATCGGGCCACTGCAGGACGCCCAGCAGGCTATCCTGGTTGTCCGCAAAAATGCGGCAAAATGGGGCATCAGTCCTAACAAGATCGGGATCGTTGGGTTTTCGGCCGGGGGGCACCTTGCATCAACTGAAGGAACACATTTTGATAAGGTGCTGGTAGAGGATAAAGACAACATCAGCGTTCGCCCGGATTTTATGGTGCTGCTGTACCCGGTAATTTCATTTGGCCCCCTGGCGCATATTGGCTCGAGAGAAAACCTGATCGGGAAAACGCCATCACAACACCTGCTTAACTTGTATAGCAACGAAAAACAAATAACGCCAAATACGCCGCCAACCTTTTTAGTACATGCCACCGACGACAATGTCGTTCCCGTGCAAAACAGCGTCATGTTTTACGATGCCCTGCTGGCGAATAAAGTTAAAGCCGAGATGCATATTTTTGAAGCAGGCGGCCACGGCTTTGGACTGAACAACCCAACAAGCAAGGACCACTGGATTGATTGGTGCAAAAACTGGATGGATGCAAACGGCTGGTTATAAAGCAAATAAACCGTTTCCATTTTGGAAACAATTGCGACCGATGCTATAATCGCCGCGGGGCACAACGTGAAAAGCTACCAGGCCACGTCTTACTCCAATATCGATAATAACTCATTTAGCTCCGCTACTTTCTCCGCTGACCCCAGGTGCTCATAAGCGCTGATGAGGTTCCTGATCACCCGTTTAATGATGTCGGTATTGGAACAGGGCTCATAAAACTGCTTGTCGAATTTCAGGTTCAGCTGCTTTAAAAACATGTCTACATCCCTTCGGCCGAATATGAACCCTTTGTTAAAGGCATTGATGTAGAACAATATCCCACCCTCAAATTCGCTTTGCATGGTTTCATCCAGATAGGCCAGGATAAAATGCTGCGGCAGGTTTACACCATACACCGGGATATCCAGCTTTTGGGCGATGATGGAATAAATAATGGCCAGCGATATCTGGTTGCCGCGTTTAGTGTCAAGCACCTGGCTTATGTAGCTGTTTTGCGGGTCCTGGTGATTGGTGGTATTGCCGCTAAAGCCGTAGATGCTGTAAAACACATGATTGATCAGCTTTACCTGTTCTGCGGGGCTGGCCTCGTTCATCATTTGCAGCCAGATGTCGCGTTTAATGGCCTCGATCTGGTTGATCACCTTTTGCTCATCCAGGTCGGGGTATTGGTAGCGGTTGATGACGAGTACGCCCTGCAAAAGGTCGAATGCGCCGCCCTGGTGCCATAGCTGCAAGTCTTTTTTGACGATGCCGAACTGTATTTCATGCACCAGGTTTGCTATGCGCTCCTGTTGTATCGGGTCGAAGGCTTCTTCCCAGGCATTCTCCAGGTAGTCTATTGCCTCGGGCCCCAGCGCAAGCAGCTTTTCATGTACATGTTCAAATATTTCCCCGTCCGGGTCGTCCAGCAAACGTATTAACGATTTTACTTCACTTGGATTTATCATGCTTTCTTCCTATCCCTTAACTATGCAAGATTTTACCACAAAGAACACAAAGTGGAAGACACAGAGGCCACAAAGCTTTAATAGTTCGTTATTTTTTTCTCTGTGCGCTCCGCGCTTCCCGGCGTCCGCCAATTTGGCGGATAAATTTAATTTTTTAACAATTTTTTTAGCAGAAACATCAAACCTTTATCTTAATACTCCTGCTAAAATAATAAACCTTATCTATATTTTTACCGCCATGTTAAATTTCAGGTTCGCCAGGGATTATCTTTTGCACCGTTTTAAAGCTAAAACCAGGCATGGCGTACACTCGCCGTTTGTTTACCGGCTGATAGATGAGGTAATATACGATTTTGAACCGAAAAAAGTATACGGCGAGGTCGAGGCCCTCCGAAAACAACTGCTAAATGACAATCGCACCATCAACGTGATCGACCTTGGCGCCGGCTCAAAGGTAAATAATGACCAAACAAAGAAGATCAGCGACATTGCTCAAAACGCCCTAAAACCACCCCGTCTGGCGCAATTGCTTTACCGACTGGCTGCTGATTTAAAGCCCGGCAACATTATCGAGTTAGGCACCTGCCTGGGCATAACCACCATTTACCTGCAAAAAGCAGCCCCGAAAGCGAAAGTTTATACGCTGGAGGGTTCGCCAGAAACGGCGGCCGTAGCATTTGAAACATTTAAGAACGCAGGGTTGAATTCAACTGTGCAAATAACGGGGGAGTTTAGTGATAGTATAACGTTGGAAGTATCCTCTAATGAAAGTTTAAATTCGATTGTAGAAATAACCGGCAACTTTGACGATAAGCTACCTGGTGTTATAAAAGAATTGGATCAGCTTGATTTTGTTTTTGTTGATGGCAACCATCAAAAAGATGCGACGCTAAAATATTTTGAATGGTGCCTGCCCAAAGTGCACGAAAACACCTTGCTGATTTTTGACGATATTTACTGGAGCGAAGGCATGAAACAAGCCTGGACTGAAATTAAAGCGCATCCTAAAGTTACAGTGACTGTTGATTTGTTTTGGATAGGGTTGGTATTTTTTAAACCGGGGCGGGTGAAAGAGAATTTTTTGATAAAGATATAATCACAGATTGATTTGATTAAAGTGATTTCACTGATTTTGTACTTGGATGCGTAATGATGTTTACGGTTTTATAAATGTCGCCCCAACATTTTTGTATGTAGCGCTACACGTGCTACACCCTGCTACAAAACGCTACAGAACTGATAATTAACCATTTAACTACTGACAAGATTTTGTCACTGACAAAATCTTGTCAGTAGTTTTAGCCCTCAGCCTGTGCACTATTCATCGTATTTGGCAGCAGCATCTTGAACCCATGACTTGTGCACAAGTTTTTAATGTTGCTGAATGTTTGGTATATTTGATAGTTAAATAGCAGCCGATGGAAAATATATCTATTCCTGTTCCTCCTTATATTGCCCGTGCTTTTGAAAACGCGGACATTTCGGTTAAAAGAAAGGCGGAGACTTATATCAACGCCTGGCTGAATGATTTTTTCAGCGGCAAGCCCGCTAATGAGCAGCTTTTCGCGATTATGAAAAAAGCTACAGCTGAGGCTAAAGCCAATGGGTTGACTCCGGAGCAACTGGATGAATTGCTGAAGGATGAATCCTGAGTTTTGGATATTGGATACCAATATTTTGCTCAGGGCCTTGATGAATGAAAATTCGGAGGCCGGTATAGCATTAAAAAAGGCCAGAGAAACCGGCACTTTACTGGTGTCAGCCGAAACAGCTTCAGAATATTTCAACGTATTTTCGCGGCCTAAATTTGAAAAATATGTTTCTTTGGAAACACGGCTGGCTTTTATCGAAAACATTATTTCCAACGCCCTGTCAGTAGAGCCCAAAGAACGGATCAATGCCTGTCGCGACCCTAAAGACAACATGTTCCTTGAACTTGCTGTAACAGCCGGGGCTTCCTGCATCATTACCGGCGACCAGGATTTACTCGTACTGCATCCTTTTAATGATATTCCCATTGTTTCTGCCGCTGATTTTTTAACCCGGGAAATTTAAGCGGTAGGAAAAGGCTTTGGATGTTTCACGTCCTATTCTATTAATCAACAAATACTAAAAATCTTGTATAGACTACGACATGTTTTGTCTTAGTCTCCGCTTAGCTTTGTTCAAACAATTTCGCGATTATGTTTGAACCGCATATATTTACACTAAACTCTGCCGTATCCAAAGGATTAGCTTCTGTAAAAGCGCTCAAAGAATTAGTAGTCCGTTCCCAGAAATATGAAGAAGCGGCAAAGCTAAACGATGTTGAGAAACACCTAAAGGCCGTTGAAAATGCAATCCGGGCATTCGAAGTTTTAAAAAAATTTCCTCGTTTAAAGCAGGGTCGGGAGGTATTGTCTAAAGAATTGTTTGTGTGCGCAGAGGCCAATTTATGGAGAATGTCGGCCAAATTAACTGACTTGTTTTTGGAACGAAAGTCGGCGCTGAATGATGATTTTGTTTTTAATGATGAGGACATAAAGCAGTTAATCGATCTAAATCTGAAATTAACCATCCAGGAGAATAACATCATCGAGTATTTGAATTTTTTCATGTACGCGTTTACATTAAAAAACCTTAACGAGCACTTAAGCAATTTTAGCAGAGTTAGCGTGGTAATAAGGTTTTATACGCACAGCGACAAATATGTCCGCAGCGACCTGAATGCAAATACTCCGTACCCATTTTACCTTGTGAAAATTCCCGCTATCAGTTTGATAAAAAATTCGACTAATTTTTATGACACTGAAAAAGTAGATGATATAAAATATAACACCCTTTTTAAATCATTGCCTCTTAAATTGCTGGATGAAAAGATTTGTTACTTGTTTTTTGTTTTAGCTACTGAGGGTTTATTGGCTTGGGAAGATATTTTGAGCATTGATCATATTGAACTGGATTTTGATGTAAAATATCGGTATATAACAAGCAATTAGTCATCTCAAAACTTCAATCGATTTTATATTTTTTAGAGATAATAATTAAACCTCAACAGCAAAAAAATATTTTTCCGGTTTGTACGCGGAGCATAGAAAATAAACGTCAAAAGGGTAGCTTAGCAAAAGCAGTTCAATTTATATAAGCCAAGATAGGTATGGAAATAACAGAAATTCAGAGTTTATTAGAAAAGGTTTGTGACAGAATTAAGACATGCGAAGAAGAAGAAAACAAGCTTAAAAGTAGTTTTAATTTCTTCAAAATATTGAAAATTGATCGCAAAGAGATATACCACTCAAAATTTATTGCTGAACTGTTAAACCCTAAAGGATTACACGGTTTAGGGAATACATTCCTTGAGATATTTTTAGATGTATTACCTCGTCATGCAAGTAAACAATTATCAATGGATAATTGCAAGGTTGAAACTGAATTTCACATGGGGGATATTCCGGAAGACTGGTCAAAGGGGGGATTTATTGATATTATTCTTTTTAAAAACAAACATGCAATTTTAATAGAAAATAAAATTTATGCCCCTGATCAAAAATATCAATTGTTAAGATATAAAGATGAAAGTATTAATTATAAAAATTGCATCGTACTTTATTTAACCCTTGATGGAAGATGCCCCTCCGTAAATAGTATAAAAAACGATATATTAAAACTGGAGGAAAATGTGGATTTCTATTGTATCTCATATAAAAATGAAATAACTTATTGGCTTAAAGAATGTATAAAAAAAGCTGCAAATCATTCTACAATAAAGGAAACAATAAAAGGGTATTTAACTGTAATACAATTTTTAACTCATCAAACATCTTATCACGATATGCAAAAAGAAATTAAGACGATGCTTTTAGAAAACAATAATCATTTAAAAGCCGCGAGAGAA
>Ga0210389_10001925_pt1 | contig 16578 bp, 13 predicted proteins | sample IncBWH28OmetaG_FD_160127 | JGI IMG/M metagenome (GOLD analysis project Ga0210389, IMG submission 160127) | Forest soil microbial communities from Barre Woods Harvard Forest LTER site, Petersham, Massachusetts, United States - Inc-BW-H-28-O ...
CGTAATGAACGCGCTGCTTCCCGATCGGGCCCGAGACGATTTGCATTGGCGCGGTTCCACGCAGTTGCCCGACTCGGATCTTGGTCAGCCCCGATCGGCCAGTCGGAAAGAGTGACGCCTGCCAGTCCCCGAGCATTTTTACCGTGAGCGGTTTGTCGAGTTTCTTGGTGGCGTCGATCAATACGTCCACCAGCCCTTCGACCGAACGGGGTGGCGCAGGCAATCCTGCGGTTGGCAGACCGAGTCGCCGGGCGAGCGAGCTGCGCACGGCGTTCGGGTCCAAGCGTTCGCCCTCGATAGCGCTGGTCGCCACGCCGTCGGACGTCAGCACCTCCAACTGCGCCTGAAGGTCGGAATCCGGATCGAGTAACCGGGCCATGCCGATCAGCTCGCCCTGAGCTCTGCGCGCGTTGGCCAGCGGCTGCGCCAGGCGGGCCGAATCCCAGTAGAATTCGGGCCACTCCGGGCGCTGCCAGATCCATGGTTTGAGGGGTTTAGCTACCATAATCGCCTCAAAAACTGAGGTGATTGTAACAGCTAATCACCTCATGCGGCGTAAAATTGCTTGTAGACCACAGCCCGCGATTGCTTAACTTGTTGATTTAACTGGCTGCCCCGGGACGGAACCGAAATCAACCGAAAAAGACCGGTAATTTGAGGTATTTCTGATTTCTGTCTGGTTTCGCGAGAATCACATCTGGCGAAACAGATGCAGGTAGCTGCGGCTCACCGGCAGTACTTCGGTTCGGCCTTTCAAATGAACATCGGCGGTTTCGTTGGACCCGCGTACGACGCGCGCGATTGAATTCAAATTGACGATCACCGATCGATGAACCTGCGCGAATTGCGTCGCGTCGAGCTGCGCAGAGAGTTCCTTCAGCGGCGTACGGATAACCGCTTCGCGCAGCGTGCCGCCTGCTTCATGCCACGCGACCATGGTGTACTTCTCCTCGGCGCACAAGAAGTCGACGTCCTGCACCGGAATGAGGGTTACGTTCTGGCCCACGGAGGCGCGGATCCATCGCAACGGCGCGGATGCGGTCTGCCGCTCGAGCGTCGCCGCAAGCTGTTGCAGCAGCACTTCGGTATTGACCGCGGACCTGGCAGTGCGCAGCCTTTCCTGCAATCTCGCCGCCGTTTGCGCGAGGCGCGTCGCATCCACCGGTTTCACCAGATAGTCGAGAACACCCTGTGCAAACGCCTGCACCGCGTACTGGTCGTAAGCCGTGACAAAAACCAAATGTGCGCGATGGCCTATGTGGCGGGCCGCCTCGATGCCGGTCACGCCGGGCATATGCACATCGAGAAAACAAACATCGGGATGATGCGCGTCGAACTGCTCGATCGCTTCGCGGCCGTTGCGCGCCCGCGTCACAACGGCGAGTTCCGGCCATACGAGCGTTAACTGTTGTTCCAGCGACTCGCGCAGCAGCGGTTCGTCCTCGGCAATCAAGGCGGTGGGTCTCTGCGCTGTCATGGCTGCGTCATTCGGGCCGGGAATGAGACTTCGGCGCGTACACCATGAGGAGCGACCTCGCTTAAAGCCAGCTGCGCCTCTGCGCCGAACGCCAGCTGCAGCCGTTCGCGCAACGAAGCTAGACCGGTACCGAGTCCGCGTCCCGTCACCTTGAGCCCGACACCCGTGTCGGTGACGCTGGCGAGGCAGCGAGACGATGTCAGCCGCACCTCAACCTCGATTGTCCCGCCTATTTCACTGGGATCGATTCCGTGGCGCACAGCATTTTCGACCAGGGTCAGCAGCGTCATCGGTGGGCATTGAAGCTTGAGCAGCGTCGGGTCTACGCGGATTTCGAACATCAATCGATCGGGCATGCGCATGTGCATCAGCTCCAGATAGGCTCGAACCAACTCCAACTCCTGATCCAGCGTCGTCACCGTTTCGTGCAGCTGCGGTACCGCAGCACGCAGGTAGGCGATCAGGCTTTTTAGCACTTTGGCCGCTTGCGGAGCACCCACTTCGACCAGCGCCTGCACATTGGCCAGCGTATTGAACAAGAAGTGCGGTTCGACCTGCGCCTGCAGCAGACGGAAGCGGGCATCCAAAGCCCTGCGTTCGAGTTCGCTGCGCTCGAGGGCAAAGGCGGCTGCCTGTTCGCGGGCGAAGGTGTCACGTTGCCTCACCAGGGCACCGACCGCAATCCAAGGGGCGAACAAGATGCCCGCAAATGTCAGTTCAACATAGCCTTGCAATCGTCCGCTTACCGCTCCGAGCTGCGGGTGTCCGCCCGTGGTTAGCCAGTAGGCCAAATAGGCTCCTAAGGGGACTGCCAATACGATCGCCAACACTTGCAGCGCCCATCGCGCAAACCAGCGTGGCAAGCGTGCGGGCCAGCGCTCGAACAACCCAAAGGCGAGCAGGGCGGCGAAACCGACCACCATGGTCCGGCCGACCACCATATAGAAAGGCAGCACCGAGTTCGGGCTCAAGACAAGTCCAATGACCGTCGAGGCGAGGAGGGCGACACGTACTCGGGGCCAGCCTAACAATGCAGGCGGGCCGCCTCTTCGTGAGAGCGCATCATGAATCAGCATGGCGCCACTATAGTGCAATGGCGCCCGCAGCCGCGTGCGCAGCACGCCACTTAGGCTGCCGGCCCCGCCGTCTGTCGGCGGAAATCGTGACTCATTCTCACTTCGCGGTCACTCGTCGCACGCCGCTGGCAGCGACGGCGCCGTAAGACGATAGTTTCCATCGGGGCTATCCGATCGCGACGCATAGGGAGCTTGGGTTATGAAAATAAGATACAAAGTGTTGGGCGCGGTATTCATATTGGCGGCGGCGACGGTCTCAGGCGTAGCCCTCACGCTCAGCCACAATTCGCCTTGCGCAGCGGCGCAACCAACGCCGGCGGGTGCGCCGCTGATGAAGGCAATCGTGTATCACTGCTATGGTTCCCCCGACGTGCTCAAGCTCGAGGACATCGTCCAACCTTCACCCGCGGACAAGCGAATGCTGGTCAAAGTGCACGCGGCGTCCGTGAATCCGTTGGATTGGCATTACATGCGCGGCGAGCCGTACGTTATGCGCGCAGGGGTCGGAATCGGCGTACCCGACAGCATTCACATGGGCGTTGACTTCGCCGGCACGGTGGTTTCCGTGGGCAAGGACGTTACCCGCTTCAAACCGGGCGATGAAGTGTTCGGCGGCAAGACAGGTGCGTTCGGCGAATACGTGAGTGTTGCGGAGGCGGGTTCCGTAGCCATGAAGCCCGCCAATGTGACGTTCGAGCAAGCCGCGGCCGTGCCGATCGCCGCCGTCACCGCGCTGCAGGCACTGCGCGACAAAGGCAGGATTCACCCGGGACAGACGGTGTTGATCAATGGCGCATCGGGCGGCGTCGGGACGTTTGCCGTGCAAATTGCCAAGTCATACGGCGCAAAGGTCACCGGCGTGTGCAGCACCCGGAATTTAGCGATGGTCCGATCCCTCGGTGCCGATCGAGTCATCGACTACACCCAAGAGGATTTCACGAAGGCTTCGCAGCGATATGATCTGATCATCGACATCGTCGGGACCCACTCGCTATCCGATTACCGCCGCGTATTGAATCCTCATGGCTCGCTGGTCATCGTCGGATCGCTGGACAAGGGCCGCTGGCTCGGACCCTTAACCAGCTCCATCGACGTGTGGCTGTACGCGCCGTTCATCAGCCAAAAATTGATTTTCATGTTTGCCGATCTGAACCCCCAGGATCTCGATGTGCTGCGCGATCTGATGCAGGCCGGCAAGATCACCCCGTTCATCGACCGACGCTACGCACTGAGCGAAGTGCCGGAAGCGATCCGCTATCTGGAGCGAGGCCATACCCGCGGAAAAGTTGTAATCAAAGTGGCAGGCGATAGTGTACCCGGTGACGTAGCGGTATCAGCGGGCACCGTGAATTGAGCGGTGAGGTAGGATCAGAATCCGCGGCGGCGCGCCGCGACTCTCGTATCGCCGTCCCGCCTCAGGAGCGCGAGGCGCGCAGTTGTCCGGTTTCAAGTGCCTTGAGCACGGCACGGGTGCGGTCACGGACGCCAAATTTGGCAAGGATGCTGGAGACTTGATTCTTGACCGTCCCCTCCGCCGTGCCGAGCGCCTGGGCGATCTCGCGGTTGCTGTATCCAGCCGCCATCAGGCCCACAACCTCGGCCTCGCGCACGGTCAGCTCTTCGCCCCGCACCTCTGCCTCATTCTGACGCGCGCCGCCGGCGCGTAACAGTCTTTCGGTCACCACAGGCTGGAAAACCGTCGCGCCACTGGCGACGGCCCGGATTGCGGCAAGTAGCTGTTGGTATGAGACGTCTTTGAGGAGAAACCCACGAGCACCCGCGCGTATGCCGTCCAGCACCACGTCACTGTCGTCGAAGGTGGTGAGGATCAGAGTCGGCGGCAAGGCGTTTCGCGCCGACAGGGTGCGAAGTACTTCGATCCCATCCTGGCCCGGCATACGGATATCCAGCAACAGCACATCCACCGGCGTTGACATCACTCTCTCTACGGTTTCGATGCCGTCGGCGGCTTCGCCAACCACGCAGACGTCGCGATCCATTTCTAGCAAGGTCCTGATGCCCTGGCGAATGAGCATCTGGTCGTCGGCGATCAGGACCCGGATCACACGGCAACGCCGCGCAGGGGGAGGAGGGCAACGACTTCGAAGCCCTGACCGGGTTGCGTCACTACCCGCAGCTCGCCGCCTGCCTGAGCGACGCGCTCCCGCATGCCGCGAATCCCAAATCCACCGTCTGTGCGGTCGCTGCCGCGCCCGTCGTCTCGCGCCTCGATGCGCAGCGTCTCGCCTTCGCACCTGACACAGATCCAGAGATTCTCAGCGTCCGAGTGTCTGGCGGCGTTTGTCACCATTTCCTGTGCGCAGCGTAGGAGCGTGTGCGCACGCTCGGGGTCTTGGGTGCGCAGTCCCTCCGGAATGTCCAGATGGATGCGAGGCCGCGGCACGACGCCGACGAGTGTCAGCAGCGCATCGGCGAGATTCACACCCTCCCGCGCTTTGGACGTCGCGACTATCTGACGCACATCGTTGAGAAGTCGGCGTGCCAGTCCTTGCGCGGTGGCGATGCTGTTAAGCGCCGCCCCATGCGTGAGCTGCAACGCGGCTTCCAGGTTCAGCGACAACGCAGTGAGGTGATGGCCCAGCGCGTCGTGCAGCTCTTGCGCAATACGCAGCCGCTCCGCCAGTCGGCTGCTATCGGCGAGGATGTGCGCAACCCCGCGCAGTTCCGCGTTGCTCGCCGCAAGGGCCTCGCGCGCCGCCACCTCGCGCGCCATCGTTTTGAATATGAAGAACGCCGCCAGTTGTAGTCCGAGGTAAGGCGGCAGTAGCAGCCGCGCGCTGTACGGAGTGAACGCGATCGCATCGGCAACGCCCAGCAGCGCAGTCTGACCGACGATCCATGTGATCCCGACCGCTCGGTTCACGCGGGCTCCGAGCTGCATGGCAACGAGTGCGAGGAGCGCACCCTCGTATCCATTGCATCGAAGCACGACCAGACCAAGGGCCGTAGCGGAGGCCAGGCCCAGCAGCAGCAAATGCGGATGGCGCAGATCGAGCGCAAACAGCGCGGCGAAACTCAGAAACGCCGCACTCCAGGGCCAATTGCTCAAGAATCCCGCCGGCCCGTGATAGAGCAGCAGGGGTAGCGCCACGAGCAGCCACGTCACGAGCGCGATACTTCCGACAAGCCTCGAATGGGGCATGGGATAAACCTCCGCAGGGAGGATTGCACCTAACCGCCCGGCCTGCAAATAGGCCGAAAGTCATGCTCCCCGGTATAGGCCATCCGGCACATGCGACGGGTTTTGCCCGCGCGTAAATTCCATCGTCGCGGCACACGCCGTGGCACCTGAGCAAAGGGGCGGGCAATGAACAAAGCGATCCTGTCATTCCTCGGCGCTGGCTTGCTCTGCGCGACTGCACTCGCGGCCCCAGATTACGGCAAGCGCGCCCAGACCTTGGATCCTGCGCTGAAGGGCCGGATTATCGGCCGTTGGACCAACCCGGTCGATCGAGTGGTCATCGAGATCAGCTCGATCGATATGGTTTCCGGCGAGATCAGGGGCAAGGTGCAGCCCACGACAGGGCCCGCTGCAACCGACGAGCATGAACTCATCGGTTGGATCAGCGCCGCCCCTGTACGCATGGAACCCTCGGACAATGTCATTCCGGTCACCTTTAGCACCACGCTTTACGAATACGGCACCCTGCCGGTGTGGGCGGGGTTTCTGCGCGATGACAAGATCGTCACGATGCACTACCTCGTGTGGCCGACTCGAGCCTATTCCTGGGATCACATCTCGGCGTTCCAGGAAACCTGGACGCGATTGCCCTGATGCGTGTGTCAGCACCGGCTACCCGCTATGACTCGGTGGCGATGACCCTGCATTGGACGATCGCATTGCTGATCCTGATCGACTTCGCGTTGGCACTCTCCTTCGGCCGGTTCAATCCCGGGGACAAGCTGTACCTGCGGTCCGCCTACGACCTACACATGTCCACGGGTGCGTGCGTTCTCGCTCTGAGCATCGCACGAGCCGTATGGCGTCTGACGCACAGGCCTCCACCGCTGCCCGACACCGGAATCGCTGTGCGCTGGCTCGCTCGAGCTTCGCACTTCCTCTTGTACGTGTTTATGGTCGCGGCTCCCCTCACTGGCTGGCTAGTGTTGTCGTTACGCAGGCAAGCGACCAGCGTATTTGGCATGTTCCGCTGGGCGTGGCCGACCCTGACCGCGGTTGCCACCATGCCCTTGCAGGGTCGACGGTTCTGGCACGATACCCTGTTGCCTGCGCATATCTGGTTCTCTTACCTTGGCATGGGTCTGGTTGCGGTTCACCTTGTTGCGGCGCTGTATCACCACTTCCTCCGGCACGACGATGTCCTGAGGCGCATGCTGCCGGTTGTCACGGCGCGAGTGGCCGCCGTAAGCGCTGTCTTGCTCTTCGCGCTTCCTGCTACGGCGATTTACGCCGCGCCGGCGACTTATGAGATTGATCCCAACCATACGCATCCGGCGTTTGAAGTAGATCACCAAGGAATGTCAATGTGGCGTGGGCTGTTCCGCAAGACCCTCGGCACGGTGACTTTGGATGCAGCGGCGGGCACCGGAACGGTCGACATCATCGTCGATGTCGCGAGCGTTGATTTCGGAAATGAGAAGTTGAACGAGACCGCGGCCTATGCGGCTGCTCCGCCGATCCTGGAGACCTCGCTATATCCCACCGCTCATTACGCAGGAACACTGGGCGGTTTCACGAACGGCGCGCCGACGGTGGTCAACGGATCCTTGACTCTCCATGGAGCGACACGCCCGCTGGTGCTGAACATCGTGAAGTTCAAGTGCATTCCCAATCATCCGCTTTTCAAGCGTGAAGTCTGTGGTGCGGATGCGGTGGGCACCTTCAATCGTGCCGATTTCGGTATCACCGTTGGTCGCGCGTACGGATTCAACATGGATGTTACGCTCAGAATTCAAGTGGAAGCGATTCGGACGTCTCCAGAACCGACATCGTAATTGCGGATCGAACTGTCGTGAGCCGCGGCCTTTGCTGCATCGCTATGGTGGGTTCCGTGGTCATCATGCTGCCACACCTTACGGCTTGTAGGCCGGGGGCACAAAGTCCCACCGAGCCAGAGCCGCTGACAGTCGACACGACCGCGGCGCGCATCCAGTCCATGCCGGTCGTGCTGCAAACCGTCGGGCAAGTCGTGCCGGAACACACCGTGCAGGTCCGCGCGCAAGTTGCCGGGATGCTCACGAAGGTATTGTTTGCCGAAGGACAGGCCGTCGGCGCCGGCCAGCAGCTGTTTCGTATCGAGCCGGCGCCGTTCGAGGCCGCTGAGCGATCCGCGAACGCGGCGTGGGAGAACGCGAAAGGTAATGCGGACCGAGTAGAGCCTATGCTAGAGAAGGGATACGTCAGCCAGCAGGACTACCGCAACGTACGTAGCGCAGCTGAGCAGGCAGCGGCGGCCCACACGCAGGCGCAGATTAATCTGTCTTACACGGATATTCGCGCCGCTATCTCGGGTCGCACCGGCAGCCTCACGGTCAAAACTGGCAACGTCGTTTCTCCGAGCGATGTCGCGTCGCTGGTGACGATCAATCAGATGAAGCCGATCCAGGTGCAATTCAGCATTCCGCAGCAGTTTCTGCCGCGAGTGCAGCGTTACCGCGCAGAAGGCAGCATCAAGGTGACTATCACCCGCGACGACGGCGCCGGAGAGCTCGACACGGGGAAATTGGTGTTTGTCGACAACGCCGTAAACTCAAGCGCCGGTACAGTCACGCTCAAGGCGCAGTGCCCAAACCACCGTGAGCAACTATGGCCGGGGCAGTCTGTTGGAGTGACGCTCCAACTCACCTCGGAACCCAATGCCGTTGTCGTCGACGACAACGCCATACAAGAAGGTCAGCGCGGCAGGTTTGTCTATCTGGTGGTCGACGGCAAAGCTCAGGCGCATGAGATCACCGTCGACCGGCAGGTCGGTGGACTTGCGGTCGTATCTTCCGGACTCATCGGCGGCGAGCGTGTGGTCTCCCGGGTCCCGCGAAACCTTCGGTCGGGAATGCCGGTCGTTTCAGCCGCCGCTGCGCCCGCGCCACTCCCCGAGGTCACTTTGCCGGCGGCCTCCCAATGAACCTGACCAGCCTGTTCATCCGCCGCCCGGTCATGACCGCCGTTCTTACCGTGGTTTTGGTGACGATCGGCTCGATTGCCTACGTGCGCCTGCCGATCAGCGAATTGCCGAATATCGATTTTCCGACGATCGCCGTGGCCGCGAGCTTGCCAGGTGCGAACGCTGAAACTATCGCTGCTTCGGTGGCAACGCCGCTCGAGCAGCGCTTCAGCGGCATTGCGGGTCTAACCTCGATGAGCTCCGAGAGTAGTGCGGGAAGCGTCTATATCACCCTGCAATTCGAACTCAGCCACAATATCGATGCGGCGGCGGCGGATGTCCAGAGAGCCATATCGCAGACGCTGCCGCTGCTGCCCCCGAGGATGCCGACGCCCCCGATCTTGGGCAAAGTGAACCCGGCGGACAACGCGGTCATGTACCTGGCTCTGACCGCGAAAAACATTTCCCTGACGCGGCTCGACGAATATGCAGAGACGCGGGTCGCCGAACGAATATCGCAGGTCTCAGGGGTGGCGCAGGTCCGGGTGTTCGGTTCCTACAAGTACGCCGCACGACTGTACCTGAATCCCTATGCTCTGGCGGCGCGCGGCTTGACGTTTGATTCGGTACGTGACGCTATTCAGAGTAACAGCAGCGATCTACCGACGGGCACGCTGTACGGTGGCTCACGTACCTATGCGATAGCAAGCAAGGGCCAGCTAACAGATGCGAAAGCATATAACGACATGGTCGTCGCCTTCCAAAACGGGGCGCCCATTCATCTGAAGGACATCGGCTACGCAGTCGATGGCATACAACAAGACAAACAGCTCACGACGTTTGCCGACGTCGCGCGGGGCGATGGAGGGCTTCAGGCGGCGGTCATGCTTTCCATCAGGAAGCAGCCCGGCGCCAATACCGTCGCAGTCACGCGGGCGATTAGCGCACTCCTACCTGAGCTTACGCGTCAGGCACCGGCGGATGCGTCGTTGCACATGCTCTATAGCCGGGGCGACTTCGTCGAGGGCGTGCTCAAGGAAGTGCGGACGACATTGCTGCTCGCCATGGTGCTCGTGGTCGTCGTAATATTCCTATTCCTACGCAACTTGCGCGCGACGCTCATTAGCGCGCTCGCCCTGCCCACCTCGATCATCGGCACTTTCTCCATCATGCGTCTCGTAGGTTTCAGCCTCGACAACCTGTCGCTGATGGCGCTTACCCTTGCCGTGGGGTTCGTGGTCGACGATGCCATCGTCGTGCTCGAGAACATCGTGCGCTATCGGGAAAAGGGCGACTCGGCGATGCAGGCAGCGCTCAACGGCGGCCGCGAAATCGCCTTCACGGTCATCTCGATGACTTTGTCGCTGGCCGCAGTCTTCATTCCCATTCTATTCATGGGCGGTATCGTCGGACGGTTATTCAACGAATTCGCGGTCACGGTAGGGGTAGCCATCCTGATTTCGGGTGCGATATCGCTGACACTGACCCCGATGCTCTGCGGCCGCTTCCTCGATGAAAGGGAGCGCAGTTCAGGACCGCCCGGGTGGTTTGAGCGGTGGTTCGAAGGGCTCCGAGCGAGATACGGCAGGTCGCTGGTGTGGGTCGTGGCCCGCTGGCGCGCCATGCTCGTTGTCGGCGCGATAATCCTGGCGTGCACTGGGGTTCTCTTCGTCGTCGTACCCAAGGGATTCATCCCCAGCGAAGACACGGGTCAGGTGATCGGAACGACCCGCGCTCCTGAGGGCACTACGTTCGATCAACTGAACGGATTGCAACAGCAGGTCGCGCGCGTCGTGCAAAGCAACCCCGGCATCGCGACTGTCATGTCCAATGCCGGTCAGGGATGGGGTAGCACGGGCGGCAACAACGTCGGGTTGCTGTACATGGGGCTCAAACCCATGAACGAGCGGCGCAACGCTGACGAGGTGCGCAAACAGTTGCGCAGGGCGGTCGCGCCAATCCGCGGTCTGCAGGTGTTTATCGAGAATCCGTCATCGGTCAACGTAGGGACCGTCAGTAGTAGCGCTGAGTATCAATACGTGCTGCAGAGTCCTGACATCGATGCGTTGTACGAGGCAGCACCGCTGTTTGAGCGACGCTTGAGCAAGCTGCCGGGACTCGAGGACGTAACCATCGAACTGGCTCTGAATAATCCTCAAATCAACGTCAACCTTCGACGCGAGGCAGCGTCCGCTCTGGGTGTGAACGAGGAGCAGGTGCAATCGACGCTTGCCGGCGCCTACGGCGGCGAACAGGTCGGCACCATCTACGGCCCGGCGAATGAGTACTGGGTCATGATGCAGCTCGCACCCCAGTATCAGACAAAGATCGCAGCGCTCGACGCGCTGTATGTACAGGGCGCCGGGAAGACGCTCGTACCATTGCGCGCCGTGGCCGACATTACGCCCGGCGTCGGCCCGCTGAATGTCAGCCACTACACGCAGCTGCCCTCCGTAACCTTGTCTTTCAACCTTGCGCCGAAATTGTCGCTCGGCGAGGCAACCAGCCGCATTGAGGCTGTTGCGCAGCGCGAGCTGCCGGAAGACGTCACCGGGTCATTCGTCGGGAATGCGCGAACTTTCCAGGAATCCATGGTTGATCTGCCGTTGCTTCTGGGCATAACGGTCATGGTCATCTACGCCGTACTCGCGATCCTGTACGAGAATTTCATCCACCCAATCACCATTCTGACTGCCTTGCCGCTCGCGATGGTTGGAGGCCTGTTATCGCTGCTGCTCTTCGGAACCGAACTCAATATCTTCAGTTTTGTGGGTCTCATTCTTCTGGTTGGTCTCGTCAAGAAGAACGGAATCATCATGGTGGACTTCGCGCTGCAGCTGCGGCGGGATCGGAACATGCCGGCGGCCGAGGCGATTGTTGAGGCCTGTATCGTGCGCTTCCGCCCGATCATGATGACCACCGTAGCGGCGATCTTGGGCTCGCTCCCAATTGCAATGTCATCTGGCATGGGCGCCGAGGCGCGCCGTCCGCTGGGGATTGCCATCGTTGGGGGGCTCATTTTCTCGCAACTGTTGACCCTTTACGTCACACCCGCGCTCTACGTGGCGATTGAGCGTTTGACGTTGGGAGTCAGATTCCGGCATGCGCCGGGGCGCGCCGCGTGACGACAAGAAACACCGATCAGCGCGGTGATTCGCGGACCCGCGCGGCTATTCTCGATGGTACACATGGATGCTCTGAGGCTTGCTTTGACCGACCAGGCGCACGGTCACCGTCAAGGTCTTGAGATCGGGGGAGAGCTCGATCTGCCGGGTGGCGGTAATTTTGCCTTTGAGCTTCTCCGTGATTTCCAGACTGAGCTCGTTCACGCGGCGGCCCGAATATACAGTGCCCTTGTCTGCTCCGTTCGCAACGAGGTCCGGATGATCGTTTCCATCTAACTTGATCATCTTGGCGGTTTCTTCATCGGATCGTTTAAATGACAGGCCGTCGCGCTCGTAGTTCTGGATTTGCAGTTCGATACCGGGCCTTACCTTCGCGCTCTCGCTGTCCCATGTGCCTAGAAAACCGGAATTTCCCTGCGTCCGCTCGTACGAATACGGCAAAAACAATGTCGATCCGTTGGGTAAAGATTGCGAGAATAATGTCGTACCGTCGGGCAAATATTGCGTAAAGGCATCGTCGAGGGTTTTGCCGTCTTCGGAAAGCGTCCAATACGCTCTGAGGAGCGTGCGGCCCTTCATCTTGCGGCAAATCTCCCAACTGTTGGGTCCTTTCACCGTGATGGACAGGGTGGTTCCGCTCAGAGCCGGCTGGTCGCTTCCATCGGCCGTGACGGTGTCGACTTGACCGGGGCCAAAGGTGATCGCGTATCTGTTTGCTCCTGCGAGCTCAACCTTCATTTCGTCGTTGAGCATGCTCTTGGCCGGCTCCACCTTCCATTTGCCTACGAAGGGATTGTCGGCCGCCCATAGTGTGCCCGTCATCAGGCACCCCGCCAGCAGCAACACAAGAGTGCGATTTAACATTTATTCTCCCGTGAATGCGTGTCGAGCACCGGCTCCGCTTGCCTCTTGTGCCACGAGGCAACTAGGCAGCTCGAGCGTTCAAAGCATTGGCATGCGATCCTACTAGCCGGGCCGTGCCCTCGGAAGCGCCGCGGGGACATACTCGCGCGCGTGAGGGACGAGTTCGAGGCTTCATGCTGCCCCGTTTGTGGGAGGCGTCTAGACTGGTTCGTATCGAATTGAAAGGGTCGGCGTTGAACATTCATCGCTTGCGTTCTCAAGAACGCTTCGACTGACGGCACGAACGGGCTGGCGCTAAAATGACAACGTGAATGCAGGACTCCTCGTTCGCCGACAAAAATGGTGGCTCGCGATCGCGACGCTGCTCTGGTGCGGCTGCGCCGGTGCGCTCAGTCCTGATCTCACCATCAAGGAACTGAACCACACGGCTTGGGGCCCGCGCCAGGGCGCGCCTCTGGGCGGCGCCGAAGCGCTCGCGCAGACCAACGACGGTTACCTGTGGATCGCGGGCCCGAGCGGGTTGTTTCGATTCGACGGAATTGCGTTCGAGCGCGTCGAACTGCCCCACGACCCGAAGCTCTCCTCGTTGAGGCTGAACTCGGCTTTTGCGCCGCGCGCCGGCGGCTTGTGGGTCGGCTTCCAGTTTGGCGGCGTAGCGCTCCTCAAGGAGGGGCACTGGCAGGTATTCAGCGTCGCCGATGGGATCCCGCCGGGATCACCGCGGCAGTTTGCCGAGGCGCCGGAAGGCACGCTATGGGTTGCGACTAACAATGGTCTCGCCCGCTTTGACGGTGCTCATTGGAAGACAGTCGGCTCCGAGATGGGTCTTCCGGCGAGCAACAACTCAATGGTGTTCGTCGATAGTCAAGGCACGATCTGGGCCGGCGGCGGCGAGAACTCATTGTTGTTCTTCCTGCGTCCGGGCGAGCACCAGTTTCGCAATCAACCGGTCGCCGCGCCAACGCCGTGGGTCAGCAGCACCATGCTGGAATCCCCCGCTGGCACCGTTTGGCTGGACCTAGGCTACGACTTGGTGCCCGTCGCCCAGAACCCACCGCCCGGGAAGCCTGGCAGGTCATCCATTGGGCCTGTTTTCGATCACGATGGTACGTTGTGGGACTCGTCGGACATTCTGCTCCGCATTGCCCATCCCGAACACCCGACCATCGGGGCCACGCTCCACCTAAAGGATATCGCGGATGCCTATACTGACGCGGACGGACTGACCTCGCGAGCTGTGGGTGCCTTGCTGGCCGATCGCGAAGGCAACGTCTGGGTCGGGACGACTCACGGGCTGGATCGTTTTTCCGAGCCCACCTTAAAAGCCCCGCTAAAGTCGGTGGAGAACCTGAAGGTTTTCCCCATGATTAACAATCTGGGTGTCGCCCCTGCCGATGACTCGGGCGGCTTGTGGGTCACCAACACCGTCAATGCGGTGGTGGGCTACCAGGATGGGAGAATGAACCCGCCCATCATCAGGCAGGAAGTCGAGAGTCTGCTCCGTGTCGCGGACGGCACGGTATGGTTGGGAGGCCGCAGGGCCTTGTGGCGCGAGCGGCAAGGGCACCTGGAATCGGTCGCGCCGCCAGGTCCGGATCGCCCCACGCAGGCGTTGGCGGAAGACAAGTCCGGTGACCTCTGGGCGTCAATCGTTCGTTCCGGGGTCTTTCGGCTAAGGGACGGGGTGTGGACGCCGTACGGCGGCATCGCCCAACTGCCGCGGGGTTACCCGATCACCATCGTGCGAGACCGGCGCGATCGCCTATGGTTCTCTTATCCCGGTGGCAGCGTCGCGATGCTCGATGGTGACCGAGTCGGCATCTACGGTGTACCGGACGGTCTGCAGATTGGCACCGTGATGGCGAATCATCCCGGCCGGATCGGTCATTGGTTTGGCGGGGAGCTCGGGCTGGCGCGGTTCGACGGAGAACACTTCTATAGCGTGCAGTCAGCGCCAGAGGTGCCTCTTGATGGCATCACAGGCATCGTCGAAACGGCCGACGGAGACCTCTGGCTCAACGGCCGCGCCGGCATTGTTCATATCGCGGGTGCCGAGCTTGAGCGCAGCCGCGCAGAGCTCGCTTATCGAGTGCACGGCGAAACGCTTGGCGCTTTCGACGGCATCGTCGGCAGTAGTGCGATGCTGCGACCGCTGCCGACCGCGATCGAGGCCGCGGATGGAAAGATCTGGTTCGCCACCACCGGCGGTATTTATGGCATCGATCCGGCGCGGCGAGTGCACAACCGCGTCCCGCCACCGGTGCTGATTCGCGCGATTAACGTGGCCGGAAACACGATCGAGCCGATCTCCGGATTGACACTGCCGACATACACGAGCGCGGTACGTTTCGAGTACTTGGGTCTCAGCCTCACGGCGGCCGAGAAAGTGCGCTATCGCTACCGGCTGGACGGTGTCGACACCGACTGGCGCGAACTCACCGCGGCACGCCAGGCGCTCTATACCAACCTACGACCGGGACACTATGCCTTCCGCGTGACTGCGGCCAACAACGATGGCGTGTGGAACGAGTCGGGCGCCTCGCTTGCTTTCCTGATCCCGCCGGCGTTTGTGCAGACCGGATGGTTCATTGCCCTGTGCCTGGCAGTTGGTGTGGCCGCCGTGTGGGCTGTGGTCCGCGTGCGGGTCCGCCAGGTCACCAATCGCGATCGCCGGCGGCTCGAGGAGCGCATGGAAGAACGTCTTAACGAGCGGACTCGAATCGCCCGGGAGCTGCACGACACGTTCCTGCAAACCATCCAGGGGAGCAAGCTGGTTGCCGACAATGCGCTGAGCGCCACGACTGATCCGTCGCCTATGCGTCAAGCCATGGAGAAACTCTCGGCCTGGCTGGCACGAGCGACCGAAGAGGGGCGAGCCGCCTTGAATTCCTTGCGAACTTCAGCCGCGGAGGTGAATGATCTGGCGGGCGGCTTCCGGCGGGCACTCGAGGAGTGCAGGATCTATAGCTCAATGGAAGTCTCGCTTCAGGCGTCGGGGCAGATCAAGGAGATGCATCCCATAGTCCGTGACGAGGTATATCGCATCGGGTATGAAGCGATCCGCAACGCCTGCGTGCATTCGCGGGCCACACAACTGAGAGTGGAGCTCTCATATGCGCAGGATCTTAGCCTCCGTATCTATGATAATGGCGTGGGCATCGATCCCGATATCGTGAATCGCGGCAAGCAAGGGCACTTCGGTCTGCAAGGCATGCGCGAGCGTGCTAAGCGCATCAGGGGCAAATTCTTAGTCGAGAGTTCCGCCGGCTCCGGTACGGTAATCACCCTGACGGTTTCCGGCGGGATCATCTATCGCACGGTGAATTAGCCGCGCGGGTCTGGCGAGAATTCGCAGCAAGCCAGTCTCCCGGGAGCGGTCATTGATCGTCCTGAGCCTGAAGGTTGATCCAGATGTCCGGCTCAGTGCCGAAGACCCCGGGCTAGACGCGCCGCCATATCCGGCGACACGGGCACCCGGCCGTTCACGATCGCCGATACGTGGTTACGACTCACTCCGAGGGCGTCTGCAGTCTGCGTGATCGTCACGCCGAGTGGTCCCATGTACATCTCCTTGAGGATCTCCCCGGGATGGGCTGGGTTGTGCATCCGGCCAGAGCCCTCAATGATAGTCTTCATAATCCACCTCGTGTTTTTGGGATTCCGATGTCGCGGGATGACCCCAAAAGTATCCCCGTCAAAAGATGGCAGCTGCCGGACGTCGTCGGATGACCGTTCCTACAGTTCCTACTATGCAGCGTTTTAGCAGGAAGTCCACGTGGATGGCGTCATAAGGAAATACAACGCCACCCTCAGATGGGTGGATGGCTCGTACGTTTTATTTGTAGAGCCAAGGCTTATAGGCAATCTCGATGTTGTATCCGTCCGGGTCGCCGATGTTTGCCGCGAAGTAGTCGGCACGCCATTCGGGCCGAAGGCTCGGTTCCTTGTTTGAG